>WNFM01022153.1_pt1 | contig 318408 bp, 263 predicted proteins | sample 5400271 | NCBI WGS metagenome assembly WNFM01 (sample SAMN13153352, study PRJNA577476) | soil metagenome | isolation source: 60 cm saprolite on Douglas fir-dominated hillslope | place: USA:California | collected 2013-09-17
ATGTAAAGTGAAGAAGGTGGGGATACAGAAAATGACTCGATTGTGTCACAGGAGATTATTGCAGTTTACATAATATCCCGCTTTGCATAATTTTTACCGGATCAGGGACCGCTATCCAGGTAGGTTGGTGTCGGCGTTGGCGATCTTTACCGGGCGGGACGGCGACCGTATGCCGGGGCGGTACAGCTATGAATACCGGGGTACGAAGCTAACGTACGAATATCCAACGGTGTCCATTCTGGACTATTCGGACGAGGAACTGGACAAGAGCACCAATCCCTTTGCCCAAGTGATCGTGGCGGCGAAGATCAGGTTGCAGGAGGGGAAGGTGACGGAAGACGAGTTGCTGAATACTAAGCTATTAGCGGCAAGAAAGTTACAGGAAAAGGGTTTTGCCATGGAAAAGATCAGGGCGATCTTTAACTTTCTAAGGAACTACGTCCTGTTTGAGAAACCGGAAACATATCGTAAATTTGATAACCAGTTTAAAGAAACAGATAAAAATAATGTTATGAATACTGTTGAATATATACGGATGGAAACGAGGGAAGAAACCTTAGTTGAGACGGCCACGGCTTTTGTGGAGAACCTGCTGAAGGGATCGGACTTTACCGCCGAGAAGATCGCTTCTTTGGCTAATGTCTCTGTTGAGTTTGTGAACGAGGTTAAGGGCAAGCTAAACGGAACTAGGTAAACTAATGTTTCGTGCTAAGATATGAGCCGCTGATTTTCAGCGGCTTTTTTGTTGATGCCTGGCGAGCAATCGAACTCAGGAATTTGTCCACTTGTCTGAATTACCGCTTTTTTGCGGTAGTTCGATTTGCCGATGGTAGATTTTGAACTTGCCGGTTTTTCCGTTAAGTTAGCTGCAGTAAGGCTTCGGGCCGTGAATCCATCATCGCCCCCGCCCGCTGGCTCTCCGTAAATATGGGATGATCCAACTTGAACAAACTTGAATAGGCTGGCGATGGGTCGGGAGATTGGAAATCCGCTAGCTTTAGTGCCAGGCCATTTTTTTGCCATATTTATATCCCATGTATACTACAATTTATTCCTCTCGACGCTATTATCCGGCTAAGCCGGCCGGATTTTACGTTTTACTTTGTGCATTGATGTTGCTGGTTTCATGTCATACAGCACCGGCAAAACGATACGGTTTTCTTACGATGCTTGGGCAGGATACGATTTCGGTAGAGACGATAATCCGCCAGGGCAATACGTTAGAAACCGATGAAGTGGATCGCTTTCCACTGGTTCGGATACGTCATACCGTGGTTAAGCTGAACGACTATGGCAGCATACGACATCTGGAAATGGAAATTCACACCCCCAGTGAACCTTCCGGCGAGCGGGACCGGACAGTAGTGGCCGATGTCGCCCATAACAACGTGCACCTTTCAAAAACGGACAGCACCGGTACGGTGAACCGAGATTTCCCGACAGGCGGCAGCATGGTAGTGGCACATGTGCCGCAAATGTATAGTCTGTATGAGCTTTACTTTGCCGCGGCGTTGAAGCAATCGGCGGCATCAAAGCTTGCGGCCGGCAGTGCTGTTCAGTTGCGGCAGTTTTATATTGACCGGGAATTTGACCGGTTTCAGTTGGGCCACGCCACGGTAACTGCCGTCGGGAGAGGCAAGGTAGAGATTGCACACGACTGGCTTTCCGGAACCGGCGAGGCCGTGATGGACTCCGGCGATGACATGCTCAGTTATTCGGGCGGCCGGACTACCTACAAAGTGGAGGTAAAACGACTGGCCGCAGCACCCGACGTAAAAGCTATCGCTGCCGGTTTTGAGGCAAAGGAGACAGCAACTGGCGGCGTGAAGTCGTTAAGCGTCCGGGATACCGTCCGGACGCAAATAGGTAATGCCCTGTTCACCATTGATTATAGCAGGCCGCTGTTGCGGGGACGAACCCTCCTGGGGGACGTGATACCTTACGACCGGGTATGGAGAACAGGAGCCAATGCGGCCACGCAGTTTACGACGACGACCCCAATTAATTTGGGGGGCATTCAGGTTCGCGCGGGCAGATACACACTGTTTACCGCACCACATACGAGTGGAGTTGATTTGATCGTGAACAAGGAAAGCGGAGAGTGGGGTACAGAGTACAATGGCTCACTTAACCTGGGTACAGTAAGGTTGACCAGTGAGGCGGCCACTGCCGCTGTGGAAGAGTTCACGATATCTGTCATTGCCGGCGATCATCGGCACGGTAAACTCGTACTCGAATGGGGTTCATTCCGATGGATTGCACCGATTGAAGTGCAGTGAGATATCTAATGCTTTAAACGCTGAATTAGTGCTAAAAGCGACGAGAGGGGTTCGATTAGGCCCCCCACTCCGGGATCGCCGGAGTGTAACGGAGGCAATCCCCTCAGCTCCACTTGAGGGAAGGAGTTATGATCGGTGCAATCATAGATATTGCCCCGGCCAGCACTGACGATCTTGACGGCGTAGGTTTTCTGGATCTTCTTGGCAATGTTGATGGCGTCTCCGACTTCCCGGCTGAACCGGGTTAGGTCGGAGACAACGAGGTAGTCGATATTGCGGTAGTTCTTTTCGATGAAGGCGTATAGTTTGATAAAGTCAGGGTGGTCGAAGTTGGTGGCGGAATAGCCTTGGTCGACGAAGGTGTCGACCAACTCGACATTGGCGTGCTGCATCCAGGAGCCGGTGATCATGTCCTGGCGTTCGATTCTGAAATGGCTTTGCTCTTCGGAGCTGAAGCGCAGGTATTTAACGGCTTTTTTGTTCATGTGGAAATTGTTGTTGGGTGATTTGTTGGGACGGTTCAGGGGGGTGGGTGACTGTTGCCTGGGCTAGGGTGGTATCGACGATGAGGCGGACGATCAGGTTGATTAATAGAACAGTATTGTGGTCTTCATAGGTGGCCTCGTCTTCTTTTATCGTTTTGTTTAAACCCTCGCCAAAATGCCTTTTGTCCGCCAAACTTACCGGTATCAAATAAATTTCGGTTTAATTGACTAATCCTTTAGCTCGAGCATATGGCTTATAGATGATTCTTGGATTGGACCTGGGTCCAAATTATAAGGAATTGTCGTTTATGGTTTTGAGTTCCGGTGATCCATAGGAAAGGCAGAAAAGGTGTTTTGTAAATACCCTAGTTCGCTTTCCCGACATTTTCCCGACATTTTCATTGTTTTCCCGACATTTTCCCGACAAAAGCGCCAACGTGACCCTTAAGCCCTCGAAAGAGCTAATTTTTGAGATGGTATCGACGATCTCTTGTGGTGCCTGAAGTGTAAAGCAACTCTTTTTCAACAAGTTCGTTCAAGTCACGCAGGGCTGTTCTGTCGGTAATGCCGAATTCCTTTTGATATTGAAGATTGGTGATATAGCCCTTCTCTTTGGCAATTAATATTGCTTTGACTTGACGTTCATTAAGACCAATGTTTGTCAGATCTGCTTCTGTATAGATGTCTTTTCGGAAGGTGACTCGAAGACCGCCCTGGTCTTCCTCCAGTCGAGGCTCGGGTAAACCAGCCGCCAAGCATTCAGTAATTATATTAGTCGTCCCTCGTCCCCAGGCTTCTATGTAACCTGCTTTAAAGAATACTTCTGCGATATGGGGGTTTCGAGGATAGGAGGAGTGCCGTTCTTTTAGCTTTTCAATAGTCAGTTCTTCGGGAAGTAGGCCGGGATTCCATAGTTCCAATTTGTCATCGTACACTCGTAGGAATATCCACGTACTTGCGTAGTCCTTATGTATTATCGCATTGAGGATAGCTTCCCGTAAGGCAGGTTCGGGATACTCAAGAGGCTCCTGTCGTTCGAGTCCTTTATAAGAAATGGGACGAAGAAGATAGCGATCACTCAGCCTTCTAAGAACTTCGTCAGGCATATTAATAAGATTGCAGCCTATTATATCTTGGAAACGCAGGTCGTCGTCCCCTTTGACAAACCGACCTATTTTGAAGCTGCAGGTAGGGGATACAATAGAGGGGTTTTTGCCAAAGAGCAGGACTGCAGCATGGGTAGGTAGGCCTTCTTTGGTTAGAAGATGCAGGTTTTCTAATAGTTCAGCGATGCCGTCCTCCATGGCCTCTGGCGGAATGCGTTTTTGGGCAATAGCTTTTTTGAGGAACTTATGTATACTCTCTTCGTCCAGATCGGCTAATGTAGCGGATGGCGCTGGCAGGTCTTCCCAATGTTTGCCTACCTTTTTAAGCAACCAATTTTGCAAGCTTACGCCCTTTAGTTCTTGCTTGGTGGCTCCGCTCCGATAATGATATATGCCATGGTAAGAAATAGGTACGCTACTGACCGGGACGTCGATCTCTAAGTAATGTTTGTTCTCTTTTTTATGGTGATTAACGTCGATCATCAATCCCAAGTGGTTAACAGCCTTATTGGGAATATCTTCCATCAATTTCTGATAATCATCTATCCCGACAATTTCGCCGTTGTCAGCCAATCCAATAAACATCTTTCCTCCTTGTGCATTTGCGAAACCGCATATCCATTTTAGGTATTCATCCCTCCATTGCTGTTTATACTCTATGTTTTGCGTTTCAGTCATATGGCAACTATAAATGTGGGCATCAAAGGTATAAACTTTGAGAGTATTGAGAGATAGAAAATAGGATGTTAAGGGTAGATGAGATGGGAGTATCCTGCCTGTTTTTTGACTGCTCCTGTCCGAGGGGCAAAATGCCTTCGAAATACTGGCTTTATTTAGTTCTTAGTATAGTAGTGGTATTCAAAGGTTGGCGTGAGAAATATATTTCAAGAGTTGGAACAGAGGTTCGATTCTCATCCCCTCACCTCCACAGGTCAAGTTGTGCCTCGCTCCCTTTGGGAGCGGGGCAATTTAGCCTTGAAGGATAGGAAGTCTTTAGAGAGATATCGGCCTTGTAAATCATCAATTTGCAAGGCATTATTGTTTCAAGAGGAAACTATTCCATTCGCAAACTCATTACGGGATTAGCGATGGCAGCTTTGATTGACTGAAAGCTGATCGTTAACAAGGCTATCAGCAGTGCGGTTCCTCCGGCTGCTATAAATATCCACCAATAGGAATGGATTCGATAGGCGAAGCTGTTCAGCCAGGCGCTCATAAAAAGCCATGAGATGGGCGCAGCGACGACGAAGGACCATCCCACCAACAATAAGAAATCTTTTGATAGCAATAGAACGATCTGACGCACCGAAGCGCCGACGACCTTTCGTACGCCTATTTCCTTTGTCCGCTGTAGCGTGCTGTAAGAGGCAAGTCCCATGAGGCCAAGGCAGCTAATCGAGATGGCCAGGATGGCGAAATAAAGGAACAGGTTGCCAAATCGGTCTTCGGCCCGGTATTGTCTGTCAAAAAAATCGTCCATGAAAAAATAATCGAAGGGTCTGTCGGCGAGCATCCGTTTCCACTTATGCTCGATAGCGCCAAAAGTCGATGGCAGCTGATGGCCATCTACTTTGACACAGAGCAGGTCGCACCGACTCGGATTTAACAACAGAATCAACGGCTTGATCTTCTCCTGCAACGAACGGAAATGAAAGTCCTTGACAATGCCGATGATATTTCTGGTATCGCCGAACTGCTGGAATCGCTTTCCGATCATCTGGGCGGAGTTGGAGTATCCCAATAGTCTGACGGCCGTTTCATTCAGGATCGCCGCCCGCGTGCTGTCTGTCGAATACTGTCGTGAAAAGTCACGGCCGGCAGCCATTCCAATGCCAAACTGTTTAATATAGTCATAGTCCGTAATATATCCGTTAGCATTCATCGTCTGCATTTCTCCGCGGACATTTTCCAGTTGGGCGGCGCCGTAGTACATCCCGCTCCCGGGGACACTGCTTGATTTCGTAGTAGAGAGCACTCCCGGGATCATAGCCACCTCCTGCTTGAAAGCCGCTGTCGCTGAGTCGCCCCGGGTATCCAGGATCAGCTGCTGATCCTTGTTGAACCCAAGATCCTGTCTACGCATGTAGTTGAGCTGGTTGTATACGATCAACGTGGCGATGATCAATCCAGTGGCAATGGTAAATTGGACGATGACGAGCGCTTTTCTCAGGAAGATCCCCCGCATCCCCGAACTGAATCTTCCCTTGAGCACGGCTACCGGTTGGAAAGACGAGAGCACCAATGCGGGATAGAAGCCGGCGATTATACCGATGAGCACGCTGAGGCTCAGCAGCAGCAGTAGATATTGCGGTTGGGAGAACATGCCCTGACTGATCTCTTTTCCCGCGAGGTGATTAAAGCCATGCAACAGCAACGCGGATAGTACCACCGATAGTACACAGGCGATCAGGCTGAGGATGATGCTTTCGCCGATAAATTGTCCCGCCAGCATCGGTTTGCTCGCGCCTACTACTTTCCTGATGCCTACTTCTTTAGCTCGTTCGCCGGACCGGGCTGTCGTAAGGTTGACGAAATTGATACCGGCAATCAAAAGAATAAAGCCGCCGATGATGGAAAAGATACGAACATTGGTGATATTCCCTTTGGCGGAACCATCCCGTGTGGAGTACAAGTAGATATCCCTCAACGGTTCCAGAAGCAGGGTAGGCTGTTGTTGCGCCCTGCGTAATGCTGCCCCGCCTATTTTTTGCAAAAAAGCCGGAAATTTTGCCTGGAGCCCGGCGACGCTGGCAGAAGGCTTAAGCAACAGATAAGTACTATTACCATAATTGTCCCACTGTTGGCTTTCGTCCGCGCTTAACGTATCAGCCGAGTAGATCATGCGGGTCTTGAGATGCGAATTGACCGGTAAATCCTGCATCACCCCGGTAACCGTTGCACGAAACTTTATCCTCGACAACGTCAGCGATTGACCCACTGGGTTGGCGTTGCCAAAGAATCGCTTGGCTTCCGATTCGGACAACACCACGCTGTTGGGGTTTTTCAACACGGTGTTGGGGTCACCTTTGAGCAGACGGAAATCGAATACCTTGAAGAAGTTACTGTCGGCTACTGCAACGTCGTCTACCCGAAAGACCCGGTCGTCCCGGATGACCATCCAGTCGTCTCCCAGGCTGACTCTTGCGACCGACTGCAATTCCTGAAAGTCGGCCATCAGGTGTTTGGTCACCGGCAAAGGTGGTGCATTGTAATGTAATGTTTCGCCAGGCGTCTTAGCGTCGCCGACCAGCCGGTAGATCCTATCAGCCTTGGTATGAAACGAATCATAGCTTAATTCGAAACGAACGTACAAGAAGATCAGGAAAAAGGCGGTCATGCCGACGGTCAGTCCTATAATATTCAAGAGCGAGAAGCCCTTATGGCGCCATAGATTTCGGAAGGCGATCCGAAGATAATTTTTAATCATTATAAGGAATTGACAAATCCTCCACAAACAAGATGCCTTCTTTCAAATTATTGAAAATCATTGATTTGTTGTATAGCTAACCGATCAAACGTCTGGTGGCGATACAGTTTCTGTACGTTTTCCACGGATTAATTTGTGCCTCGCTCTGGAAAAGAGCGGGGCATTTTTGTTTTGGAGCGTGACGAGCGGAAGGGTTGGGAGTGAGGATGGAAATAGTTTGTGGGATTTTTGGGGAGCAGGCTCGTCAAGTTATTTTATATGTAATTCAATTCGAGTCCAAGTCTGTGCTACATTTTCCTCCATTTGAACTTTCGAACTTCAATTAAAGACCACGTTTTTGGTAATTAAAAAGATAAAGTGTCTGGTTCTTCAATGATCCTACCAGGGCGAGCATACTTTCTTGTTTGGATGGCATGACGTTTGGTTTTCAAGCAAAACTAATTGCTCACCAAATATGGGCATAGACGTGGACCGACGAATGCTTACATTTGGTTGACAGTTTTTAACTTGTTGCCAGCTCCGGATCTCCTGGTATCTACAGCGCTACCATGGTATCAAGGTATCTCAAGGCGGAGTGTAAATCAGGAAGTAAATTTCTTTATACATGATTCCATTTATCCAACAAAGAAAATCTATCGATGAAAATTTTTTCATCTTAAATTTATCCCCTCCTACTGTATTTGTTGTTCATTTTTCTACTTGAGTAAACTCTGCCTTATTATTGTCAATAACCATTAATTTATTCTATACTATTAATCTTATCCAAAATGCGGACGTTGAATGTAATTCGACTGACCCAACAGGAGCATATTGCCATTGAAAGAGCGATTGCCTACATTAAGAAACATTTCGATCAGAAGCTCACACCAAACCAATTAGCCGTGGACTTTGAAATTCCTGTCAAGAAACTTCAAAAGGGCTTTCAAATCAAGGTCGGGCTATCAGTTCATGATTATTTGCAGCACAACAGGATCCTTAAAGCCGAAGAACTGCTGGCCAATACCGACGAGCCCATCAAAGTAATTCCCAAAAAAGTGGGATATGCGAATGCTAGCCATTTCGGACAGTTTTTTAAAAAACATACTGGCATGACACCTCTTGAATATAGGTTTTGGCGGTGTGAATAGGGAACTCTCATTACTCGTGAGATAAGTAAACCCAAGTAGAAAGGTGAACTCAATTTCGACAAAGATGGACTTGGTTTCGACATTCTAATTATCATACCTTGCACCCAGTTCTAACAATAAGCTATAACCGATATTATCAGATTGCAAGATCGTTTGCTTTTTTAAGATGCGCCAGATGCTAGCTTGTATGCCATTCCAAGGAAAGGTCTATGTGTCAAGCTGCCGTCTCCTGTGGTTTTGGAACTCTGCTTAAGAAGTAAAATTAATTTAAGTTAATCGGCCTGGTTTGATATTGCGTGAGAGACTCTATTCAAAGTTCACATTCCCCTAATTGCTTAAATGCGGACATTGTCCGTCAAAGTGCCTACAGTTTATGTAGACCTAAGACGGATTTATTCGAGGTGCCAAGGTTGAATGCATGGTTTATTATTGGCATTGAGATGCGTTTGATGAAATCTACTAATCCTATTAACCGTGCTTTTGACTTAATTCATATAGAATGAAAAGGGTAACTATTGCTGAGATCGTATCGTTATTTTTTATTTGTCTTTTCTTATATACTGGTATCGAAAAGGTCACGGACTATCCGTCCTTTAAAGAGCAAGTTTATGTATCAGGTATATTATCATCCATAATAACAAAGATAGCGTGGATCATTCCAGCAATTGAAATAGCTACGTCTGTCTTGCTGTTTATTCCGAAAACAAGATTGACCGGTTTATACGCGACACTTTTCTTAATGATCACTTTCACTCTCTACCTAACTTCTACATTGAAGTATGGCATTTTGATGAGCTGCGGTTGTGGAGGAATCATTGAGGCATTATCTCCTGGGCAACATCTTGTTTTCAATGGCGCCTGCCTTCTTCTGAACATTGTCGGTATATCTGAAACTCGCAACAATCGAAGAATGCACCGGATCCGGAAGATAGCACCATTCGTCACAGTCGTTTTGCTTGTATTGGCAGCTGGAACTATATTTTTGGCAAGTCTTTCCCAAGATAAAAGAAAGACTGGCCTCGAGGGCACCTCTCTTCCTTCCTTTAGGCTCTTGCTGGCGGACAGTATTACGGAACTAAATACCGCAGACATTCCAGCGGGAAAGCGAATCATAATAATAGGCTTTTCCCCCATCTGCCAGCACTGCCGGGCAGAAGTAAGCAGTATCATTCGGCATCTTAATAATTTCAAAGACACCCAGTTTTATCTTGTTACTTCATTTCCGTATAGTGCAATGAAAAGATTTTACGGCCAATATCAATTGGGCCGGTATTCGAATATCACAACTGGAATTGATAAAAAAAATGTATTTCTATCATTCTATAAATCAACATATGTACCATTTACAGTGATTTATGACAATAAAAAAATATTAAAAGAGGCAATCCAGGGAGAAGTAGGCTTTAAGGATCTTACCCGGATTGCTTCCGAATGAGTTGTTGCGCAACATCCGACCGATCCGGCTTGTCGACGGGTATTCCGGGGAAGTCAAAAACATGGCCATGCCGAAAACCATTACAAAAGAGTAGGCAAATCTTAATCTAATCAAAGTTTAGCTTTTTGATTTAAAAAGCACTTTTTTATGAAAAGAAATATCATCATGGCTATTGCCGTAATCGCTGTCGTAGGCTCTTCCTTAGCCGTAAATGCAAAGAGCAGGGTTTCTCATGTTCTGTTCACTCCGGATTCTCTTACTGGCGCTTGTACCGTTCAACAAAATGGCGTGATTGTTGACAACAATAGTTCTACAACAGAAACTGCAGCTACCACTAACGGTGGTGCATGCCAGACGCTTCACATTAGGAGTGTTACTAACTAAAGTGTCGGCTTCATCCTATAGGGCTCCATAGACTCACTCTATGCGAAGTCCAAGATGAACATTTTGTAAGAGGCCGTCCTAAATAAAATGGACGGTCTCTTCATTTTGTGACGCCTTCGATAACTTGACAAAAGTTTATCTGGCCGGATGCATCGTGGGACACTATTTTATGATCTCGATTAAGTGTGTGCTTCATAGAAAGGATTCTTGCCAAGTTCAAGATGAGCACTTTGTAATAGGTCGTCAAGGTAAGGCGGACGACCTATTCATTTCCATAAGGATCAATATTATGGCAAACGGTCAGATAGATCTAACTCTAGACCGTTTGCACGTTCTTTCATGGACGCAGGCATACCCTCTGTCATCCATTTTGGCGGGGGCATTCCTTTTAAAAAATGATCAAAGAACTGACAGGCACGTTCAGTCAAATCTTTCGCCGCGTTACCAGATACCGTATGATCTTCTCCATTGTATTGCAGCATCCACACTTTTTTCCCCAGCCTGCGAAGGGCTGTGAATAACTCCACGCCTTGAGCGAAGGGAACATCACTATCATGCCGGTTATTCATCATCAATACTGGCGTATTCACCTTATCTGCTTTTAAAACCGGCGAATTCTCAACATATAAATCAGGTCTTTCCCAAAGCGTAAAACCGATCCGGTCTCTATGTATTTCATATTGCCCCTGCCGGCTAGTTCCATTTCCAATAATGCTTCCATAGGCACTGATGAAATCCGCCATTCCGGACGCAGACATGGCGGCGGTAAAAATACTCGTTCGAGTAATAATATAGTTCGTTTCGAATCCTCCGAAGCTATGACCCCAAATTCCCATTTTGGAAGTATCCACCCAACGGAACTTTGACAGGTAGGAGGCAGCGGAAGTGACCGTATGAAAAGCACTTCTGCCGGGGAATCCAATGGTATAATGGATGTCCGGGATAAAAATCAGATATCCACTGCTTACAAAAAAGGGAACGTTAATCGGTCCTATACATGCGTTTGGTAAAATATAATTATGAAGAGCGTCCGAAAACCGCTCATAATAGCAAAATATGATTGGGTATTTCTTGCTAGGATCAAAGTCCTCGGGTTTATACAGAATTCCCATGGAAGATTTTCCGTCTCGCGTAGGAAAGTTTATTAGCTCCGAGGTCAACCAATTATAATTCCTTTCAGGATAAAGCCGGCTCAAAGGTTTGAAATTCTTAAAGTCCCGGGTATAGAGAAAATTAGGAGACTCGCTTGCAGTCATCCGTCTTACGATATAGGACCCGTTATTCTCTGCCTTGATAGGTGAACTGGCAATTATTTCAAGGGATTCGTCAGGGCCCGTATAGATATATGGCCCCATAGTCAGCACTTGCGGATCACTCGATTGCCAGGGATTTACAGAATAAAATCCATCATTCTTATTCAAACGATCAAAAGCACTTAGGATTAGTTTTCCATCTGCAGGTACCCATTCATCAAAATAGTAACCGGCTAGCCTGAAAACCAGATTATTTCTTCTGCCATACCCGTTAGTAAGGCTCACGGATGCTCTTTTGCCACTAGGATCTACCAAAAAAATGTCATTCTGATCATAAATAAAAGCAGAAGAATCGTTTTGTGACCACCCTCCCAGCCTAAACGGCAAATAAGCCGAATCCGGTTCGTCATTCCTTTCAAAGGTGGTCCACCTACCCGCAATGTTTTTGGTTAAATTCACCAATGCACCGCTGGAAGTTGAATAGCTGAAATAATTCCTATTCTTTGGGTCATAGTAGATTACATATTTCCCCCCCGGTGATAACCGGTAACTAGAAAATATAGGTTCCGCCAGTCCCGAATTCAATACCTTTCTGTCACCGGTCTTAGTAGAGACCAGGATTACGGAGGATTGAGCCTCTGGATTCCAGTTCCATTCATTCATCACATCGCCTCTGTTATGCACCATTAGTAAAAAGTCATCCGCAAATTTTCTCGAGAAAAGCGGTGAAATGATACGATCATTCCCATCCTCCAAGCGAATTATTTTTTTATCTCGTATACTTACTGCCGTTGTATAATGTGGCTGGGGACGGAGAGTATTGGAGGGATTGAGATCCGCTACTTGCTGAGATTGTAACTTAAAATCCTTATAGTTCCACACTTCGAGATCAGCTATTTTACCTTTAGGTTGCTGGCCTTCGGGTCTTGCTAAGGATAGGAAAACAGCCTCACGATCATTACTATATTTCAGGATTCTTGCTAATTGAAACCCGGTTTCTATTCCTTGCAACGAGTCGTCCGTCAGAAGTGAACATTTATTCTCGGAGATAATACAATTCCACAGTCGATTCCCGTCATTGTTTCCACGCCGCTCTATGAAAGCGATCTGATTATCCTCATTATCGAGAATCAGGCTGCTGGTATGCGTGCCTGTCCAGAGAACTTTGCTATTATTTTCCTTTGTTATTGTAATAACTTCTATCTCTTCTGTTGTCTGGCTATTTCCCGACGTTTTTGTGGTGATGATCACCATATCTCCCTTATTTCCGATCACGTAATTAACGACATTCGGATAGCTATGTTCTATGCCTGTCGTCAAATTACGCAGCACTAGTTTTTTTTCCGCATCATTCTTTTGAATGGCCACCCATTCGCCTTTTGGCAAAAACTTATAAGAAGCAACATTTGGAAAATATACTGTTACATCTTTACCCAGGGCTTGAAGTCTCAAACTGTCATTACTTACAAAAGAAATCCAACGACTATCCGGACTGAATTCAGCGCTCGGGACGCCCGGCAGTTCCCGGCGCCAGTCCGACTGTGTCGATTGAACCGTTAATGTTCGGCTACTCACTGGTTGATTGATGGTCAGATACATGACGAAGTTTCCGTTACTAGAAATCTTGGGATCATCAAGATAAGGCCACTTATCAAAAACACCGCTATCAAGGATTGGCTTTTGTGCCTCTGCATATCGCTGACAGCCGATCAGTGTCAGGACGAATAAAATTCTTCTCATATCGAATAAGTGTCGGGTAAATTATATAAAAAAGAATTCTAAAAATTAAAGCCCGTAAGGTTTTTCATCTGCATAAGTGTTTTTATAAAGGGTCAGTCCCAGGTAGGGCTGCCCTTCTGCATCTTCCTTAATGCTGTTTGCAGATCTTGATTGTTGGGCTCCAGTCCGACGGCTTTTCTCTCCCATTGCAAACCTTCCGATTTTCTGCCAGACTTATATAACAAGTTGGCATACGTATCCATGTTGAGTGCATCTGTTGAGTCTGCCTTCACGATTATTTTCATCCTTCCGATCGCCCATTTTAAGGACTTTTTATCCGTGCTATGCTTGAATATAACTTCATAAATCATATTGTTCAAAAGAATCCTTCCCATAGTAGAAGTGTCAACCCCGTATTTCTCAACCTTTTCAATGTTGTATTTTATAACGTTCGACCAATCTTTCCTTTGATTATACCATTTCAATTTGGACTCTAAAACGGAAGATTCCGCAAGCGATTTTCCATACTTTTTCGCAATTGTCCGCATCATTTCTGCCCAGACAGGATCCCCCGTCTTCATCTGTTTCAGTTTTGGAGTAATCTCTTCTTTTGTGATGGTATATTCAAGAACACGTTGGCTATATTGAACATCGCCGACAATGCTGTCTATTTTACCACTCTGATGATAAAATACATTAAAGACGTAATCGCGTGAACTTAGAACATCTTCAAATGCGCCGATGAACTGCAGGTTGGCCTTATTCATCCAATTCTCCTCTTCACTGTCATTCATAATATTTTCGATATAATCCCTTGCAAGCGAATCGGAAAAGTCTTTTTCTGAAATAGACCTGGCCAGCCTGGCCATATAGGGAATCGAAGAATAGTCCTTTCTTCCATTTCTGTACTTTGCCACCAAGCTGTAATATTGCCTGTCGATGTTCAGTGCATCCTTGACAATAGCCAGGAAATCTTTAACGTTTCGTCCGCCCTTCTGCCTGTGCACTATATTTCCGTCCGGAGAGAAAAATAAATAGGAAGGCAATCCGGTTATCTTATACGTGTCCATCATGGCTCCAGCCTCCGGATACCACGTCCTGATATAATTATCGTCGTCCTTTGATGAATCGATCTGCACTTTTACGGATATAAAGTGCTTGTTTAAAAAATTGCCTAACTCGTTATCCGTATACACTATCCGATCCATTTGTTTGCAAGGGGCGCACCATGTTGCATATAAATCGACAAATATAAATTTGTGCTCCTCCTTTGCCTTTGCTTTTATCTCTTCCCAGGATAAATCCTTTTGAAATTCTACTCCCTTCTTGTTCTTGTTATCACTTTCTAATAACTGCGAATAACACATTTCTATGGAGAATGCCAGTAAACAAGTAACCAATAATCTGCTATCCATGACAATAATTTGAGTTTTAAAAATCTAACAACAGATATCAATACCCATCGTTCTGTTTTAAATTAGGATTTGATCGGATTTCAGAAAATGGAATTGGGTAAAACTGTAAAGTGGAATTCCAATTTCCTCCTTTCGCGGGAGTTACTGTACTCATCACCGCATCCACAGTCCCTCCCCTTTTAAGGTCTAGCCAGCGGTGGCCCCATTCAGAAAACAACTCGATTTGCTTTTCATGTAGGATGGCTTTTATTATTTCATCCTGCGTATTAAGCGTTAATCCGGTCAGGCCGGCCCTTATCCGGACTGAATTCAAGTCGGTTAATGCCTTTTGAGTTTGATTCAGATGGGCTTCCGCCTCCGCCCGGATCAGGTATTGCTCACCTAATCTGATGATCGTCTCGTATTCAGTAACCGGGGAATTCAGCACATTATTTTTATATTTATACGGAAAATAATAGAGAGAACTTTGAATGTTAACGCTATCGACCCAATTGTTTCTCCTGAGATCTCCCGTTTCGAATGCGTTTAACAATTGCGGGCTAATATAAACGGGATGCAGGTTGGATAATCCTGTCGATGGAATGGTAAATAAAAAAGCGTCCTGGGTATTCTTGATCGCGAAGCCGACGGGTTGCAACTGCCAAATGGCCTCGGGACTGCCCTTTAAGAAGACTCCCTTTACGGTATCCAAAGAAAATTGCGACGAATTACCAATTAGCTTTGAAGCTTCAGCGACAGCGCTATCCCATTTCTGAGAATATAGATAAGCTCTCGACAACAATGCCGCTGCCGCCCACCGGGTGGGTCGGACTCTTGCGTCCGTCGCTTGGAGCAATGTAGCATCGAGAAAATGCTCACTCAATTTATTCTCTGCGTCCCGCAAATCCGAAACGATCTTATCATATATTTCCGATTTAGAAGCTCGTGCCAGCAGCGAGGTCGTTTCGAAATCCGTTTGCAGTGATAAAGGAACATCTCCGTATAAATTGACCAAATAAAAATAACAGAAGGCCCTTACAAATTCTGCCTCTCCAATAAGTTGCTGTTTCACGGCAGGGGTTAGGGAATTGGAGTTATTGACGCCTTCCAATGCTGAATTGGCGTAAAAGATATACGGATAGAAGGATGTCCAAAAATCCGTAGTCCCGGTATTTGAGTTTGTCAAGGCGTTTGAGTAATAAAAAGATATCGGGCCGGTGGCTGCCTTATACAACGTGAATTCATCAGCTGACAATCCGGCAAATAATGAAAGAGATGGAATTCCGCCGGTACTCATTAGCGGGGAAGACATTTTTCCATAAATACCAGTCAGCACCGCAATTGCGGCAGCATCGTCGGCATATACGTTGACAGCATTAGTACTGGTAGCTGGCGCCGTGACTTCAATGAATTTTTTGCATGAAGTCAGTGAAAAAACAAAAAAGGGAAGTATTATTGAAAAGGCGAGTAAAACAGGCCTCCGTTTATTTAGAATGTTCATTGTTGGACGTTTTTATAGTTATAAACCGATTTGTGCGCCGAAAACCCAAACTCGTAATGGCGGCATGGTCGTCGAGCTTAAGGTCTCTGGATCCGTTCCTTTATAGCTTGTGAATGTCAGTAAATTCTGCGCCTGTAAGTATACCCGACAATTGTTAAGCCCCATCCTTTTTTTCAGATTTCCAAATTCATAGAAAAAAGAGAGATCTTTAAGCCTGATGAAAGAAGCATCGGTATAGGCAGCATCGCTTTGGTTGCTAGCATAACTAAATTGAGAATAACCAGTGGAATAGGTAGAACTAAAGCGCTGGTGCGATTTAATATCACCTTGTTTTTGCCATCGATCCATTACCCAGCTTGGCTGGTTTATGCTGTTATAACCAGGGAGATTACCGAAAGCATAGTTCAGTCCCCTCTGTTTTACAAATTGAAAGAGTATGTCCAATCCAAAATTCTTAAACCGAAAATTATTACTTAAGCCACCGTATAAAGTGGGGGCCGTGTTAATGATGACCGTGTTGTCCTTACCGAGGGAAGGATTATAGGTAAGATTTCCCTTCGTATCCGAAAATTGGTAAATTCCGGTGGTGTCGTTTACCCCGGACAAATGGAATACTTTATGAATGCTGACAGGCTGGCCAATTGACAAAAGATAGGCATAGGAAGAATTGGCTAATCCTGGAAACGAAATTAGTTTATTTTTAGGGATGGTCACGTTAACAGCGGTGGACCAGCTAAATTTGCTGGTTTTTACATTGACCGTATTTACAGAAATTTCGAAGCCGGAATTACCCACTTTGGCGGGGAAGTTCTGCAGAACGTTATTGAACCCGGATACGATCGATATATTATAGTTAAGTAATTGATTGGAGGACTGATTCTGAAAATAGTCAGCATTCAAAAAGATCCTGTTGTCAAGGAAGCCAAGGTTTACCCCGATATCCAGTTTTTTAGTCTCTTCCCATTGCAAATGGGCATTCGGCAGACCGGTAGGCAGCAAACCCGTAGCACCCTGATAGGGGGTAAATACATTTGTAGGAGGCGCATACAAATTCAAGAAACGATAGTCCCCAATTTGATCATTTCCCGTAGTGCCGTAGCTTGCCCGCAGTTTTCCATAGGTCAGAAAGCGAGACCATCTCGCCAGCCACTTCTCGTTTGAAAAAACCCAGGAAAGCCCCAAGGCTCCGAAACTATGAAACTGGTTTTGGGAACCAAAACGGCTGCTACCATCCCGCCTCGCGGTGACATTTACGATGTACCTGTCAGCCCAATCCATATTCACACGGCCAAAAAAAGCACTATACTTGTATTCGCTCTGAGTAGTAGAACCTACCACCAGGGAAGAGGCAGAACGAATGTCCTTCATTTGGGCATCGCTGCTATATCCATATCCATAAATTTGCTCGCCATTGCCTTTATTATCCATGAAAGTTGTGCCCACCAGTGCTTGGAATCTGGCCTTTCCCATGCTTTTCTTGTACGAAAGCTGGGGTTCCGCAATCCAGGAGTTAATTCCGTTATTTCCGTATATCGCGACCCTCTGTGAACTTGGCCGGTTTTCAGGTGCTACGGCGGTAAGGGGGTTGAGAATGAGTTCATGGGTTTGTAAATCCGTATATCCCAGGTTACATTTCACTTCAAGATCTGGAAGGAGCTGATAGGCGAGCGTGCTGTTGCCAACTAGATTCTTTGCATCTATGGAATAGGATTGATACAGATATGCTAACGGATTGCCCGGATAGGGCCAGGTAGTTGATCCTGCCGCATTCTCCGCCCAATTAAGGGTTCCGTCCGAATTATAAAGTTTGGGTCCATCGGGGGCAAGCGTAACTGCGAGGGAAGTCAGATCGTTGCTGGTGATATGATTATTGTCTGCCAGATAATTGGCCGAAAGTTGGATATGAAATCTCTGATCGGTGGATGCGCTGTTCAATGTAAAATGCAAGCCCCCTTTTTGATCAAAGAGATCGCCTGGAAAAACCGTAGTCTCCCTATGATAATTTCCACTTATCAGATACTGAGTATTCGCGTTACCGCCGGAAACACTTCCATTCGCAGTGAAATATTTCGCCGTACCGCCCAACAGTTCTTTTTGCCAATCGGTGTTTCTGGTCGTATCCCAAGTTCCATTGATATCATAGTCAGTAGGCTGTACGGTCGATTGATCATTGGCAATCGCCTCATGTCTCATCTCAAGATACTGCCGGGTGTTGAGCAGATCGAGTTTCTTAGTAACCTTACCCCATCCATTTTGAACGTTAAAATTCACCCTGGTTTGACCGGTCCGGCCCTTCTTCGTTGTGATGATAACAGCTCCATTGGCAGCCCTGGATCCGTAGATTGCGGTCGCATCGGCGTCTTTCAGGATATTGATGCTCTCAATATCGGAAGGGTTAAAATAGCTTAGGGGATTACCGTTACCGCCAGTAAGAAGGCCCCCTACGATACCGCCCGAACCACCCTGGACATTAGATAGCGTCGGCAATAGTTGAGAAGTATAGGGCACTCCGTCGATGACATAAAGGGGATCGTTCCCATTCAAAATACTATTCTGCCCCTGTATCCTAACCGTCACTCCGCTGCCGGCGAAGCCTGTGGATTGAGAAATATACATTCCCGGCACCCTCCCCTCCAGCGCCAGGAGGGGATTAGTTACAGGCTGGTTCTCAATTTCTGCAGCTTTCACTGTCGTAACATTCCCTGTGCTTAACCTTGCCGTGGTTGTACCGTAGGCAATGACCTGTACTGCGTCCAGGGGATTATTGCTTTGGTTGAGCAAAATGGTCAAAAATGTTTGAGCATCGACATTAATTTCCTTTGTTATAAATCCGTTGTAAGAAATTGCCAGCGTGGCATTAGCATCTACCTGTTTGAGCTCAAACATGCCGTTTATGTCGGTAAAGGTTCCTTTCTTTCCCCCTTTTATCTCGATTGTAGCCCTGTCTAAAGGGCGCTGCTTATCATCGGTGACTTGTCCCCTTATATCAATTTTTTGTGCGTTATTAAGATCTGCGTGCTTTCCTTTCGGACTAACGACGATCGTTTTTTCAACAATAGCGAATTGTAAGGGTTGCCCATTGAGGCAGAGTGTCATTGCCTGCTCAATTGTGGCGTTTACCACCTGCAAAGTGACGTTGGTGGTTTGATCCAGCAATTTTTTTTCACACCAAACTATGTAGCCGGTTTGCTTTTCGATTTGTTCGAATACCTTTTCGAGTGGTGCATTTTTAACGGATAAGCTGATCTTATCCTGAGCGATAGTTTTTTTTGCATTTACTTGCAAAAAACAAAGAAGCAGTAAAATGGCGGTTAATTTCATAACCAGCAGGGTTTTGGTGAGGAATCTCCGGCCTTTGAAGCCAAGTTTCCTGAGAGCATGAATTTTCATACCTTTGTTTTGGTTTGAGTTGTACAATACGAATTTCCCATACCGGCGAAACGCCGGGTATATATTTGGAACTCAAACTTTCTGCCGTCTCGCCTCCTACGCGGGACGGTTTCTTATTTGAGCGCCTATTGACTCTGTACTGTTACATACAAAGTTTTAATTTGTATAAGGGGTTTGTTGAAACAACCCCCGTTCGCAATCAATCATTAGTTGAAGTCACATGAGAAGATTAACTGCTGACATGTGAATGTGCGAGGGACCAGCTAAACATAGGGGCGATGCATTATTGTGTATATCCGGGTCATTATGGTTTTACCATTAATTTGTTTTCGTTCAACAGTTCAAAATGGATCTTAGACAACTCCAGTACTTTTAATAGCTGCGACAAGTTGGACGTCCTTGAAATCCCTCCCCTAAATGTTCGTTCTGGCACGGCGCCCTCATAGACGACATCGACATCATACCACCTGGAAACCTTCCGCATAATCGTTTGTATATTGGCATCCTTGAAAGAGGTGATGCCGTTTTTCCAGGAGACCGCTTCATCCATATCGGCATTTTTAATTAATTTTATTTTTTCATGCTGCCGCATATTAGTGCTGACCCGCGCCTGCTCCCCGGGGTGAAGTGTTACTATGTCTTGATCATTTACAATTTTGACAGATCCTTCCAGCAAAGTGGTTGTTTTGACAGATTCATCCGGGTAGGCGTTAACATTAAAATGCGTTCCCAATACAGTAACATCCATTCCATTCACACTCACGATGAAAGGAATTTTTTCCTTCTTGCTTTGATTGGAGGATGACCGATAGGAAGCAGCGATCTCAAAATAAGCCTCTCCTGTCAGCTCCACTCTTCGCTCGTTCCCAATAAAAGCAGTTGGATATTTGAGGGATGAAGCCGCATTGAGCCAGACCTTGCTTCCGTCGGCCAACACCAATTGATACTGACCGCCTCTCGGCGTCTCCAGGATATTAAACTGGACCTGAACTGGTTTTTCAATTAATGCGTTATAGGAAAGTTTTCCATCTTGCGTTTTAACAACATCTGCTCCGTCTTGCTTGGACAATACACCATTGCGGGCACTGTCTAAGACGATAGATGAACCATTCGAAAGGCGTAATATTGCCCGGTTGCCCCCTGGCGGCAGATCCTTTACCAGCGGCTTTTTTGACACATTGTTCTTGGCAATTGTATTTTTGTTTGAGGAGGTTTGCCAGTAATAAGCGCCAACGGATAAGAGAAGCAATATTGCTGCTGCTGCCGTCCAGGCATAGGTTCTGCGCCGCATATGGCGGCGAACAGCCATTGGGGGAGCGACTGACAGTTCCGGTACCATGTCCCTTATTTGTTGAAGGGCTCTCTGCTTAGTATCCAGAAATCGTGAGGCTTCCGTATGCAATTGATTTTGATCAGTCAAGTCATGATACAATGCTTTATTTTCACCGGATTGTAATACCCAGTCCGCCAACTCTTTCCTTTCAGCCTTTGTAATCGTGCCTTCTAATTGGGCAACGATAAGTTCCGCGACTCTATTTCCAATTTTTTCCATTTGCTGGATATTTATTAGGTTGTGTTTCAACCCCTTATTTTTATCTTCTGTTGATAATATAAAATATAACGAAAAGATAATTACAAGACAATCGAGAAGGTTGCTTTGTAATAGTAACCAGGAAATAATCCAGAAATAATTGTACGTACGAGATTTATTGGGATGGGGGGATCGGGAGGAACAACAGGAATTGGGCGTCCCGAATTAGTTCCGGAATAAAGCGGGCAGGCGCATAAATTACAACATCACTTGCTCAGACAGAATAGTATGACCAGGCCAATTAAGTCACTCTCTTGAATAGACATCCTTATTATTTTCAGTACATGTGTCTTAATATTTCGGACGATCTGGTTACTCAAATTCATTTTTTCGGCTATTTCATCGTTTTTTAGGCCATCAATAAAGGATAGCTTATACACCTTTTGATATTTATCTGGCAACTGTTCTATTTTTCTGGCCACAAAATTAATGACCTCGTACCTGGTTTCTATTTTCCGGAATATGTCCTCCGCCTCGGTCTTTTCCTGTTGGAAGGCAATTTCTTTATGTACCCTGGCTTTTATATCCGCCCGCTTTAAATAGTTAATACAAGTGTTTTTAGCGATTCTCTTCAGGTATGCTTCCAGGCAGATGATACCAGTGATATCCTGTCTAATATCCCAGAGCTTAATAAAAACATCGGAAACCAGATCCCTCGCGTCCTCTTCGGACAGTACGAACGATTTTGTATAATAATATATGGATGGATAGAATTTATTATAGATTTCTGTAAAGGCAGCTGGATTACCTTCACTGAGTTGTCTAATCAGTATTTCAGAATCGAGTTTCATAGATAATAGTCTTAACCTGATAAATTTACTTTCCCCACTGCCCATTTTCTGGAATTTTCCCAACTGCAACCCGGTCAGCCAATTAGAAGGCTGCCGCTAATTTGCTGCGGTAGTTCGCGAAGAACAGGCAATAAGCGATAAGGGAGTTTCAAGGAATATCATACTGCCTAATCGGAGAACATTGAAAATAACACGTCTTTACAGAGGATAATAGGCTTGTGTGACAGTGAAGTATTTTTGGCGTCTTTGCCAGGAGAACCAGCAATATAATAGACAGGCTACGACGCTGTCTAAGTGTATATCTATACTAAAGCTACTAGAAAAACCCGAAATTTTGTAAAAATTTTCTCTATGCGTCGAAATAAATGTAGTAAAATCCGGGCATTTTGTGATATAAGGACTAGGCTAAAGAAGAGAACTACCTGCGGTGGTAGGAATAGTTGGCGCCGGCTGAGGATACGTCGGTAAACTTGCCAAAATAAGACCGCATGTATAATGGTTAATGGCCAGGGCCAAACGGGTCAGGGAAGAACCAGGTGGAACACCGGTCCCTTTTAAAAAAATATTTATTGCAATGGGGCAAAAAACATTTTTTGGGGATCTAGGTAAAATAAATTCAACCGTTAATCTTCCAACTTATGCCGAAAACCCGGGCAATCTCCTTGCTGCTCTTATATGCTTTATTATATACAGTGTCGGATACCGCTCGCGCTCAGGGAAACTCATTTACGTTTCAAAAACAGCGAAGTGAAACCATCTCTCTTGTCAGGGCCTTAAAAAAGGTAAGTGATCTGTTTAACACACAATTTGTCTATGAAAAATCCCTGCTGGAGGGGAAAACTACAGTTTATAATGAAAAAAACATTAAGGGAAAGCCGGTAGAAGACGTCTTGAAAGATATTCTTTATTCTAATGGCCTTATATTTTTGTGTGTTAAGGGAAATTATTATAGCATAGTAGCTAAGGGCATGCTCAACGAAAACAGAAACAAGCCAAAGGAAGCTGCAAATAAATCCCGGATCCGTGGGGTAAAATCATCTTTTTCTGACTCTATCTAAAAAATAAAGCGACGTGAGAATTGATTATACAGGATTTTCATCCGCAGACCTGATATGCGATGAATATTTTCAAAATTGGATCATCCAACCCGATAAGGAAACGAATGACTTTTGGAATAACTGGCTATTACAGCATCCGGAAAAAAGCGAAACGGTGGAAGAGGCGAGATCTTTTTTATTGAATATAGAATTTAAAGAACATTTTCCAAGCGAAGAACAAGCACAGAACTCATTGGCCTCGACTCTTTCCATCTTGCGCATAGGAGAAAGACAACCGGTAAAAAAGCCGGCTATAAGAATATCTATACCAGGATTAAAAAAGATAATAAAAATAGCAGCTATTTTTATTATCCTCGCCTCGGCCGGAAGTGTTTTTTATTACACTTATTGGGCTGCAAAAAATACCATTTATACAAAGTATGGCGAAACAAAAAATGTTCTGTTACCTGATGGCTCATTGGTGATATTAAATGCCCATTCGACCATTTCATATAGTAGGCATAAACGGAAGGGCCTGCGGATGCAGATCTGGCTCGACGGAGAGGCTTTTTTTGATATAAAGCATGGATCAGAACCATTTATCGTATCCACTTATGACTTGAATATAAATGTGCTTGGAACATCGTTTGATGTAAAGAAACGGGCTTATGGAACAGAAGCCATTTTGAAGACCGGGAAAATAGTGATTGAATTTAAAAACGGGCATTATTCGCCTGTAACAATGCTCCCCGGGCAAATGGTAGCCTACGAGAACAGACATCATCCGGTTCTAAGATCTGTTGAACCGGCAATGTATACCACATGGATTGATAAGAAACTTATCCTTAGAGAGTCATCCGTCAATGAAATTGCTCAATACATACAGGATTATTTTGGCTATAAAGTAATTATGGAAGATACTACCATCGGGAGCAGAAAGATGGAAGGGGTATTATTGCTGGATGACCTGAAAGATTTGTTGTTCGTATTGTCCAATACCCTGAATATAGAAATCGAAAAGCAGGAAAATACGTTGCTTTTTAAGAGCAGAAAGTAAAGTTTTATACAGAAGAGTAAGAACAGGGTTAATCCATATACTGATCCCATCCCGGTAATTGAAAACTGCTGTCAAGAAAAATTTTAATAACCAACACTAGTTTTATGAGAAAATTTAAATTACTCTCCTGCTTTCTGCTACCTGTTATTTTATATATAGCTCCGTATGTAAGCCGTGGCCAGGGCGCCACTTCCCTTTCCAAGGCACATAAAATTCAAACCATACCGCTTGAAGAAGTCATCAAAAAGATAAGTAATGTATTTAAAACCCAGTTCATTTATGAAAAATCTTTGCTGGAAGGGAAATTGATTATTTATAAGGACGAATTGGTAAAAGATAAATCTATAGAAGAAGTATTAAAAAGCATTCTTTATCCCAATGGTTTGGTATTTCTGTATGTGAAGGAAAATTATTACACCATAATTGCCAAAGAACGGTTATATGAAAATGAACGGGACTACAAGGGCAGCAGTGAAATAAGTTATTCTTCCTTGCCAATACCTGCGGATACGGGGCCAGATCAAATCCGGGATCAAATCATTAAAGGCAGGGTGACGGATGTCACAGGAAAAGCCTTGCCGGGAGTTAGCGTGGCTATCAAAGGTACATCGTCGGGAACAACTACAGATGGGGAAGGTCGTTTTTCGATCCATGCTCCTGACGACAACATGGTTTTACTATTCAGCTATATTGGATTTACCACCCAGGAAATACCTGTGAATGGGCGGAATAATGTCAATGTCCGGTTGGTTTCTACCGATAACCAGCTGCAAACCGTCGTTGTCTCGGCTTTAGGGGTAGTCAAAAGTACTAAAAGTATAACCTATGCAACACAAAGTATTTCAGGCGATGAAGTGATCAGGGTGCAAGACCCTAATTTTATGAACAGCTTAGCGGGTAAGGCGGCGGGGGTTGTTATTACAAAAGGCGGGTCCGGACCAGGAAGCTCCTCAAGGATCATACTCCGGGGTAACAAATCGATTATGGGCGATAATTCTCCCTTGTATGTTATCGACGGAGTACCGATGAATAATGTGACGGGTAAACAGACCAGCAGCTTATATGGGGCCTTTGACGGCGGCGACGCCATTTCGAATATCAATCCCGAGGATATTCAAAGCATCCAGATATTGCAAGGAGCATCTGCTGCTGCTTTGTATGGCAGTCAGGCTGCCAACGGGGTAATTTTGGTCACTACCAAGAAGGGAAGAAAGGGAGTCGCAAAAATAGATTTTTCGTCCACAGCTATTTTCGAAAATGCTATTGGATTGCCTCAATTGCAAACTACTTATGGGCAAAGCGACCCGGCCCTTAACGACAGCTGGGGTCCGAAGATCACCAACGGAAGCGATAAGCATTTGAAGGAATTTTTCAGGACCGGCAAGAACCTCATTAATGCCGTCTCTGTTTCAAACGGCAATGACCTTGCGCAGTTTTACCTGTCGTATGCAAATAGCCAGATCTCAGGAATTGTTCCTGAGAATCACCTTACAAAACACAACATCACCATAAGGGCAACCACACAGTTATTGGACAACAGGTTAACCCTTGATGGTTCAGTTAATTATATCAATCAGAAGGTCTACAATCGTCCGCAGGCAGGGTTTAATTTCAGCCCGATATTCCCTCTTTATTCCTTTCCCACCGGTGATGACTGGTCCAAATACAGCGGCAATAACTTTGAAGTATGGGACCCTCTAAGACAAATGTATGTGCAAAACTGGCCCTATATAAGGAATGAAACCCTTAACAGCCAAAACCCGTATTGGATCCAAAAAAGGGATCAGAATGACCTTTTTCGGGATCGTACTATTTCTTCTTTTACCGCTAAATACAAAATAGCAGATGGCCTCAATATTCAGGCAAGAACTACTTATGACAGAGTGGAGGACAGTTATGAGCAACGGGTCAGCGCCTCTACTGATCCGATCGAGTCCGGTATTAACGGCGGATATGCAACGAGCAAGTCCGTCACCAATCAATTGTACAGTGACCTATTGTTAATAGGGAACAAGCAGGTAAGTGAAGATGTTTCTTTATCGGGTACTTTGGGGGTGAGCAGCACCCAGAACGATTATTCGAATATAAGTTTGTCCAGTACGCTTGCCACCTCCTTATCGTATCCCAATTACTTTTCAGTTTACGCCTTAAACGGGCAATTCAATAAATCAGAATCAAAGACAAGGATTTCAAACCAGGCGGCTTTCGGCAACCTGACATTCGGTTACAAGGAGAAATTGTTCCTGGATATAACGGGCAGAAACGAATGGAGCTCTACTGTGGCGCAATCCTTCTTTTATCCTTCGCTGGGGCTGTCCTACATATTGACGAATAACGGCGGAAGCACGGGCGTATTATCTTTCGCCAAACTCAGGGGCTCTTACGCCCAGGTAGGTAATAGTTTGCCTTTTGGCGTAGCTAGCCCGGCTCCGCCTTATTCATTGGATAATGCAGGCAATATCAATGGCCGGAACGCCTTGCCCTTTTTTAACGGTACGGATTCGTTTAATTTAAGACCGGAACGTACCAAGTCTTATGAGTTCGGAGCCGACCTTAGATTCTTCCACGACAAGCTGACTTTGAATCTTACCTATTATAACGCCACTACCTATGACCAGGTGTTCCAGATACAGGCGCCTGCAGGTTCCGGAGCAGCCAATTTCTGGATCAACGGAGGCACTATCCTGAATAAAGGCCTGGAGGCTATTTTAAGTTACAACACCTCATTAGGCAAGACAAAATGGACATCTACGGTCACGTTCTCACAAAATAAAAACCAGATCCGTGAGTTGAGCAGCCTTTTGAAAGCTGACCGCTTTGTTCTAACCGACTATAACAGTACGCGGTTAGTAGCCCTTTTCCTAACGCGGCCGGTCAATGGCAAATACGGATCTTATGGTGATATGTTTGGCAAAATTTATCAAAAAGACGCAAAAGGCAATTTGTTAACCGATAGTACCGGTTTGCCATTGTTATCTCCCGCCGCTGATCAATATATTGGAAATGCCAACCCCAATTTTTTAATAGGCTTTAATAACAGGTTCACTTATAAGAACATTTCACTTTCTTTCCTGATCGACGGCCGATTTGGCGGAGGCGTGGCTTCGGCCACAGAACGGTGGCTGGACTATAAGGGATTGTCAAAAAGAACGGGAATAGCCAGGGATAATGGCGGCGTTATGGTAAATGGAAAGCTGATAGATGCAAAGAAGTACTATTATAATCAAACTGGTGCAGGTAGCCAGGGCGCTGTTTCAGAATATTTCTTTAGCGCCACAAATATTCGCTTGAGAGAATTAGCCGTAGGGTATACCTTCGAAAAAATCAGTCATGTTGTTAAGGCAGTAACCTTTTCTTTAGTAGGAAGAAATTTATTCTTTTTCTATAAAAAAGCTCCGTTTGATCCGGAGGTGAGTATCAATGCATCTAATGGATTGCAAGGCATCGAAGCGTATAACCTCCCTTCAACCCGTTCTTTTGGGCTTTCCTTACGGGCAACTTTATAGTAAAAATATTTAAATATAAGAATATGAAATGTCTTAAAAATATAAAAACAGGTTACGGGCTTACCCTGTTTGCCGGCCTTCTATTACTCCTTTTTATTTCCTGCACCAAGGCGCCCAATATAGATGAAAAACTGATCACCGATAAAATGCTGCAACAGGACGCCAATGAGGGAGGTTTCCTATTGCCTGGCATGATGAAAAATATTTTGCAGGCGGACGAGCCCTGGAACTATGAATTTCAGCAAAACCTGAATGCTGATTATTACAGCGGATATATGGCGCTTCCTCAACCTTACTTCGCCGATATAAATAATTTCACCTATTTCATGATCGACAGTTGGAATTCGGGGATATGGTCGGTTCCTGCCACACGCGTTCTGGATCAATGGTTAGTAATGAAGAAAAAGGGCTTCGATACTAAATACCCCGATCTGTACGCAATAGCATTAATTATTAAAACATTTGTCGGACACAGATTGGTAGATGCGCTCGGCCCTATCCCGTACTCCCAATACGGTCAATCTACCCAGGCTAAATTCGACTCGGAACAGGAAGCTTATAATACCTTTTTTTCGGAACTTAAGCAGGCGGTCGCTGCCTTAAAAGCGGAAGAGGCGGCCTATCCAAATGCCGGTAAGATACGCTTTGCAAAATTTGATAAATCACAGTATGGTGGAAATTACCCGAAATGGATAAGGTTGGCGAACACCCTCAGGCTTCGTCTTGCAATGAGGCTCTCGTATATAGATCCTGCAAAGGCCCAGGCGGAGGCAGAAGCTGCGGTCAGCGACGGGGTGCTTTCCGACGCAGATGGGTCCTTCGCCATAACTACCAGTAATGGCCATCCCCTGGCGACCATTACAGCTTCGTGGCAGGAAACAAGGTTAGGCGCTCCCGTAGAGACCATTTTAGGGGGATATAATGATCCCCGGTTATCGAAATATGCTTTGCCGGCGACGGATCCGGTCCTCAACAACCAATTCAAAGGAATGAGACAAGGTATCTCCTTCCCTACTAATGCTGCTTACCTGGGTTTTTCCCAGGTCAACTTTGATGGCAATCCTCCGGTAAAGCTGATGGATGTATCGGAAAGTTATTTTTTAAGAGCGGAAGGGGCATTAAGGGGCTGGAATATGGGCGGCGCCAAAAAAGATTTTTATGAACAGGGTATTAAATCCTCTTTTAAAGCTAATGGAGTGGGAGGAGAGACCGCTTATCTAAGCGATAGCAGCAGCACCCCCAAAGCTTATGTTGATCCAAAAAATTCGGCAAACAATGCCCCTTCCTTATCTTCTATAACGATTAAATGGGACGAGGGCGCGACTTTCGAACAAAAATTGGAGCGCATTATTACACAAAAATGGATTGCCCTATTCCCCGAAGGTCAGGAATCCTGGTCGGAATTCAGAAGAACGGGGTATCCCAGGCTTTACCCGTTCATGGTTAATAATAGCGGGGGGGATATTCCCAGCGGAGAATTTATTAAACGTATAACTTATCCCACTTCTATAACGAATGCCAGCGCCTCAGCAACGGCAGATGCTGTCAGTAAATACCTTCATGGGAAGGATAAATTGTTTACAGCCTTATGGTGGGATGTGCATTAATATCAGACGGGCATGAGTCGTAGTCTTACAAATCAATAATAATAAAGCTATACGAGAATGAATCTTCTTCGACAACTATCCTTGCCATTCATTATTTTACTTGTTTTGATAACGGCAGGATGCCACGATAGTCCCGATAAACTGGCTGCTCATTCAAGGAAGGCCGATTCGGGAATACCCGCAGATGAGGCTCTTTCCACATTTGAGCTGGAACCGGGTTTTAAGATCGAATTACTGGCATCTGAACCGTTGATTTCCTCTCCGGTAGATATGGAGATCGATGAATACGGCCGTCTGTATGTGGTCGAGATGCATGGGTATCCTCTTGACAAAAGCGGTACAGGTGTAATCAAACTCCTATCCGACACCAACGGGGATGGTCGCATGGATAAGAGTACTGTCTTTGCCGATGGATTAACATTGCCTAACAGTGTCATGCGCTGGAAAAAAGGCATCTTGGTGACAGATGCGCCAAATATATTCTACTTTGAAGATACCAATGGTGATGGCAAGGCGGATATCAAGGATACGATGCTCACCGGGTTTGCTTTATCAAATCCCCAACATAACCTCAACAGCCCTGTATACGGTATCGACAACTGGATTTACCTGGGCCATGAGGGAGCAGTCGCCACCCAGACGTATAAAAAAGAATTCGGAGACCAGGGCACTGAAATTTATTTTCCGGGCCAACCCGATAACCCCCGCCTTGCTAAAAACGCAAGCGGCCGTTCAGTACGTTTTCGTCCGGATCAGCACTTGTTGGAAACAACATCGAGTAACACCCAGTTTGGCCATACCTTCGATGCCTGGGGACACCACTTTCTTGTCAGCAACGCCAACCATATTTTTCAGGAAGTTTTGGCTGCGACTTATTTGAAACGTAATCCCAGTCTCCTGGTTTCCGATGCTACTCAATCTCTTTCCGATCATAGCGATGCCGCTGAAGTGTTTCCTATTACGAAAAACCCCGAACGGCAGTTATTGACGGATGTAGGCGTTATTACTTCGGCTTGCGGGATCACCGACTACCTGGGCGGAGCTTTCCCGGCGCCCTTCGATAATGCTTCTTTTGTGGCGGAGCCGGTTAGCAATTTGGTCCATGTGGATAAGCTAAAGGACAAAGGAGCCAGCTTCGTAGCTAGCCGTATTCATCCCCATAAAGAATTTATCGCTTCTACGGACGCATGGTTTCGCCCGGTAAATATGTATATCGGACCTGACGGAGCGCTGTATGTAGTCGATTACTACCGGGAGATCATAGAGCATCCTGAATGGATGGGAGAAGAGGTGGTCAAATCAGGCAAACTTTACAATGGCCATGATATGGGAAGGATTTATCGTATCACGACCACCGATGCAAAAGCTGCAGATTGGACCAAAGATCTTAAGTTAGGAGATGCCGGCAATGAACAGCTGGTCGAGCAATTGGCTAGTCCAAACATATGGTGGAGGCTGAATGCGCAGCGTTTGCTATTAGACCGGAACGATAAGGACATAAGACCAGCCTTAGTTAAAATGGCAAAAAATCCTGCTTCTCCGATGGGCCGGTTACATGCTCTCTGGACGTTGGAAGGTCTTCAGGAGATGAAACCAGACCTGATCGGGCAGTCATTGAAAGATCCCGTACCGGGAGTCAGGGAAAACGCCATTAAGCTGGCCGAACTTCATTTGACGGAAGCGCCTGGTTTATCAAAGGCATTATTAACATTAAAAGATGACACGGATGCCAAGGTTCGATTTCAATTACTTTGTACGTTAGGATCTGTAAATACACCGGAGGCTTTGGACGTTAGAAATAAACTTTTATTTAGAGATATCAATGATCAATGGGTTCAAATCGCCGCTTTATCGGGATCTTCCTCTCAGACCGCTTCTCTTTTGAATATTGTATTAAGTAATTTCCGACCGGAGGTTTTGTCGTATGCGTCGCTGGTGCAACGATTAAGTGCGATGATCGGAGGAAGCGAAAAACCAGCAGTTATTCATCAACTTATTGAAAAAACTACTGTTTCAGGATCCGATCAACAGGCCGAATGGCAGGCGCCCTTACTTGAAGGTTTGTCGCAAGGACTAAAAAAGAGAAATACACCTGCTTTAATCAGTAAAGAAGATGAGGGTATGCTGGTAAAGACATTTTTTGAAAATTCATCTGATAAATTGAGAGCAGCGGCTTTCGACATGTTGAAGGTGACGGGCATACAGGACAAAAATTTACAGACCAAAGCTACCGGAAGAGCTGTGTCAATCGCGGGTGACCAGGGTGAGCCGGAAAATAAAAGAGTGGGGGCCATCAATTTTATTTCGCTTGGCAATCCTGCTCCTCATATCGCCCTTATGGAACAGCTGATCTCTCCCCGTGAACAATCTTCCGTTCAGGTTGCTGCATTGAAGACGCTTAGTGTCGTACCCGATAATACTGTCTCTGAATATCTTTTAAAGCAATGGCCTAATCTTACCCCCGAGATCCAGAATGAAGCCATGAATACTTTTTTGGTAAATGAAGGCAGAATTACCTTGTTATTGGATGCGATTGAAAAAGGCAAAATACAGCCGGAAAGCGTAGGTTGGCATCGCAGTGTCAGGCTTATGGCGCAATCCAATTTAAAGTTACGCGACAAAGCCAGAAAACTGCTTACTAAAAGCGATGAGGAAAGAGCAAAGGTCAACAAAGAATACCAGCAGGCTCTTTCCTTGACGGGACATCCTGAAGAAGGGCAAAAGGTATATATACAAAACTGCTCCAGCTGTCATCAGATCAAGGGAATGGGGGTTAGCTTCGGACCTGATCTGGGCACCGTTCATAATTGGTCGGCTGAAGCTATTATGGCAAATATACTCGCCCCCAACTTATCTATATCGAGCGGGTATGACCTTTGGGTGGTTGAACTGAAGAACGGAGAATCCTTCGAGGGTATCATTTCAAGCGAAACGGCTACTGCCATAACTTTAAAGAATGCGGGAAGAGAGGTAAGAACGATCAACCGGACCGATATAAAATCCTTAAAAGCGCAAAATATGTCATCCATGACCTCAGGCCTGGAGAAACAAATTAATCGACAGCAAATGGCCGATCTGCTCGCTTTTTTAAGACAAAACAAATGATTTTTTAACCACAATATTGTTTCAATGAGATTCATTCCTTTACTGAGCTTTATGCTGGTTTGCCAAAGTCTGGCTGCCCAACAGACCAGCCAGACTTTAAATGCAGGTAAGGGCAGGTTTAGAGCTGCCGTAGTTAAGGTCGATATCACACCCGAGGATCCCAGGATGTTGCTGGGCTACCAGGCCCGGAAATCCATAGGGGTCCACGACCATATCTACCATAAGATCGTCGTCCTCGATGATGGTGCTACCCAATTCGTCCTGGTCTCCACCGATATATGTCTTATCTCCCCTTCCGAATATGACAAGGTCGCGACGCAACTGAAACGACAAACAGGGATCAATCCCTCCAACCTATGGTGGACGGTAACCCATACTCACTCCGCACCTGAAGTAGGGGTTCCGGGCCTGCTCGGTACATTCCTTGGTGAGCGTTATCATCACCCTGTCGATTCAGCTTATACGGCTTCTGTGGAACAGAAATTGATCGAGGGGATAAAGGAGGCCCGTAAAAAGCTCGTACCGGCCCGCCTGGGTGCAGGTTGGGGATTTTCCCAGGCAAACATCAATAGGCGTGCTTTGGATATCGATGGAAAATCTTCTCTTGGACTGAATCCGGACGGAGCCGTCGACCGGCACATCGGTCTTTTGCGGATTGAAAAGGAGGATGGCACTCTTCTTACTTTAATTGCCAATTATCCAATCCATGGGACCGTTCTAGGCGGAGAAAACCTGCAGATCAGCGGAGACGCGCCGGGAATTGTTTCCGAATATGTAGAACAGCAGACCGGCGTACCGGTGCTATTCATCAATGGCGCCGCCGGAAACCTGGCTCCGATTTACAGTGTATATCCCAATCCCCAGGCAGGACATTTAGGACAATTTCGTGTGCTCGTAGGTGACAGGATCATCGACGCAAATAAGAAGATCTCTTCTACAACGGACCAGGTACAGTTGTCGGCAGGATCGCTGATAGTTGAAACTCCGAGAAAGCCCGGTTTGATCGATTGGCCGTCAGATCTTGACAATTATACCCGGAGGAACAATGCAGGCATTAATATGGTTCGACTCCCCCTGCGGTTTTTAAAGATTAATGAGGATATAGCTATTTGGAGTGCGCCGGTCGAGCTATTTTGCGAAGTTGCCAATGAAATACGGGAACGGTCTCCCTTTCCCTACACGTTCTATTTTGGATATGGCAATGGATGGCTGGGTTATTTGCCGACGGAGTCAGCATGGCAGCATGGCGGCTATGAAACAACGGTTTCTCCCTATACGCCCGCTGCGGCAAAGGATCTTACGGAGTCTGTCAGCGGGTACCTGCAAGGGGAAATGAAAAGCCTTCCGGACCGGGCAAAGGGTCGGATCGATGTTACAGATGCAAGGCAGGATTCTGCCGCCTTTCCATGGCCGGAGGGCAAACGGGCAGCCGTGAGCTTAAGTTTTGATGATGCCCGGGAGAGCCAGGTAATAGGGGGTACCGACCTGCTTGATCAGTATGACATAAAGGCTACTTTTTTCGTTGTTCCTTCTGCTGTGGCAAAGCAACTGCAAGGTTGGAAAAAAGCGGTAGTGAACGGGCATGAAATCGGGAACCATTCTCTTAGCCATCCCTGTACTGGTAATTTTTCCTGGTCCCGAAAAAATGCATTGGAAGATTATACGCTCAGGAAAATGCGAAACGAGTTACTTGAGTGCAATAAACGGATTGAGGCCTTGCTGCACGTAAAAGCCGAAGTTTTTGCTTATCCATGCGGGCAAAAATTTATTGGAAGAGGTGCACAGACAAGAAGCTATGTTCCGCTGGTGTCAAAAATATTTCTTTTGGGCAGGGGATGGATGGATGAAGGCGCTAATGATCCGTCTTATTGCAATTTTGGTCAGTTGACCGGGGTGGAAATGGACGGTAAAAATTTCGATCAGATTCTGCCATTGCTGGAAGAGGCCAGGAAAAACGGGCAATGGCTGGTGCTTGGGGGGCATGAAATGGGGGATGCGGGAGAACAAACGACTCGCCTTGGGATGTTGAGACAATTGGCGGAATATGCTAAGGATCCTGCTAATGGAATATGGATCGCTCCTATTGGAACCGTTGCTAAATATATTCAGAATCAAAAACTCAAATCACAGAAGCGTTTATAATAATACGTTTATAATAATAATTTCATAATGACCATTTGCAAACCCATTAAGTTCAAAAAAATATGATTAACTTTAAATTAACCAGTGCATCTTTTTTTCATTAGCTTTTTTTCAAACCAGGGTTGTTTCTTTCAAAAAACCTTTTATCCGCTTCACTCCTTATCTTATTGTAATCAATAAGTAACGATTTTATTTACGCTATTTACGCGTCTAACTATAAATTACACACTGTTTAATTTGGAAATGGAGTGTTGGAGTTATATTGAGCAAGGGGATATTGCTGTATATTCTAAAACGTATAGTTTATACTATAAAAAATTGTATAACTATGGTAGAAAATTTACGGACAATACGACATTAATTGAGGATGCCATTCAAGCGGTTTTCATAGTGCTTTGGAAGGACCGGGAAAAACTAGCCAATATTTATTCTCCTCACAGTTATATATTTCAGTCATTCAGGAATTATATATTTAAAGAAAAAAGAAAGCTGAAAAAAATAGCTTTTCAAAAAGAAGAACAGGAATTCTCGATAGATTATATAATAATTAATAAAGAAGCAACTTTTGAACTAAACAAGCAGCTGCATGAATCATTAACGAGTCTTACACCACGCCAAAGAGAAGCTATCTTTCTTAGATTTTTTGAAGCGTTATCGTATGACGAGGTGGCGCAGGTAATGAGTATATCGGTAAAAGCTGCATATAAATTAATGGCCCGGTCCTTATTAAGATTAAAAGAACTAATGGATAGATCGATAACTGTGATGATAGTTCTTGTTATGCTATCCTGTTATGTTGATTATATTTGTAGTACAAAAAAGTTCTATTTATGTTGCTGAGCATTCTGAACACCCTATTCCTGATCTCGTTCTTAGGGTTCGCCTATGTGAATCTTAATGATAATGATGCCTGGTTGTGGGTGAGTATTTATTTGGTCGCCGCGATCTGCTGCGGGCTGGCGATTTTTAAGAAGTATTACCCTTTGGTGTATCTACTGGGAATGGGTTTTTACCTGGTCTATGCGGCGCTGATTTTCTTTTCAAAGGACGGCGTAAAGGACTGGATCGTAAAATACAATAGGCCGAACATTGCCGAGACTATGCAGGCTACAAAGCCTTATATAGAGAAGACCAGGGAGTTTTTCGGACTCTTGATCATCACCGCCGCCCTGGCGATTAATTATTTTGCTGCGGGAGGAATATGAAAAATCTGGCATCACTGATCGAATCGATTATCCGGCGCAACCTGGACGGCGACAGTCGGGAATGGTTAATGGCAAGGGCCGCAGCCGTCAGGGAAGAACCAGGTGGAACATCCCTTAACCTCGCTTTTACGGCCATCCCAAGAAAGACCGGCAAAAAAGATACGGCCGTTACGGATAGCGAACAGCAAGCAATAGACAAACTCCTACCGGGTTTTTATATACGGAACTGGGCCGTCGACAGGTTATCCCGGGTATGGCTCCTCATGCAGGCCGATCCAACCGACACCAATGCCGCCACCACCGATCCTGCCGGCAGGATCCCCTATATTAAAAAAATCGAGAATCTGTTTGCAGCTGCTGAGATGAATGAACTGGTAGCTCTCTATTCTGCGTTGCCGATACTGGCTTATCCGGAGGAATGGCGCAAAAGATGTGCAGAAGGCATTCGCAGCAATATAGCTACCGTGCTGGAAGCGATCATTCACCGCAACCCCTATCCAGCGGCCTGGCTGGACGAGCCGGCCTGGAACCAATTGGTTGTGAAAGCGTTCTTTACAGATAAGAAAATAAGCCTGATCATAGGATTGGAACAGCGCGCCAACAGGAACCTGGCCAATATACTCGCAGATTATGCCCGCGAGCGGCAGGCAGCAGGTCGCCCGGTCAACCCGCAACTATGGGGTCTCGTAAAAAAGACTTTTTAGCATAACTTGCGTAAAGTAAAAAAGTAAGATGTATGTGTTGTAACCATTCGAGTGAACAAAAAGAAATTGCAGACCACAATATCATACCGGTAGATCTTCACGGAATACAAGGCATGTCTTTTTTCGATCCGCATGTTCACATGACCTCCCGTACCACGGACGATTACCAGGCGATGGCCGATGCAGGCATTGTGGCCCTTATCGAGCCTGCTTTCTGGCTTGGACAACCCCGTACCGGCGTGGATAGTTTCCGTGATTATTACAGTAGCCTGATCGGCTGGGAAAGATTCCGCTCCTCCCAATTCGGTATCAAACACTATTGCACCATCGGGCTGAACTCGAGAGAGGCCAACAACGAGAGCCTGGCGGAACAGGTCATGGAAATGCTTCCCCTCTTCATTTACAAGGAAGGGGTGGTAGGAGTCGGTGAGATCGGCTTTGACGACCAGACCGCCGCAGAAGAGAAGTATTACCGCCTGCAGCTGGAGCTGGCCAAAGAGGCGGGTTTGCCGGTACAGATCCATACCCCTCACCGGGATAAGAAAAGAGGTACCCAACGCAGCATGGATATCGCTATCGAACACGGGCTCGACCCTTATCATGTCATCGTGGACCATAATAACGAAGAGACGGTGAAAGAAGTGCTGGACAGGGGATTCTGGGCGGCCTTCACGATCTATCCCTTCACGAAAATGGGCAACGAGCGAATGGTGGAGATCGTCAAACAATATGGCCCGGAACGTATCATGGTGAATTCGGCGGCCGATTGGGGGATCAGTGATCCGCTGGCCGTGCCTAAAACAGCCGCCCTGATGAAGGCAAGGGGAATCAGCGATGGCGATATCAAGCTGGTCACCTACAGCAATGCCATAACTGCCTTTGCCCAGAGCGGCCAGATCGACACAGCAGATTTCGCAGCAGTGAAACAGGTCGATCAAAGCGGGAAATTCCAGGGCAATACCATACTGCGCGGGGGGCAGCAACCCCGGATCGACAAATCATCCATCATTATCAGCTAAAGGGCTCTATCTTGAAAAAAATAAAAGGTTACTTACGGCTTATGCGGCCTGCCAATTTAGTGACTTCGGTGGCGGACGTCCTTGCCGGCGCAACCCTGTCGGGGTTTTTCGAATCCCCGGGTCCGGGGCCTTTTCATATAGTGGCCACCACCCTGTTACTCTCTCTCTCCACGATCGGGCTCTATGGAGGCGGGGTAGTTTTTAACGACGTTTTTGATGCCGCGCTTGATGCCGTGGAGAGGCCCGAACGGCCAATCCCTTCGGGTCTCATCAAACCCGGGGAAGCGGCAACCCTGGGAACCCTCTTATTGGTGGCCGGGATCCTGACAGCAATCCGGCTGCATCCTGTGTCAGGACTACTAGCCGGCCTTATCGCCATAGCAGCGCTGGTTTATGATAAATGGGGCAAACATCATCCCCTGTTGGGCCCTTTGAATATGGGCCTTTGCCGGGGCCTGAACCTTTTATTGGGCATCAGTATTGTCCCGGCGGCGCTGGCACAGAACTGGTATATCATGGGCATACCTGTTCTTTATATCGCTTCGATCACGATGATCAGCCGGGGAGAAGTACATGGGGGCAGCAGGAACCTCCTCTATTTTGCTTCGACCCTCTATGCCCTCGTGATCGGCTGTATCGGGTTGGTAGCTATAAAAAAAGGGACCGCCTTGCCGACCCTGCTATTCCTGGTTCCCTTCGCCTGGATGATCTTTCGCCCCTTGATAACAGCCATGCGCGAACCGGTGGGTAAAAATATAGGGAAAGCAGTGAAAGCCGGTGTTATCGCCCTGATCCTGATGAATGCGTCCTGGGCCGCCGCATATAATTCTTTATATCTCGCTCTGATCATAGTACTTTTACTGCCCTTATCCCTATGGTTGGCCAGGCTATTTGCAGTGACATAAAATTAGTAAGCATCAGCATTTGAATCATATGGATTATTTAGAGCAGTCTTTCAGTGTAAAATTCGAATACAGGGTCTATTTCACTTCCGGCCTTTTTCAGGATCACAATATAACCCTTAGCCAATTCCTCCGGGAAAGAACGGTGGCGGGAACAAACCAGAAGATCCTTTTCGTGATCGATAAAGGCGTGTCCGATGCACACCCTTCGCTCAGCACGGATATTCATCATTACTTTTCCAAATACGATGCCGTCGGGCTGGCGGGTGACCTGCTGATCTTGCCGGGTGGAGAAGCCGCAAAAAATGACCCGGCATTATTCGACAACCTGGTCGCTGCGGTAGACAGATATGGCATTGACCGTCATTCCTATCTCGCCGCCATTGGGGGCGGAGCCGTGCTGGACCTGGCGGGCTATGCCGCTGCCGTATCCCACCGGGGCATCAGGCATATTCGCATACCCACGACCGTATTGGCCCAAAATGATTCCGGTGTCGGTGTCAAGAACGGTATCAACTATTTTAATAAGAAAAATTTCCTGGGAACCTTTGCCCCGCCGGTGGCCGTTTTTAACGATGCCAATTGGTTGACGACCCTGGCTGACCGGGACTGGCGTTCAGGAATCGCAGAAGCCGTTAAGGTGGCGCTGATCAGGGACGCCGCTTTTTTTGATTGGATCGAAGAGCATACCGGGCAGTTGGTTCGGAGGGATCTACCCGTAATGAACCAATTGATACGACGCTGCGCAGAACTCCACCTGCAGCATATTGCCGGTGGCGACCCCTTTGAGCTGGGCTCTTCCAGACCCCTGGATTTCGGGCACTGGAGCGCGCATAAGCTGGAACAGCTGACCGGGTTCGAAATTCTGCACGGGGAAGCCGTTGCGATGGGGATCGCTTTGGACACTGTATATTCGGTCCTGTCGGGCCGCCTCGCCCCGGATAAAGCGGAAAGGATCGCGCAACTATTGAAAGGGCTCGGCTTTGCCCTGACTCACCCCCTGATGCAGGTCTCTGCCCCTGACAGCCCTGTATTAAAGGGTCTGCAGGAGTTCCGCGAACACCTGGGCGGACAGCTTACGATCATGCTGCTGACAGATGTCGGTAAAGGGGAAGAAGTACACGAGATAGACGTGGAATTGTTGAAAAAGGCCGGAGAACAACTGAAATAAAAATGGTATGCTAACGCGAGCAGGGCATCTGACTTATTGCACGAATATTCATGCCGGGGAGAATTGGGATGACCATTTCAACGCGCTCCGGACCTGTTTTCCAGGCGTGAAACAAGCACTATCTCCCGTCGCCCGCATGGGTATCGGACTGCGTTTGTCCAATGAGGCGAGCCTGGAATTGATCAAACCGGAACGCTTGAATGAATTCAGCAAATGGCTGGAAGAGAATGGAGCTTATACATTCACCATGAATGGATTTCCTTATGGGGGATTTCATCATACCAAGGTAAAGGACCAGGTCCATGCGCCCGATTGGACCACGCGCGATAGGGTTGATTATACCCTGAGGATGTTTGCTATCCTGGAACAATTGCTCCCGGAAAATATGGACGGGGGCATCTCCACCTCTCCCCTGAGTTACCGGTATTGGCACCAGTCTGCCACAGCGTTGACCGCTGCCAGGGATCAAGCGACCGGGCATATCCTCCAGGTGGTGGAGCAGTTGGCAAGGATCCGTCAGCATTCCGGAAAGCTATTGCACCTAGATATAGAACCCGAGCCGGACGGCCTGCTCGAAACAGGCATGGAATTCATAGAATGGTTTGAAAAAGACCTTTTGCCGGCGGGTATCCCGGAGATGATGACGGCGTTCGGAATATCCGGTACACAGGCCGAAGAAATGATAAAGGAGCATCTGCGATTATGTTACGATGTCTGTCATTTTGCGATCGGCTACGAATCCCATGGAGATATAATCTCGAAATTAAAAGCCCGTGAATTGAAAGTCGGCAAAATACAGATCAGCGCCGCGCTGAAAGCAGTGATGACCGGCCCGCCCGCAGCCCGGGCAGCGCTAAGAGACGCCTTTTCAAAATATAATGAGCCCGTATACCTGCACCAGGTCGTCGCGAAAACGGGAAAGGGTGATCTTCTCCGCTATCCCGATCTGGGCGAGGCATTGGCGGATTACGACAACCCCCTGGTCTGTGAGTGGCGCGCTCATTTCCATGTACCCATCTTCGAAAAAGAATTTGGTTTGCTGCAATCGACGAGTGACGATATCAGGGAGGTGCTGGAGATCCAGCAAAGCCAGGGGCTTACCCAACACCTGGAAGTAGAGACCTATACCTGGGAGGTCTTGTCACCCACTCAGAAACTACCTTTGCAGGAATCGATCATCCGGGAACTGGAATGGGTAAAAAGGCAATTGAGATAAAATTAAGACCATGAACAAGACCGTAGTCATCGACATAGTAGGCCTTTCCGCCAACCTGATCGGAGAGCACACACCCTTTCTGAAGAACTATGCAGATGGAATGCAAGTCACTCCTATTGAGCCGATGTTACCGGCCGTAACGACGGCGGTGCAGTCCACCTATCTGACAGGGAAATGGCCTTCAGAGCATGGTATCGTAGGAAACGGGTGGTATGACCGGGTGGATGCCGAGGTTAAGTTCTGGAAACAGTCCAATAAACTCGTGCTGGCTGAAAAGATCTGGGAAAAAGCCAAAAAGGAAGACCCCTCCTTCACTTGTTCACAAATGTTCTGGTGGTACAATATGTATAGTTCGGCCGACTATTCGGTAACACCGAGGCCCAATTACCTGGCCGATGGTCGCAAAATGCCCGACTGCTATTCCCATCCTGCCGGACTTCGTGACGAGCTCCAGCAAAAACTCGGCACCTTTCCCCTTTTCCAATTCTGGGGGCCCGGCGCCAATATCCAATCTACCCAATGGATTGCTGATGCGTCAATGTATACAGATGATAAATATGATCCTACTCTCACCCTGATCTATCTGCCGCACCTTGACTATTGTCTGCAGAAATTCGGTCCCGACCTCTCCGTCCTCTCAAAGGAATTGAGCGAGATCGATAAAGTAGTTGAACAGTTAGTTAACTTCTATGAGAAAAAGCAGGCGACAATTCTGCTCTTGTCAGAATACGGTATCACTCCTGTCAGCAAGCCTATTCATCTAAACCGGCTTTTCAGGGAACAGGGCCTTTTGCAGATACGCGTGGAACGCGGCCTCGAATTGTTGGATCCGGGCGCTTCGAGGGCCTTTGTGGTAGCCGACCACCAGATCGCTCATGTTTATATCAACGACCCTGCCGCTGCCGGAAAAGTACGGGAGATCCTCGAGAAAGAGCCAGGCGTGGAGCTGATCCTCGACAGACAGGCCCAGGCGGCTTATCATATCGATCACGAGCGGGCGGGTGACCTCGTGCTGGTAGCCTCGGCTGATAGCTGGTTCACCTACTATTTCTGGCTGGATGACAAACTGGCCCCCGACTATGCGCGGGTCGTGGACATCCATAAAAAGCCCGGTTATGACCCGGTCGAAATGTTCATGACCTCGAAATTGCGGGCTGCGTATAAGCTCTTGCGCAAGAAGGCCGGCTTCCGTTATACGATGGATGTCATTCCCCTGGATGCCACCCTTTTAAAAGGCTCGCATGGCTCAATAAAGACCCCTTCCTCCTATTGGCCGGTGGTGATCGCAGACCGAACAGACGAAGCGGCCCCGGCGGCTGCCGTCACTACCCTCCTGGCCACCGATGTATTTACAAAAATATGGGACTGCCTTCACAAGCAATAGCTCACAAAAGATAGCCTCAGCTACCAGGTATAGATTTGGCTGGGAATAAATCCATTATCCACAGCCAAATCTCTATTTTTTTACCTACTTTTGGCTGGTGATAAATTAATTATCCGCAGCCAAATCTCCGCTTCTAAATCAAGTTTTGGCCGCCAATACATCTTGTTCATGGAAAAACTCATAGGTCGGGAGGTCGAAAAAAGGATCCTTCAGGGAGCCCTGGACTCCCATGCACCTGAGCTGATGGCGCTGTTCGGCCGAAGGCGCGTTGGTAAAACATTTCTGGTTCGTCAATATTATGCTGGATACCTCGCCTTTGAATTCACCGGAACCCGCGAGGCCAAACTATCCCAGCAACTTCAAAATTTCACTAAGGCTCTTGGCAAAGCGGCTGGCAACGACAAACTATATAGAGTGGCAGATAACTGGTCGGATGCTTTTGACCAGCTTACTCATTTTTTGACACCCAAAATACAGACAGGGAAAGCCGTAGTCTTTCTTGACGAATTTCCCTGGCTTAATACACACAAGTCAGGTTTTTTGGCGGCTTTCGATCATTGGTGGAATAGTTGGGGCAATACGCAATCAAATCTAGTGGTTGTCATATGCGGATCAGCCGCGTCCTGGATGATAAAGAATGTTGTGAATAACAAAGGAGGCTTGCACAATCGGATAACCCGAAAAATAAGACTCCTGCCTTTTACCCTTCAGGAAGCAGCGAAATACCTGGAAGCGCTTCACGTAAACATGGAACGATATCATCTTCTCCAGATATATATGGTCATGGGTGGTATCCCGCATTACCTAAAGGAAGTAAAAAAGGGGGAGAGTGCTACGCAGGCCATCGATCGAATCTGTTTTGCTAAGGACGGACTACTGCACGACGAGTTCAAAAACTTATACCATTCACTTTTTGACGATGTTACCCGGCACTTGAAGGTAATCCGGGCGCTGGCAACAAATAAAGCTGGATTGACACGAAACCAAATCATGGAAGAGGGTGGGTTGAGTTCAGGAGGAACTGTAACTGAATTGTTAGAAGAATTGATCGAATCCGGTTTCGTTACAGGGTGGTTTCCTTATGATAAGAAATCAAAAGACGCGATTTACAAACTGGCCGATGAATACACTCATTTTTACCTGAAGTTCATGGAGAATAGTCGTTCTCATGGCAGTGGGGCCTGGGAAAAATTTTCTGCAGGCCAGTCCTGGAGAAGCTGGAGCGGCATAGCCTTTGAGAGAGTCTGTTTAAAACACATCCAGCAGTTGAAAAAGGCCATCGGGATCGCTGCAGTCTATACAGAAGAATCAGCCTGGCGATATCTGCCCAAAACGGGTAAAGGGGCTCAGATCGACCTGCTGATTGACCGAAAGGATTTTGCGATAAATATTTGCGAAATGAAATACACAGAGAAGGAATTTACGATCGACAAGGCCTATGCCAACGAACTTGAAAATAAAAGGAATGTATTTAAAGAGGCTACCAACACCAGGAAATCGCTTTTCCTGACCCTGGTCACCACTTTTGGAGTGCAGCCTAATGACTATGTAACCAAATCAGTCCAGACAACGATAACCATGGATGCCTTGTTCGACTAAGTTCCGTAAGGGGTTCGATTGTAATCCCCTCACCTCCACAGACCAAGTTGTGCCTCGCTCCCTTTGGGAGTAGGCTTTTCAAAGAGAAACAAACGAAAATGCGGGGCGCGGCAGCGAAAAAAGAAAACAATGGACTAAGCTCTCATACAATAAAAATCCAATTTTACGGATATATGCATTCAACGCGCTTGAAACTACGAAAAGCTCACACTTGCAAGACGTAAAAGATCGACTGGTTGGCGGCTTTTTCCTCCACACTCAGATAAAGATCCGCTCCGCCAAATGTCTGGTAAATGGCGGCCAGAGATCCCTGAAAAGATTCGTCCTTCTCATTGCCAAATAAGGAGCTCCCTCCAAATTTATATTTCAGGCCGCGGATCGCCTCCATGGCCGTATCATAGGTAACCTGGAACAGTTGTTTCGGCGAAGTACCTTCTATCTCCAGTACCTGGTGATCATATTTGTCCAGTACATCCAGCGCATAGGTATAGTCTGTCAGCACCCGGAGCAGCCCGGCTGCCTGGTCGCCGGAAAGTGCCTGGGAACCCGATACGTTGGTGATGAGTGCGACCGCTTGCTTCAGCGAGTCGAGCTGCGCTTGTTTTTCCCGCAGCAGCTTCTCATTGTGCGCATAGCCTTTGATCAGGTAATCCTTCAGAACGGTGTTCGCCCACTTACGAAAGGCGGTTCCGCGTTTGGAGCTGACCCGGTAACCGACCGATAGGATGACATCCAGGTTGTAGAACTTGACATTTCGGTTGATCGTCCGTTTGCCCTCCTGAAGAGGAACGGTGAATGTCGTTGCCGTCGCATTTTCGTCGAGTTCCGCCTCCGCATAAATATGTTTGATGTGGGCACCGATGGTGTTGGCATCTTTCTCAAAGAGATCGCCCATTTGTTTTTGCGATAACCATAAGGTTTCATCCTCCAGCTTGACCTCGATGGCGAGCTGGCCTTCGGTTTCCTGGTAAATGACAATTTCTCCTTTCCCTGTCTGCATATGCAAGTAATTGATAATGAGTAGATTTGAACTACCTCGTTTTTCGAGGTAGTTCAAACCGATTGATTTTCAGCAATTTATTCGCAATGATTTAAACCATTGAATTCCAGAGCCTTCGAACTGCCTCGTTATTTGAGATAGTTCGACTCTCAAAATGATTAGCCTTCACTATAACATCGAAGGTAAAATAACATCCTAACTCCTTCCAAAGTAATCGAATGCAGCTGCAATAGATCCCATCGGCGTTGGCTGAACAGCCGTAGCATCGACTACCTGGTCGTCTAAATGGCGCTCATGTATTTATATTTCTAAAACTAGATGCCGAAAGATATTTGCCAATTATGATACTGGTGATAAAAACGGTGTAAAAATGGCCGGTAAGCCCCACCAGCATCACCGCTCTTTTGGCTATAAGAGATACCGGGGTTATATCGCCATACCCGATGGTCAATAGGGTGGTAAAACTAAAATAATTGAGATTCGAAAGAATATCCTTGCCATTGCCGATATTGGAGAAGGAGTGTGGAAGTTCCACATCGATCTGGTAAAAAAGAAAAGTGCCGATCAAACATAGCAGGACAAAACCGCAAAGGGAAGCCGACAGCAGCTCTCTTGACACCCTTTTGGAATACAGCACCTTCTTAAAGACCTCCACCGCCACAAGGGTGAAGAACACCAGGTAAATAATCCCCTGCCAGCTTTTTACATCGATAAAGCCCAGCCGGGGCGCAATCAGGTTCAACAAAGCAGAAGCGATGATCAGTAGCAGGACGGTATTTCTCAACCATTTCTTATCATAAAATACCAACATACCAACGATCATGTTCTGGCAAATATCGATGATACCCGCGATCCGGAGATGATCGGTGAAGGTGTTGCCAAATATCAGGAGCATAAAGCTCAACAATAATATTTCATATTTCTTTTGCCTGGCATAAGATAAAATCCTGTGCATGACGCCTACCCGAAGCATTGTTTCCGTTGATTGCATGGTTCTGTCTTTTTGTAAATTTCGGCAGTAGCACTATGTTCACTTTGTTAAAACCGGTCAATCTTCAAAAAACATCGTTAAAAAGGCAGGCCGCCATGAGGGCTGCAGAATTACAAGGGCGACCTCGCAAGGCAGGGCTAAACTAAAACTAATAAGTAAAAATGTTCTCACCATATTGTTCGGCTATGCATCAAAATTTGAGCGCTTTAAGGTTTTGCCTGTTGCCCCGTAATCGCCAACTTTTTACCACCCCAATCAAAGCTGTTGCTGATCTCCGCTGAAAGGCCTTTCTCATCAAAGTGGCAAATGACCGTCTGAGTATGAGGGCTCTCGATATACCTTAGCACCAGTTGCAGCGTGTTCCCATCTATCCAGCTATACCTTCCGGCGACGCGGGAGAGGGGCCGCCCGGGTATGGCAGCATTTTGGGCGCTTACTAGTTTGAGCATTTACGTTGAAGCAGCAGATTTGTCATTGAGATTGCCGGGAAATATTGGTTACAATGGCGACAGGGTAAGATTTACCGGGAGGTTTTACAAAGAAAAAGGCTTCCCTGCAAATTATAAATCGGTTGAAAATCCCGATAAGGCAAGAGTTTTTAGATATACCCAATACAAGGTCATTAAGAGAAATCTTCGCCAGATTGACCGTTGCTGCGCGAATTGCCTGAAAATTGACCGTGAGCAGCGCGATCGCCACCGCCGTGACGTCGGCCAGTACAAAAGCAGCAGTAGCAGCACAGCAAGAAAAAAAAGAGGCATGGCGATTTATTCATCTGAATATAAACCTTATATACGGTAAGTTTGTGCTACGACTCCTTTCGGGAAAACCTTTACCTCCGCCAGCTTCAGGTAAAACGGTATTTCCAGACCGGTGAAGATTGGCAATCCCGAACCTAATGCGACGGGATGAATGGCCAGATGGTATTCATCGATGAGACCCGTTGCTATGAGATTCTGCATAAATCCCGCGCCGCCAATTGCTACAATCGGCTTCCCGGACTCGGCTTTAAGTTCCCTGATCCCTTCAGCAAGATCGCCATCGAAAACCCGCGCCTCGGCCCAGGAAGCCGTGGAGGGCGACTGTTCCGCAGTTGTCGTATGCACAGGGTCGATACCCTTAAATCCTTTTTTTGTAAAGAGGGCCTTGGGAATGTTGTTCATCGGCGCGGCAAACGGCCCGGCCGCAGTCGGCCAGTAAGGGGCCATTGTCTCAAACGACTTCCTGCCCATGATAATTAGCCCAGCCTCCCTGATTTTCTCGACACTCCAGGCCAATGACTCCTCGTCCCCAGTCTTGAAGATCCAATCTTTCTGGCCATTGGAGTCGCATACGAAACCGTCGAGTGAGACCGACATCTTCATGATTAACTTTCGCATAAATTGATTTGTTTCACAAATGTACCCAGCACTTTTCGAAGCTACGAGGGGTAAAACGTCAATCTGAGGGGGCGATTGCGTCGGTGTTCATCACCTGGATCGACTATCCGGGAATTGGGCGTGATTATATATCGGTATTGAGTGGGGAATTCATTAAAGCAATGTTCTTTCGTATATGATATTACTATTTCCGTAGCTGTTTGCAGATGATTATGAAATGTGCTTTTTCCATGTTTGAATCTGCGAGTTGATAAAGTCGGCATAATAAGATTAATACTAGGTTTCCATGATATAAAACACTGTATCAATAAAAAATAAAACATTCTCTTTAGCTATCACATTCTCATCATGCATATCTTCTAAGGCCAATGCCAACTCCTTGTTATAATAATCTTGTCTCCTGATTTTTCTAAGATAGACCTTAGACTCTCCCCCTTCAGTTAAGTATTGGCTACCGGACGGCAAAGATTCCAGCCATAAGCTCTCTTTTTCAGCATAAGACTTTAAGAAACTGACTTGTTTTTCTTTGAGGATTGTCCTACTCGCGAATTCGCTTTTAACAGTTGGACCTGTGCCAAAGCTTTTGCAAAGGAGGTTCCTGATTGCTGTGCAAGAATCCATTTGCCCTTCCTGGAGTTCTCCTCTAACGATATTTTGAAGTTTTTTGTGGATTTCATCAGCGATCATTTCAACAATGTTAAGAAAAATAGTTGAGTGCAAAAAGTAGCGTGGCTGGGGTTCGATAGCCCATTATTATCAACAAAAAAACTATTGAAAATCAATGGATTAAAAATTTATATGGAGATGAGGGGATTGCCTCCGGCGATCCCGGAGTGGGGACATTGATTTGAATTGGTGGAGGTGAGGGGACTGGACTCGAACCCTTAATTCGGCTTCTCTCATCATAAACAACTATAAATGAATTACATATAGTCAGAATGCGCAATTTTCAAATTGAATATCAGGCATTTTGACGGCAAAAATATTTCGTATCATTCCAGTCAGGTTTATCCTGGCTGGAATGATATAAGAGATAAGTATACTAATTACACTTCCTAGTGAAAATAAGTTACCGGGACCTGGGACCGCCTTCTTTAACTTCTTTAATGTTAAGCGGGTTCGTCCCCAGCACTTTGCCCTGCAGCGTAGCTATAGCCTGTTTCGCCTGCTCATCGCTCATCTCAACGATTCCTTTTCCCTTGCTTAGACCAGAGAGAGGGTCGATGATGATTTTTGTATACTCCACCCAGCCAAATGGGTTAAAAAGCCGTTGAAGGTCAAACTTGTCGAAGTGGCGCGGAAGGCCAGATATTGTCATTCGCATAGGGCAAATATATACAGTTTTTCATCTAGGTCATAGCTGATTTCCTTGCATCCAACAAGACTAACAGTGACCGAACTGACAATCCCGTCTGAAAACACAAAACTTTCGAAACAAGTGAAAGTTTACCCCTGTCTGGTAAGTGAATAAAAGAATCCAACAGCGCTCCCGCCGTCTACCAAGGCCTTATATATAGGTCTCCAGGAAATCTCGCGTCCTCGTTCCCGCTTGCAGTTTACGGTTGCCGCCTCCTTCTTACAGGAAACCAGGACAACAGCGACTGGTATGTTGTCGTCGCGTAATTTTGACCCGGAGCGTGAGCCATCCAGACAAGTAAATTGAGCCGTAGAAGAAATCGGCCATGGAGTACAATCCCCGATCTTTGTGTCGTTACTCCATAAAATAACAGTAATGACAGCAATCAAAAAGATAGCCCTGGGCAAAAATGGTCCACTCGTGTCTAAACTCGGATTAGGCTGTATGCGCATGTCATCCGTTTGGGGTGGTCCCGTAACAGATGCAGGTGAAAGTATAGCTACCATTCAGATGGCATTAGACAGCGGCATCAATTTCCTGAATACCGGGGATTTTTATGGCAGCGGCCACAATGAGCTGCTTGTAGGCAAAGCCATCAAAGGCAGAAGGGACGATGCGTTTGTAAGTGTCAAGTTTGGCGCGATCTTCTACGGCAGTCAATGGATTGGACTGGATCTGCGTCCCATAGCCATTAAGAACTTCATCAACTATTCTTTGGTACGTTTGGGTGTAGAGACCATTGACCTTTATCAACCGTGCAGACTGGATAATGTCGTCCCGGTGGAAGATGTGATAGGAACCGTCGCCGACCTGATCAAAGAAGGAAAGGTGCGTTACCTCGGTATGTCTGAAATAAACGCGGAGCAACTGCGCAAGGCACATAGCATATATCCCGTAACAGCATTGGAAATAGGCTATTCATTGGCCGATCGCCAGATAGAAAGTGACCTCCTTCCCACGGCGAAAGAACTGGGTATCGGCGTAGTGGCCTTTGCCAATACGGCCGAAGGGTTGCTTACCGGTGAGATGAAAGCACCCCTTGCGTCCAATGACTACCGCAACCACTTCCCACGTTTTCAGGGAGAGAATTTGATAAAGAACCTCGGGAAAGTCGAAGTATTAAAGACAATGGCAAAGGAAAAAGGATACACCCCGACGCAATTGGCGATCGCCTGGGTAAATGCACAGGGCGATGATATCATGCCATTGGTGAGCATGAGCCGGAGGTCAAGGCTGCCGGAAAATATACAAGCCCTCGGCATTACCTTCACTCCGGAAGAGATCAATGCCCTGAACACCAATTTTCAGCCAGGCGCGATAGCTGGTGGCACGTATCTGCAAAGGTAGATAATATGGCCCCGGCTAAAACCCGAATTTATATACCTTTACGCAGTGACGAATTCAACCGAAATAATCCCGGAAGTCATCTTTTTCTCTTTTCTCTCGACCATGCGAAAGGAGAAAGTAGGATTCTTTGAGCACAATACCCTGGTATTACAGGTTTCGGGTCATTTTACGTTGGAAACTGCCACCCAAAGAATTTCGATGAGACGGGGCGAGATATTGCTGATACGAAAAAATCAACTGGGAGAAATTACCAAGACGCCTCTGGACGGTGAGGATTACCAAACCATTGTCATTTGCCTGAAAGAAGACCTGGTTAGGAAAATTGCCCTGGAGGAGCAAATAGAGATACGGGAAAAATACACCGGCCAACCCAACATTCTTATTCCTGAAAACGATTTTCTGCATGGCTTTTTCCAATCCCTGATACCCTATGTCCGCCATCCGGAAGGAAAGATAACGACTGCCCTGGGCATACTAAAAGTAAAAGAAGGGGTGCAATTACTGCTGCATGCCATGCCCGGCCTCAAGGAATTTTTATTCGACTTTTCCGAACCCTATAAGATCGATCTGGAAAAATTCATGCTCAGCAATTTTCATTTCAATGTCCCTGTTGAAAAATTTGCACAACTCACGGGGAGAAGCCTTGCGGGGTTCAAGCGTGACTTCCAAAAAACATTCGGCATGTCACCCCGGCAGTGGCTGCAGGAAAAACGGCTCACGGAGGCCCGCCATCTCATAGAAAAAAAGAACAAGAAGCCATCTGCAATCTACCTCGACTTAGGATTTGAAAGCCTCTCTCATTTCTCGCATTCTTTTAAGAAAAAGTTCGGCAAGGCACCCACCGAATGGTTATAGCCCGGCAATGGCAAGCTCAAAAAACGATGGACAACTGGTTAGCTAACAAATGCATAAGATCGGTACTCTTCTTTGCCGCCGGGACATATTCTTCCCAATGCGCGACAGGATGTTTATTCATGTCCACGGGATAGTTCTTTCTGATCCGCTTATACATATAAAAGCTATTCATGAACAAGGAAAGACACATGGCCCCCGGCCGCAAGGTCAGTAGTCCCCTCATGATGCGCTTCACTGAATAGGTTACTGAAAATGCTTTTTTCCATAAATTCCTGTGTGACAGCAACAACTCCTCCGGACTCATTCTTCTGGGCTTGAAAGCGACGTTGTATCCATTATAGAATTGCCAACCCTTTTCCAGTATCCGATCGTCCATTAACAGCTCATGATAAATAGGTGTCCCCCGAAAGGGCGTCATGACACTGAGGAACGGTACATCGATACCTATTTCCATAATCCTGTCCGCCATTTCCTCAATACTTTCCCGGGTGTCATGATTGAACCCCGCGATAAATCCCGCCATTACGGCAATACCCCTTTTATGGATCGCCGCGACCGCTGTTTTGTAGTTCTCGATCTTATTCTGCCGTTTATGCGCGTCCGCCAGGCTTTCCTTGTCGAAGGACTCAATGCCCAGGAATACACCGATACAACCCGAATCCCTCATCATATCCAGGAGCTCGTCATCTTTGGCAATATCCAGGCTCGCCTGGGTAAGCCACCATTTTTTCAAAGGCTTCAGCTCCGTCAGCAGTGCATGGATATACTTCCGGTCGATCGTGAGATTATCATCCCAAAACCAGACAACCTTTCGTTGCCACCAATGAGGGAAGGCGTCATAGGACGCGTCCCTGACGACGTCTTGCACGGGCCTTAACCGGAAGCCGGGATTTAGCGTCGGCACCGTACAGAACGAACAGGTAAAAGGACATCCCCTTGTTGCCTGTATCACTTTCCTGATAAAGAACTTATTGGACAACAGGTCATACCGGGGCGTTGGCAGGTCTTTCATATCGCATGGCCGGCCGGTATAGACTTTTTTCAATTGTCCGAGACCCTGATCCCGCAGCAGGTCGATCCAGGCCGTCTCGGCCTCCCCTGTCACGATGGCATCGAAATGAGCGAGGGACTCGTCAATATTGAATGTTACATGCGGACCTCCCGCCACGACCGTCTTGCCTCTTTTCTTAAACTCCCTGGCCAGGTCGAAAGCAGCCGGTGCAAAGCCGCTGAAAAATGACAGCGCGATCAGGTCTGCCTGCGAGTCGAGGTCTATCCGGTCTACCTGCTGGTGAAATACCCTGACAGTATGTTCCCTGGGCGTGATGGCAGCGAGATGAATGCCTGTTATAGGAGGCACGAAGTCTTTTTCATGTCCGAACTCATACCTTTTCAGGTACGCAATGATAATATCGATGGTCATGGTAAATTATTTTTCTTCTGTCCATTCGACTAGCTCCCGCTTGTTTAAAAAGTACTTTGAATTACAAAGTAAAGTGATTCATTTGAGTCTTGCAAGCTTTTGGAAAAAGAAATTTATTCTTTGGTAGACTTTTTTTAATAGTTCCTGGTATTCGGTGCAGCAGGCATTTTCGTGCCAATTGGCGATATGGGATCCGGGCTAGGACGTGCCGGGATTTTTGTTAGCTGCTTCAATTACTTTTCGTACGCTGCCGTATTGCTTTAGCAGGCTTTCCGCCGTTGCCTCATCCAGGCCGGTCTCTCTTACAATGATCCTGATACCCCGTATATACAGTTTTTTATTGGTCAGCTGCATGTCCACCATTTTATTTCCGATGACTTTTCCAAGCCGTATCATGGTCGAGGTAGTGAGCATGTTTAAGATCAGCTTCTGGGCGGTGCCTGCTTTCATGCGGGTTGAGCCGGTGAGAAATTCGGGGCCGGCGACGACTTCGATGGGGAAACCGGCGGTTTTTGCGATCGGAGTATCCGGGTTACAAACAATACAGCCGGTGGCTATGCCATTTGCGGCAGCGGCTTTGAGGCCGCCTAAAACATAGGGGGTGGTTCCGGAAGCGGAAAGGCCCACTATCACGTCGCCGTCGTTGGCACTGAATCGTTGCAGGTCCTTCCAGGCCTGTTCGATATCGTCCTCGGCATTTTCCACTGCCTTCTTGATTGCGCCATCACCGCCGGCGATGATCCCGATCACCAGGTCATAGGGTACACCGAAGGTAGGTGGGCATTCGGATGCATCCAGGATACCCAGGCGTCCGCTGGTGCCGGCGCCAATGTAAAAGAGGCGACCGCCTTTGCGCATTTTTTCGATGATAGCCGCGGCGAGGACTTCGATCTGCGGGAGGCATCTTTTTACAGCAAGAGGAACGCGCTGGTCTTCATGGTTGATATTCGCCAAAAGTTCTGATAGGGATAATTCCTGGAGATTCTTGTAATAGGATTCTGTTTCCGTTGTCAATTCCATTAGAAAAATATTAAGATTAATTGGTTACTGCTGTGTTTTCACCACGGCATCGTAAAAAGCCTTCAATGTAAGGCCCCTGACGTTGACCCCGGACACGCCGTAGGTCTTGCCGTCGTCGGGATAAACGCGGTTGGTGAGGCAGATATAAACGAGGTTGTACTTCGGGTCTACCCAAACGAAGGTCCCGGTATAACCGGAATGGCCGAAGGCCTGGTCGGACCGGTGATCATCCGGCTCTCTTTTATCCATATTCGTCCGGTCGAAGCCCAGGCCCCGGTAGGTGACCGTGGACTGCCGGGAAGTAAAATAGCTGACGGTTGCGCTGTCGAAATACTTTTGACCGCCATAAATACCTTTGTTCAGCAGCATCTGGTAGTAGATGGCCAGGTCGTTGACATTGGCGAAGAGTCCGGCATGTCCTTCGACGCCGCCTGCCATGGCGGCTCCCGGATCATTTACATAACCCTGGACGAGCATATTCCGAAACCAGTTGTCGTTCTCGGTTGTGGGTACGATCCTCGACCGGTCGAAACGATCCCTGGGCAAAAAGCCGGTGGATTGCATGCCCAAAGGAAGGTAAAGATCGCGCAGTACGTATTCGTTCAGCTTTTGGTGGGAGATATTCTCGAACACCTCCTTCATCATATACATACTCAGGTCGCTATAGACAAATTTTCCTCTTGTTTCGACTTTGGAAGCCAGGGTAACGGGCCACATGACGGCATTGAAATAGTTGGCCCGCAGGTAGTAATGATCGGCTACCTTGGTGGGATAGGCGGCGGAGGAGTCAGGGCTCATGTCGAGGGGCGTCAATTTTTCATAGAATTTTATATAGGGGGTAAAACCTGCTTCATGCAGCAAGGCTTCCCGAACCCTGATATCTTTTTTGTCGGGGATATCCTGCAGCGAAGCTACATACCGGGAGATGGGCGAGTCGAGGTCCAATTGACGGGTATCATAGAGGTGCATGATCGAGGGAGTGGTTGCGGTGACCTTGGTGCAGGAGGCCATATCGAAGATATCGTCCAGCCGGGTGGGCTCTGTGTTGTTGTAGGTATGGCGGCCATAGGCCTTGCTGAAGATCACCTCGCCGTCTTTGGCCAGCAGGATGACGACAGCCGGCGCTGAATGCGCTTCGATGCCGGCGCAGGCGATAGAATCAATTTTTTGCAGGTCTTCGCTGTTTACGGCTACAGCTTCCGGTACGGTATAACCGAGCCGGATCTTCCGGGTAGAGAAGCCGGCATTTTTTTGAAATTTTTTACTGAAAGCGGTTTTGAGACGATTTGAGGTGGCAACACCCCCGAACAGGACCTGTGCGGCGATGGAAGCTCCGAAGGCATTGTCGTTCTCGTACCAGACGATGGGTGTGTTGAGCTCGTCCAGGTGGGCCAGGTTCTTTCCGTCGCCGGTGATTACGATCAATACCTGCCTGCTGCCGGAGATATCTTTGATGAAATCGATCAATGGCGGATCGAAAGGAGTGGATGCAGATAGTTGAAAAATTACCAGGTTGAACAGCTTGAGCTGATCATGAAGCGCATTGAAGACGGCCCGGGTCTTAACGGTATCTGCATTGAGGCCTGTGAGCTTCCAGTATTTATTGGCAATGCTGTCGAAGAGGGGGGATTGCGTATAATTAAACCGGACACTGGCTATTTTGAGATCCGGCAGCTTTATGATGGGCAGGGCGCCGGAGCCATTGTTCAATAGGACGACCTGGCTTTGGGCGGCTTCCATTTCTTTCCACTTTTCCAGGCCCAGCGCGTGCGTTTGCGCTTCCGCGCCGGTGGAGAGTAAGACAAGCAAGAGGGTGAATAACCTTACCATAAGAAGAAGTTTAAAGGGAGAAGGAAGGCTCCTTCCCCCTTTTTTTATAGGATTTTATATTGTCGGGTCGGTGGGCGTATTCGGGTTATTGATTCTCTCCTGTTGAGGATAGGGATAGAAGATCCGGTTACGTTCAGCATTATTCGCCGGCGGGGCGGGTCGGCCGAATCGCCGGGTGTCTTCCCATTTCAGGCCGAAGAGGTATAGTTCTGCGCAGCGCTGTTTGTATACCTCGTCCAGCAGATCGCCGTAAGTCATCGGGCCGGAGTAGGCGGGCAGGCCGGCATTGACACCGAACGGATCGCCGCTGGTTTGTGTCCTGACGGCATTGATCAGGTTTACTGCATTCGTGAGCGAGCCATTCAGTCTCAGGGTAGCCTCAGCCTGGATGAGCCTGATCTCGTCGGGTGTATATACGGGGATGGATCCGGTTTGGGACGAAGCAAAACCGGCCATGGTACCAACGGTATCGCCATTGATCACCTGGTTGGGCGTGGTAAAATAGAAAGGAATGCGTTTGTCGCCGGGGTTATATAAGCTATCGGGAAGCCCGAAGTGTATTCTCGGGAAATAGGACTTAGTTACGTTGTAAACGGTATACAGGGGATTAGGGCTTAGCGTAGAATAATCGTATTTCGAGGTCCTGGTCAGGTCCACCTTGCCGGCGTTGTCCAGCGCCGCCTGCCAGTCGCCGTTCATTAAATGCACTCTTGCTTCGTATGCATACAGCGTATTCACCAGGTCGAAATCGTTGCCTGTAACCGATGCGATAAATGTAGCCGATGGGGCGTTTGCGGTAACTGCCGCCACGCCGAGGTCGAGGAGCCGGATAGCCTCTGCAAAAACCTGGGCCCGCGGAACGAAGAGTACCGGGGTGGTGGTGCTTGTATTGAGATTCGCTTCGGTATAGGCCATGGCGAGTTCGGACAGGGCCATTGCCTTGAAGAGATAGGCCTGTGCCATGATCCCGCTCAGGGTACCGGCGTCCAGGCCGGTGACCTTAGGTGCATTGTTGATGATGCTCTCGCACATTCCCATCTCCGCCTGCATGGCAGACCAATAGTTCAGCACGTTAGCGTTGGGGGTAGAGAGGTTCGACCCGCCCTGCTCTAATTCGATGACGTTAACAAAGGTGGCGACACCTTTTACTTCCCGGTCCGTCACGCAGGGGGAGACCATGATATTGCTGAGGCCCGTGGTGGAATAATATTGCCGTAGCCCGATGCTCAGGGCGATGATACCACTCCTGGTGGTCAGCACTTGCGCGTCGGAAGCGGAATTGGGATTCACCTGGGTTAGTGTACAGGATGAGCCCATCAGGATGGCTGCGAAGCACAAATATTTATAATAAGCTTTAAGTTTCATGACGTTGAATTTTACTGGTTAAAAGGTATAGTTTAAGCCGCAACCGATGGTTCTCGGGATCGGCACCTCCACGAAATCGAAGCCGCGGACGGCCGTGCTCTGGCCGGCTGCATTCGTTTCGGGGTCCCAGCCGCTGTATTTCGTGATACAGAAGAGGTTCCGGCCGTAGACGGAGATGCGCAGGGGCTTATTGTTGAGAGCCCGGAGGGTCAGGTTATATGAAAGGGACAATTCCCGCAGTTTAACGTAGGAGCCGCTTTCTATCCAGTTGTCCATGGCGTTGTAGATGGCCGCGCTATAACCCTTTGGCACCTTGCCTTGCAACTCCGGCATGTAGCCTGCCAGCCCGCCGTAGATATCCCTGCTGCCCACCCGTCTTGTAAAATTGAAAACCTGACCGCCGTAAGAAGCGTCCCATTGCATTCTAAAATACCAGGCCTTTCCCAGGGTGAACTCGTTGGTGATGGAGCCGGTCCATTTCGGATTGGGATCGCCGATGACCTTGCTCAGGGTCGATCCGGTGGGTTGGCCGTTGGCGTCACGTCCGGATTTGTCCACCTGCGGCAGACCCGCGGGCGTCAACAAGAGGGAGCCATCCGGTTTCCGCGCAGTGTAGGGAGCGTAGAAGGCGCCCAGGGCATGGCCGTTCACGGCGGCAACTTCGCCGAAGCCATTGGGGAAAGTGACCACACCGCCGGGTATATCGGTAACTACATTCTTGTTATGGTTGAAGATAACGGTCACGTTCCATTTGAAGCCGGGGGTTTGCACCGGTATGCCCCGCACGAGGAGCTCGACTCCTTTGTTGGTCATGTTACCGATGTTCTGGTATTGCGTGGAGTAACCGGTAGAGGGGCGAAGGGTTACCGGCAGCAGGAGGTCCTTTACCGCTTTATCGTAATAAGAGAACTCGAATCCCAGGCGGTTCCCAAGGAAATCCGCGTCTACGCCTATTTCCTTTTCCGTCTGCCGTTCTGGTTTTACGATTGCGTTGCCCAGCTGTGAGGGCGAGGCCAGGCCGGGCAGACCGGGCAGGGAAACGGCCGTATAGTTGGTAAACCGGTCATAGGGGCCGATGGCGGTGAGGTTGCCATTTTGCCCGTAGGAAGCGCGGAACTTCAGATCGGGGATGATGACGGCCAGGTTGGAATTCTTCCAGAAGGATTCTTCAGACAGGAGATAGGTCCCGCTGAGCTTTGGATAATACTGCCATCTGTTGCTGATACCGAAGGAAGAAGCAACGTCGCTCCGGATGGCGCCGGTCAGATAGAGCTTGTTTTTGAAGCCGAATGTTTCCTGTGCGTAGAAGCCCAGGATATTCAAGGTCGAGCGGTTCTCCAGGGTCGTGACGGTAGCGCCGCTCGAGGACACCTGGCTTACCGGGCTCAATTGCGTACCTGTGACGGCGTCGGCATTCGATCTTGCCGTCTGGGCCGTGCCACCTACCGAGGTGCTGGATTCCAGCCAGGGAGCCAGCTGGGCCTTATAGGCGATGTTCAGGTCGTTGTTGACTAACCGGGTCAGATTATCGGCCCGGCTTGCATAACCTGTATTATAGGTCGGGGTGGTATTGCCGATGGGGATATAGGCTGTTCCCAGTTCTGTAGAATTATCATAGCCCAGGGTATAGTTAATCGCCAGATTTTTGGTCGGCGTGATGCTTAAATTGATATTGCCGATGAACCGGCTGGTTTGTTCGCGAAACTGGAATTTGGCGATCGCTTCCAGGGGATTGGTCCGTTGCAGGCCGGCCGGAGAAAGCGTAGGATAGATACCTGTCGTGGGATCCGGGTTGGGGTTGATAAAATTGTTCCCGAAGATAAATCCTGTGAGGGCGCCATATTGCTGGTTGATACCGCCATTGGGCATCTGGTTGGCGCCGTCGAAGATATAGCTGAAGCCGACCGTGGCCTTCAGCCAATCGTTCAACCGGGAGTCCACGCGGACCCGGGCGGTCCCTCTCTGGAAATCGGTGCCTTTGACGATGCCCTGGTTGTTGAGGTAACCACCGCTCACGTAATATTGAGTATTATCCGAGCCGCCGGAGATGGAAACATTATTGTCCGAACCTATCGAATTCCTGAAGATCATGCTCTGCAGGTCGTACCGTTGGACGGGGATCTGGGTAAGATCGGTTGGTTTGGTATTGGTAAATACAAAAGGATAGGTATTGTAGGCCAGCTTTTTTCGCAATGAATTGTCGCGGAAATCGGTTGACACGCTGACCACGGGCTGGCCGCTGCGGCCTTTTTTGGTGAAGATCTGTACGACGCCGTTGCTGGCGCGGGAGCCGTAGATCGCTGCGCCCGCGGCGCCTTTGATGATCTCGATATGGTCGATATCTGCGGGATTGATATCCGCCAGCCTGTTCTGCGTGTAACCACCCAGATCGATCAATTGGTCCGAATTGTTGTTGACGATAACCCCATCGATAATATATAAGGGATCGCTCGAGCCGGAGATCGTGCTGTTGCCTCTCAGATGCACGCTCATCCCGCCGTCCGGGTTGCCGGAGTTCTGGGAGATCTGAGCGCCGGCCACCTTGCCGGACAAGGCCTGGTCCACCGTAGTAGCCAGTCCTTGTTGCAGGTCCTTGCCGGAAACGGTAGAGATAGCGTTTCCCAGCTGCTTTTTGGTTACGGCCACTGTAGTACCCGTCACCACTACCTCGCCCAGGCTCAATGCATTTTCGTTAAGCGTCGTATTGAACGTGACCGTCGACTGATCGAGCGTGACTGTCTTTGTGATCACCTTGTATCCCGTAAAGGAGATAACCAGGGAATAGGCGCCGTTCTTCAGGTTCGTGTTCAGGGTATAGGCCCCGGCAGCGTCGGTCGTGGTCGCGAAAGTCGTCCCTTCCAGGCGGACGGTAGCTCCTGCCAGCGGCTCTTTATTCCGCGCGTCTGTGATCACGCCCTTGATGGTTTGGTGAGTTTGCGCAAAGGACGGCTGTCCGATGAGCAGCAGCGCGAGCAGTGTCAGCAGCCGCTTTGCAGCTTTTAGTTTTGGTGATAATTGCTTCATATCTCGGTTTTTATTTGACTACTAATCAGGCATTAATCGGGAAAGCTGATCTTTCCCATGGACACCAGGGGGAAGTTATAGGATGAGGTGGTTTTTTCTCCTGCTACTGCTTCGTTAGCAAGCAGGGCAAACAGGACTGCTTCTTTTGCATCGGGGTTTATTTCAAAGGCTGACGTCGATTGCAGCTTTTTATGAAAATGCGCTTCCAGGTGGCTTACCAGGAGCCGGTTGTAGATGCCGCCACCGCTGGCATAGATCTCGAATTCGGTCCCGGATGTGATAGTGCCTGTCACGGCCCGGATGATCGATCCGGCCGAGAAAAAGGCAAGGGTCGCCAGGATATCACCGGGAGATAACCAGGATTGACCGGAACGTTCGAGGGCATTGTGCAGGTAAGGCAGGTTGAATAATTCGGGGCCGGTGGTCTTTGGAAATTCTGCCTTGAAAAAAGGATGATCGAACAGTGCGTTCAGCAGCGGTTGATTGATCGTTCCCTGTAAGCCGATAGCTGAGTCCTTGTCATAATACATTCCCGGAAATTGGGATTGTACATATTGATCCATCAGGGTATTACCCGGGCCCACATCGGTTGAGAAGTAATCCCCGGGAGCGTTGGCCGGCAGCCAGGTGAAGTTGGCGATGCCGCCGATATTCAACATGATCCGGTTTTCGCGGGAATCGGAAAACAGGAGGTAGTCGGCGTACACGGCCAGCGGGGCGCCTTCGCCGCCGGCGGCGATATGTTTCTGCCGGAAATCGCTTAGGGTGATGATCTTTGTTTTTACGGCCAGGTGATCGCCGTCACCGATCTGCAGGGTTGCATTGCCGTACTGGTCGGCGGGTCGCTGGTGCTTCGGCGCGTGAAAGATCGATTGTCCGTGGCTGGCGATCAGATCGATGTCGTTGGCCCTGAGCCCCCATTCGGCGAGAGAGTCGTTGATCAGCCCGGCATAGTAGCTGCCGATCCAGGCATTCAGCAGCGTAACCTTTTCGAGGCTCACCGATGCTTTGGCGAATACGGATTTAAGTTCTTCCTTGAAGGGTGGTGTATATTCTTTTGTGACGAATTGCAGTACCCGGAGGGTGGTGGCGGCGCCGCTGCCCGTGAATTCGCATAAGGCGATGTCCAATCCGTCGAAGGAGGTGCCCGACATGAGCCCAATGATTATCCGTTTCGGCTTATTGGCGATGTCGTAAAGCTTTTGAATATTGGAGTTCATCTTGTATGACGTAATAAATTCTACTTATGTAATGTTAAAGAATTATTACGAGACAAGGAGCGATTTTATGCATTTTTTTATAAGAAACCGCAAAAAAACGCATTTCTCTTGAGAGATCGGGCACCGGTTTGCAGAATAATTTAATATATTAAATGATCTTAATTTGGGAGCTGTATTTTTTAAGCCGTTTGTCGTTGGGGTTGAGATCGGTGACCAGGTATTTTAAATCGGTCAGGTTGCAGATCTTGATCTTTTGGACGGAATCCAGTTTTTCAGCGATACTCAGGATAACGGTTTCGTGGGCGGATTTGATCATGGCTTTTTTGACCTGGACGGCTTCCCAGTCCGAATCGGTAACGCCTTTCGTGAGGGAAACGCTGTTTGTTCCCAGGAAGCAGAGGTCGGCCTCGATCTCGTACAGTTGTTGGATGACCTGGGCGCCAACGATGATCTGCGTCTCAGAGGAGAGCTGTCCGCCGATCAGGTGGACATTTAAATTGGGGTGTTCGACCAGCTCGATCGCAACGACGGGGCTGATGGTGAAGAAGGTGCAGAACAAGCTTTTGGGGATGAGGCGGGCCAGCTCGATCATCGTCGTACCGCCGCCCACGATGACGAGCATGCCATCTTCTATTAATTCGACGGCCTTGCGGGCGATCTCCTTTTTTTCTTCTTTCTTATAGACATCGCGTTCGGAGTAGGGGAAGTGAAAGGACTTCGAGATGGCGCCGCCATGCACTTTTATGATTTGCCCATTGTCCGTGAGCTCGTTGAGATCTCTTCGAACGGTATCTTCCGATACGTTCAATTTAGTGCTGAGATCTGCGGAAAGGACTTTGTTGTGAATATTGATTTGACTGATGATGTATTTCAGTCGCTCTTCTTTAAGCATTCAGCAAACTTATATAATAGGATCGTATAATTTACATGTGAATATATTATTTAATATTCATTTGGTCAAAGGGAGTCGGGATGTGGAATTATCCGATCCCGGAAAGGCAAGCATGCATTCCTCTTTTACAATTTATCGATCTCTCCTGCAACACGCCGTGCGCTGCGGAGGCAGGATTCCATGCCGCGGCTCATATTGTCCGCATAAGTGCCGGCAAAATAGATGCGCCCCTCAGGCTGGAGTACCTGCGGCCAGAATTTATGCATTTCGCCGATGGGAAACGGTTCCATTTCACAGACCGGGGCATATTTGTCTTTTGACCAATCCAGCGTCAGGGCCTGTTCGATGGTATCCTTACTGCCGGGATACACCTCGCGGAATGCCGCCAGCACCTGCTGCGGCGAGAACCCGCTAGGGCCAAAGGCTTTCAGAATGATGCGTTGAGTATCGACATGATTAGATGCCATCCAGATGGAATCGATCAGTGGATGTTGGAATTCCATATTGATACTGGGAATGCCGTCCTCGAGCCAGAATTTTGATGCGGCTTCAAATACGTAAAAAGGATGCGAAGAGTATTTAAGGTGATCGACGACATATTGCTTAGCCGGGGAAAGCGCAGGTGTAATGGGAATACTCTGAAAAACGGGCAAGCTGATACAGTTGACCAGCACATCGGCCGCAAGCTTTAGCTCCTGCTTCCCACCAAAGGGCCGGCAGCTGACCGTCACGTCGCTGGCGCTGTGCCGGATCGCGGTTACGGGGTGGTTGAGTTTGACCCGATGGCCCAGTCGTTTGGCAAACGCTATGGGCAGCTGTTCGTTACCGTCTTTCAGATGAAAGGTCTCGCCTTCGGAAAGCGGGATGCCGCGCGAATACATGATCGAAAGCCGCCAGAGAAAATAAAGGGCATTTGTATGCTTTCCCCCCAGGAATCGCAGCGCGGCTGCCGAAGCGCCTTCTTTTTTATAGATCCCGGCGATCGCAATTTTGTCATAGTCATCATAGCCAACCTCAAAGGGCTGCCAGGGATCGGTAAACTTGTCGAGGTATTTCTTTAAGAAAAAGGCGGGCAGCTCATACATCGGATGCTGCGACAGGAACTCCACTTCCCGCTCGTTGAACCCAAAGTCCTTTAGCACTGCGGGGTCCTTCAATTTATCCGCCGTATAGAACTTCCCGTCGATGACCTTCAATTTATCTTGGTCATAGGTATGCTCTGAGCCTTCTGCGTTTGGGTATGGAATTGCTGTCAGCTTGAACTCCTCGATATACTCGAAAAAATGCTCATAACCGGGTTTGGTGATATGGTCGGCGCCAAAATCTGCGTAAAGCCCATCGGACAGACCATCGCGGCCGGTGAACACATGGCCTCCATACCGGCCCGAAGCCTCGAGTACCGTGACGGCATGCCCGGCTTTCATTAATTCGTAGGCACAGCACAACCCGCTGATGCCCGCACCCGCGACTATCACTCTTTTCGGTGCAGCCGTCTCAATATACGGAGATAACATCAGGCTGGCGCCAGCAGTAAACGTATTTTGTAGAAATATGCGTCGCTTCATCCTACAATTTAAGGATTTCGGCAAAAAAATTAAAGAAGTGCAATTAGCCTTTTCTTTCTTCTTATGGAGGATTGCCGGGAGTCATTTCGATGACCGTTTTGATTTTTCGCTCTTTGATTTCATCACTTCGTTATAGGCGGAAAGAAGCGCTTCCATGATTATGTGTTGTGGAACGCTGTTAAGTTCAAACGTTGTCGCTCCTTTTTCGCCCCACTTGTTGGGAACCGGATAAATATCTTCCTCCATTTTACAAAAGACGGCCTGTTCGTCGGGTGTCAGAAAAATATTGGCTGTGTTGTCTTTTTGAAGATAGGTGGCGAACATGCGTCGCCCGCTGACCTTAAAGCCGACTCTTTCAAAATGTGGCGCCTGTTCGGTACCGGGAAAGGAAAGTGCCATTTGTGCAAATAATTCTCCTGTAATCATTTTTTGAGATTTAGGATAGGCAATGTCCCCGGACAGATTGGCGTACCGGTCAGAAGGGCCGGGTTTTGCCGGGTACGGGGATGGGATAAAAGCCATCGGCATCCGGCAGTACGGGCGGGGGGGCGTCGAATGCATACGAAGACGGCATGATGTTCAGGCCCGAATGAAGGGCGGTGTCCCAGTCCACGGCCTGACCGGAGTAAGTTGCCAGTCTACCCAGGATGGAGGTCATGGAACTTTTGGCGCCTCTTTCGGCATCCCAAAACTTATATTCCCCTTTGGCGATGGCCTCGAACAGTTCATCGTGTTCGTTCTGATACGGTTGATTCTCCTTGGATTTATCAAACTGGTAAATGATATTGCCCTTTGTATCGGTGATGCGGGCCTGGTCGCAGAAGACCTTCCCTTTCGTGCCGGTGATCAACTCGTCTACTTTGCTCATGGTGCCTTTCTGATGCCTGCACTGGCTGTTGAGAATAGCGCCGTTGGCATAGTGGAACTCTACGCTATGATGGTCAAAGATCTGACCATATTCTTTTCCTTTTCTTACTTCACGGCCGCCCATGCCCTGCGCCGTGACGGGATATCCGTCCAGGGCCCAGTTGATGACGTCCAGGTTATGGATATGCTGTTCGAGGATGTGGTCGCCGCATAACCAGACGAAGTAGTACCAGTTGCGCATCTGGTATTCCATTTCCGACCATCCGGGTTGACGGGGGTGGACCCAGACGCCGTCATTGTTCCACCAGGCCTGGGCGCTTACGATGTCGCCGATGGCGCCGTCGTGGACACGTCTTATCAGTTCGCGATAGGAGCTTTGATACCGGCGCTGCAAGCCGACCACTACATTGAGTTTTTTTGTTTTTGCAATTTCCGCGGCCGCCAGAACCCGGGCGATGCCGGCGGGGTCGGTGGCTACTGGTTTTTCCATGAAGATCTGTTTGCCCTGGCTTACGGCTTCTTCGAAATGGATGGGACGGAAGCCGGGAGGGGTAGCGAGGATCACGACATCGGCGAGGGCCATGGCCTTTTTGTATGCATCGAAGCCTGTGAACTTATTTTCTTCTTTTACCTGTACCCTGCCTTTCTTATCTTCCAGGGCGTCCAGGATATTTTTGTGGCTGCCATCCAACCGGTCGCGGAAGGCGTCCGCCATGGCTACGAGCTGCACATTTTGTTTGGTGCTCAGGGCCTGGACGGCGGCGCCGGTGCCCCGCCCGCCGCAACCGATAAGGGCTATTTTTATGGTGTTATCGGCGCCGGAGAAAAAATTCGTCCGGGAAAGGAAGGGCGCGGCGATTGCGCCACTCGCCAGGAGGGATGACTTTTTTACAAAGTCTCTCCGGCTTTGGTCGAAGGAGGATTGTTTCTGATTCATGTTAACTGCAATTTAAAATGAATGGGAATGGTTATAAATATCGATTAAAAAACTCTTCTGCTGCTGCGGCGTCGGGTTGTTTCACCGGTCTGACCACCCGGAAGCCGATGAAGGGGGCGTCGGTGTTCCACCATTTGCTCCGGGGGATCTGCGGGTCTCTGGCGTTCCATTTCTTGTCGGAAAGGAGCCGGGCGGAGGGACGCAAGGCCGCGGCCTCGTCCCGGAAGCTGCCTCCTTTTAAGATGATGGGGTATTTAGAGCCCGGTGTCTGCGCGTCCAGGGTCCATTCGGCAATATTCCCCATCATGTCGTATAGTCCCCAGGCATTGGGTTTTAGCCGTTTGACGGCATGGTATTTATTTTCGCTGTTGCCGTTGTACCAGGCATAATATTTCAGGGAGTCCGGATTGTTCCCGCAGGGCCAGGCGGCGGCTGCGCCTGCCCGGCAGGCGTATTCCCATTCGGCTTCCGTCGGCAGGCGATAGAAAACACCCGTTTTTTTATGCAACCATTTGCAATACCCGATGGCGGCGTACTGGCTCATGCTATTGGCCGGGAACCCGCCTTTCTTGCCCATGCCCAGGGTAAAATCGATATAGGGAGGGCTGGGACGGGAAATGCCGTCCGGTACGGGGGCGGGCTCCTGGGTTTCATCCTGGAAGAGGATATATTCCTCATAGGTGACCTCATGCTCTTCCATCCAAAAAGAGTCCAGTGTCTTGTTGCCCGGGATGGGCACCATCGTAAACGATACGCTTGCGTTGGGTATTTTTTGTTCGAAGGCCCGGAAGGGCTGCTCGCCGGGCTGGGCCGGCAAAGGCCGGGTGACCAGAAGCAGGCTGATAAAGGGAATCGATAAAAGGAGTCGATCGGTAATGGATGTGCGGTGCATCTGTATGGCTGTAATTTGAGACAATCGCGAGCCCGCGCGGGCCGGGATCTACCAGCAATGTAATCAAAAAATATGGACAGGGACTATTTAGGGGGAGAGAAATATGGCTGATTTATTTGATACTTGCTAAAATTTGCTGAACTTTTTTGAATGATGTGGCCGTTCCTGTTTTCGGTGATGAATAGCGCGGCCCCCGGAAAATGCCGGATCAGTTGTAGCGACTTGCGAAAGGACAGGATACTGCAGGCTGTGGCCAGCCAGTCGGCGGTGGTCCCATCGGCGGCGATAACCGTTACGTTTCTTCTCCGGGTGAGGCCGATGCCTGTTTTTGGATCGACGATATGGGAGTACCGCCGCCCCTTCCACTCGACATACTGATAGATATCGCCGGAGGTGGCGATAGCCTGTTGCTGTAAGGACAGCAGCAAGGGAAGGATCTTTTCTTTCTCGCCGGGGGCATTGATCCCAATGATCCATCCGGGCTTACCGGAAGGAGGCCGGCCGGTGACGATTTTCCCGCCGGCATTGACCATGGCTGAGGGAAAGCCTTGCTGGGACAGCAGGTGGAGGGCCGCCTGTGCTACGAATCCTTTACCCAGGCCGCCCACGTCGAGCTGCATCCCCGGCTTCTCCAGTCCTGCCGAATGATCGATGGAATCCAAATGCAGATATCGCCAGCCGGAGATTTTTAATGCGGCGGCGATCGAATCTTTATCGGGGAAGATGCCGGTCCTGCGGGCTTTGCGCCATAATTTTACTATGGGTCCAACCGTTACGTCATAGCTGCCGTTTGTCAGCCGGGCGGCTTCCTGTGACCGTTGGAGGATATCGAACAAGGGGGCTGATATTTTTATGTATCTGTTTTGGCCGCTGGTGGCGCTGAGGCGATTGATCTCGCTGCTGTCGAGATAGTCGCTCAGCCGGGCGTTGAGGGTGTCTGCCAGTTCAAATGCCTTTGCCGCCGCCCGGGAGGCGGCGAGGGAATCGGCGGCCTCGATAGTGATGGTGAAGGGCGAGCCCATTTCGGGGCGTTGGAAGACATATTTGTTTTGGCCGGCGGCGGCGATTGTTGTCAGCAGTATAATGGAGAGTATTTTATTCAAGGAGTTACTGATTATGCCGGGGCGAATTTGCGGTTAAGATAAGAAGATTTTTTGTCCGGTCGAATAGTGTCGGCCAAACACTTATCACCATAGCGGCAGGCTAAAATACAATCATTATTTGCTGTTCTTCCATGATGAAATTTTAGAGATCATCGCCGCTGACTGTGGAATTTCCTATATTTAAGGCAGGTATGCCATTATGAAAAAACTCCTGTTCATTTTGCTCTTTTGGGGCGTCCATGCCGCCTCATCCCAGAAAAAGACTCCTTCCAACGCCCGGTTTGGAGCTATACAATGGACGTTTAGGACAGCCGGAAAGATCTTTTCTTCTCCCGTACTTTACCGGGACCTGGTCGTTATCGGAAGCGAGGACAAAAACCTGTATGCTGTTCATGCCGCGAGCGGGAAAATGGCCTGGAAATTCGCTTCTGGCGGGGCCGTTCATTCTTCCGCGGTTATCTCGGAAGATATAGTTTTCTTAGGCAGCTATGATGGCAATTTTTATGCGGTGGATGCGGGTTCGGGCAGGCTGAAATGGAAGTTCCGGACGAAGGGTGAAAAAAAGGCCGGGGCGATGGGGCTGTGGACCATGAAGCCTGTCACAGAATACATGGATGACCCGTTCGACTTCTTTCTTTCTTCGGGAAGTGTTAATCCGCAGGATGGGGTGGTGTATTTCGGGAGCGGTGACGGGAACGTCTACGCGCTGGATGTAAAGGATGGCGGGTTGAAATGGAAGTTTGTAACGGGCGGATTGGTTCATGCCAGCCCGGTCCTGGACCACGGAACCCTATATTTCGGGAGGAGAACGAATTTCGATTACGTGGCGGATTCTCAAATACTGCCAAAGCATGGGTAAGTTTTACTCTCAATTGGAAAATGCGACAATGCTTGCCAAGGCAATTATGGGGCGATCGATTGTACCATTTTGAGGATATTCGGCACGATTGGGTTGTGGTCGTTCTTCCGGGAAACAAAGTACAATCCAATTTGGTGCGGCAGTTTAATAAAGCGAATTCCGCGCGGAGCGCTTTGGGAGTAAGAGTGTGGAAGGACGGAGATGCCGAGGCCTTTTGCTACCAGGCTGAGGATGGTGGATCCGAAATCGGATTCAAACCGCGTTTTGGGATAGAAATCATAATGCTGGAAAACATGCAGGAGGGATTCAACGTAGCCGTCGTTCCTGTTGGTGAGTGGAGGCAAAATAAACGTCTCTTCTTTTAGCTGGCCCAGGTCCCTGAATGTGCGGCGAATAGTGGGGTGCTTTTCCGGTGCGGCCAGGGCGAAATATTCCTTGTTCACCAACACAGTCTCCAATCGTTGGTTCCTGGAGACCTCTCTTCGTAAACCAATGTCGATGCTGAATTCGAGCAGCCCCTGTTCTATTTTTTCCGTAGATAATTCAAAGAGCGTTACTGTCAATTCAGGGTATTGCCCGCTCAGGACCCTCATTAATTCCGGAAGAACGGAATGAGCTACGGAGCCGATATGGCCGATCTTTATCTGTCCTGCGGCCCCTTGGCTGACCAGGCGGCCATGATGGTGAACCTTATCGATCTCCGACAATAGCCGTTGCCATTCTTCGCGAAGGAAGGCTCCGGCGGGCGTGATGCGCACGCTGCGTTTGTTCCGCTCGAAGAGTGTGACGCCCAACTCTTCCTCCAGGGACCGGATATGCCGGCTGAGGGAGGATTGGGTGATGTTCATATTTTCGGCGGTATTCCAAAAATGTAGTTCCTTGGCAAGTTCCAGGAAATATTGGATCTGAGTGAGGTGCATATCAGAAGCAGTAATGCGATTTGCGCATTAATACGTTCAAAAATAACATTTTTAGACATTATTACTTTTGGGACATTTGTACTCTTACAAAAAGCACAGTGTAGGAATCGAACGTATGAACACTCAAATAGAAGCAACCCAAGAACCGGGAATATATTTTCGTAACGCGGCATTGTCGGATCTGGAAAGCATTGTCGCCATTTACAATTCCACCATTGCCTCCCGGATGGTGACAGCCGATATTGAACCGGTTACTGCGGCGAGCCGCAAACGATGGTTTGCTGACCACCACCCGGACACCCGTCCGTTGTGGATCGTGCAGAACACAGAAAAAGCCATCATCGGCTGGGTTAGTTTGCAGGATTTTTACGGTCGGCCGGCCTACGCGAAGACGGCGGAAATCAGTATTTACCTGGATGAACATTACCGGGGCCGGGGACTGGGCGCCCGCATCCTGGCCGACGCGATCCGGAGGGCTTCCGGTCTGGCGATTGAAACACTGATGGGCTATATCTTTGCACATAACTTTCCCAGCCTGCAATTATTCAGGAAGGCGGGATTTGATGAGTGGGGACATTTGCCGGACATAGCAGAATTGGAAGGGATTAAAAGGAGCGTGAAGATATTGGGGAAGAAAATAGTCAACAAATAGATGTTGGGGCTTGAAGCCAACAGATAATAATTGGTGGCATCAGCCGTGATCCGCCTATTCCGGAACATATTACCGTTTGTATCGAAGAGCAATATTTCTTTTTTCGATTCGTCGCAGCGAACGGCATGGCGGTAAGTACAACTTTTGTACTATATGTTCTCAGGATCTTACGAAGGATACCGCCTGTAGCTCCAGGTTTGTTTCCCGGAAATTCAGGGCCCCCATATCATTAAGATATTCATCCATAACAGTTATACGGTAGTTGAACGAGTCGGCATCGGCCTTCTCCAGTCTTGTAAATGCCAGATGGGTTATTAGTGGTTTTGGCTGAGGTCTCCGAAAATAGACATTTTTTGTATATTTTTAAGGACCAAATCTGACCAGTATATGAAATGTGGGACAAGCTTATTTTTTTCGGTATTAATAGTTATTACTGCAGCCGCTCAAAAGACCAATAAGATTCCCTCCCGATACGATCCCCGGGATCTTTTCCCCGCTCTTCCCCTTCTTCCCGCCGGCAATTCCTATCGTTCAGCGAACGGCGAACCCGGTCCGGCATACTGGCAGAACCGGGTTGATTATGCGATAGATGCGACATTGAATGATGAGCGTCATGTCATTCACGGATCGGAATTGATCTCCTATACCAATAACAGCCCGCATGTTTTGCCCTGGCTCTGGATGCAATTGGATCAGAACGCCTTTAAACCCCATTCGAAGGGACTGGATGCAAAGCTATTCCTGGACAGCAACAACGCCAAGCTGAAAAAGCCATTCGAAGGCGGCTATTCCATCCAGTCTGTTCAAATGCTCACCTCAGGGGATAAGAGGCCGGATACGGTAAAAATTGATTGCCTGGTTAATGATACCCGGATGCAATTGCGTTTGCCCCGGCCATTGGCCCCGGGGGCTAAGATCACTTTTAAAATCACCTACAGCTATACGATACCCCGTTATTTTTATAACGCTGATTTTAATGCCAATAGAACAGATATTTTGTCCACTCCCGGCGGTGATATCTATTCCATTGCCCAATGGTATCCGCGCCTTTGCGTCTTCGATGACGTGGAAGGCTGGAATATCCTCCCTTACCTGGGCAATGGCGAATTTTATCTGGAATATGGCGACTTTACGGTGAATATCACTGTGCCATCTGCCTTCATTGTATCTGCCTCGGGTGAGCTGTTGAACCCGGAAGATGTGTTGACACCTCTGCAATTACAGCGATACAAACAAGCGCGTGACAGCGAAAAAAAAGTATTTATCCGGACACCCGAAGAAGTAAAGGACCCCGCGTCAAGGCCGTCGAAACCCACCTGTACCTGGAAATTCAGGATCGATAATTCCCGTGATTTTGCCTGGACCGCTTCCCGATCGTTTGTGTGGGAAGGTATACGCATTGATCTTCCGAGTGGGAAAAAGGCAATGGGCATTTCAGTATATCCGGTGGAATCCAAACTCCCCGGAAGCTGGGACCGGTCATCGGAATATGTCAAATACACGATCGAGCATTTCTCTGCAAAATGGTTTGAATATCCTTATCCATGCGCCGTCAATGTGGCTTCCAATCTGGATGGCATGGAATATCCAGGCATTGTATTTTGTTCGGCCTCGGATACCGGCAATCGCTATTGGGAAGTAGTGAACCATGAACTGGGACATACCTGGTTCCCTATGATCGTGGGCAGCAATGAACGCAAATATGCCTGGATGGACGAAGGTTTCAATGTATTCATCGACAATATGGCCAGTAAGTCCTTTCACAACGGGGAATTCGAAGGGTACCTCAGTTATGAACCTCCGGCAGAACAATTTTTTTCCGACAGTTTAGTGCCCATCCTTTCCCGCCCGGATGGTATCAGGGGAAGCGATGTATTTCTTATTCAATACCTCAAAACTACATACGCCCTGCGTTTGTTGAGGGACCATATCGTGGGGCCGGACCGCTTTGATCCTGCATTGCGTAAATACATCCATGATTGGGCCTTCCGGCATCCTACCCCCTGGGATTTTTTTCACAGTATAAATAATTCTGCAGGTGAGGACCTGAGCTGGTTCTGGAAAGAGATGTTTATGGAAAATTACCGGCTGGATCAAGCCATTACCGGAGTGGTATATGAAAATGATGATTCATCCAAAGGAGCCGATATACATATCGAAAACCTTGAAAAGGCGGCGATGCCACTCGTCGTAGAAGTTGTTACTGTCAGCGGCAAAAAAGAAAGACATGAATTCCCTGTTGAGATATGGGAATACGATCATGAATATGTTTTTCGGACAGAGACTACGGAACGCATTCAGCGCGTTGTAATAGATCCGGATAAGATATACCCGGACGTAAATAGAGTCAACAATAAGTGGGAATGGTCCTATGATGCGGCCCAACTGTATTCGAAGGAAGCATTGAAAGCCGAGGAGGTGGCGGTGCAGTAACGATATAAGCGTAAAAAGAGCATCCGTTAGCGGATGCTCTTTGATAATTTATTTAAGCTGTTCTTCCGCCATCTATAGCGAGGGACTGGCCCGTAAGAAAGGGGGATCGATTCGACCCGAGGAAGACAATGGCATTGGCCACCTCTTCCGGTTGACCAAAGCGCTGGACAGGCACTTTGGCTTTCGTCCGGTTTTTACTGTCCGCGTTTCCGGCAAACCGGGTGAGCATATCGGTATCGATGGGGCCGGGCGCCACCGCGTTAACACGTATACCCTTTGAGGCCACTTCCAATGCGGCTGACTTGGTAAGTCCTTCAACCGCGTGTTTACTGGCTGAATAGACCGAAGCTCCCGCGCCGCCCTTTATTCCTAAGGCCGAGGACACATTGATGATACTGCCAAACCCCTGGGCTTTCATGACCAGCAACTCGTGCTTCATGGATAGCAGTAGGCCAAGCACATTCGTTTCAAAGGTTGCGGCGTACGTTGCTGCTGTCTGATCAGTAACCGGACCCGGTCGCCCTTCCGTACCTGCATTGTTCACCGCAATGTCCAGGCGCCCGAACCGGGCGACCGTCCGCCCGATAAGATTTTTTACGTCTTCCTCATGACGGACGTCTGCATAAATGAATTCAGCCTCTGTTGCCAAACCCCGGAGTTCCGCTACAAGATCAAGCCCTTCCTGTTGACGGCGGCCGGACACGACGACCCGGGATCCCTCCTTTGCAAAGGCGAACGCGGTTGCCTTTCCGATGCCGCTAAGGGCACCTGTAATCAATATGACGGACTCGGATAGGCTAAAGGAGGCGGGGTGTTCAGGTTGTGTTGTCATTTTGTTAATAGATAAATAGAAGTAAATCGATTAATAAATCAATAGAAAATTATGCCAGGAACCCGCCGTCCACCCCAATAGATGTACCGGTAAGGAACGGTGAATTATCAGAACCAAGGAAAACGATCGCCTGGGCCACTTCTTCAGACAACCCTATTCTTCCTATAGGAACTGTTGATACCAGCCTGTTCTTTTCTTCTACATTCCCCGTAAAACGGTTAAGCATACCGGTTTCAATGGGACCGGGTGCAATAACATTAACACGAACGCCGGTAGTAGCTACCTCAAGGGCTACGGATTTTGTAATTCCTTCCACTGCGTGTTTGCTGCCTACATAAATCGAGGCACCGGCAGCACCGCGCCGGCCATAGGTCGAAGAGACGTTGATGATGCTACCATGTCCCTGGGGTATCATCACCCGTAGTTCGTGCTTTAGACCTAATATCGTTCCCAGCACATTGGTATCAAAGGTTTCAGCATAAGTTTCCGCGGTTTGCTCTGTTACCGGACCCGGGGTTCCTTCAGTGGCCGCATTATTAACTGCCACATCGAGCCGGCCAAAACGGGCCACTGTCTGATCCACCAGGTTTTGTACATCCTGCTCATGGCGGACATCTGCCAGGATAAATTGAGCTTCGACGCCTTTTGACCGGAGTTCGGCTTCGAGTTGCCGGCCGGCTTCTTCCCGGCGCCCGGAGATCACGATCTTAGAACCTTCATCAGCGAAGGCGAGAGCAGTCGCCCGGCCGATTCCGGTAAGCGCGCCGGTAATCAATACGACGCTGTTTGATAATTCACGTTTTGCACTTTGGCTGTTTGTTGCTGTCGTTTTCATCTTAATTTTAGTTTGTTTGTTATTAAAATATTTATCTATTTATTTAGATGTTTAGATATGTTGAATAAAAAAAAGGGCGGGTATACGACCGCCGCGATAGTCCGTTTTCGATTTCAAAGGTAATTATTATTTCCATAATTCGAAATATATCGATATGTATTTTTTTTGTGGTTGCTTTTAATGTGTTGGGTCAGGTTATACAAGATGGGGGAATGAATTATTTTTTGCTGAAATCGCTTAAATAGGAAACATAGTCACGAAAGACCTCTTTGTTGATTTTGTAGCGCGCGTGACGGCCGTCCTTTTCAGCGTGCAGCAGGTCAGCATCAACCAGTTGATTGATATGGTGAGAAACAGTCGACTGGGCCAGATTGAACATCTGCGTGATCGCCTGACATTGTAGCCAGTCCTTTTCCTCCTTAATGGCCTGCATGATCTTGATACGGTAAGGATCACCCAGGGCTTTGGATATTTTTTCTATCCTTTTGTTATCGAAATTCGTATTCATACATGCAAAAATATCGATTTTATAGCGGAGTTCAAATAGTTGGTGATAAAAAATTGATAATCATTATGTTATGCTGATTCGCATAAAAGACCTTTTTCCACCCGGGCATTTTAATTTGTTTAAATTTGATGAAGGTTAATTGTCAGCGTATTAGTAATAATATAAATAATTTATGGGAAGTAAAGAGCGCGTGGAACGCTTGAAAGCTAGTATTCATGAGCATATTCTTGATGCCGCCATGTGCATTGTCAAAAGCGAAGGATTGCAATCATTAAGTATCCGGAAAATAGCGGATATCATAGAATACAGCCCGCCTATTATTTATTGCTATTTTTTAAATAAAGAGGCCATCCTGATTGAATTGTCAAAGCGGGGCTATGAGATGCTTATTAACCATATAGAACGGGATTTGCAATCGGTTTCCGCCCCAAAGCAACGGCTGGAAGTAATAGTGAAGGCTTTTTTGGATTTCGCCATCAAAGAAAAAGAGCTTTACCAGTTGATGTTCGAAGTGGGCATGGGGCTTGAAGATGTAAGAAAGGTATTCCCGGGATTGGTAATAATTATTAATAAATTCCGGGAAGAAATACAACAGCTGGCAAAGGGAGATACACTCAATGAAGAATTTATTCTATGTAAATATTTTACATTTGTTTCTTTCATTCATGGGCTCGTTTCGGTGAACTTTTATTTTAAAGATGTAGATCAGGCCATGAACGATAAAATATTAAAAGAAGCTGTAGAAGGAATGATCAATTCGATAGACCTTGTCATAAAAGATCAGGATGACGGAATGCTGTAAATTTATAGGGTGAACCGTGAGATACCTTTCGATTTTATTCTCGACTATCTGCTGCCGATCGAGACGACAGTTAAGCCTTTCTTCGGCATGTTCGCCATATATTCCGGCGAAAGGCTGCTGCTGATGCTCCGGGAGCGGGAGAATCAGCCGGAAATGAACGGGATATGGATCGCCACCGCCAAGGGCGGACAGGAAAGCCTGAAGAAGGAGATGCCTGCGCTCCGTACGTTTTCCGGGCTGAAGGAAAAGGATTCGGTAACCGGGTGGCAAATGATCCCAGCGGCGGCAGATGATTTCGAGGAGACGGCGATCAGGGTTTGCGAATTGATCGCCCGTCGGGATCCGCGTATCGGGAAGATCCCGCCGCTGAAGAAAAGAAAGAGCAGGAAATGAATATAGGGCAGGCCCGAGTATCTCCTACTCCTGGACTCTTAAATAGATACTCCAGGAACGATCTGCCGAAATTGGTTATTTCAGCTGAAACAATATCATAATCACTTCCTTAAGATGTAATCTTAATTCCTGGTACATAATTCAAAGAAAAGAGGGTGTCTCAAAAATAGTTTGAGACACCCTCTTTAATCTTATGCTTTTACAATTACAAACGTGTTACGACGGTGTTTTCGGTCAAAGTCTTGCTAACGGAGAACTGACGAACGATCTCGTTGTTGTTAGCGCTGCGGATGATGAAAACAGGGCGAATTTCAGAATCGGTGTTCTGGAAGAAGATCGATTTAGAAAAATTGGCGTCGGTGAACTGCTGGTTGTATACTACATCTCCGTTGTCATCCTTGATGATGAGGGAAAATTTTTCGGCAGTGGGATTGCTGAATTCCACTTTGAAAATGATGTTATTGTCTTTGGTGCCCTGGTATTTAACAGAAACCTGGTCTTCGGTCAGGGAAGTTTTTTTGCTGTTGTTGATATCGCCACCGTTGGCTTTCCCAGTGATGGGGTTGCTAAGAAGGACGACTGCTGTCAATGCTACTGCGATTGTTTTTACTACTTTAGTGTTCATACTATTATAAGTTTATGTTTTACTATGTCGTTTGAAAGAAGTACGCTTTCATCTGAATTGTTACACAAACTTAGGACGGATCGGGGGCGTACACAAACCTACTTTAATCGTTTTTTATGACGCCAACGCAAAGCGACAAGATTGTAAGTGATTGAAAAACAAATTATTAAAGAGTTTATTTGAATGATAACCAAGTGGGGTCAGGAAGGCCTACCGCCCCTTTTCTTTTCGCGGTATTCCGAAGGGGTCAGCGAGAATTTCGATTTAAAGACGGTGGAAAAATAAGCCTGTGAAGAGTAGCCCACGCGGGATGCGACTTCCGATATGGTGTATTGCATATCTGCCAAAAGGAATTTTGCCTTTTGCAACCGGACCGTCGAGATATAATCGTTGACATTGTAACCCATCAGGGCCTTTACTTTCCGGTATAGCTGCACTCTCGAAATGCCGATTTCGCGGCAAATGTCTTCGACGGAAAAATCTTCATTCGGAATGTTGTTTTCCACGATGGCAATGAATTCGTTGATGAATTTCCGCGTCACTTTGGTGGATGCATTTGATCTCGATTCGGTGGGTAATTCGCTGGTATAGTGCTCGCGTAAGACGGAGCGGTTGTTCAGGAGGTTTTTGATGGTTTCTTCGAGATATTCGAGGTTAAAGGGTTTTACGATGAAGGCGTCGGCCTTGAGCTTGATGCCTTTTATCTGGTCTTCAATGGTCCCTTTCGCCGTGAGCAGAACAATGGGGATATGCGAGGTGCGCAGATCCTGTTTCAGCACCTCGGTAATCTGCAGACCGTCTTCTCCGGGCAAAATTATATCCGAAATAATGAGGTCGGGGATGATATCATAAGCCATGGCGATGCCCGATGTCGCATCTTCGGCCTCATGCAGTTCGTATTCGTTGCCCAGCCGTCTTTTGAGGAAACAACGCAGGTCGTCATTGTCTTCGATGACGAGAAGGGAATGTTCTTTTTGACGGTTCATGGGCACTTCTTCGTTGAAAGATGCGGGCTGGATATCGGACGTATATATTTTGATGTCCTCGTAGGTTGGGACCAGGAGGGATTTTTCGGGGGCTGTCTCGGTTTCGCCAAGGCGGGATTTGCTGACCGGCAGGCTGACGGTAAATGTCGAGCCTTTCCATTTGGCGCTGTGGACGGTGATGGCGCCGTTGTGGAGATGGATCATCTCTTTGGTGAGAGATAAGCCGAGCCCCGTGCCTTTATAAGTCCTTTTATGACCCTGGTAGAATAATTCGAATGCATGCTCCACTTCGTCGGCCGTCATCCCTACACCGGAATCCTGTACGGCAATCAGGACCATATCACCCGTGCGGTCCAGGTCGACAGATACGTTGATCGATCCGTGTTCGTTGGTGAACTTGAACGCATTGGAAAAGAGGTTAAACAACACCTTATCGATAATGTTGACGTCAAACCAGATCTTTAAATCCCGTGTCGTACTGGTGACATTAAACGAAATCAGTTTTCTCCGGGCTGTTTCGCGGAATGCGCCTGCTATCTCCATCACAAAATCGGAAATATTGGTTTCTGATATAACGAGTTTCATCTTGTTTTCCTCGATCTTCCGGAAATCCATCAGCTGGTTGATCAACCTAAGCAGCCGGAGGGCATTTTTTTGTACGAGCTCAAGATTCTGCCGGATGGTAAAATGCAGCTTGGGTGAGGACAGGGCATCCTCCAGGGGGCCGAGAATGAGTGTAAGCGGTGTCCTGAATTCGTGGGATATATTCGTGAAAAAATTGAATTTGGCGTCGGTCGCCTCCTTTGCCTTTGCCGTCATTTCGATCAGCTGGTTACGTTGTAACAGGATCTTCTCGTTCTGACCGGCCAGCTGACGGTTGATCCTTCGGTTGTTCTTCAAGGCGAAAAAAACGATACTGCCGAGGATGATGGCGAGGATAAGCGCCGTAATGGCTATATATAATAAGTTAGACTGGTTGTGATAGATGCGGCGCTGTTCCTGCAGCAGTACATATTGCTTTTCGATATCGCTGGTCTGCTCGTTGAGACGGTCCGTTTGCAGCTTCATGATCCGTACATTGGTGGAATCGATGACGACGGTGGGCAGGATATTTTCTTTATTATAGGGGCGTTTTTCAAGGATGTCGAATGCCGTCTTGATCGCTTCCTCCCCGCCGGTCGGGGTCAGGAAAGTAGCCTGTAACACCTTATCGGATACCAGCTGGATACCTCCGCCGGGACCGGACAGCCCATCGATCCCGAAAAAGCGGGCGGTCTTTTCCATTCCCAGGCTTTTATATACTTCATAGGCGCCGACCGCCATCGGGTCATTTTGTGCAAACACAACGTCGGTTGGCGACATCTGGTCCATTATCTTCAGGAAGGCTGCGGTTGATTTGTCCTGTAGCCAGTCGCCATGGATGCGCGCTTTGATGCGGATACGGGGGTTTAGTCGTATTTGGTCTTCAAAGCCCCGTTGGCGATCGGCCGAGGGCGTCGATCCCTGGAGCCCGATGGCCTCGATGATGTTGGCGGAGTCATGGAGAAAGTGAGCTACATACTCTCCGGCCATTTTTCCCAGTTCATAATTATTTATGCCGATAAAGCTGGTATAGAGATCGGAGGTGGTCTTACGGTCGATGACTACTATGGGGATGCCCCGGTTATAGGCTTCTTCTACAACAGAGGTCAGGGGCTTCGCCTCGTTGGGCGATACCAGCAGGATATCGATGTTCTGGTTGAGGAGTTCCTTTATTTGTTTGACCTGCAGTTCGCTGTTGTCATTGGCGCTACGGTATATAAGCTCTGACGCGGGGTGCAGGGAGAGTTCCCTGGCCATTCCTTCGCGGGTAGCCCTTTTCCAATTTTCGGTACCGGTGCATTGCGCAAAGCCGATGCGGTATTTTTTTTCTGTGCCGGGATTGGAGCAGGAATAAAACAGACCGGATAGGCCCGTAACGAGGACGAGAAGGACAAGAGGCCTGCGCATGCCGCAGAGGGTAAGAGGCCTGCGCTCGGCGTGAAGGGCCCTTGTAAAAGTTTTGGTTGGCAAAGCAATCATACAGATAAATTTGGGTGATTTTCAGAAAATGGGGGTTTAAACCCGTATCATTTTTTTTCGATCATCAAATTTCGTCCAATAAACATAGGCAGGTTGTACCGGCGCAGTGGAACAATATCAAAAAAGAGTGCGCCAAAATTAGAAACCGTGGTCATGGCACTCCTTCAAGTTACGAATATAAAAGATTCAATCCCAGTTATTTATTTAAATTTTTCGACGAAATACGATTTCCCCAAAAAATGGATATGATTTCAAAAAGGCATTGGGCACGCTCCTATCTATATTGTCCTGCGAAACTAATTGCCATATGGGAAGAAAAAACGTTTTTGTCTGGTCGCTGGTCATTGCATTAGGAGGGTTCCTGTTTGGCTTCGATACAGCGGTGATTTCCGGAGCGGAACAAGCTATTCAAAGATATTGGGGCCTGAATGCCCTTCAGCATGGTCTTACGGTATCGATTGCCCTGATCGGAACGGTCATCGGCGCCCTGACAGGGGCGATTCCCACAGATCGTTATGGCCGGAAAAAGACCTTGTATGGGATTGCTATTCTTTATTTATTATCCTCGGTTGGAACAGCCTGCTCTTTCAACTGGTACGGATTTTTGTTCTTTCGTTTTATAGGTGGTTTTGGGGTGGGCGCCTCTTCCGTTACCGCGCCGATATACATCTCCGAGATCTCGCCGGCGGGGCGGCGGGGAAAGCTGGTAGGTCTGTTCCAGTTTAATGTCGTGTTCGGCATCGTCATTTCCTATTTGTCCAATTACCTGATCGGCCTGACGGGCGAAAATTCCTGGCGGTTGATGCTGGGGATCCAGGCTATTCCTTCGGCGCTGTTCCTGGCATTGCTCCGTTGGGTTCCGGAGAGTCCCCGCTGGCTCATCCTGCATAAGGGAAGGGTAGAGGAGGCGCGAAAAGTTTTCCAGGTGATCGATCCCGGCACGGCGGATGCTGTGGTGCAGGATATCCAACATTCCAACGCAGGAGAGAAAGGTGAGGGAGAGGCGCTGTTCTCCCGCCGGTATCGCACGCCTGTCATCCTGGCGACCCTGTTTGCTATTTTTAACCAGGTATCGGGTATCAATGCCATTATTTATTATTCTCCCCGCATTTTTGAGATGACGGGGCTTGGAAAGAACTCATCGCTGCTGTCGACGGCGGGGTTGGGGTTGGTCAATTTCGTCTTTACGCTGGTCGCCATGAATTTCATCGACCGCATCGGCCGGCGGACCCTGATGCTGATCGGATCCTTCGGACTGATCTTCACGCTGGCGATGGTGGCGTATTCATTTTATGCGGCGCAATTCAACGGCTGGATGGTTCCGATCTTTCTATTCATCTACATTGGCTTTTTTGCCTTTTCCCAGGGTGCGGTCATCTGGGTATTTATTTCCGAAATTTTTCCAAACCCCGTAAGGGCGAAAGGCCAGACGCTGGGAAGTACGACGCATTGGGTGATGGCGGCCATCATCGCCTTTTCATTTCCTTATCTAGCCGAGAAAGCCGGGGGCGGCAATACCTTCCTTTTCTTCTGTATCATGATGTGTATGCAATTGCTTTTCGTCTGGAAGCTGATGCCGGAGACCAAGGGAAAATCGCTGGAACAAATAGAATATACGCTGGCTGCGCATTAGGTGCGAGTCTAAATAAATGGGCCAAATAAGTGCGGCCAATTAAATATCGATTGCTATGCCATCATCTGAAAAGAAACATCCCGTCGTGTGTTTCGGTGAGATATTGTGGGATATACTCCCTAACAAGGTCACGCCGGGCGGGGCGCCGATGAACGTCGCCTACCACCTGAAAAAGCTGGGAATGGAGCCCGGGCTGATCACGAGGGTCGGTCTCGATAACTACGGAAAAAGGCTGATCCAATTGATGGAAAAGGAAGACATCTCTACCGAATTCTTCCAGATGGATTTCGAGCTGGATACCGGGAGGGTGACGATGGTGCCCGGCGAAGGTGACGATGTCCATTATGATATCATCAAGCCCGTGGCCTGGGACAATATCCAGTGGGACGACCAGTTTATTCCTCTCCTCGCCAACTCCTCCTATTTTATTTTCGGCAGCCTGAGCACGCGCAGCGAAGCCAGCCGCAATGTCTTGTACCGGCTGCTGGAAGGTGCACCGCACAAGGTGCTGGACATCAACCTGCGTCCCCCGCATTACAGCCGGCAGGTACTGGAAAGGTTAATAAAGGGCGTGGATATTTTAAAGCTGAATCTTGGCGAGCTGGAATTGCTGACCGGCTGGTTTTCGGGCTACCGGTCGGAGACCGATAGGATCTACGCATTACAGGATCGATTCCATATCCCCACCATTGTTCTGACCAAGGGCAGTCAGGGTTCCGTGATGAATATCCAGGGCGTTATGTATTCGCATCCTGGATTTACGGTAGATGTGGCCGACACGGTAGGGAGCGGGGATGCTTTTTTGGCGGGGCTGCTATACTCCATGGCGCAGGGCATCAGTCCCCCTGCTGCGATAGAATTCGCGAGCGCTATGGGGGCTTTGATCGCGAGCTATAGCGGCTCTTGTCCTGACTATGAAATAGCGGAAGTCCGGCGGCTGATTGCAAGAAGGCCGGCGACGTAAACAGTAACCAACTCGATTCATACAATTATAAACAATCAACTATTATGAGAAAAGTATGGATATTGCTGCCTATGCTATTGCTGGCTGTGTTCAGCCATGCACAGCAAAAAATAATTACCGGAAAGGTTCGTGGAAAAACAAGTAATGAGCCCTTGCAGGGCGTATCCGTGCAAAACAACAAGAAGGCGGTGGTCACCGACGCCGCTGGCAATTTTTCCATATCGGCCGCGCCGGGGGACGTACTTATCTTTACGTTCGTTGGGATGGGCATGCAAAAAGTAAAGGTGACAAGCGCCACACAAAGCCTGGAACTGATCCTGGAAGACGCACCTAACGACCTCAATCAAATCGTGGTCACCGGCTACAAGGCGGAAAAGAAGGCCGACCTGACGGGAGCTGTGTCGGTCGTCAACCTGAACACTGTCAAGAACAACCCTGTGGCCAGCCCTATGTTAGCCTTGCAGGGGCAGGTTCCCGGCTTGTATATCCAGGGAGACGGATCGCCGACCGGGGCCAATGGGGCCGCTCCGACCATCATCATTCGCGGCGTCAACAACCTCAACGGTACGGGAAATGTCAACCCGCCGCTGTATGTCATCGACGGCGTGCCCACCAATCGCTATGAAGATTTCGCCAATCTGAACACCAATTCGATTGCGTCCATCCAGGTCTTGAAAGATGCCTCGGCTGCTTCCATTTATGGGTCGAGAGCGGCGAGCGGGGTGATCATTGTCACCACCAAGGACGGAAGCGGCTACGGGGATAAGGTCAGAGTTCAATTCAGTTCCAGCCTGACAACCCAATCCGAAAAGCCCTGGCAGGAGCCGGTGTTGAGCTCTACCCAACGCGGGCAGGCACTATGGCAGGCGGCGGTCAACGATCATAATGTGGATGGAGTGACTGACCCGAATGCTATCTCTACCAATCAGATCTATGCTTACACCTGGAATAATGATTATGCCAATCCTTCTCTGACCAAGGTGAATATCGCGCCCTTTGTCGGCGGAGACAGCACTGAACCGGCTGCCAATACGAATTGGCAAAATGCCTTATACCGGCACTCGCTGATCACCGCGAATGATATCGCCGTGTCCGCGGGGAATGCCGACCGGGGGCTGTTGATGGATTTTGGCTATTACAATAACGATGGCTTGATGCAGTTTACCCATTATCAACGGTATAATGCCCGGATAAATACGCATGCCAGCTTATTCGATAAAAAGGTCAGGATCGGGGAGAATTTCCAGCTTTCCAGGACCTCCCAGGTGAACTCTACGAATGATGTCGGCGGGGCTTCGGTTGGAGACCTGGCTATCACGCTGGCGCCGACAATTCCCTTGTATAAGACCGACGGAACCTATGGCGGCCCCGTGGGCGCAGGTTATTCGGACCGGAATAACCCGGTGGACATGCAGTACCTCAACCGCTGGAACACCACCAACCTGTTCCTTGCCACCGGCAATGTGTTCGTGGAAATACAGCCGATCAAAAACCTCGTATACCGCACTAGTCTCGGCTTCGATTATTCAGATGGGCTTGGGAAAGTGATCCATCAGACGGGTAAAGAAGGCCCCGTATATTCGATCAACAGTCTTGCGCTGCAGGAGTCCAAAGAATTTACTTTCACCTGGACCAATACCCTCAGCTATAACCTGGTCTTTGGGAAAAGCCGTTTGAATCTGCTGGCGGGCATGGAAGCGGTCAATGATAAGTTTAACACATTCGGCGCCGCCAATACTAATTTCGCTGTGCAGGACTTCAATTATTTCGTCCTGAATGCCGGTTCGGGGGCGCAAACGGTCAACGGTTATGGGACAGGCTATAAACTATTGTCCCAGTTCGGCAAGGCTTTTTACAGTTATGCCGACAAGTACCTGGCATCTGTCACCGTAAGGCGGGACGGTTCTTCGCGGTTCGGCGCGAACAATCCTTATGGCGTGTTCCCGGCATTTACAGCCGGCTGGAGGATCACCAACGAAGATTTCTTCAGGACGATCGCTGCTAAAGCCGCTATTTCGGACCTGAAACTAAGGGCAGGCGTCGGAACGGTGGGCAACCAAACCTTCCAGGGCTCGAATATAGCGTTGAGCAATGCCGCTGCATTGACGTTGTTTGCTGCTAACTATGGGACCAGCAATCCCGCCTACCCGCTGTGGATCAACACCGGTACCGCCTATGATATCAACGGTGTAAATACCGGTACGCTGCCTTCCGGTTTCGTTCAAACGCAGTTGGGCAATCCCAACCTGAAATGGGAGCAGACGACCGAAACCAATATCGGGCTGGATTTCGGTTTCTTCGATCAAGCGCTCACGGGCTCGCTCGACTGGTTCAACCGGAATACCAGCAATATTCTCATCCAGCCCCCGATTCCCGGTGCGGTTGGGGAGGGTCAGCTACAATGGGTTAATGGCGCGAGCAAGAACACCAAGGGCTGGGAGATCATCCTCTCGTATCATAACAAGACCTCTTTTGGCCTCGGCTATACGATCACCGGCAACGCCGACCACTGGCTGGATAAGATCACAGCCTTGCCGGAAAATGTACGGGCTGCCTATCCCGGAGACGTGAATCATTCCATCATCGGGCATTCCCAGTTCGCCATTTTCGGGTATCAGACCGACGGCATTTTCCAAAACCAGGCAGATGTAAAAGGCGCGCCCTTTCAACCCGGGGCCAGCCCCGGCAGGATCCGGTATAAGGACCTGGATCACAATGATACTGTCAATGTGCTGGATCAAACCTGGCTTGGCAATACTCTGCCCAAGGTCGAATATGGGATCCGGATCGAGCTGAATTATAAGAATTTTGACTTCAGCATCTTCGGTTCCGGGGTTGCGGGCCAGACTGGCTATGACCCGGTCAGGTATTTAAATTCGTTTATCAATACCCGTAACAATTTCGGGCCCGGCGTCCTGGGTGCCTGGACACCGCAGAATCCTCACTCCGGCATCCCGGCCTTGTCTATCTCGGACCTTAATTTCGAAGAAAGAGCATCCGATTTTTACTATGTCAATACTTCTTATTTCAAGATCAGGGACCTTGCCATAGGGTATAATCTGCCCGAAAGTGTCGCCAAAAGCATAAAGATGCTTGGATTGAGGGTCTATGTGAGTGGTCAAAACCTGGTTGCGTTCAAGCACAAAGCCTTTTTGAGCAAAGATCCCGAGAGACCCACCTCCTTTGCGCTGTGGCCAAAACCAACGTCTTATACTGTTGGCCTTACTGCTAGTTTTTAACCTGCAAATACACATCATTATGAACCATTATAAAATAACCCTTCCCGTACTGCTGGTAGCCTGCTCCTTTTTTGGTTGTAAAAAATATCTGGACGAGCAGCCCCAGGGCTATTTACCAGCCAGCGGTCTCACATCCCCTACGGCCGTCGATGGGTTGGCCACCGCCGCATACGCGGGTATTGGGAATGACTGGTGGGACGCGCCGATCACCAGCAACTGGGAATGGGGCAGCATCCGGTCCGATGACGCCTATAAAGGCGGCGGCGGATTGACCGACCAGGGCCAATTGAATGTCTACGAACAATTCTATTTGCTCAATTCTTCCAATAGCGGCTCGGGTGATTTTGGTTTTCCCGGCGCCTGGATCCGGGCTTATGGGGCCATCTCCCGGTGCAATACGGCCTTGCGGGCATTGAATAGTATTACCGATGCCGGTCTGCCGGCCAGGGCATCCCGAATTGGCGAGATGCACTTTTTACGCGGACATATGTTCTTCCTCCTGAAGGTACTTTTCAATCGCATCCCCTGGTTCGATGAAACGGCGACGGACGACCAGATCAAGGTGGTCCCAAACACTATGTCCAGCGATTCTCTCTGGATGAAGATCGAAGGAGATTTTAAGAAGGCGCGTGACCTGTTGCCGACGACCCAGCCTGGCCAACCGGGACGTGCCAACCGGCTTTCGGCTGAGGCTTATTTAGCCAAGGCCTATTTGTATCACGCTTATACGCAGGATGCGAGCTACACCGTAACCGGGATCAATGCCGCCTACCTGGACTCCGTCGTCAGTCTCACCAATGACGTGATCAATTCCGGCCAATACTCTCTGAACAGCGATTTTGCCTTTAATTTCCTGGACGGTCACGACAACGGGCCCGAATCTATTTTTGCCATCCAATATTCTATCAACGATGGAACGCAGATCGGTGGAAGGTTGAGCATGTCGACCAGCCTGAACTATTTTGCCGGCGCCCCGCAATATGGTTGCTGCGCCTTCCATATCCCCAGCCAGAATTTAGTCAATGCCTTCGGTACCGATGCGAACGGCCTGCCTAAATTCAACACGTTTAACAATGCTGCTTTGACGGACGCCGACTTAACGGCGACGGGGGCCTTTGTCGATCCCCGAATCGATCATACCATCGGGATAAAGGACCATCCCTTTAAATATAATGCGGCTATTCCTTATGAGCACAGCTGGGAAAGGGATAATGGAGATTACGGCGGTTTTGGCACCATGAAGGAACTGCAGCTGGCCACTTGCGGCTGCTTCAAAAAATTAGGACCTTTCTATGGCAGTTCGGTCAATATGGATGTACTCCGGTACGATGACCTGCTGTTGATGCAGGCGGAGGCCCAGATACAGTTGGACAACCCTGCCCCCGCCCTGCCGCTGATCAACCTGGTAAGGGCCAGGGCGGCCAAGGTCAGTGCTCTCGTTCAAACTGCGAATGGGACCAATCCTTCCAATTATAAGATCGATATTTACAAGCCGGGAGTGAATATACCGACCTGGGATAAGGCCACCGCGTTGGCTGCGCTTCAATGGGAACGCAGGATGGAATTTGCCATGGAGGGCTACCGGTTCTTCGACCTCGTCCGTTGGGGAATTGCGGAGCCGACGCTTAACGCCTTTTTCGCCGTGGAAAAGACAAGACATGGTTTCCTGGCGAATGCCCATTTCACGCATGGCACTCATGAGTATTTCCCGATACCCCAGGAGCAGATCGTCTTTACGAACGGATTATACAAACAAAACCCAGGATATTAATATGAAATGCAAAATATATTTGTCGATTGGGTTGATGCTTGTGCTGGTCTCCGCCGTCAGGGCACAGGAGAATCAATCGCCGACGCCGCAATGGCGGCCTGTATACCATTTTACGCCGGAGAAGAACTGGACCAATGACCCCAACGGGCCTATTTATCTGAATGGGGAATACATCCTGTACAACCAGCAGAATCCATTTGAGAACAAGTGGGGGCATATGAGCTGGGGACATGCGCGGAGCAGGGATCTCTTGCGTTGGGAGCATCTGCCGATTGCCATACCGGAGAAGATCGACCGGGAGAAGGGAGACACGGTATGGATATTCTCCGGATCGGCCGTTTGGGACAAGGACAATACGAGTGGTTTTTGTCAGAATGGCGGCTGTCTCGTGGCGATATACACGGCTCATCAGCCCAACCTGAAAAAAGAATCGCAGTATATCGCCTACAGCAACGACGGCGGGATGAGCTATACCAACTATGCGGGTAACCCGGTGATCGATCTGCACAAACATGATTTTCGCGATCCGAATGTTTTTTGGCATAAGGGATCCAAACAATGGGTCATGACCGTCGTGGTACCGGCCGAGCATAAGGCGCAATTTTACGGATCGCCGGACCTGAAGAACTGGACCTTGCTGAGTGAATTCGGTCCGCAGGGATATATCGATGCTTATTGGGAATGTCCCTCGCTGATAGAGCTACCGGTAAAGGGTGGGGGCAACCGGTGGGTATTGATGAATTCGGCGGCGGGCGGTCCGCGGGGCGTCTTTATGCAGTATTATGTTGGCGGATTTGACGGAAAGACTTTTGTAAACGATAATGTTTCTGATAAGGTCCTGACGGTTGACTATGGGGATTGTTTTTATGCGGCCATTCCCTGGAATAATCTCCCGGATGACGGAAAGGTGTTGATCGGCTGGATGGTTCCCGGCAAGCAGAAGACGGCGCCATGGACGGGACAGATGTCCATATCCAGGGATCTGAGTCTGAAGAAAACGGCCGAGGGGTACCGGATGCTGCAGGAGCCGGCGGGTATTGTCAGGAAGGCGTTGCCGGGGGATGGGTTTATGGAGATGAAGGGGGTAAAGGTTGCCAATGGAGAAATGGCTTTGGATAAAGGGGTGCAGGGGAATGCATATTGGCTGGATGCGGAGTGGGACCTGGGGACGGCAACGATGGCCGGCTTTAAGATCGCGCAGGCGAAGGATGCCAGCGGGAAGGCTGCCCCGGAGACAGTCATCGGATACGACCGGGTGAAACACCAGCTGTATGTGGACAAAGGCAGCGGCAGCAAGAAACAAACGATCGATCTGCCGGGGATCGGCGATAAGCTGCGGCTGCGGGTTCTTTTTGATAAGTCCTCGCTGGAAGTATTTGTCAATGACGGTGAGCAGGTGTTGACGACGTATATCTACCCCGGGGAAGGGGCCGCCGGGTGTTCGGTGTTTGCCGGGGGTGGGACGGCGGTGGTGCGGAGCTTGAAGATATGGGATCTATCTAAGTTATGAAAACGACTCTATTAGCATTGGCGAGCATGCGGGGTAGAGTTCTGCTGCTGGCGGTGTTGGGTTCGTCCTGTCACTCCTCTCATCGCGAAAAATCTATGATGATAAGCCTGGCCGCCGCCGATACGAAGGTCGACTTTGTCAACCGGCTGCCGGAACGGCCGGGGCTTGGAATACTCAGCTATATCTATTATTACAATGGTGCAGGAGTAGCGGTTGGCGACATCAACAATGATGGACGGCCAGATCTCTATTTCGCCGCTAACGGAAAGGGGCGTAACAAGCTGTATCTTAACAAAGGGAATTTTGTCTTCGAAGATATTACTATGAAGGCCGGTGTCGCCGGCCATTCCGATTGGTGTACGGGTGTGACGATGGCGGATGTGAATGGCGACGGGCTGTTGGATATCTATGTATGTGCCGTCGCCAATATGCAGGGCTTTCAGGGCCGGAACGAACTATACATCAATAACGGCAACGGCAGCTTTACCGAAAGCGCTGTGGCCTACGGGCTGGATTTTTCGGGGTTTGCGACGCAGGCGGTGTTCTTCGACTACGACCATGACGGCGACCTGGACTGTTTTATCCTCAACCAATCGCAGCATCCCAATCAGAATATTACGGACACCAGTAAGCGGCGGGGTTTTGATTCCAATGCCGGAGAAAGGCTTTACCGGAACGATGGGGTGGATGGCCGGCGGCGTTTTGTCGACGTGAGTGAGGCTGCCGGTCTTTATCGCAGCGCGCTGTGTTATGGCCTGGGGGTTGCCGTAGGCGACCTTAATAATGACGGCTGGGAGGACATATATGTGGGCAATGATTTTCATGAGAACGACTTCTACTACATCAATAACGGCAACGGGACATTTACAGAAAGCGGGGCCGGTCATTTCCGGCATTACAGCAGGTACAGCATGGGAAATGATATAGCAGATTTCAACAATGACGGGCAGCTGGATATTGTCACGGCGGATATGCTGCCGGGGGATGAGAAAACCCTGAAGACCTATGGCAATGGCGAACACCTGGACGTCTATGAACAAAAGATAACGCGTAACGGGTATCAGAACCAGTATTCCAGGAATTGTCTGCAGCGTAACAATGGCGACGGCGTGAGCTTTAGCGATGTCGGCCTGATCTGCGGCGTGTCGGCGACCGATTGGAGCTGGAGCCCGTTGTTTGCCGACCTGGATAACGATGGCAACAAAGACCTGTTTATTTCCAGCGGTATTGTCAAAAGGCCGCTGGATTTGGATTTTGTGATGTTTTTTTCGAACCTGAAGGACCCTTCCAGCTATGGGACGGCGGACGATCTGCAGCGGGCGATGCTGGAGAAAATGCCCGACGGGGCTTCGCATCCGTACTTATTCCGGGGTGACGGGGGACTTGCATTCAAGGATGTGAGCGCTGAGTGGGGGACGACGGGCTTGACGGGGTATTTCAACGGCGCTGCTTATGCGGACCTGGATAATGACGGAAGGCTGGACCTGGTCGTCAATTGTATCAATGCCCCGGCCCTGATATTGAAGAATGAGGCGCCGCGGCGGAGGTATCTTTCGTTGGAGTTCCTGGGGGGTGGTCTGAACCGGTTTGGCATTGGGGTTAAGGCTTATGTTTTTGCAGGGGGCAGGATGCAATATCAGCAGCTGATGCTGAGCCGGGGGTTTATGTCTTCTTCGGAGCCGAGGCTTCATTTTGGGTTGGACAGTTTGGGGCTTGCGGACAGCGTACTGGTCGTTTGGCCGGATCAGCGGTATCAAGTTTTACGGCATGTAGCGGCCGGGCGTAATATGGTTTTCCGGCAGGAGGAAGCTGGCGGTTTTTTTCGGTATGCTGATTTTTTTCCGCGGAGGAAGCCGGCGTTCGAGGATGTCAGCGCTTTTGTCGGGGTGGGTTGGCAGCACCGGGAGAATGCTTACCTGGACTTTAAGGAACAATACCTCATTCCTCATCTTGAATCCAGCCGGGGGCCGAAGATGGCGGTGGCGGATGTCAATAAGGATGGGCTGGATGACCTGTTTGTCTGTGGCGCGAGGGGCCAGCCTGGATGCCTGTTGATCCAGACTGCCGACGGAAAATTTGTTGCTGGGGATACGGCTGTATTTGGCCGGAACCGGTGGAGCGAAGGGGTGGATGCTGTGTTTTTCGATGCGAATGGCGATGGGTATCCGGACCTGTATGTTGTCAGCGGCGGAAATGAAAAGGCGGCTGGCGACAGCAGTTTGGCGGATCATCTTTATCTCAATGATGGTCGTGGACATTTTTACGAAGAGGTAGGGGCCTTGCCGTCCATGTTGACCAATAAATCCTGTGTGGCGGCGGGGGATGTGAATGGGGATGGCCATGCCGATCTCTTTGTCGGGGGGCTTACCGGCGCCCGGCAATATGGATTGAAGGAGCAGGTCTCCAGGTTGTTGATGGGTGATGGGCATGGGCATTTTACCAGGGCGGCGGAATTTTCTTTTGCTGGTGTTGTCACTTCGGCGGTGTTTGTCGATGTCGATAAAGATGGGTGGGTGGATTTGGTTGTGGCGGGGGAATGGATGGGGGTGAAGGTTTTCCATAATGAGAAGGGGATTTTTCATGAGACGGAGGGTTTGGGTGGTGCGACGGGGTTATGGCAGACCTTATATGTGACGGACATCAATGGAGATGGCTACCCGGATATACTCGCCGGTAATTGGGGACATAACTCGAAGCTCTATGCCGGAAAAGACAGCGGGTTGAAATTATATGTAAAGGACCTTGATGGCAACGGCACGGTCGAACAGCTGATGACCTACTCCATTGGCGGCGAAGAATATCCTTTTCTGGGAAAGGACCAGCTTGAACTGGCTGTGCCAGCCTTGAAACGCAGTCATCTCCGGTATGACGAGGTCGCCGGGAAGACTATACAATACTTGTTTGGCAAGCAGCTTGAGGATGCCAGACAACTAAAGGCGGAATGCCTGGGTTCGGCGGGTTTTTTAAATGATCGCAAAGGCGGTTTTGTGCCGGCGGAGGGGCAGCTGGCGCCGATCTTTTGTTTTATAGACGTGCCTGGTGGTGGTGGCTGGCTGGCGGCAGGAAATTTTTATGGCGTGCAGCCATTCGAGGGTCGGTATGATGCGATGAATCCCTCGGTCTTCGTGTATGATAAGCGGTCGGATACGCTGGTCTTTGAAAGTGGGTTGCCGGCGATTGCCGGGGAATGCAGGGATGCGAAGTGGGTAAGGGTGGCGGGTGGCAAAAAACTGCTGGTGCTGGCGAGAAACAATGCAGGGCTGGTATTTCTCAGAGTTTTACAAAACCGATGGTAGTATTTGTACCTGTTGCATTTACTCTCAGGAGGTAGTAACCTGGCGGGATGGCGGGCGTATTTATTTTAAAAAGTGGGTTGCTTGAGTAAGGGGTCTGATCAATTAGCACCCTGCCGGATATATTCATTACCTGTATCCGTTGAATAAATATTCGATCATTGTTGACTAATATTAGTTCACCCGCAACCGGATTGGTTTTTAAGTGAATCACTACGGAGGCGTTTCCCGGCGAAAGCGATAAGATGGATGACCATGAGTATTTTCCGTCTTTATCAACTTGCTTTATGCGGTAAAAATCAGTTCCTTTTGACGGGGAAATATCAATGAAATTATACAAAGAGCTGCCGGCAGCGATGTCGATACCGTCTTTATCCGATAATACCCCGATGACTGAAAAATTAGAGTTGCCGGTTGATCGTTCTATTTCAAAATGATCATTATTGACTGAGTTTTCCGTTTCCCATTTCAGTTGGACCTGCCCTCCTTCTATCTGGCCGGTGAACGATACCCAATGGAGTGGGAGCGGCGTGGTATTGTAATAATTGTACAGGTTGGTTACTTCGGTGGCGGTCAATACCCGGTTATAGGCAATAAGGTCGTCCAGGCTTCCGGTATATACTCCTGAAGGAACGCAGGGGTTGTTTCCCAGGCCGATGAACGGAGGCGCGGTGCGCGCAGCAGTACTGGTGCCCGAAGTGGTGGCTACCTGGCTGCCATCGATATACAAGATGACGACACCGGTTGTTTGATTCCGGGTGGCTGTTACAAAATGCCATATGCCATTGTTATAGTTGGAAAGGGTAGATTTTATCGTAATGTCGGGGTTGCCGATACCCATTGCTACCTTGCCTCCATCTATCAGTGCTGTTCCCCAGTCGCTGGTACCGCCGCAGACTTCTGCATCGATAAGACTTGTACCGCCGTACCATTGGGAGCTGGTGGGTGCGGTCATTGTTGTCATGAACCAATAGCCGATAGTAAAATCATTTGACAGGGCGGTGACCAGCGTCCCAGGGAGGGTGCCGGATGAAGTCCCCGAAGTGAAGGCCGTTGCACTACCCGCCGTGCTAAAACGGTCAGGGGCATTGGAGGTTGAAACAAGTGTTCCATTGTAGCCGTTGCCGCTGATATCGGCAGCTGAATTGTTGAGTGGGTAGGAGGCAATACTTCCTGCCGGTAATTGAGCAAGCAGTACTACTGGGCTTATGGAAAGGCATGCCAGAAAAAATATGTTACGCATTTCGAATGATTTACGTTTTGATTACCCGGAACAATAAATTGCCGGGCCGCCATTCAAATAAGGAGGAGGTACTACTGGGAGCTACTAATCTTGAGTATGGTTGAAAATATTAGCGATTGCACAGCGGAAGAAAGCCCATTGGAGGGCGTTTTGAGGTAATTTACTCGCTAATGGTATATTTCAAATTTAGGCAATTCGTTTTATTAAAAATAATAAATATTCAAAGCACCATCAGGAGTAGAGCGGGAATTTGGAATTTGTCTTAAAGCCAGCGGCCAGGCGCCTGGTGGCGGCTGGCCAGCAGCGGGAAATTTCTATGGGATTGGGGTAGGGATAGGGGCAGGGGGAGAACCCTTTAATCATGTGTCAGCGTGGGAGTTTTGTTACTCTTTTTAGCGGCTACTTCTTCTTTATCGGTTCCTTGCTTCTTCTCCATGCCCGACTCGTCGGATTCATCGGGGATCGGAGCAGGGTTGGCTTCCAAAATGTTTATCTGTTCGTTGAAGATCTTACTTCCTATTTGCTGGAGCATCAAAATGCCACTGATTATTTGCTGGTGTGCTTCTTTTACTACCTCCCTGTACTTTGGTCCCCAGGGATCGACAGGTCTTGGCCCGTTGGGGGTCAATACCCATAGGGGGCCATCTGCAAGACTTCCGATAAGGAAATTTACCATTGCTTCGTCAAGGGGAAAAGGAAGGTGGAAGGAAGAGACATTTAAGCTACAGGGGGGAGATGATATTCCATTTGCGATGACTGTCAATTCCGACACACCCTGCGGAATACCGGAAGGAACGGAAAAATTGGTAGTTTGAAGGGAACTGCCGGTAGCTACCGCCATGCTACTATGATCAAAAGTCCGGCAATAAGTAACTCTACCGGTTGAAGAATGTCTTATCCGTACAAGGGGGTAATTGGTTGCGGCCGCGGCGTCGTCGCCATAACCGACGGCCTGGGACAAGCCATTGAATTGTGTCCCCTGTAAGGTATAACTAAAGTAAGGCCTCACCTCGGACGGGTACGACGTAACGTAGGGCTTCCAGGATGCATCAACACAGCCGTAATAAGAATAGGCGTATACTTCGTCGGTCTGGGATGTGAAAAGGATCTGTCCGTTCGGCAAGAGCAAGGTTCTTCCTACATAAGGATAATCCGTAGTGTTAGGAGGGTCAGCCACTTTGTTAATGGAGCTGCCGTTGTATTCGTAAAAATAAGTAGGCTTTAACCAGCTACTGCCATTTACCGGCCCCGCTGCTATCAATACTTTTCCCGTGGTCATGAGGCAGCCTGCTGCATCTTTTGAGCCGATGGTTTCGCCGCCGGGCCCTGCGGGAAAGTCAGGTCCCTGCGACCAGGTGCCCGGATCGGTAGCAAGGGTAGGGGGCGTATAGATGGCCGTGCGTCCATTGGCCCCCACGAAAAGCGTCTTTCCGTTATTCAGCAAAACTGCGGCGCCTATTTCGCTGGAGGATAATTCGATGATATTTTGCGGCAGTGTCCCGCCGTCCACCCAGGTATTTGTGGCGATGATATATTTATCGGCACGTTGTGACGAATCACATCTTACAGCAATTACAGTATTGTCGGAAAGCAAAACCCAGCTTTCTTCAGAGGAGCTGGCAGGTTTGTTTGCGCCTGCTGTCCAGGTATGGGAGACCGGGTTATAAATAGCTGTTTTCGTTTCATTGTATTTTCCAATGAACAGGCGCCCGTCGGGAAATAATACGCAGGGGGAGTCGCCGATGTTGGTCCATCCTGCGGGTGGATTTATTTCTGTCCAGGTATCGGCAACCGGATCATAGATCTCAGCTTTGCTGCTCCATACGGCTGTATTGGTGCCGGCGTATTCACCTCCGCAAACTATTAATCTTCCATCTGATAGAACGGCGGAGGCATAATAAAGCCGCTTGTCATTGGATGGAGAAATATCGCTCCAGGTCCCGTTGACATAATTGCCAAATGAATCCGGTCTCAGTTTCCTCCACCTGCTATCGTTGGCCTGCTGGCAAAGGACTGTTCCGTCTGTCAGGAGGAACATAGTGCTGGCATTGATCCCGGGGTTATTGGCGACCTTAGTCCATTTGCCCGGGAGCGAGCCTAGTATAAGGCAAAACAATTTATTCCAGTCGACCGGGAAGTGAATATTCCTGGTGGCTTTGTGATAGGCCTCTTCGGTCTCGGCTAAAGAATAATTTTGAAGGTTTTCTTTTAAGACATCGATCACGAATTTAGAAGATTGGGGTTCGTTTTCCCGGGTGAAATTATCTCCTGCTTCTCCTGGAAGCATGGCTGCGAGTGATGAAGCCGTGATGTGTTTCATACTAATAAAGGTTAGGTGAAGGTAAAAGGATGACCTTACGAAATGAAAAGCGGGAGCCGGTAGTTAATTATATGGGTGGGATGGAGGAACTTGATCTAAAAGTAAAGCTAATCCTATAAAAAGGTAAAAACAATACCACTTTAAGGTAATATCAAGGCGCCGCGAGAGATGATTGAATTCCGGGCTTATGTGTGAAGAAAGGTTGCAATATACTAAATAATTTAGTATTTTTGTTTTATGGAAGGGAGCAAGAAGGAGATCATGGCTCAGCTGCAGAGGGACATCCTTCCGCTGCAGGGGTTCAAGCCGCCGGAGACGGGCCGGGCGACCACCATGGGATTGGGGCTGGTGGAAGCGGCTTTCCCGACTGGCTGTTTTCCCACCGGGGCAGTACATGAATGCATCAGTGACGGCACTGAACAGGCAGCGGCTGCGCAAGGCTTCCTGGCAGGGTTGCTGGGTAATCTCCTGCTACAGGGGGGCGCCTGTGTATGGATCAGCGCAGCACGGACACTCTTTCCGCCGGCGCTGGCGGCTTTCGGTGTGTCAGCGGAACGCGTCATCTTCATCGATCTACGCAGAGAAAAAGATGTCTTATGGGCCATGGAAGAGGCCTTGCAATGTAAAGGCCTGGCGGCGGTGGTAGGCGAATGCCGGGACATAGATATCACAGCTTCCCGCAGACTACAGTTAGCGGTCGAGCAAAGCCGTGTGACAGGATTTATACTGCGTCATCAACTACGTCACAATAATCCCATCGCCTGTGTTGCTCGTTGGAAGGTAACTCCATTACCTAGCGTATTGGAAGAAGGTCTGCCCGGTGTAGGTTTTCCCCGTTGGGAGGTGGAGCTGCTGAAAGTACGCAATGGCCAACCCGGAAAATGGCAGATGGGATGGTCGGCCGGGCAGTTCCATGTGATGGCTCCTGCGAAACCGGCGATCGGGCAGGAAACCAAACGAAAAACGGGATAACATGGCCCGGCGTTACATTACGATATGGTTCCGGCATCTGACAACGGATTGGTTAGCTATCCGGCGACCTGCCCTGCAGCAAATACCTTTTGTCCTGGCGGAAGAAGTGCATGGGCGCAAGGTGATCACGGCAGCCAGTGCGCTGGCGCAGAGACAGGGCATCGACAGGGGCATGGTAGTGGCCGATGCCAGGGCTATTCTTCCGTTGCTGGAAGTGTTGGACGATCCACCCGGACTCGCGGAAAAATTATTAACGGCCCTTGCCCGGTGGGCCGTCCGTTATACCCCCATTGCCGCCATCGATGCACCCGACGGACTCATCGGCCCACCCGACGGACTCATCCTGGATGTGACGGGCTGTGCCCATCTGTGGGGCGGGGAAGAGGCTTATTTACAAGAGATCGTCCGGCGGATCGAAAGTCTGGGATATGACGTGCACGCTGCAATGGCAAGTACCATTGGCACGGCCTGGGCTGTGTCCCGTTTTGGACAGGGGAATCTCATCATAGATAACGGTCAGGAGTATACGGTTCTGCTTTCCTTACCACCGGCAGCTCTTCGATTAGGGCCCGAAATCCTGGAACGATTGCATCCATTGGGGCTGAACCAGCTGCATCACCTGATCGCTATGCCCCGGGCAGCGATTCGCCGGCGCTGGGGCCCGGCACTACTGCGACAACTGGATCGGGCGCTGGGCAAAGAAGCAGAGATCATTCAACCGGTCGAGCCTGTTGTGCAGTACCAGGAACGATTGCCCTGTCTGGAGCCGATTGCCACACGAACGGGGATCGAGATCGCTCTCAGCCGCCTGCTGGAGACGCTTTGCCGGTGCATGCAGGCAGAAGAAAAAGGGTTGCGTGCTGCCGTCTTCAAATCTTACCGGATAGATGGAAAAGTCGTAGAGATCGCTGTTGGTACACATCAACCATCGCACCGGGTAGTGCATCTGTATAAACTATTCGAAGAAAAAATAGCCGTCCTTGAACCCGGGCCGGGGATTGAACTATTTACCCTGGAAGCACCGGTAGTGGAAGATTGTCCGCCTGGCCAGGTCCTGCTGTGGAAGCAGAGTAGTGGTGTGGCCAATCCGCTGGTGGCAGAGCTGCTGGACCGGTTGGCCGGTAAGATCGGGGAGGGGAGCATCCATCGCTATCTGCCGGATGAACACCACTGGCCGGAACGTTCCATCAAACAAGCTTCTTCCTTACAGGAGAACCCATCCATTCCCTGGCCGGTGAACGGAAGAAGGCCTATCCGGCTCCTGAGCAAACCTGTCCCGATCGAAGTGACGGCACCCATACCGGATTATCCGCCGATGCTGTTTCGCCATCAGGGAAAGCTACACCGGGTCAAGAAGGCAGACGGACCCGAACGGATCGAACGGGAATGGTGGCTGGAGAAAGGTCCGCGACGGGACTATTATTATGTGGAAGATGAAGAAGGCGGACGATACTGGATTTTCCGGTTGGGTCCCTATGCGGAAGATCAGTCGAACCAGTGGTTCCTCCACGGCTATTTTGCGTAAATCAATTTTTGTGTATACCGAATTACAGGTCACAACCAATTTCAGCTTCCTCCGGGGTGCGTCGCATCCCGAGGAATTTGTCGACCAGGCGGCTGCCTATGGGTATGATGCCATCGCCATTACCGATCGCAACAGTGTGGCCGGCATCGTACGGGGACATGTAGCCGCTAAAGCCAAAGGCATGCGTTTTATCCCGGCTTGCCGGCTCGATCTATTGGATGGACCCAGCCTGTTGGCTTATCCGACAGACAAAGCAGCGTATGGGCGGTTGTCTGGCCTGCTGACGACGGGTAATCTGCGGGCCGAAAAAGGGGACTGTCATTTGTACAAATCGGATGTCTATGCCTGCAAAGAAGGCATTCAATTCATTGTCATTCCACCTACAGCCCTCACACCGGCCTTTGAAATAGAGCCGGCTTTTGTGCAGGTGCTCCAGGAATACCAGGAAGTTTTTGGCACTGCCCTTTACCTGGCTGCTACCCGTCGTTACCTGGGCGATGATGCCAAACAGCTGCATCGCCTTTCGCAGCTATCGGCCCGGCTGCAGGCGCCCCTGGTAGCGACAAATGATGTGCACTATCATGAGCCGGACCGCCGGTTTATGCAGGATGTGCTGACCTGCGTCCGGGAAAAATGCACCATTGATACGGCTGGGTACCGGCTGCATCAAAACGCGGAACGGCATCTGAAGCCCATCCCGGAGATGCAACGGCTCTTCCGGAATTACCCCGATGCGCTGCGTCAAACGCAGGTCATTGCCGAAGCCTGTCAGTTCTCGCTGGACACCCTGCAATACGTCTATCCCGAAGAGAATACAAGCGAAGGGCGCAGCCCGCAGGAAGAATTGACTATCCTCACCTGGGAGGGCGCCCGGCAGCATTTTGGGGAGGTCATCCCGGAAAAGACCGTGACGGCCATTCACCACGAGCTTCGTTTTATCGAGCAGATGAATTACGCGTCTTATTTTCTAACGGTACACGACCTGGTGCGCTTCGCCCGGCGGCAAAACATCCTCTGCCAGGGCCGCGGCTCGGCGGCCAATTCCACCGTATGTTACTGTCTGGGTATTACTTCCGTCAATCCGACCAAGATCGACCTGCTTTTCGAGCGGTTTTTGTCGGCTGCCCGCAACGAACCGCCGGACATCGATGTCGACTTCGAGCACGAGCGGCGGGAAGAGGTGATCCAATACGTGTATCAGAAATATGGACGCGACAGGGCGGCCATTGTGGCCACTGTGACCCAGGAACGGCAAAAGGGGGCTATCCGGGACGTAGGAAAAGCGCTGGGGCTGTCTGTTGATACAGTCAGCAAGCTTTCCAGCTTCCTGGGGGAATTCACTGCCGAAGGGATCGAGCGGGAACGATTGATCGAACAAGGGTTCAACCCGGATGATCGACGGCTCCGCCAGGTCCTGTACCTGACCCAACAACTCATGGGTTTCCCCAGGCAGTTGGGACAGCACACGGGTGGTTTTGTGATCACGCAGGGTAAGCTGTCGGACCTATGTCCCATCCTGAATGCCCGCATGGAAGACCGTACCTGTATTGAATGGAACAAAGACGATATCGATGCCCTGGGCTTTTTAAAGATCGATGTACTGGCGCTCGGCATGCTGACCTGTATCCGCAAGGCGTTTGAGCTGGCCAGGGAACAATATGGCCTGGACCTGACGCTCGCCAATATTCCCGAAGATGACCCGGCGGTATATGACATGATCTGCCGGGCCGATACCATTGGAGTGTTCCAGATCGAAAGCCGTGCACAGATGGCGATGTTGCCGCGCCTGAAACCCCGTTGTTTTTATGACCTGGTCATTGAGGTGGCCATTGTTAGACCCGGCCCGATCCAGGGAGACATGGTGCATCCCTATCTGCGCCGGCGCGACAAGCTGGAGCCTGTCGAGTATCCCTCGAAAGAACTGGAAGAGATATTAGGCAAGACCTACGGCGTGCCGCTGTTCCAGGAACAAGCTATGAAAATCTCGATCGTAGCGGCAGGTTTTTCACCCGCTGAAGCCGACGAACTGCGTCGCAGCATGGCCACCTTCAAGGCGAAGGGGATGGTCGCGGGCTTTAGAGAAAAGCTGATCAATGGCATGCTAAAAAATGGCTATACGCGGGATTTTGCCGAGCGCATCTTCAGGCAATTGGAAGGATTCGGTTCCTACGGATTCCCCGAAAGTCATGCCGCCAGCTTTGCCTTGCTGGTATATGTGTCTTCATGGATCAAGTGTTATTATCCCGATGTCTTTGCCTGCGCCTTGTTAAACAGTATGCCGATGGGCTTTTACAGGCCGGCGCAGATCGTGATCGATGCCCGGAAACACGGGGTCGAGGTCCGGCCCGTGGATGTCAATGCTTCGCAGTGGGATAACACACTGGAAGTAACCGCTGGTAAATATCGGGCGTTGCGGCTGGGTTTCCGGCAGGTCAAGGGGTTGCGCGAGGAGGATATGCAGCTACTGGTAGTGGGGCGAAAAGGAGGATATATCCACATTGACGAGCTACATGCAGCCGGGGTACCGCCAGCTGCGTTGGAAAAGTTAGCCCGGGCGAACGGCTTGCGGTCGCTGGGCCTGCTACGGCGCCAGGCGCTGTGGGAGCTGTCCCGCACTGATCCGCCCATTGGGCTGTTTGTAGGTAAACCGGCAGCCGAGCCGGAAGAAGAAAAAGTATCCTTACCCCGGATGACGGCAGGCGAGCATGTGCTGCAAGACTACGCGGCCACGTCTTTGTCCCTGGAAGCGCACCCTGTGAGCTTTGTCCGGGAGAAGCTGCAACAACTGCGTATCGTAACGACGGCACAGCTGCTGGAGTGCAAGGATGGAGATTTCGTCAAATGTGCCGGCCTTGTCCTGGTCCGGCAACGGCCGGGGACGGCCAGCGGGGTGGTCTTTATTACTATTGAAGATGAGACGGGCATTGCTAACCTGGTGGTGTGGCGGGCTCTTTTTGACCAATACCGGAAGCCGATACTGCAGTCCAGGCTGCTGATGGTAGAAGGCAAATTGCAACGGGAAGGGGAGGTGCTCCATGTCGTGGTTGGAAAGTGCTATAATCTAAACCAGCTGTTGCGGGGGGTGATGGCTGGAAGCGAGCCGATGCAAATGGATGTGTTCGACAAGGGGCGGAATTTCAGGTGAGTTTAACTGTGTTTTAACCTGCCTTAACAAATATTAACTTTTACGGTATGTAATTTTATAAAGTTATTTTTAGACCCCCACACTCAGGTATAGCCGAAAGAAAATATCGATACAATAATCAGGCACTAAAAGGGGTGAATTATGAAGTCCAATCGAAAAAGGCATTATCTCCAGGCGCTATCCAGCTCCATCTCCTGCTCCAAGAAAGTATTTAGGAGAAAATTTCAAAACAAGACAAACGGAAGGGTATCCTGCGATCCGGAGACATTGGTCAAATTAAATTTTTTGGCCAGCAAGCCTCCGTTTTGCTCCTGGCAGCATACGAAAATTAATGATCCGCTATGAATACAGAGTTGGAAAAATTTGTAAATCAAATTATAGAAGATAAAGAATTCAGATGCCCGGTTTGTGGATCAGCAAGATATGTCACTGATCGGGGCAACAACGAGCTGACGTTTCACTGTTCGTCAGCTGAGGCCAGGTTCTGGGACTTTGAAAGGGGTACGGAAGAGCAAATGAAGGTAAAAAAACATTGGGATCTATCCAGGCGGGAGCTTTTCATCAGCATGGAAGATGTCATGAAGTTGGTTTCCGAATAGATTAGATGTCCGGGTGGATGGCCTGGTGAACTTATTTATTCAGTTCTCAGGCTATCGGCCGGATTTGCCGTAGCCGCTGCAAAAATTCGCAACAACAGGACGCAAATGGCGATCCCGGGCTAAGGGTAAACCGTCTTTTTTGCGTCCGATCGGACTATTTTTACGTCCCATCAGGTTATTTTGCTCCGGCCGACTCTGCGAAATTTGACATTCATCAAATGATTTTGGAGTATGGAAAATTCAAAAACAGCCCCCATTACGGTAGGGCCGCAAGATGGACAGAACCTGTCGGTGGTCGGAGATACTTATCGCATTCTTATCACCGGTAAAGAGACAGGGGGCGCATATGCCGCCATCGATATGCTCATACCACCCAATGGTGGTCCGGGGCCTCATTCACACGCGAATTTCCAGGAATCCTTTTATGTGATCGATGGCGAGATCGAGGTGAAATCCGAAGTGTCAACGTATATCGCTAAAAAAGGATCATTTGTCAATATCCCGAAAGGGGGGATTGTGCATTGCTTTAAGAACAAGACGGATCAGATGGCACACCTTCTTTGTGTGGTTGTTCCTTCCGGCCTGGAAGAATTTTTCATGGAAATAGGCAGACCGGTCGCCATCGGAAGTTTCCTTCCCCCTCCGCAGATGGATGAGGAAGTCATGAAAAAAATACAGCCGATCGTTGAAAAGTACGGGCAGAAACTTTTCCCTCCGGATTACCTGGGATAACCCGACACAAATTGCCGCAGGCCAGGCGTTGGTTCAGAGGTGAAAATGAGCTATCTTTTATATAAAGATAATCGACTATTTATGGCAGTAGTATTTGATTTCGAGGCCGGAAAAGGGTTTCACTTCGCATCTGCTTTCGCAAAACGTTGGGGCTGTAAAGTGACGGGTGACCGGGTGTTTCTTCCTGAAGAACTGGGAGAAGGATTTATCCAGGAGGTCTACCTCAGTAATGGGTTATCATTGTGCCTGCACCGTTATAGCTTAAAGCAGGAGCTTATCCTGAGGCGCCAGGTGCCGGGGGCGACAGATGTGCTGACTATAAAGTTCGATGGCCGGAGGAAGCCTGTCCGGTCGAAGGAGGATATGAAGGAGTCATTGTTTACTACCGGCAAAGGTTATGAAGTGGAATTCGGGACCAGTAATTTCTTCACGGAAGTAAAGATCCCGCCAAATGAGGAAATTAGTTTCATAGTGATTGTTACGACCCGTCAGTCGTTGCTGAATTTATTACAGCTTGGAGAGGAAGGATCTGAAATAGAAAATACGATCAGGGATAACCCTTCCTTTTTCCTTCATGAGGAAATGACAAGGGAAATGGAACGAACGTTGAAACAGCTCAGCCTGATTAATGAAACTACAAAGCTGCCTGTGTTGCTTTACCAGAACAGGGCGCAGGAATTGATTTATTTTTTGTTTACCAGGCTTTTTTCACGGAAGACGGGAGTTTCGCTTTCTGTCAACCAGGAAGATGTAAAAAAAATATACCAGGTTCGGGACAAGATTCTGGCCGATCTGAGTACTCCGCCTCAATTGCCCGATTTGGCCAGGAATATCGGAATGAGCTTAACCAAGATGAAACAACTCTTCCGTCAAATTTTTGGAGACAGTATTTATAATTATTTCCAGGTGGAAAGAATGAACGAAGCGGCGCAGCTGCTAAGGAATTTTTCTGTTTCCCAGGTAGGCTATAGTATCGGTTTTTCTAACCTGAGCCATTTTACCCGGTTATTTGAAAAGCACCATCAAATGAAGCCTAAGCGGTATAAGGATACGTTGGATGAGGTGGGATCGGGGTGATTGGAGGTAAGTGGGGTTTTCTAAATAAAATGCTAAAATAGTTAGCAATATGGCGAATTGTGTTATTTTTGTGCTCTATGAACCTGTTCGAAGATATTGCGATGTTTGATGAGGGCAGGCGCCGGTTTAAAGATTTCAGGCTGCCTGATGCGGATCTGCAATTGTGGGAACAATTTTTCACTAAGGCAGATTCAGACCGGTATTTTAAGATACTTCTGGATACTACTCCCTGGCAACAGAGGATAAGGAAAATGTACGATAAAATGGTTCCTGATCCCCGTTTGACGGCATATTATGGTGGATTAAACGGGCTTGAATGGACTGCTGATTTAATGGCCATAAAGGCCAAAGTGCAAGACGAATGCGGAGTTTTATTTGACCGGGTCCTGTTAAATTATTACCGGGACGGAAATGACTCCGTGGCCTGGCACAGCGACACACTGCCTGCTGACGGAAAACACCACCCTATTGCCTCAGTGACTTTTGGCGAAACCAGGCTTTTTAAAGTAAGGCATAAATCGAGGATGGATGTTAGCCGGCTGGCTATAGCACTGACGCATGGCAGTTTCCTGCTAATGGGCGAGACCATGCAGGAACATTATGAACACCATGTGCCGAAGACGGTGAGAAGGGTAGGGGCCCGGATTAACCTGACCTTCCGGATATCGGAACCTGCGAAGCAAATTTATTATACGGGTAAGTCCACACATTGATGTGGTTTGACTATCTATATCATTGTCCCGTTGCTATCGATAGTAATTCCTGATCAAAATGATCTTTTACCTGGCATTCATTATCAAAGATCATTGTCGCTCCATTTTTGACTGTATACGCAGGCCAGCCTGGCAGTCCTTTGTGGCTGGGGTTCCCGCTGCGGGCAAATTGTATCCAGGCTTCGCTCACCTTGTCCGCCAGCAGGTAGGCCTTTGGTCCGCCGCCAGTCATTTCTTCGCTTCTTGAAATATTATTAAAAACAAAGGGGAGGTCCATACAATGAAAGGCTTTATAGGCGCCGTCAAATACGGGGGACTGCCATGCAAAAAGATAAACATATACGGGTGCGGCCCCCAGGGATGATTTTTCATTGGCCTGTTTGATCACCAAAGGCCTGAAAAGGAGATCGATGTCGATATAACCGGAAGGTTCGACGGTTTGCGGGTATGCTTTTTTTACTGCTGACATATATGCTGCTGTTTTGTCGCCAACCATCTTTTGTAATCTGGCTTTGGCGTTGTCCGGTGAAACAGGTCCGGAGCCAAGGATATAGGGCATATACTCGTTCTTACAGGAGCCTACGAGCAGCGGTATATTTTTTGAAAGCTCTATGGCCGGGGGCTCTCCCGGTTGGGTGGGAAGAAAATCGCCATCGTGGACTGGCTCCCATTCAAGGTCAAAACCTGATTTGTTTTCTGGCAGAGATTGCTTTACGATCTGTAGTGCCTGCTCGCCGGCCGCAGCCAAACGTTCATAAGGCAGGGCCTGCAAAGAATCTACCTCATCGGGATGCAGTCCTAACGATTTTAATAATTCCGCGGCCACCCGCCTTGAAATGGCGGGCTCTATAAAATGAGTGAGATAGCTGCCGCTCTGTATGATGGCCTTATGAAACAGCCCTTTAGCTAACGGCGCATTCATTAAACACATCGCCTTTGCTCCGCCCCCCGACTGACCGAAGATCGTGACGTTATCAGGATCGCCGCCGAAATTTGAAATATTTTCCCTGATCCAGGTTAGGGCGGCTACGATGTCCAGCATCCCTGCATTCGCCGAATACTTATATTTGTCCCCATAAGCAGAGAGGTCCAAAAAGCCTACCGTATTTAAGCGATGGTTGATACTCACGACAATTACATTGCCTTTTCTGCTAAGACTCTCGCCTTCATAAGATGGAAATTCAATCGATGATCCGGATGAAAATCCACCGCCGTGAAGCCATATCATTACCGGCTTCTTTTGAACATCGTTTACTTTTTTGCTCCAGATGTTTAAGTTGAGGCATTCCTCATTGGTATAAAATCCGCGGGAACGGTTGAGGGGAAATTCAAATTCATCCTTAAAGGGGTTCTCCTGGGTGGCCGGACAGGTAGGTCCGTAAGTCATGGAATTGCGAATACCTTCCCAGGCGGAAGGTTTTTCCGGCGGCATGAAGCGTTTTGCTTTTCCGTAAGGTATTCCTTTAAAGGTATAAATTCCATTATGAACGTAGCCGCGTACTTTTCCATATGCTGTTTGAACAATGGCAATGCTTTTTTCCGCGAGAATGGGTTGGTTTTGCTGAGCATCGACTGTTAAAGGCAGTAAGTTCATCATATAAAGAATAAGAAGGAGGAAAGATACTTTCATCTTAATTAAATTTATGGCAGGATTTCCAATATAAGTATCTTTATTATAAAACCGAATGCTTTTTATTTTTGGGATAAGGGTCGCCAGGATAGGTAATTATATAGATAACGATCACATTTGTTTCCCATGTAAAGCCTTTGAAAGAGAAATCCGCGTGTACAGACCTTATTTTCATTTCTGTTTTATTCCTGTTTTTCCAGTTGGCAGCAGGCGGTTTGAAATACGTTGTAGAAATTGTGGTGATGAAACCAGGTCGGAAAACATAGTAAAAAAGTATGAGAAGAGTGCGAAAACGCCCTTTTACTTGTATTCGTTATTGATTTTTTTGGTTGGCGTAGCCATATTTTGGGTTTATTGGAATAGAAATATTCAAAGCATAAACTAGAATTTATCGGGCTGGCCAGGGTTGCCTGAATAAATGACAAGAGGCAGGCGCCGGTGAAAAAAGAAGGTTTTACAAAAGCATACCACCGGAGACTTCAATACGCTGACCATTGATCCATCCGGCGTCTTCCGTACATAGAAAGGCAACTACACCGCCTATATCCTCGGCCAATCCCACACGCCCCAATGCTGTTACAGCAGCCAGGGATTGATTTACGTACTCGTTATCCCTGACAGCACCTCCGCCAAAATCGGTGGCTATCGCTCCCGGAGCGACAGCATTTACCCGAATCTTCCGTCCCCCCAGTTCTTTTGCCTGGTACCTGGTCAAGGTTTCAATGGCGCCCTTCATAGCGGCATATGCGGAGTAACCCGGATTGGTAAAGCGGGCCAGGCCGGTCGAAATATTGATGATACGGCCGCCATCGTTGATCAGGGGAAGTGTCTTTTGCGTCAGAAAAAAGGCTCCTTTAAAATGAACATTCAGTAAAAGGTCGAATTGTTCTTCAGTCGTATCTGCAAATGCAGCGTATATACCGATGCCGGCATTGTTTACCAGGAAATCGAAATGGTCCGTTTTGAACGTATTTTTCAATACACCGGTTAGCCGGCCAATAAATACATCGAAGCTACTTATAACTCCGGCATCCAACTGTAAAGCTGCGGCTTTTTGCCCGGCTTTTTCGATAGCCGCGACGACTGCTTTTGCTTCGGCCTCCTGTGAATGATAGGTGAGAATTACGTCTATGCCTTTTTCGGCCAGCTTGAGGGCCATATCCTTACCGAGTCCCCGGCTGCCGCCCGTCACCAGGGCTATTTTGCTGTTCTTTTCCATATTGTTGCTTTTAATTTTTGATTCAACAAAGGTAGAAAAGAAGGCAGCCAGGTTGTTTGAGTTATTCAAACCAATGTTTATAAAATTCAAACCTGCTTGAAGTTCAGCCTCTGAAAGCAAGGGGAGCCAGAGAGGTCTGCTTTCTGAAAAAATTAGAAAAGTAAGCGAGTTCTTCAAATCCAAGGCTGTAGGCAATTTCGCTTATACTCCAGTCTGTCTGTTTTAAAAGGATCTTCGCCTCCTGTATGATCCGGTGACTGATGATCTCTGTCGTTGTATTCCCGGTATTGTGCTTCAATACCCTGTTAAGATAATTGACATGGATGGCCAGGCGGTCTGCATAATCCCTGGCCGTACGGAGGCTAAGCGTCTGGTGAAGGGATTCAATAGGGAACTGCCGTTCCAGGAGTTCAATGAATAAGGAAGTAACGCGGGCGGAAGCGTTGTGTTCCGGATGGGCGACAGAGGCCGGCTGAAGCTTCTGACCGTAATGGATCAGTTCCAGCACATAATTGCGCAGCAGATCGTATTTATAAGCATAATCTGCAGTCAGCTCTTTCAACATCTTCCGGAAGATAAAAGCGATGTCTTCGGATTCCTCATCCGAAAGCTGAAAGATCGGATATCCGGCCGGTTGATAGATAGGCAGATCATCCAGTGTGACCCCGCCTTTATTTTTGGTGAGAAAATCACCGGTAAAAATGCAGAAATAACCTGATTGAAGGTCATCCTGTGGCAGCCAGTTGTAAGGTATTTTGGGAGTAGCGAACAACAAGGCATTCTTTTCAATATCGATCACCTTGTCCGCATATTCAGCCCGGTTTCTACCGCTTATGAGACTGATCTTATAATAAGTTCTCCGGTTATATGGCATACCGCTTTTCGTATCTTTTATCCGGGCCAGGATCTCATCCAGCTTAAAGACATTGAAATGGCCTAATTCCTTATTGATCCCGTCAGGAACAAGGGATGAGATATCCTTATAAAATTTGCCCAGCGTCAGGGTTTCCATTTGCGATGCAGTTTACGAAATTCAAATATACGAAGATGGGCAGGAATTGGGTATAATTCTTGTGGCTTTAATTACTCTACAAGTCTTTTTTATTCTCTCCTCTGTACACAATCTGAACAATTAACTTTTCCGGATTTCAAGGATTAATGCCCTAAGGGATTTTTATTATTAATCATTTACAATCAAAGGAGGTTATTATGAGGACAAAAAGTTTGCGGCGGTTAGGAACGATCGCCCTGTTGATGCTGTTTTTTGCTGCCTGTAAGAAAGAGGAGAAGGAGTCCCCGCAATGTGATGGAGACGACAGTACCACTACTACGGTCAAGGTCTTTGCCACGGGGCTAAATAATCCGCGGGGAATCAAATTCGGGCCTGATGGAAATCTCTATGTTGCTGAGGGCGGTATAGGGGGGGCGAATTCGACGGGTAAAGCATGCATGCAGGTGGTGCCTCCCATCGGTCCCTATAAAGGAAGCGATACAGGAGCACGTATTTCCTGGATCAGTAAGAATGGCGTACGTAACACTTTTTTGGGCCATCTTCCTTCCAGCCAGACCGCTGATGGAACTTCGATACTTGGTGTGGCCGATGTGGAATTCATCGGCAATACATTGTATGCATTGTTGTCAGGTGCCGGGTGCTCGCATGGTGTTGCGGCTATTCACAATGGCATTATAAAGGTACATCCTGATAAAACATGGGCAATGATCGCAGATCTTAGTCAATACCAGCAAACTCACCCTGTAGTACACTCTGACCCGGATGATTTTGAGCCTGACGGCACCTGGTATAGCATGACCAGGGTTGGTGGTGATTTCTACGCAACTGAGCCTAATCACCAGGAGATTGATCGTATCTCACCGACGACAGGTAATGTCCAGCGTCTTGTGGATATTTCTGTGACCCACAACGGCGCTGACGGCCATTGGATTGGCCCAACTTCACTTGTTTATCATAAGGGAAACTTTTACTTTGGAACATTGACGCCTTTTCCACTTGTCGACGGCGCCGCTAATATTTATAAGCTTTCTCCGGGAGGGGTAGTCAGCGTCGTTGCTACGGGTTTTACCGCGGTACTGGGTATTGCTTTTGACAATTCAGACCGGTTATATGTACTTGAAAGCTCAACGGGAAATGGATTTCCAACGCCGGGAACGGGTAAGGTTATAAGGTGGAGTCCGTCGGGGAAGAGGGAGACGATCGCTTCGAAGCTTTCCCTGCCTACTGCCATGGTATTTGGTCCGGATGGCAAACTTTATATTTCGAATTGGGGGTATGGCCCTCCTGCAAAGGGAGGCGGGCAGATCCTGCAAGTCAGTTTCAAGTGTGAAGAAGTGGAGGAAGATGAAAAGGAATCCTGGTAACCAGAAGCCCAATAAAAAAGTTGCCCCGCCCGGGGCAACTTCTATAGGACCGCTGGGTAAGGCTACTTATTTCAATGCTTCCCTGATCACAGCCGCAGCCTGCAGGATAGCTGTTTTAACCGCGGGGACATGCGCTAACGGATTTAACAGGCCATAGTCATGTATCAACCCCTCATAGCGGGTCAGGGTTACAGGCACGCCTGCTTCATCCAGCTTGCGGGCATAGGCTTCTCCTTCATCGCGCAACACATCGTTTTCCGCTGTTTGTACCAGTGCGGGAGGCAGATGCTGAAGTTGTGCGGTGGCTGCCAGCAGGGGAGAGGCATAAATTTGCTTCCTGTCGTCGGGGTTGTTGGCATAATTGTCCCAAAACCAGATCATCATGTTCCTTGTCAGAAAGCGATCATTGGCAAAATCATGGTAAGAAACGGTTTCAAAATTGGCATTGGTAACGGGCCAGAGTAAGACCTGTAATTTTATTTCCGGGCCTCTCTTATCCTTTGCCATCAAAGCTACTACTGCCGCCATATTGCCGCCTACGCTGTTGCCGACCACGGCCAGGTTTTTTCCATCTACGCCGACAGCCTGGCCATTTTCAGCCACCCATTTTGTAGCTGCATAGGCCTGATTGATAGCGACCGGATATTTCGCTTCAGGAGAGGGGGTATAGTCCGGGAAAACTGCGGTTACACCGCTTTCAACCACGAGGTCATGGACCAGCCTCCGATGAGTGGGATAATCGCCGAGTACCCAGCCCCCGCCATGGAAGAACAGGAAGACGGGACCGCCTGCTTTGGCGCCTTTGGGTTTTACAATATGGATGACAACGGTGATCCCGTCCTGGGTGATCGTCTTTTCCGTCTCGTCGATTCCCGAATAATCCACAGTAACCGACTTTTGGGCGCCAACCAGGACCTGGCGGGCATCTGTAGGGCTGAGTTGCTCCATTGGTTTACCGCCGCCGGTGTTCAATGCTTTAAGGAAACTGCGGACATCACTGAAAATGCGTGGATCGTTGTCTGCTTTTACAGCATTTTGTTCCTGTGCCATAGTGAAAAGAGAATTTAAGTTAAACAATAAGATGAGTGCAAAGGGGTGATATCCCCGGTGAACATTTTTCATACATGTGTTATTTGCTGTGATTTGATAGAGCAAAGCTATGGCGCTAAAAGGCCCTGATCAATGGCAAAAAGGGGATGAAAATTGTACATTTTTCCCCAGAAGGGAGAATTAGTCCTGGGCGGACTGGATGGGGAAATTTTTCCGGAAGGTAGCGGGCGTGCATCCCTGTTTTGTAGTGAATAGCCGGTTGAAATAAGCCGGATCGTCGTAGCCGAGGTTATAGGCGATCTCTTTTATACTCAGGGAGGAGTAGGCGAGGAGGCGTTTGGCTTCCAATATAATACGGTCTTTGATGATATCATTGGGCTGTGTCAGTCGAAGGCGATTGAACTTTTTAGAAAGTGTTTTGGGTGCTATCGCCAGCAGATCGGCGTAATCTGTTACGCTGTGCTTGTCCCTGAAGTGTATTTCCACAAGGCGGCTGAAGTTCCGGAAAAATTCGATATCTCCGGACGGGGCTGCGTTTAGCTCCTTTAATTGCTGTTGCTTCCAGACGCGTGTGGCCCGGATGATCATTTGTTTGAGGTAAGTCCGGATCATTTCTTCGCGGGATGATTCCTGTCCCGAAAGTTCCATGATGATATTTTCCAATGCATCTGCAATATATTTATCTTCTCCGGCAGGGAGTACTGTCATCGGCATTCCGTAAATATTATTGAACAGAAGCCCATCGCAGGCCACTTCCTCATCATGTATCTGAATGCAATAAAAATCACGGTTGTAATAAATAAAAATTCCCCCGGTTGCCTCTACTTTTTCTAATTGCAGGTATTGATTGGAATTTATAAAAAAGAGACTGTTCTTTTTTGTCACAAATTGCTTGAAGTCTACCGTAATCGTATAACCTGCCGGAAGATACAGCACCTTTAAATATTGTGCATATTGGGCGTCATTTATGGAATCGAAATTGACTTTGTCAATTTTTACGACTCCGAACTTCTTATAATTAAATTCAAAATAGGATTCCATGATTTGGTGGGGTAAAGATATGTTTTTCAGATTATTTAATTCGTCCCGGGCGGATATTTGGTTGTGCCAGCCGGCTTCGATCTTGTCCACTTCAACCCCTTTTTTGTCCACCCGGGTAATGCTAATGCTATTTAACATTTTTGTGGCAGACTCGTGTAACGAAAAACTTCCGTTTGTTGTTCGTGGGCTTATGGCAACCCTATCTGAAGAGATTGCGTATTGATTAAAAAAACAAAATATGAAATCGAAAAACCTTCCTTTATGGGCTTTGCTAGCAGTCTCGTTATCCTTTCTGCTTTTTTCATGCGTGAAGACCGGCGCCGGTACCACTGCCACCGGAGCTACGGATTCCTCGGTCGTCTTTTCCGCCACGATCGCCGGAACCGCCTGGACAGCTGATTCTGTGACAGCCGTCCTGGTGAACGGGAGAGATTCGGCGGATAAGTGGATAACGATCAATGGATTTTCGTCGGCCAAGCTAATCACCATCTCGCTGCATGACACGGCCATGTCTAAATCTACCGATAGTAGTATGACGGTCGGGCAATATGTGGTAGATAGCTGGCCTGAATCGGCTTCGTTCGGCTATGCGGCTGGCAAGATCCTGGTCGGACATGATTCTGTATGGAATCAATCGGGCGTTTCGAAAAGCGGCCAGGCTGCCGTCACAGCTTCCGTTGCGGCGACGAAGAAAATTTCGGGTACTTTCAATTTCACGGCCAGGGTGATCAGCTTTGACTCCGTTGGCCTTCATCAAGACACGGTGGTGGTGACCAATGGCGTGTTTAAGAATATTCCCTATACTGTTAAGCACCACCATTAAAGACCGTTAGTTCGGATATAAAGTAATAGGTAATAGCTACTGTCAGGAACCCCTTGTTATCGTTGATTTCATTATCCCCGATGAATAGATAACAAACTTCAAGAACCGAATATATATATAAACGACGCGCTTATTCTCTGGAATGGCTTAGCAGCGTATTGTTCCTGCCGATCCGGCGAGGGGGCAGCACGGGCAGCCATGTGAATGAAAAGGAGGGAATCGAAAGATTTCTTCCTTTTTTTTGTTATTGATAAATATCAATGAACGCGGGTTTTGTCTTTATGATATTTGCTTCATGAAGCAATTAACACCGGGCCGTCGCTGGCTTATAGCCTGCGCAAGCCTCCTTTTCTCTCTCCCTTTTTCGGGCAGCGCACAAGGATATAATGAAGGGTTTTCCCTGAGTCATGAATTCATGCCGCTGAAGATCGCCGCAAGGCCGAACATACCCGTTCAGAATTTTACGGGGGATGATCTCAGGTTGAGTTTTTCCAAGCCTTTGTTTCTTACCTCTACCCGGTCAAAGTATTTCCTTTTGGGGATCAATTATGAGTCGCTGCATTTCGGCGGCGACCATACCGGTCTGAATGTCAAAGACGTTTACAGCATCAGTCCCACGATAGGATACGCTATGCGGCTTTCCCGCCGATGGAGCCTGACGGCGCTGTACCTGCCTATGCTGAATTCGGACCTGAAAAAAGTGCGGGGCAGTGATATACGGTCAGGCGGAGTCCTGCGGGCCAATTACCGGGTGGACAGTAATTTTTCCATACGTGCCACGTTGGGATACAGGGATCAATTCTTCGGACCTCAATATATCGTTCTGCTGGGACTCGATTGGAAGGTGAGTGACAAATGGAGGATTTTCGGGGACATTCCAAACAACGCCACCATCAACTATTCAGTCAATGCAAAAATTAACACGGGGTTCAACCTGACGGCTGGTTATACCAGCTATGCCCTTTCTCAACAGGGCCAGTATTTCAAGAATAATACCATCAATACAGGGCTTTTCGGCGAGTATGTGTTCCATCGGAATTGGGCGCTAAGGGTTACGGCGGCCTATTCCGTAACCCGGAAATTCGAGGTTATGAACGAGGGGGATAAATACGGGTCTGTGATAGACTTCGTCAATTCCGGGCACAAGCCCGTGGTGCAGAGCCCGGAAGTCAAAAATGGCCTGGCCATTAAATTAGGGCTAAGCTACCGGGTATTTTAAGACTTCCATCGGCTGGACGGAGTCCAGTTCACTAAATCAACTATTTGTTATGGCAAGACAACATCGCCTGTCGACGCTCTTACTATTACTATTCCCATTGGCGCTTTGCGCCCAGTCGAAACCTGGTTTTTCCGTTTCCGGTACGATAAAAGATAAAAAATCCGGGGAGACCCTCACCGGGGCTACCATCGGTTTTGTCGATCACCCCGGGTTAGGGGTTGCGACCAACGCCTATGGTTTTTATTCCATCACGATACCCGAAGGAACATATACGATGGTCGTCTCTTTCGCCGGTTACGCTACCGACACGATCCGGCTGGAACTAAACAAAAACACCGTGCTCAACAGGAGCATGGGCGCCACCAACAGCCAACTGGAGCAGGTGGTTGTCACCAACAGCAGGAAAACCAACAATATCCTAAAGACTCCCCCGGGGCTGCAACGTCTTTCTGTGGAAGATATAAAAGATGTGCCTGTGCTATTGGGTGAGAAAGATGTCTTGAAGACCATTCAATTGCTGCCCGGGATAAAATCGGCGGGGGACGGCAGTTCCGGCTTTTATGTCCGGGGCGGCAACTCAGACCAGAACCTTATCCTGCTGGACGAGGCAACGGTATACAACGCCTCGCATCTTTTGGGGTTCTTTTCGGTCTTCAATTCCGACGCTATAAAAGACGTTTCGGTCTATAAGGGGGGCATGCCGGCGAGCTATGGCGGGCGCCTGGCCTCCGTCGAAGACATAAAGATGAAGGACGGCAATGACCAGAAACTGTCGGGTAGCGGCGGTATCGGCGTTATCGCCTCAAGGTTTAACCTGGAAGGTCCTATCGTAAAGGACAAAGGGTCCTTTATGGTCAGCGCCCGGCGTACCTATGTCGATGTGTTTACCGGTCTGGTCTCCGACAGCACCATCAAACATTCCACTCTTTATTTCTACGACGTAAACCTGAAAGCCAACTATAAGTTAGGTGCAAAGGACCGGGTTTTTCTATCGGGCTATTTTGGTAATGATGTAATGCATATTGCATACAACGGTGGCGTCGACTGGGGCAACTCGACGGGAACCCTGCGCTGGAACCATATTTTCAGTAACAAGCTGTTTTCCAATACTTCTCTCATCTACAGCAACTATAATTACAATGCCCAATTTACCAGCAATTTCAACGATATACGGGTCACCTCGGCTATCACCGATTACCAGCTGAAGCAGGACTTCAATTATTATCTCAACCCGCGAAATAAATTCGACATCGGTTTCGACGTCATTTATCATGTCACGCAACCCGGTCAGGCAAATGCGGGGCCGACCTCCAAATACAACAGCCTCACGCTGGATAAGAAATATGCGCTGGAAAATGCGGTTTATATTTCCCATGAATGGAGTCCGGGCACGAAGCTGAAGTTTACCTATGGGTTGCGGTTGACGGCCCTGAGTGTATTGGGTCCGGGGAATACGGGAAAAGTGGTAAAGACCTATTGGAACCCGGAGCCAAGGTTCGCCGCCAGTTACCAGCTGGACGATAGGAGTTCGATAAAACTCGCCTACGACCGGAATGTCCAGAATATCCATCTGCTCAACAACGCCACCTCGGCGAGTCCGACCAACGTTTACCTGCCTACCAGCAATATTGTTCAGCCGGAGATTGCCGACCAGGTCTCGGCGGGCTACTACCGGAATTTTCATGACCGGCAATACGAATTTTCTTCCGAAGTCTATTATAAGACCATGCAGAACCAGATCGATTATAAGGACAATGCCAATCTGATCGGCAACAACAACATCGAGGCGGACCTGTTGTTCGGCAAGGGCCGTGCTTACGGTTGGGAGAATTATCTCCACAAGAAAACGGGCAGGCTGACGGGCTGGATCAGCTATACGCTGTCAAAGGCAGAAAGACAGATAGTTGGCGTCAACAACGGCAGCTGGTATGCCGCCACGCAGGACCAGACCCATAATATCGCGGTGGTAGGCATCTATAAGTACAACCGGAAATGGACCTTCTCCGCAGCATGGGTGTACAATACCGGCAATGCCGTTACCTGGCCTTCGGGGAAATTCCCGGTAGACGGGGCCCCTGTATACTATTATACGTCCCGGAATGGCTATCGCCTTCCCGCTTATCATCGTCTCGACCTGGGGGCCACGCTCCAGCTGAAAAAGACGGCCCGGTTCCAAAGCGACCTTAACTTTTCTCTCTACAACGCTTATGGACAGTCGAACCCTTATACTATTCAATTCCAGCGAGACCCCAAGAATCCCATGCTGACCCAGGTTCAGCAGACCAGCTTGTTCAAAATGATACCCGCTGTCACTTATAATTTTAAATTTTAGCTCCATGAAACGATACTTATTTATCCCTATAGCGCTGTTTATCTTTGTGGCCTGCACGAAGACGATCACCCCCAACCTGAATACCGCGTCCTCCCAACTGATCATCCAGGGGGCGATAAGCGACACAGCGGGGCCTTACTATGTCTCCATCGTCAACTCTGTCGGGTTTTATTCCAGTAATACCTATCCCGGCGTATCGGGGGCTGCAATCATCATTACCGACTCGACTACCGGCCTGCGCGACGCCCTTACTGAAACCACCACCACAGGAATGTATATGACCCATTCCATTACCCAGGGTATTCCGGGGCACACCTATTTGCTGAACGTGTCGCTGAGCGGCAAGACCTATACGGCATCGTCGACGATGCCGCAGCCGGTAAAGCTGGACTCGGTGACCTTCGATACCCGGGACACCACGCAAATTTTCCCAATGGCGAATTACCAGGATCCTCCCGGCATTGTCAATAATTATAAATATGGGATGGTGATCAACGGGGTAGTGGACAAACGCTTCCTGACGTTCGAAGACCGGCTGTCCGACGGCAGATATATCCGGGATAAGGTGGACGCCGATACGGGCGAGATCAAACGGAATTACACGGTCGAGCTTTGTCTTGTCGGGATCGATCCAAATGTCGACACTTATCTGCGGGAGGCGGCCGGCATTGCCTATAACAATAGCAGCCTGGCGGCGCCCGCCACACCGACGTCCAATATCAGCGGCGGGTGCCTGGGTTATTTCAGCGCCCAGACTGTCAGCAGTAAAACGCGGAGGGTGGAAGTGAAGTGAAAGAATATGTAATTATGAGCCTTGTATCTTTTTCCGGATCCTGGAAAGGTGTTCAGGGGAGACGCCCAGCCAGGAAGCTATATAATATTGAGGTACGCGTTGGACAATGTCCGGCCGTTCCTGTACCATAGAGAGGTATTGCAAATCCGGGGAATTTGATAACAGTCCGTCTTTTTTTTGTTCGGATTCCAGGAAAAGCTGTTCCGCAATCAGTCTGCCTGCCCTCTCCCAGGTCTTGCTGGTGGAATATAAGTTTTGTAAAGAATCGTAACTGATGCCGAATAGTTCGCTGTCTTCCAGGGCATCGATATAAGCTTTTGAAGGCTTCTGGCTGATAAAGCTTCCATAATTAGTTATAAATTCTCCTTCCTTAAAAAAACCGGCTGTGACCTCTAAACCATCGCGGTGAAAATAATCCCGGAGCAGGCCTTTATTGATAAACCAGATGTAGCGGCATATCATCCCTTCCGGGAGGAGGACTTCTTTTTTTTTGATTTTTTTTATGGAAAAGACGTTTGTGAAAGCAGCCAACTCTTCGTCGTCGGGCGAGACGATCTTCCGGATGGCCGCTTTCAACGGATTTAAATCGTCGTTCATCGATTAGTTTTGACAAAGAACTATTTTAAAACCAATTTCACCAAAAACATAGTGTTAAATTCTCTCAATGAAAAAATAGATATCATCCCATTGGCTCTGAGGGGATCGGTATTCGCTTATGCGGCGCGATATGGTGATAAAGCAATCCTGGTAGACACCGGTTTCCCGGGAGAGGAAAAAGACATTTGCATGCTGCTGCACCAATACAGAATAAAGATGTCAGATATCAGTCTGATTGTCCTGACGCATGCGCGGATCGACCATTATGGGAGTGCGCCTGCATTGCGGAGGCTATTGGGCGTGCCCATCGCTATTACCTCCATTGATGCGCCGGTACTTCAGCAGGAAGAGCAATTCCCGGATATGCTGATATCCCCGATCAACTGGTTACGGTATACACGGTACCATAAGAAGTATAATCGTTTCAGCGAAGGGATAAAACCTTTTAACGCCGACATTATTGTCAACGACCGGTTGCCTCTTGCTTCGTTGGGGCTACCCGGATTCCTTCTTCATACTCCCGGCCCGACAGCGGGAAGTCTTTCCGTCGTTTTTGACGATGGACAAGCCATCATAGGTGATCTTCTTACAAGAACCTTTCTTACACGGAAAATTGTTGGTTCTACCCTTGTATTTGACAAAGAGCTGATGAAAAGAAGCCTGAGAACGCTGCTTGCCCTGGAGCCCTCTGTTTTTTATACCGGTCATTGCCGACCCATCAAGGTTGAGGAAAACAGGAAAAGATTAAAAAGATTGACAACGGATTGAGATGGTTAGGGGGGCAGGGGGGCCTTATACCTGTAATTCTTTTTTTGCCAGGCAATAGGCTTTTATATTCCGGATGGCCTGTTCGAGATTGGACTTGACGGTCTCGGAAGAAACGTGCAGGATGACGGCGGCCTGCTCTCTTTTCAAGCCCTTTTCCTTGATAAGCACATATGTTTTCTTTTGTTTGGCGGGAAGACGGTCGACAGCTTCCTGTAATAGTTGTTCGTAATCCCCGTTTTTAACGTCTTCTTCGGTGGTTGCCAATGCGGCGATCGACGCCGGATCGCGGCTTATAAATTTCTGTTTACAGAGCTTTCTCATCGCACTGTAAATAGTATTCTGCGCAATCGTGAACAGGTAAGCCCTGAAATTTCCGATCTGACCTAACCCGGATCGTTTGAGCCAGACCTTTAGGAATACGTCCTGCACGATCTCCTCCGATAAGGCTGAAGAATGGGTGAGCCGGAAGGAAGTGATATAGATGCCGGTCCTGTAATGCAGGAACAGGAGCTCGAATGCTTTTTGGTCGCCTTCTGCTATTTTTATAAGTATCTCCTTTTCGTCATAGCTAATTTCAGCCACTGGCGGTTGTTTTGGTTTTGCAGTTTGGTGCTAAAATATAATATTTTCATAATTTTTTTTTGACAAAGTACCCCCGAATATCCTTTCTCTGCGTCTATACTGTGGAAAGAGTCAAAAACACTATTATTATTATGACCAGCCGTATTCAGCAGTTGATAAAGCTTTGTATGCAGGAGAAGGCCAGCGAGGCAGAGCGCAATGAATTGCTAAGATTGCTACAAGCTGCTGAAAATGAGGGGGAAGCGAAAAAGATGATCAACGAGGCATTAAATTGCCCGGGGGAGGAAGGGGTGCTGTCGGGGAGTGGGGTTGGATTGCCAGGGGATGACCGGGGTATCAGCGAGGATGTGTCCGCAGCTATCCTGGAAGCAATCTTTCAGTCAGATGATGGCCGGCAGGGAGAGGCGGCTGACGATGGCCAGCAGGGAGAGGTGGGTCGGGTCATAGTGCGTCCGGTCATAGCGCGTCTGGCCATTTTTAGGTGGGTGCCTTATGCCGCCGCAGTCCTCCTGTTTATCATCTGCGGCGTTGTCCTTCTTTCCAAAAGAAAAACGCAACCCGGGGTCATAACCTCGCAAAAATCAGATCCTGTAAAAGACATACTGCCAGGCGGAAACAAAGCCATCCTGACATTGGCGGACGGGGCTACCATCAATTTGGACGATGCCAAAAAAGGAGATATTGCCAGGGACGGCAATGCCCGGATCGTTAAACCCGGCAACAATGGTATACTGGTCTATCATCCAATGCCCGGCAATCGGCAAACTCTTGTTTATAATACGGTCACGACTCCCCGCGGGGGCCAATACCAGCTTAGTCTTTCAGACGGCAGCAAGGTATGGCTCAATGCTTCTTCATCCATACACTTTCCAACCACCTTCAACGGCCAAGAAAGGGCGGTGGAATTGACCGGGGAAGGCTATTTTGAGATTGCCAGGAATACAGCCATGCCTTTTGTTGTAAAAGCGAACGGGGTAACTGTACAAGTCCTGGGCACCCATTTTAATATCAACGCATACAACGATGAGGGCGCTGTCAGGACCACGCTGATCGAAGGCGTGGTGAGGGTAGCTACGGCAGAGCAGGCCCTGATGCTGAAGGCGGGGCAGCAGGCGGCGGCTGTCGGGGAGCAGGCTTTGGCGGCGGCTGTCGGGGAGCAGGCTTTGGCGGCGGCCGGCAAGATCAAAGCGCTGATCTGGAAGAAGTGATGGCATGGAAAAACGGCATATTCAATTTTAAAAACCTGGATATAGAAGCCATCATGCGGCAGATAAGCCGCTGGTACGATGTGGAAGTGATATATGAGGGGAAAAAACCGGAGGGACATTTCTCCGGTATGATCAGCCGTAATACTCCTGCTTATACGGTGCTGAAGATGCTGGAATATGGCGGCGTACACTTCAGGATAGCGAGCAGGAAGATCGTCATTATGCCCTAACGAGTTTGCCCTATAAAATAATGGCACCCAATAAAAACCGGAAGTGGGTCGAAGCACTTCCGGCGGATTTGAGCCTTGTCGAATAAATAAGTCTTGCGAAGACAACTCTATTACGAAACCCGTTCGACCCGGAGGTCATCCGGGCGGACCCAAACTGACCAAAACTATGCATTTAAAGACATTAGACGTAGTGCGGAAAAAAATTATTTTTAAAAAAAATTTTTTCCGCACTGCAAATTGCAAAGTTTCGCGCGGGCGAAGCTTGCTTACCACCCAGAATTGGCTGATCATGAAATTGACAAGTATTTTACTAGTAGCGGGTTTGATCCAGGCCAGCGCTTCGGGCCTTGCTCAGACGGTGACGCTTGCCGGCAAGAACATTACCCTGGAGAAGGTGTTCAGGGAGATCCACTACCAGACCGGATACAATTTCTTCTATAAAAACGAATGGCTGCAGCAAACCGAAAAGATAAACATCTATGTAAAAGATGCACCGCTGCAAGATGTGCTCGACATCTGTTTTAAGCGGCAGTCCCTTAGTTTTACTATCGTCGACAAAAGCATTGTTGTGAGAAAGGAGGAAGGCAGGGCTGCCCGGCCCGGTGCGGAAGAGGTCGTATTCCGGAAGATCGATGGTACCGTTGTCGACGAGATTGGCAAGCCGGTGAACAATGCAACTGTGAGCATATTGGGTAAAGCTGCGGCCACCCAGACAGATGCAGCCGGGAAGTTCAGCATCGATGCGATCCCCGGAGATGTCCTGCTGATCTCTTATGTCGGTTACAACACCGAAAAGATCACCGTCCTGGAAGGAAAGACCAGCTACAACCTTTCCCTGAAGCTAAGCACGAAACAATTGAGTGATGTGGAAGTGGTGGCGGTGGGTTATGAGTCCATGAGAAAGAAGGATATTACAGGAGCCGTATCGGTGGTGAATGTGGAGAATATGAATAAGCAGCCTACCAACCAGATCACCAGCCAGCTGCAGGGACAGGCTCCCGGGGTGACCATCATCGGATCGGGCCAGCCGGGGTCGCAGCCACAGGTGCGCATCAGGGGGATCAATACTTTTGGTGACAACACGCCGCTGTATGTAGTGGATGGTGTCCCGACGTTGAATATATCCGATCTGAACCCCAATGATATTTCTTCCGTTCAGATCTTAAAAGACGCGGGCGCCGCATCCATTTACGGTTCGAGGGCTGCCAACGGCGTGATCATCCTGACCACCAAAAAAGGCAAAAACGGTAAACCAGTAGTATCCTACGATTCTTACACAGGGGTCCAAACCGTATCCCGGAACAATGTATGGCACACCCTCAGCCCGCTGGATATGGCGCAATTGAAGTTCAATGCCCTGAAAAATTCGGGGACACCCATTAACGCCGGCGCCCCTGACATTTTATATGGGACGGGACCGACTCCCGTCCTGCCGGATTATATCACCCCGGCCGGGGCCAAAGAAGGAGACCCATCCGTGAATCCTTCGCTCTATTATGTCAAGCCGAACTATACCAATCCAAGCGATCCGAATAGTTTTTACCAGATCACCCGTGCAAATAAGACAGGGACCGACTGGTTCAGGGAGATAACAAGGTCAGCCCCCATAACCAATCAAAACCTGAACGTAAGCGGGGGCACTGATAACGCCAGATATCTATTCTCCTTCAACTATTTTGACCAGCAGGGAGCAATGATCAACACGTATCTGAAAAAGTACGCGATACGGAGTAATACGTCTTTTGCGATATCCAGGAACATCCATATAGGGGAGAATCTGTCTTATACCATATCGGACAATCCCAAGGTGAGCACCCTGGATGGAGGCAGTGCGATAGGTTACTCTTTCAGGGATCAGCCCATCATACCGGTCTACGACATTATGGGCAATTACGGAGGAACCAATTCCAATGCATCCCTTGGCGACTCGCCTAATCCGGTGGCCACACTAAAGCGCACTGCCAACAACAGGGGCCTCGACCGCCGCCTTTTCGGAAATGTGTTTGCAGATATAGATGTACTGAAGAATTTTACCATCCATACGAGCTTTGGCGGGGAAGATTTTAACGGCAATGCACAATCCTTTAACTATCCTACCTACGAGAACAAGGAGAATACGCTTACCAATTCCTATTCGGATTCTTCTTACTCGGGATATAACTGGACCTGGACAAATACTTTATCCTACCATACCGTCATCGATGGGGTGCACAGCATAAAAGTGCTGGGCGGTGTCGAGTCATATGACGAAGAATCGAAAAGACTGGGCGCGATCGGGTATGGTTATTTCTCCTTCGATCCGGCTTATACCACGCTGTCATCAGCCTCCGGAAGCATTACGGCCCGCAGCAGCAGGGTTGGGTATGGCCTGTGGTCGCAATTCGGCAGGCTGGACTATGCCTACAATGACAAATACCTGATAAGCGCTACGGTGCGCCGGGATGGATCGTCCAAGTTCAAAACCCATCGTTATGGTGTCTTTCCCGCTGTTACGGCGGCATGGCGCCTCTCCCAGGAAAAATTCCTTGAAAACGTAGCCTGGCTGACGGATCTGAAGGTCCGGGGCGGATGGGGCATCATGGGCAACCAGATCAACCTGGGCGCCGACAATGCTTATTATACGTTCAAAGGGAATAAGAACAATTCCTATTACGATCTTACGGGGACGAACAATTCGGTTATGCAGGGATTTTCGGTCGGGCAGATCGGGAACCCGGATGCGAAATGGGAAAGGGATGTCAATACCAACATCGGAATCGATGCCTCTTTATTCAAGGGCACCATCGATATTACGGCCGACTATTATATAAAGGATATCAACGACCTCTTGTACAACCCGACCCTGCCGGGGACATACGGAACGGGGACAGTTCCTTATCAGAATGTCGCCGCCATGCGGAATCAGGGGGTTGATTTTTCGATCAGCGGCAGAAAAAATATAGGCCGCGACTGGCGTCTCTCAACCGTGCTTACGTTTACTTCCTTCAACAACAAAGTGACCAAGGTGACGCAAAGCACCAATTACTTCCTGTCCGGCAACAGCAGGAATTTTGGCGGCCAGTTCATCCGTAACCAGGTAGGGCATCCGGTGGGATCTTTTTATGGATATAAGATCACGGGCTTCTGGAACAATGCAAATGATCTGACCAACGCGGATGCTACTGCGCAGCATGCTACGGGTGATCCTTCCGCAATCTATCAAACCGATGAAGGTGTAGGCAGGTTCCGCTATGCGGATGTCAACGGGGACGGCCAGATCACGGAGGCGGACCGTACTTTTCTCGGCAATCCCAACCCGAAATTCAATTATGGCATCAACCTCGGGGCCGCCTATAAGAACTTCGACCTCAGCATATTCTTCTATGGCGTCAAGGGCAACCAGATCTGGAATCAGGTGAGATGGTGGACGGATTTTTATCCATCTTTTGCAGGGGCCAAGAGCCATACTGCCTTATATGATTCCTGGACGCCTACACACATGAACGCTAAAGCACCGATCCAGGAGAACGTCGGTTATGCGAGCACGAATGCGAACCCCAATTCCTATTATGTCGAAAGCGGATCGTATTTGCGGGCGAAGAATATACTATTGGGTTATTCGCTTCCCGAAACACTCTTAAAAAGGGTCAGTGTTCAAAGCTTGCGGTTTTATGTGCAGGTGACCAATCTCTTTACCATTACCAAATATTCCGGGATGGATCCCGAGATCAACGGCAACGGTGTTACTGAATTCGGGATCGACGAAGGCGCTTACCCTAATTCACGGCAATATTTGGTTGGCGTAAGTCTTAAATTTTAATTCTTAACCGGTAAAAACTGTTTATGAAATCAAGAACATTTATCTATATATTATTGGTGGGCTCGGCGATCTCCGTTTCTTGTAAAAAATCTTTTTTGGAGAGGACTCCGCAGGGGGTGTTGCAGTCTTCTGATCTTGCGACAGAAGCCGGGGTAAGCACTTTACTGACAGGGGCATATGGGGCGCTGGACGGGCAGGCTGACAATGGCGATCTGAATAGCCTGAACGGCGGTAATGCGTGGGGCGTCTCGCCCAGCAACTGGCTTTTGGGCAGTGTAGCCGGCGGGGACGCGCATAAGGGAAGCGACGGGACGGACCAAATCGTTATGATCCCGCTAGTGACTTTTGCGGTAGATCCGAGCAACAGTATTCTGAATGACAAGTGGGTTTCGGTGTATGAGGGCATCAACCGTTGCAACAATGTGCTGAAATACCTGCCGCTGGCAATGGACATACGTGCTGCCGAGGCGACTAATATAAAAGCGCAGGCGAGGTTCCTGCGGGCGCACTATTATTTCGATCTCAAGCGGGTGTTTAACAATCTTCCCTGGATCGACGAAACGACAACGGACTATACGCCGACGAATACGGTTGACATCTGGCCGAAGATAGAAGCGGATTTTCAATTTGCGTACGACAGTCTTCCTGAGACACAGACGGAGATAGGCCGTGCCAATAAGTGGGCGGCTGCGGCCTACCTGGCGAAGACCTATCTCTTCGAGAAGAAATATTCTCCCGCCGAGCCCTTGTTCACGACCGTCATCAATTCGGGTAAGACGACAAATGGGATAACATTCGATCTCAATCCGCAGTTCGAGCACAACTATATGCCGGCTTATGAAAGCGCCAACCCGGAAGCTGTCTTTGTCATTGAAATGGCCGCTAATATAGGTAACGGGTCGATAGCCAACAGCAACCAGGGCGACGCGCTGAATTTTCCCTATGGCGGCAGCAGCCCGTTTCCCTGCTGTGGTTTCTTCCAGCCTTCTTTCGACCTGGTCAATTCTTACCGGACGGATCCCAATGGACTTCCTTATCTCGATGATTACAATAACTATCCCGTAAAGAATGACGAGGGGCTGCTTTCTTCGGATGCGTTCGCCCCCGATGCCGGAAATCTCGATCCCTGGCTTGACTGGAGCGTTGGGCGCCGGGGTATACCCTATTTAGATTGGGGTATTCATACAGGGCAGGACTGGGTGAGAGATCAACGTTATGCCGGTCCGTATGCGCCAAAGAAAAATGTCTACTGGAGCGCCAGCGCGGCTACAGACGGTGACGCCAACCAGTGGGCGCCGGGTTCTGCGATCAATGTATTCGTCATCCGGTTTGCCGATGTCCTGCTCATGGCTGCCGAAGTGGAAGCCCAGCTGGGGAATTTCGACCAGGCGGAAGCTTATGTCAACCGGGTGCGCAACCGGATGGTCCAGCATCCCGAGGGCTGGGTATATGCTTATACCGACAATACCAATCCCTCGGCGGGGTTCAGCAGCAATTATGCAGCAAATTATAAGATCGCTGCGTATCCGGCCGGGGCTTTTGGCAGCAAGGACTATGCCTTGAAGGCCATTTATTTTGAGCGGAAGCTTGAACTGGCCATGGAAGGTTATCGTTATTTCGACCTGGTGAGATGGGGTTTAGCGCCCACTGTGCTGAACAGTTACTTCAGCTTTGAATCGAAATTTGTAACGGATGTTATCGGGGCGCATTTTACGGCGGGTAAGAATGAGAAGTATCCTATACCACAGCAACAGATCGATCTCACGCAAAAGAATGGAAAAAATACGCTGACGCAGAACCCGGGTTATAACTAGGGGCCGCCAGGTTGACGGCGGCGGCCGGGCCGGAGGGTAAGATATTTAGGGGAAATCGATCGATTTCCCCTTTTTTGTAATTAAATTGAACTATGCGAAAATTTGCCGTATTCTTTCTTATTATCCTGGTGGCGACGGTGATCGCTGCGATCTATGGTATTGGTCATGACCAGGTGACCTATTCGATCAGTCCCGAATATTATACGAAGTTTGAATTCATCCAATTTGGCCTCGCAAACCCGCTGGCGGCTCAGCATATGACGCAGCCGCGAAGCGCGGTGGTAATGGTTGGCGTCCTGGCAACCTGGTGGACGGGACTAATCATCGGGATGATCCTTGGGTTTACCACCCTCATCTTTAAGGACGCGGATACCATGTTCCGATCTGCCCTGCAGGCCCTGGTCCTGGTTTTTCTTGTGGTGATGATTACGGGTGTGATCGGGGGAATGTATGGTCATTATGTCCAGGCGAAGAAGGGTGTCGACTGGTGGCTGCCGGAACAATTGAAGGATCGGGGGGCCTTTATTACTGTTGGATCTATACATTGGTTTAGTTATCTCGGCGGGGCTATCGGGATCGTGGCCGGGGTCGTCTTTTTGGTGGTCAAGAATTTTCGGCTTCGGAAACGCGCCCGTGCGGAGCAATAAAAAGGCGGATTTACGTATATTGAGCCCTAATATCAGATATGAGTACATCCACTACATTAGAAATCGGTGCGCCCGCTGCCCGCCGTTCGGGGAATGCGCTGGTTATCATCGGCATCCTTTTTTTCATCTTTGGCTTTGTGACCTGGTTAAACGGGACGCTGATTCCTTTCCTGAAGCTGGCATGTGAACTGCATACGGATTTGCAGGCCTTCTTTGTGACCTTTGCGTTCTATATCGCCTATTTTTTCCTGGCCATTCCCAGTGCCCTGATCCTCCAAAAGACCGGCTACAAGAACGGCATGGCCCTGGGCCTGTTTGTGATGGCGCTGGGGTCTTTGATCTTTATACCTGCTGCCTACGCGCGCAGTTTTCCTCTTTTCCTGATCGGTCTTTTTGTCCAGGGCACGGGCCTTTCGCTGTTGCAGACGGCTTCAAACCCTTATATCTCCATCCTGGGACCCCTGGACAGCGCCGCCAGGCGTATGAGCATCATGGGCATATGCAACAAGGTGGCCGGAGTGCTTAGTCCTATTATCGTGGGAGCCATCGTGCTTCGGAATGCTACCGCCCTCGAAGGGCAGGTTCATGCAAGTACTGATCCCCGGCAGCGGGAAGCCATTCTCAACCTCCTGGCCGGAAGGGTCATTCCCCCCTATCTCGTCATGGCCGGTGTCCTCATTCTCCTTTCTCTCATGATCAAGGCGTCTTCTCTCCCGGAGATCCAGATGGAAGGGGATGACGGGGATAAGGAAGGGACCGCGGATAGGGTTGTGGGTGATAGGGTTGTGAGTGCGAAAACCAGTGTTTTCCAGTTTCCCCACCTTCTTCTGGGGGTATTGTGCATTTTCCTGTATGTAGGGGTGGAAGTGCTGGCAGGAGATGGGATAGGCACTTTTGGAAAAACGATGGGTCTGCCGCTGGACCAGACCAAATATTTTACGGCCTTTACCCTTGTGGCCATGCTGGTGGGTTATATTGTGGGTATTGTTGCCATCCCCAGGTACCTGAGCCAGGGTGCTGCTCTAAGGATATGTGCGATTCTCGGTCTTGTTTTCGGCGCGGGCATCCTGTTCACCACGGGTTACACAGCCATCACGTTTATCGCCCTGCTGGGCCTGGCGAACTCCCTGATGTGGCCTGCCATATGGCCCCTGGCCCTTGAAGGTTTGGGAAAGTTTACAAAAATCGCCTCTGCCCTGCTCGTTATGGGGATAGCAGGAGGCGCATTGCTGCCTCTTTTGTACGGAGCATTGAAAGATAATGTACACCTTCAAAATAATGTAGCCTATTGTCTTTGCATCCTCCCTTGTTATGCTTATATCCTCTATTATGGTCTGTCCGGCAGTAAAAAGGTAGCTTTGTAAAAATCTTTTTAAGATGAAAAACGCTATTCTTTTTGGGGCGAGCGGGTTCATAGGTTCCTATCTGCTGGACGAATTATTGAACAGCGCTGATTATGAAAAAGTGACTGTTGTTGTTCGGAAAAACCTGAATATCGATCATCCCAAATTAAAAACTCTAATAGGCGATTACCATTCATTGCCCGGACTGAAAGCCGATATAATTGCCGATGAAGTTTTTATTGCACTTGGGACCACCCGGAAAAAAACGCCGGATAAGGATGAGTACTACCGGGTAGATCATGATTACCCGGTAGCAGCGGCAAAAATTGCCAAAGAAAAGGGAGCGAAATCTGTTTTCGTGGTTACGGCGGTCGGGGCAAATGCCCAGTCAAATGTTTTTTATATAAAAACTAAAGGGGAGACCGAAAGGGACATTATAACACTGGATTTTGAGCATACCCATATTTTCTGTCCGTCAATGCTTATGGGAAACCGAAAGGAAAATCGTTCACTGGAAAAGGTTGTAATGAAAATATGGACGGTCATTAATCCGGTCTTTACGGGAAAGCTGAGCAGATATAGAGGGATAGATGGGAAAGATGTCGCCAGGGCAATGATCAATGCCGCGAAAAATCAATCGGAAAAAGTAAAGATCTATCATTGGAAAGAGATGAACGAGTTGTTTTAATTTTTTGAATTAATTTGTTAGTAACCAGCGACTTGAATGTTTTATAGCTTACCACCTTCTTCCTGTCACAAACAATTACCTACAAAAATTACCTTTTCTGTTACCTGTCCACAACTAACTGGTTCTTGAAGAAGTTTCCCATTTCATCATAGAAGTAGCTCATTTATGACCGGTCCCGCCGTGTCATCGTGCTTAGCCGGCAGTTTCTGTTTGGCATAGGTAACAAGGCTGCTACCGAAAAATGGTTATATTATTTTGATGACTGCGGTTTAGTTTTACGTCAGTGAAGGCACCTTATTCTCTCTCTGGCACCAAAACGGACAATCCATACGGTAAAACAACAGGTAAAATACAATGGCATAAAGCGTAAATGGATGATTCAGCTCATCTTAAATCTTTTAAACTAATTTTTATGGCTAAACATGTACGAGCTATTTTTCCGGTATTGCTATTGCTTCTTTCCGGCGGATTGCAGGCGCAGTATTATGTTGGCAGCGGCGCCTTGTTCTTCATCTCTGCTTCCTCCCCCTTTTACGTGAATGGCGATGTGATACTTGCCAGCGGCAGCACGACCGTTAATAACGGCACCTTGCAATTGACCGGTTCGCTTGCGAGCGATGGTACTGCCACCATGTCATCGGGCACCGTGAATTTCAGCGGCAGCGCTGCCCAAACCTTCAGCGGCAATGCCCTGACCGTCGGAACGCTGGTGGCTAGTAATACTTCCGGCGGGATTACGTTGAGTGCGCCGATTACCGTGGGCGCCGCCACCACATTTACCAGCGGCCTGGTAGCTACCGATGCCACCAACCTGCTCATTTATGCCAACGGGGCTTCTCCGGGAACTCCCACCGATGCCAGCCATGTCGATGGCCCCACCCAATACCTGGGCACGGGTGCTTTTACTTACCCGGTGGGTAACGCCACGTATTACCGGAACATTGACGTGAACCTCAGCGCCAATGGCGCCGGCTTAACCGCCACCTATACGCAAGGGGATGGGGTAACCACCAATCCCGGCAATACCACCTACCAGTCGCCACTGGCAGGAGTGAGTAAGATGGAGTATTGGACGCTAACCCCGGTAAGCACCGCCACGGCCACGGTGATGCTGAACTGGGATGCCGCCAGGGTAAGTCCTGGCATTAACAATACCGCCGGCCTGACCGCCTTGCGTGTTGCCCATTTTGACGGCACCCAATGGCTTAATGAGGGAGGCAGCTACTCGGGCACTACTACTTCCGGTACCATTACCTCCGGTACTATCAGCAGTTGGAGTCCCTTTGCGCTGGGCACCACCGATATCATCAGTGCTCCGCTGCCTCTCCAATTCCTTGGCATCAACGCCTCCCTCAACTCCGATGGCTCCAGATTCGTTAACTGGACCGTCACCCAGGAATTCAAGGTAGCCAATTATACCGTGCAGCGCAGCTCCGCCGGTGGGGGCAGTTTTACTGATATCGCCAGCCTCGCTGCTACCGGCAGCCAAAGCAGGCAAACCTACAGCTATACAGATGCCGCCGTGCTGAATAATTCCGTCGTTTATTACCGCATCGCAGCCATTGATATGGATGGTCGTAAAACATACAGCAACATCGTGGCGGTTCCCCTGCAAACCGCTCAGGGCATTAAGCTCCAGCCAAACCCCGTCAGCACCCAGCTCAATATAAGTTTCGGCGCCAGCATGGCAGGCAATTACTCTCTCCAAATCGTTAACACCGCCGGTGCGCTGATGTATCAACAAGAGATTGCCGCAGCAGCTAACAGCACCATCGCCATCAACAGACCTTCCAACATCACCCCGGGACTTTACCTGGTAAAACTTATCCGCAGCAACGACAACTTAACCAACGCTTTTAAGCTACTATTTAAATAAGAGGATAAACCCAAGGTAAATAAAATGATTATGAAGCTTTTATTCTCACTTCTTGCCACCGTAGGGGTCTCTTATGGCGTATCTGCCCAGACGGGCATCGGTACCACTTCTCCCTCCCCGCTGACCAGGCACGTCGCGGGCATGGTTCCTGGCAATGCGCTGTTTATCCTAGCCCCAAGCACTCCTTTCGACTGGCGCACTCCGCAGAATGATAATTTATGGCAGGGGGCCAATGGTATCAACAATCCCTGCCCCAGCGGATGGCATGTGCCTACAAATTCCGAGTGGGGAGCAGAAGCAGGCCTCACCGATTATAATCCGCTAAAACTAACCTATGCAGGCTATCGTGACAGCTTCGGCGGCAATGGCGGTCTGATCCAAGTCGGTAGCTACTGCTTCTATTGGAGCTCTACGCCCGCTCCCGGGAGCAGCTCTACTGGCTCGGGCGCATTTCAATTCTACTTCAACGGCGTCAATGCCGCTTCGACTAGCTACAATTACCGGGGCTTTGGCATGTCCGTCCGCCGCAGAAAATGATTTATCGGAGGGGCAAACACCGATGGGAGTAAAATAAATAAGTAAATGATTTTTAACGGATATCAGTATGTGAAATGATAAAGTGGAGAATCTTATTTTTTTTAATGCTTGGCGCAATATGCAGCCCCTTGTTTGCCCTGGCAAAACAAACGGACGATATCTATGTAAGCGGCCATATACAAGGCTATGCCGGCGGCGCCATTTATCTGTTGCAGTATAACAACAGCAGCCTGTTTGCTTACGAGGTAGCCGATAGTACCCGCACCGATAGTGCCGGCTTTTTTCACCTGCGGCAGCCTTCGGCGCCGGGCATGTACCGTCTTTGTCAGGGTAAGGGCGGCTGGTACAACAGTAATCCCGGCAATACCCTGCACTTATGGTTGGGTTTTGGCGAAGAGGTGGAGTTTCATACCACGGTGAACGATTTTACAAAGGCCGTACAGTTCAGCAAAGGGCGTTACAATACCTGGTGGTTTGCCAACGAACGGTATTTGCAGCCCTATATGCAAAGGCTGGGTATCACCATGCAGTTGCTCGATGTATACCCTGCCGGGCCCTTCTATGCACGGATACAGGAGGAGTACCTGCAGGTGCAGGAAGAATACAAAGCTGCCTGGATGGGGTTAAAAAGGCAGCAGCCTACCAATATATTATTAGACGACCAGCGGCGCCTCGTGGTGCCTTTTACCGGCAGCCTGTTCAAAAAGCAAGACCGCACCCGGTACTGGCAGCAGCATTTGCTGGACAGCGTGGATTTTTCCCAGCCCAGCTTGCAGGCTTCACATCTCTTGGGGCAACGGCTGCAGCAATACATGGAAATGTACGGTTATCCTTATGCCTTCGACAGCCGTACCGCCATGGACAGCGGGTTGCTGGTGGCGGTAAAAGGTATTATTGTGCATTGTAAAGACGGGTATTTCAGCCGCAACCATCCTGCCTCCCTAACGGCTTCCCTGCAGTTTGCAGCCGCCTGGCTGTATAATTTTTGTACCGACAAGGGGCTTGATCAATGCCTGGCCTATACGGCCGGGCAGATGACGGCGGACGTGTTTACCAATACCTGCAATGCAAGCCCCGGCACGCTGCAAACCCTGCAACGCATGCAAGCGTCACAGAAACTAAAGCCCGGCATGGCGGCCCCGGAGATAACCCTCGGCGATACCGGCATTAAAAAGCTGGCAGACGTCAAAGCCCCTAAAACCCTGGTGCTGTTCTGGGCCAGCTGGTGCCCGCATTGCCAGCAGGAACTGCCGCTGCTCAAAAAACTGTACGACAGCATCGGGCATAAGAACTGGGAAGTGCTGGCGGTGAGCATTGACACCTCGATGCAGGCCTGGGTAGATGGGGTGAGAGCCGGAGGCTACAACTGGCTCAACTATTGCGACCGGCGGGGTTGGGACAGTCCGCCGGCCAAAGACTACGGCGTATTTTCCACGCCATCGATGTTCCTGCTGGACGAGCAAAAGCGTATTCTTGCAAGGCCGGGAACGGTGGAAGAGCTAAAGCAATGCTTACGAAACCAAGGCGAATAAGTTGAAAATGGACAAAAAACATCCATGTTAGGCCTGGCGAACTCTCTGATGTGGCCATTTATCTTTGTCTATTCTCATATTTTTTGCGATCCAGGTGGCGCCATTTACCTGGAATGTATATATCTTTTGCTCATTAAATATAAAGCCGGCTTTTGTATAGCATTTTATCCCGGCTATATTCCAGTCGAAAACATTCAACTCTACTTCTTTTGCATTCAATTTCTCAAAGGAATATTCCAATAGCTCATTTATGATCAGTCCGCCGAGGCCCTGCCCCCGGTTGGATATATCACCTACCAGGACTTTATCCAATTTACAGATGCCGTCGTCCAGCAGGATGATCTCGGCATGTCCAATCGTTTCGTTTTTGGAAATGTCGACGATGTTAAATGAAAAGCTATTCTTGTCGTCTAAATAATTTTGAAGCTGCGAAGTGTTTAATGGATAGGTGAAATAGGTTCCGGCAATGGTCATCAGCAGCTCTTCGCTATCGATCCAGGATATAAATTGAGTGAAGTCGGATGGTTCAAACGGGCGCAGCTTTATCATAGGTTTGCTTTTGGTTGTCTCCAATAAAGTTAGCCATTTATTCGGGATGGTTAAGGTGTTAGCCGGTGGAAATCCAGGTCCTGAAAATCGTAGCTGAAATCCGTCAGGGATGAAACGGGTTTCATCCGGATGCTTGTTGCCAGCCCCCGCTCATCGAGGCTAAAGAGCAAAAACGCATCGGCATTCATGCTCCTGTCCCGCCATTTTACGATAAAACTGTTGCCTTTATAGGGTAGAAGCTTTCCTGTCAGCTTGGGTGACCTTTTGGAGTCAAACCAGGGTTTGCCATTCTTTATGCTGATAACCACATCTCCCAGCCAGGGGTCCCGGTAGGTGCCGGAATATATGGAGAAGTCCGCTGATCCCTGTGATGCCTGGCGGCCCTGGAATTGCGCTACCGCTTTCCAGATGGAGTCCGTCACCTTTTTTTCTGCATCCAGCTGTTTCTTCCGGTATCCGGCGTACTCGGTAACGCGGTTTGTGCCCTTGATCCCCAGGTAACCATCTGCGAAATGTGTATTATAGGTTTAAGCTGTACCCACTTGCTCAGATCGGCGATGGAGGAATACAAGCCGCCTGCGGCGTGATCGACCTTTGACCTGCTCCTTGCGATGACCTGTACCTTTCCTTCCACCCGTGCATGTCCGTCGATGACATTTGAACTATCCTGCAGCCGGTCGAAGCTTGCCGCGCTGTGGGTCATGCCCAGGGGATGCAGGATCTTTTTCTCGATGAAGTCTTCGAAGCTCATACCGCTGACCCGGGCTACGACTTCGCCCGCTACGATATAGAGGTTGTTGTCATAGGCATACTGCGACCGGAAGCTGGTCGCGGGTTTGAGGAAACGCAGGTTATGGAGGATATCGGCAATGGTGAAATCGCTGGAGTCGGGAAAGAACATCAGATCGCCGGCTCCCAGCCCCAGTCCGCTGCGGTGGCATAGCAGGTCCCTGATGGTAAACTCTTCGGTGACATAAGGGTCGAAGAGCTGAAATTCCGGAATATACTTCCTCACTTTGTCATCCCAATCCAGTTTCCCTGCATCAACCAGCATGCCGAGAGCTGCCGTTGTGAAAGCCTTGCTATTGGAAGCGATACCGAAAAGCGTATTCTCGTCCACTGGCTGTCGTGTGTCTAAGGACCGTACTCCATATCCTTTGGAGTGGATAACCTTACCGTCTTTGATCACACAGACGGCGATGCCTGGCACATCGAAGGTCCTGAGGGTGCGGAGGACGAGGGTGTCGATCGCGGTGGAGCTCATGGGTTGGGATAAGGCGGGAAGAATCGGTTGGGCTTGCCCGGAAGGGGATTGGGCCTGGCCGGAAGGGATGGAGGAGAGAGATAAAAGAATAAGGAGGGAAGCGATTCTCATGGTAAACCGATTTTCGATAAAAATAGGGAAAATCGGTTTACCATGAGTGGTCATGAGTATGACGGGTTGCGGAGGCTTACGCGATTCCCGGTTGATGGGCCATAAGATCAGATTCTGCGCCAAAGGCCTGGTCTATGACTATTTTCCAGGCGCCATCGGCCTGTTGCTTCATTACCTCAATGCCTTTGGCGCTGATCTTTACTTCATCGCCATCGGTAATGTTCCACTCGGACCGGCCCAGGGCGATGTCTCCTGTTTGAAAACAATAAACAGTTTTAATTTCCATTTTTCCTTTAATGGACAAGATAGCTTTTATCGCTTCTTCAAATTGGGTTTTGCCGGATACAGGCTTTCCCGGTTCGGGTACAATAATTCCCGTAACATCGTACATATTCATTACGGTGGCTACATCACCCGTGTTGAAGGCAGCTGCAAGCGCGGCATGAGTTTCTTCTGCTCTTTTTGGTAAGTTCATCTTTTTTGATTTTTATTTGTTTGGAAATAAGAAATTGTTACAGGATCGATGAGAAATTTTTATCGTTGTTGATGGTATTTGCCAGCTTAGAGGCACTCTCGTAGACTTTGTTAAAAAAGAATGGGCCCATGCTGATCCTTTTTACGCCCAGGTCTCCAAGCTCTCCGAAATCCGGAAGGCCAGGCATGCACATAACGTTGATGGGAAGTCTTGTGGCTTTCACCACTGCTGTAATGTCATCCGCATTGGTAATACAGGGAACGAAGATCCCGTTGGCGCCGGCGTTTTCATAGTTTTTGATGCGGGTAAGGGTTTCAGCAAGCGCCGTTGGTTTACCCAAAAGAAATCCGTCTGTTCTGATATTTAAAAACAGCTGCAGGTTATTCCGGCTGATGTGCCCGGCTATTGCCGAAACAGTTGTTTGAAATTCAGTAACGGGTTGAAAATGGCGGGTCGCACCGGCAATGGTATCTTCGAGGTTTATGCCCACAACACCGGCATCATGCAATTTGTCTATATTCCTGATGATGTCTTGAACCGTCCGGCTGTATCCCCCTTCCATATCAACCGAAAAAGGTATTCGAACGGTTTCAACCACTTTTTTTGCCAATTGAAGCAAGGTGTCAAATGGAAGGTTTTCGCCGTCTTCATAGCCCAGTGAATTCGACAAAGCCTGGCTGGATATTCCTATCGCTTTATAACCGCTGGCTTCAAATATTTTTGCACTGGAGACATCCCAGATATTCCCTAACAGAAAGGGCAGTGGATTTTGATGGAGTTGCAGAAATTTTTTAAAGGGAGTCATACAATAATTTGTTTAATGATTTACCGGAACAAAATTATTGCAGTGACAGATCCTGGAATTGTATAAAACGGAACAGTTATATTCGCAGATATGGAAGAGCCTTTTTTTATCCCGGTCGTATATAAAGGTGCTGAATTAGAATTTGAGGCTAGTTTACAGCGGCGGGGTTATACTTATGCTTTACATGTCAATGTTTTTGGGACAATGGTTGTCTTCGAACGGGATGAAGAAGGAAATTGGCGCGTGTTGATGCCTGTTGAAGAAAAAGGAAAGGTTCCCGATACAGAACTTTTGCAAGTTCTTATAGCCGCCCTTGAGGAAATAGTAAAGTGATTTTTGCGATTTTTCTAATTGATTATCAATTAATTGCGTTTTTATACGAAAATAATCAAAGATTTTTTGAAAATGTAGTTACAAAACTACAATCAGGTAATACTAATTCTATGTCGGGAGATGCTGAAGGGAAGAGAGGGTAAAACTCAGACAATTATTGTGTTGGTGTTTTTATATAGCGGTTGTTGATTATCGTATTTAATGTTTGCGACAGGTTGTTTTAAGGGTCAAGACCATTCCATTATTGGAGTGGTCTTATTTTTTTGCTTGTGATTATGGGATTGGTTGAGGCCACTGGGCAGGTGGACGCAGCCACAATGTGGTGCGGGTAATTACAGCCTGGAAAGGATAAATGTCAAATCACTGTACGACTGAGGTCAAATTGCATTTGAAGGTCAGCAAGGATGCCCTTGACATCTGGATGGAGATCTTTTTATCGGCCATAAAGTTTCTGACGAGTGGATCGCCGTTCAGTACGCTAAAGAGGTCTTTGCCCATCGGGGGAACCCCCATGCTGTTTTCGATTTTTCCATTCGATATTTCCAGGTCAAAAGAGAAGTTAACGTTTTTTCTATTATCAACGGATTGAAGCTCCATTTTACTCAAAGTGATCTGCTGCTCTTCATTTAGAGCCTTCTTAAGCATAATTCTGATTGCGGGTAAATATTTCGTCCACAGCGCCAAAAACTTTCCATCAGTCATAAATAATCGGGTTTTTAGATTTCCCTGGGGGGCTCCCCCATGTGTTCTTTCTGGCAATGGTACGCTATATTCGGCTATAATGACCGATTCCGACTCATAAATTGCAATAATGATATTGACCACAGCCCGTCACTGTTTCTTGTTGCAGACATATATATAAATGATTATCAGTTTTTTATGAGCATTTTAGCCGTTTATGAACCCAGGAACATTTTTGTTTTGAAGTTTGGCTGGTTTGTCCCGGGTAAAAGGCGAAGCCGATGATATTATCACTAAGTAATATACCTTAATTTTTGAAATATCCCCTGCACATAAAATATAAACGATTGCTTATCAGTTAATATTACAGTCCAATTGCTGAACTATGGTTAAGGCCCCTAAAACTTCCGGAAAACTGCTGTTTTTCTCCATCCTCCTGTTTTTATCCCCGGCCATCCTGATCATTGTTTTATTAATCCATATCATTTCTTATCCGCATGACCTTTTTCACCGGAGAGACCTGTTTATTTTGTGGATCACGCTGATCTTACTGCTTGTCCTCGTCATCGGGATGGCTAGCTTTCGCCAGCAAAGAAAAGATTTCCATAAATTAAAGAGGTTATTGTCCGAATCAAGAAAATCGCAAAACTTATTGCGTACAATGATCGACGCTACCCCGGACCTGATATTCATCCTGGACAAAGAGCACCGGTACCAGATGGTGAACAAGGCTTTTGCCGGAAGGACCCCTTTTGGCCCGGATTACTTCCGGAACAAGACTGCGCTTGATATCGGCATAGCGGAAGAGGTGGTACTCGGTAATCCGGCCAAAGGCATCCGGGGGCTCTGGCCGGACGAAGACGAAGTCATGACCACCGGGGAAAGCCGGTATATCCCGGAGGAGGTGATCCGGATCAACGGGAGGGAAGAGATAGTTACAACGGTAAAGGTCCCGCTTAAAGATGAAAATGGGCTGGTCTACGGGATTCTCTGCTTTGTACATAATATAACGGCGCTTAAAAGAAAAGAGGAGGATCTCCGCAAGAAGGACCGGTTATTACAGGCGGTCGCGATGGCGACGCATGAGCTGATCAGCAACAGCGAACTGGAAAATGCGCTGGGAAAAGTCGTTTCCTTGCTGGGCAACCGGGTCGAGCTGGACCGGGTGAATGTATATTACAATATAAAAGATGAGGCCGGTGTCTCTTACTACAATCAATTGGTAAGCTGGGAGAGCCGAACGAATGAGACGGAATATAACCGTCCCGATATGCAGCGGGTACCATTCAGTTTGCATCCCTTTGGCCTGGGGGTGCTGGGCAGGCGGGAGATCTATTGCAGGGACATCGATAAGATGGAAGACCAGGGGCTGGTGGAGCTGTTGAAGAAAAGGGATGTCCGGTCGATGGCTTCCATACCGATATTTATCGCTGACCGTTGGTGGGGATTCGTCAGCTTCAATGATTGTAAGGGACAGCGGAAGTGGACCGAAGCGGAATTTTCCATCCTTGAGTCTTTCGCTAATACCCTGGGGGCGGCGATTGGAAGAAAGGAAATGGAGCGGGAGCTGATCCAGGCCAAGGAAGAAGCGGAGGCGGCGAACAAGGCTAAGAGTGAGTTCATTGCCAATATGAGCCATGAATTACGCACTCCCATGAATGGTATCATAGGATTCAATGACCTGGTATTGGCGACGCAGCTGCAGAAAATGCAACGCGAATACCTGGAGAACGTCCGCAAATCGGCTTATAACCTGTTGAACCTTATCAATGATATACTCGATTTTTCGAAGATCGAGTCCGGGAAGCTTCTGATCGATGCTACTGTCTTCAGGCCTTATGAGCTGGTGGAAGATACCATCGACATCCTGAATATAAAAGCGTTCGAGAAAAAAATCGAGCTTATTTGCCGGGTCGACCCCGCTCTTCCTGCGTTAGTATGCGGGGATGCTGCCCGGATCAGACAGATATTGATCAACCTGCTGGGCAATGCCATTAAATTCACGGAGAATGGAGAAGTGGTTATGACTGTAAAACAGAAAGGCGGCGGTATATCCATCGATATCAGGGATACGGGTATCGGCATAGCGCCGGAAAAATTGAATAGGATATTTGAGAGCTTTACCCAGGGTGATTCTTCCACCACCCGTAAATATGGAGGGAGCGGCCTCGGGCTTACTATTTCTAAAAACCTCGCGGAACTAATGGGGGGAACCCTGAGCGTAGAAAGCGAACCCGGAGAAGGCAGCCGGTTCAGCTTGTTTCTCCCATTGGAAATAGTCGATGAGCAGCCCATGGCCCTGGCGGTTGCCAACTCGTCTATATGCAGGGTGCTGGTGATCGACGACAATGAATCGAATGGCCGGTGGATGCAGGGGATCTTCGAATACTTAAACATTCCCTGTGTCGTTGCCAGGAACGGGACAGAGGCCCTGGATGAAATAGGACGAGCGATTCAGCAAGAGTCCCCTTTCGATGTCATTATCTCCGACTACCAGATGCCTGTCATGGATGGAATTACGCTGATAAAACAACTAAAGAAAAAGCTGACGGGCCAGACACTCTCTTTCATACTCATGTTGTCCGATTTGGACCAGATATCCTATCAGCAGGAAGCAGAGGAGGCGGGCATTACTATCTTCCTGCCAAAACCCATCAAGCTGTATGAGCTGGGGAATACTCTCCACTCCCTGAGATATGCACAGGCCCCGGACAGAACGCTTAATCCCGCGAAACCAGTCGTCGATACCCCCCAAAACAAGGTCACTATCCTGGTAGTGGAAGACGATCCGCTTAATATGTTGCTTATTTCCGAAGTGTTGACTAAAATGGGTTTCGACGTGATCCGGGCTGCGAATGGCAAGGAAGGGCTGGAGATACTGAAACAGGAAGAGCCTGCCCTGGTATTTATGGATATCAATATGCCGGAGCAGGACGGATATGACAGCACCCGGCTGATCCGGCAATTGCCTGGTGTCATAGGCAGTATACCGGTTATCGCGTTGACGGCAGACGCTATGGAAGAAGACAAGAAAAAGTGCCTGGAAGCCGGTATGAATAGCTTTATTGCCAAACCTTTCCGGCTGGAAGAGATCGAACAGGCGCTGCGGAAATTCATACCAGCATGAATAAAAGACATATATTGTTCGTAGCCCGATGGTTAAATTTGCAGAATGGATATAAGACATTTACGATTGATAAAAACCATTGCTGATGAAAAAGGCATTACCAGGTCATTGGATAAGCTGTTTCTTACTCAATCAGCCGTAAGTCATCAGTTAAAGGATATTGAAGGACGGCTGGGGGTTAAGATCTTTTCCCGCACCAAAAATCAATGGCTGCTCACCGAAGAGGGAAAGATATTGTATGATACCGCAACGAAAGTGCTTGCGGAAATAGAACAGGCCATCGGGAAGATCAACCACATGCGGGAAGGGCATGCCGGGGTCATCCGGCTTAGCACGGAATGCCTGACTACTTATCACTGGCTGCCTGCTTTTATGGTCAGAATGAAATTGCTGTATCCAAACCTGGAGGTGAAGATCGTCATGGAAGCTACTCATAAGCCGCTGCAGAAGCTGCTGAACAATGAGCTTGATCTTGGAATAACCACGGATCCATGGGATGATAAAAGCATCCGGTACGTCGAGCTGTTCAAGGATGAAGTGATGGCTGTACTCCCTGCCGGGCATCCCCTCGCCGCAAAAAAATATCTTACGGAGGAGGATTTTAAAGAGGAGACATTGATCATTCATTCCTACCCGCTGGAGACGGTGACCGTTCATCAGCATTTCCTGAGACAGAAAAAGGTTCAGCCAAAACAGATAATTGCCATGCCGATCACGGAAGGCGCCCTGGAAATGGTTAAGGCCGGAATGGGTATTTTGACTATGCCCAGGTGGGCTTTGAAGGCTTTTGCCGCGTCTCCCGACCTGGTGATGGTGAAAATTTCTCCAAAAGGCCTGATCAGGAGCAATTATGCCGCCATAAGACATGAAGACTCGGCTAAAAAATATATACAGGATTTTATTGACAATTTGAAGGAGGAATTATCCAGGTAGTATGGAATATCAAATAAGACCGGTCCGGCAGGATGACCTCGATGAACTGCTGGTATTGATGCAGGGACATGCGGACTATGAAAGAGCCGGATTCAGTCCTTCCGGCAAAAAAGAGAAATTGGGTGTTGCCTTGTTCGGGGGGCCGCCCAGGCTGTACTGCCGGGTGGTCGAAACGAAGAATGGGCTGGCGGGTTATGTGTCTTATACTTTTGATTATTCGACCTGGGATGCCGCAGAATTTATGTATATGGATTGTCTTTTCCTGCGCGAAGAGGTAAGGGGTCTTGGCATAGGCCCGGAGATACTGAAACTTCTTAGGGTGGAGGCGGGAAAACACAATTGTATCAATATCCAGTGGCAGACACCGGCGTTTAATGAGCCGGCTATAAGGTTCTATCACAGGAACCTGGCGACTTCAAAAGAAAAGGTCAGGTTTGTTTTGGCCTTATAGCCGGCCGGCGCCACGCGGGCGGATGCGGTGAGGCTGGGGGCGGTGCTTAGCAGGCACACCCAATCTTCAGTCCGGCGGTGTGGTTGGCGCCTTCGGTTTGATAACCATCTAATTTCCACCATTCGATTCCTCCGATGAGCTCCCTGACATTAAAACCGAGCCTGGTCATGTTGAGCGCTCCCCTTGTTGAAGCATTGCAGCCTATTCCGTCGCAGTAGGCAACATATAGGGCGGACCTGTCGAAGCCGGAGGTTGTTTGGCTATTCATTTCCCTGTGCGGCAGGTTTATGGCGCCCGGAATATGTTCTTTTTCATAAGCGAAATTCCTGCGGGCGTCGATGACGATGACATTTTCGTTTTTTGCCAGGGCCTCGAAGAGATCGGATGGGTCCATTTCGAAAGAGAGTTTGTCCTGGAAGTGTTGGATAGCTGTTTGCATTTGTTACTGTTTTATCCACCAAAAGTAAAACAGGGTCGGAGATTAGTTTCATGAGAATCCGAGCATTCGATCATGTTGTTTAGGCTGGTTTTAATCGCTCAATTGAAAATTTACCTATTTTTAATGCACCTTCAATCACCCTTAATGACTCAAAAACACTGCTTGTCTATTTTGGCCTTTTGTTTTTTTGCCGGGGCTATCTTTGTATTTCCCGGATGTAATAAAAACGGGCCTTCTCCGGCTCCTGTGATCCCGGCAACCTTATCGGTGGCTCCGGCTGTGGATACCATGGGCGGGATCGTTACGATAACGGGAGCAAACTTCAATACCACGGCCTCCCGGGACACGGTGATATTTAGTGATAGCATAGCTGCGCAGGTGTTGAGCGCCTCCGCCACCCAATTGACTGTAGTCGTGCCCTACTATGCAGTCAAGGGAAAAATTATAGTAAGGGCAAATGGATCGACTGCACAGACGGCGCAGGACTTTGTGGTGGCGCCAAAGTTTTTTCCGCAAAGCGAGGGAGCGGGTTATGCGGTCACGGTATTTGCCGAAGGGAATGGCGTGCTTTCGGATTATAGTGTAAAATTTAATGGGGTACCGGCCAAGGCAACTGGCTTGTTCCAGGACCTGGTTACTGTGATCGTTCCGGCGGGCGCTGCGAATGGCCCTATTTCTGTGACATATAAAGGGCATGAGGCCGCTTCATTGACCAGCTTCACGGTTGCCCCGGTGGGGGTGGTTACGACGCTTGCGGGGAATGGCAGTTATGGTTCGGTGGATGGTACAGGCGGTGTAGCCAGCTTTTTTAACCCGTTGGGGATGGTGACGGATGGTACCGGTAATGTTTTTGTGGCCGACCTGAATGGCGGGACGATCAGAATGATCACGCCCGCAGGGGTAGTCAGCACTTTTGCGGGGAATGGAAGCTTTGGGTCGACCGACGGTGCTTTACTATCGGCGGGATTTTATGGTCCGAGCGGGATAACGATGGCTAAGAACGGGGATATATATGTGACGGATCAGTTCAGCAGCAGGATCAGGAAGATCAGTTCGGGTTATGTCACCACTATTGTCGGGGCGGGACCGGGTGCTTCACCCGTCTTCTCGCCTATAGGGATCTGTATGGACGGAACAGGGAATTTGTATGTCGGGGATGCCCTGAATGAGCAGGTCAAGAAAATAGCTCCGGATGGCACCCTGACGACGCTGGCTGGGGTTGGGACGCAGGGGTTTATGGATGGGCCTGGTTCGGGCGCGAGGTTCAATACGCCTTCCGGGCTGGTTTTAGATGCAGCCGGCAATCTGTATGTGGCAGATATGGGAAATAGCAGGATCAGGATGGTCAGTACTTCCGGGGTGGTAAGCTCTTTTGCGGGGAGTATCCAGGACTATAAGGATGGGACAGGCACCAATGCCAGTTTTAATCAGCCGACCGATGTGGCAATGGACGGTTCGGGGAATATATATGTAGCGGATCGCGGGAACCAGGTGATCAGGAGGATCACGCCTGCCGGGGTAGTGACGACCATTGCCGGTAGTCCCGGGCAGAAGGGGTTTGCTGATGGCGAGGCAGCGGCGGCGGCCTTTAGTGGTCCGGCAGGGATCACTATAGACAAGAATGGGGTTATTTATGTGAGTGACCAGGGGAATTCGAGGATACGGAAGATTACGATCCACTGATCCTGCGGCGATCTGCGGCTGGGATAAGGTGGATCCTGCGGCAGGGAAAAGGTGGGTTTAGGACTGTCTAAGTCTGTAGGTCTGTTTTTGTGACTGCTGCTCGGATTGTTGGCGTGCCTTCTCCTGCGGTGTGTTTTGCCAGTTTATTAGTCTTTGTATGGTGTTATGGTCGCAGCGTTCGCCGAGCTCGCTGCCGCTAAAGACCGATCGGCCGGCGAAGTCGATATAGGTTACATCGTTGCAGAGTCCTTGTTTATCCCGGTGCAGGACCATGTAGATCTTGTCCTGTGTCATTTTTTGCGTGAGTAGTTGCATCGTGGCCGAGTTTTTTACCAGATTCCATTGGACGCGGAAGGTCATGTGTTCCCGGGCCTGCTGTTTTAGGGCCTGGTTTTGTACCATTTTCTTTTCGAGATTGTCGAGGGTAGGCTTGCAGTCAAAAAAGCTGGCTTTCAGAGGGACGCCGATATATTTGCCATGCTCATCCAGGACCCGGTAGAGAAGGCCGCGGCGTTGATATAATTTTGAATCTTCTCTTCCCCGGTAGGCTTCCACATTATATAATTTTAGTACGGCGTTGAGCTGTTTCAGGGAAGTGTATCTATAGTTCTCTGTGACGTGTTCCAGGACCCGGGATACGGATCGGGTAGTGGATGATTCGCCGTATTTAACTTTTTTTATTTGGCCTGCCTGCTGCTGTTGCCGGAGCGCCTGCTGCAGCTGTTGGAGAGGCTCCTGCTTCTTTTCGGCCGTTACAAGCTGGAATTCCGATTCGATGCGTTGTTTGGCTTTTTCGGACTGGTTCCGGCCGATGTTGAACAGCTCTATCGGATCGCCGTTGGGGCGCACGTGTGTCGTCACGATATGGCAGTGGGGGTGTCCTGCGTCGTGATGGCGGTATACCAGGTAGGGCTGCCGTTCGAATCCTATCTCTTTCATATAACACCCGGCGATGTTTTTCATTTTTTCATTGGATAGCTGGTCTGACGGATCGAAGTTCAGCGTGATGTGCAGGCTGGTGCGAACGTTTTCGTTTAGCTCCATGCGTCGTTTGAAACAGTGGAGCTTGTCTGCCGGGGTGAGGCGGGGGAGGTCTTTCAGAAAATTGGCGGCCTGGAGGCATTCGGCTCTTCCCTGTGTGACTTTTAGTTCGTTGTAGGTCAGGGACCTGGCGATGCTGCGGGAGGTTGTTATTTTGGGTCGCATTTGTCGGATAGTTTTACGATGTGATCCCTGATCTCTGCTACTGCCTTTGAAACGTTGATGGCGTGGAATTGCAGCAGGTAGAGGGTTGAATTGGGTTCTGGCGTTTTCTCCCCTGAGTCGAGCTTTTGTATCGCCTGGGCGAAATCGCTGCCGATGGTTTCGAGCCGGGGCAGGAGCCGGATCATCTGTTGTTCCAACTCGTCGAAAGACTGGTTCCGGTAGAAGACGCGGACCGGTTTGCCGGTCAGCAGTTTCCGGGCATATTCGCTGGTGCTGCGACAGGTAGTGTTGGAGGCCAGTTTGTGTACTTTGTCCCATTCCTGCTGGGAAAGGCGGACGTTAAGACGGCGGAGTCTGTTTGGATCCATGGGATAAATGTTTTGATAATGTTGTAATTTAATCAAAACATTTATATTTGTAAAAAAGTTTAAAGGATGGCGAAAGAGTATTATGACGTCAGTTACAAGACTTATTTTAATGACCGGATAAAACCGCTTGTGTTCCGGGGCAGGGAGACCCATCCTTTATATGTCCAGGTAACCTATGATAGAAGGTCTATTTTCTTTAAGAGTTATTATTTCGAGGTTTTTGCCCGGCCGAAATACGATTTTTTGAAAACTAATATTTTGCAGATCAATGACCTGGAAAGCCGGATGGTCGACTATCTTATAAACAGGGATGCCGAACGGTTTGAGCTGGATGGATTGTTAGGTCAGTATAAACTATTCAGTACGGATGTGTTGGATAGTTTTGACGGGTCTTTTAAAATATGGCTGGGGGCATTTCTTAAAGGGGAAGGGTTCCCGGGATTGGCTTTTTTTATCGAAACTGCGCCGGATGGGGTTGCTGCTATTCAGCTATGGGATGAGCTGAAAAAAAGCCTGCAGCCGGATATTTTTGATAAAATGGAGGAAGCGGTCGTGAGGGACGGGCATCCTTATATTCCACTGGCGACTTATATACGGGGGAAATTCCCGAAAGGACCTTTTTGTCTGCCTTTGTATGAATGGGCCAGGGAGGAAAAACAAGCAGAGATCGAGGAATATTTAGCGGATGTGTTTTGGGGATTGGATATGGGGAGGGTTACCCGGGCGGTGGCAAAGGTATTATATCCTAAAGGGCTTATGGTTTGACTCGTTTGGCTTCATGTTAAGGGGGGACAGGCAAACAATTGCCGATTATTTTGTAAATTGTATATAGCCTTCCGGAATCGGATCTGACGATACTGCCATCAAATTTTACTTATTCCTGCATGATACGATTCATACTCAATAATAAGCTGATTCATACGGATGATCCACCAGGGACATTGTTGCTGGATTTTATCCGGTATAGCGAATGCCTGACGGGTACCAAGATCGGCTGCCGGGAGGGGGACTGCGGCGCCTGTACGGTATTGATCGGGGAGTTGAAGGGGGGCAGGGTCGTTTACCGGTCGGTTACTTCCTGTCTGACGGCCCTGGGTAACGTGCATCAAAAACATGTAGTCACCGTAGAGGGTTTGAATGATACGGGGTTGAATTTTCTTCAGAAAGCGATATGTGAGGAGGGCGGGACGCAATGCGGCTTTTGTACGCCGGGATTTATTGTGTCTATGGCGGGATTTTGCCTGAGTGATAAAGCGCCCACGCAGGTGCAGGCGGTGGCGGCTGTGGATGGAAATATTTGCCGGTGTACCGGGTATAAGTCGATCGAAAGGGCTTTGGCGAGGGTAGTGAGGCTGCTGGAAGGTCGTGGGGCGGATGGGGATAGTGGGGTGGATGGGGATGACGGGACGGATGGCGACAATGGGGTTGGGTTTTTGGTGGACAATGAGGTAGTGCCGGCCTGGTTTGCGGCGATTCCCGGCAGGCTGGCTGCGCTGGCACTGCAGCCAAACGGCGTGCTACATGAAGGGAAGGGAGGACGATTCCTCGGCGGCGGGACCGATCTGTATGTACAGCAGCATGCGGCGATGGTGGATGCGGAGCTGGAGTTTTTGGCTGTGAGGGGAGATATGAAAAGGATCGTCGGGTCGGGTGGAAGCTGTGTTATCGGCGGGGCGGCCACGGTCTCCGATATGATGGAATCTCCTGTGATCCGTGGGGCTTTTCCGCATTTTGACGACTATGCCCGGCTGATAGCATCTACTCCTATACGTAGTATTGCTACGGTGGCGGGTAATTTTGTGAATGCATCACCTATCGGAGATCTCTCGATCTTTTTTCTGGCGCTGGATGCGCAGCTCACCCTGAGCAATGGGGTGGCGCGAAGGGAACTGCCACTGCGGAAATTTTTTGCCGGCTATAAGTTATTAAATAAAGAACCGGATGAATTTATCGAGAAAATAAGTTTTAACAAACCCGACCGGGATATACTTTTCCATTTTGAGAAGGTGAGCAAGCGGACCAACCTGGATATTGCCAGTGTGAACACCGCGATGTGGGTAAAGCTATCGGAGGGGAAGATTGTGGAGGGGGCTGTTTCGGCAGGCGGAGTTGGTCCTGTGCCGGCCTGGCTCGAAGGGGCGTCCGCGGTGATGAGCGGACGATGGCCGGATGCGGGATTGTTGGAGGAGGTAGTGGAAGCAGCGCAGGCTGCCGTTTCGCCGATCAGTGATGCGAGGGGGACGGCGGAGTATAAGCGGTTGCTGCTGGGGCAGCTGATCAAGGCTCATTTTTTAACGTTGTTTGGGGAATTGGAGGGCTTTATATGAAACACATCGATTCTGCGGCGCATACGAGGGGTGAATCCATTTACCTGGATGATATTCCCTTACTAAGGGGCACTTTGTTTGGCGCCGTATTCGGTTCGCCCCTGGCGCATGGCTTGGTCCGCCGGCTGGATGTCAGCGGTGCGGAGCAGATTCCGGGAGTCATACGCGTGTTTACATTCCGGGATGTAACAGGGGAGAACCAGATAGGGGGCATCGTGCCGGACGAACCTTTGTTCGCCGAAGAGCATGTTCATTTTTGCGGTATGCCGCTGGCTTTTGTGGTGGCCGTTTCGGAGACGGCGGCCCGGCATGCGGTGGGAAAGATAAAAGCAGATATCGAGCCTTTGCCGGTGATCACCGATCCGCGGGAGGCGCAGGCGAAGGGGGAGCTGATCGTACCGCCCCGGACATTCCAATTAGGAGATGTTGGCGCCGCGTGGCCGGCGTGTGAATATCTTGTCGAAGGACGTGCCGACACGAATGGGCAGGAACACCTGTATATCGAGACACAGGGCGCTTATGCGGTGCCGCTGGAAAATCAAACGATACGTATCTATTCTTCCACACAGGCGCCGACGGCTGTGCAGCGGGCTGTCTCTAAAGTAACGGGTTTGGCGATGCATGCTTTGGACATAGAGGTCACCCGGCTGGGGGGTGGGTTTGGCGGTAAAGAGGACCAGGCCAATGGCTGGGCGGCCTTGTGTGCGCTGGCTTGTCTTCATTTGAAAAAGCCGGTGAAATATGCGATGCCCCGGACAGACGATATGGTGATGACGGGGAAGCGGCATCCGTATTCCTCGGATTTTAAGATTGGACTGGATGCGGCGCTGAAAATATTGGCATACGAGGTAACCTTTTATCAGAATGCCGGCGCCGCCGCCGACTTGTCACCGGCTGTACTGGAGCGGACGCTCTTCCACTGCACTAATTCCTATTTCATTCCGAACGTAAGGGCCACTGCCTATAGCTGCCGGACGAACCTGCCGCCGAATACGGCGTTCAGGGGATTTGGCGGCCCGCAGGGCATGTTTGTCATCGAGGCGGCTATTACAAAGGCGGCTGAGACCCTGGGTGTGCCCGCTGCCCTGATCCAGAAAAGGAATCTGCAAAAGACGGGGGATGAGTTTCCTTATGGGCAGCGCGCGGTAAGTGAGGCGGGGACTTGCTGGCAAAAGGCAGAGGACCTCTATGATATCGGGGCGTTGCGTGCCGGCGTGGAAGACTTTAACAGGGAGAACAAACTTTTCAAGAAAGGGTTGGCATTTATGCCGGTGTGTTTTGGTATTTCATTCACAAAGACCTTTTTGAACCAGGCAAGGGCCCAGGTCCATGTCTATACGGATGGGACTGTCTCGGTGAGCACGGGTGCGGTGGAGATGGGGCAGGGTGTCAATACCAAAATGATGCAGGTGGTTATGGCGGTGTTCTCCATAGATGCGAGTTTAGTGAAGGTGCAGGCGACGAGTACTTTTCGGATTGCCAATACATCGCCCTCGGCGGCGAGCTCAACAGCTGATCTGAATGGGAAGGCGGTGTTGATAGCCTGTACGAAGATATTGGACAGGTTGAAGGAGGTAGCGGCTTTGGAACCCGGGGGGGCGGGTATGACCTGGAAGCAACTGGTCATGGCTGCCTTTGTCCGGCGGGTGAGCCTTTCTGAACATGCGCATTATGCTACGCCGGACATTCATTTCGATGCCAGCAGGGAGAAAGGGCATCCGTTTGCCTATCATGTATATGGTACGGCCATCGTCATTGCTACCCTGGATTGCCTGCGGGGCCGTTATACCCTGGATGCGGTGAAAGTGGTGCATGATTCCGGCGTCAGTTTGAACCCGACGATCGACCGGGGACAGATAGAGGGTGGTATTGTGCAGGGCATCGGCTGGATGACGATGGAAGAAGTGGTGTATGATGAGGAAGGGCGCCTGCGGTCGAATACCTTGTCTACTTATAAAGTGCCTGATATTTATTCCGCGCCGGGGGAGATTAGTATTGACTTTTTGGAGAAGGACGGCGACAGCCCGGCGATCTTTGGGAGTAAGGCCGTGGGTGAACCCCCGCTGATGTACGGCATCGGCGCCTATTTCGCGCTGCGTAGTGCGATACGTGCTTTCAATCCTTTGGCGGCGCTTCCGTTTAGCACTCCGTTAACACCTGAAAAAGCCCTTATGGGGTTGTATGCAAACAAACTGAAACATGTTGCCGGATAAGCGAATGCGCCTGTGGTCCCTGGCGCTGTCCAGCCTGCAACGGGATATTCCCGTGTTGTTGTTGTATGTGGTGGAGAGCAAGGGCAGCAGTCCGGGAAGGCAGGGATTCTTTATGGTGGTGAATGCCGGGGGTGAGATGGAGGGGTCTATTGGCGGGGGTATTATGGAACATAAGTTTATAGAGATGGCCAGTGAACTGCTTCGGCAGGGTAAGGATATCTTATCGTTGCGCAGGCAGGTGCACGACAAAGAAGTGGCGAAGGATCAGAGCGGCATGATCTGCTCGGGTGAGCAAACCATATTATTATACTCTTTACGGGCAGCCGATGCGGTGACGGTGGCGCGGCTCCTGGTCTCACTGGGGGCGTATGAGATTGGTTGTTTGCGGCTGTCGCCGGCGGGGATGGATTTTTCGTCTGTGGCGCCGGAAGCTGCAGGTTACTTCGAAAGGAGGTCGGAAGGCGACTGGTTATACCTGGAAAGGACGGGTTATACCGACCGGCTTTTTATTATCGGCGGCGGGCATTGTGCGCTGGCGTTGTCCCGGGTCATGCGGGCGATGGATTTTTATATCTCGTTGTTTGACGACCGGAGCGGGTTGGAGTCGGTGGCCCGGAATGAGTACGTGCATGAGAAGGTATTGATCGGGGATTACGATGAGCTGAGGGGACTGATAACCGGTGGGCAGCATGATTATGTGGTGGTGATGACGCAGGGTTACCGGACGGATGACCGGGCGGTGAGGGCCTTGTTGCCGATGGACTTCCGGTATTTCGGGTTGCTGGGAAGTAAGGCCAAGGTGGAGAAGATGATGGCGGCTTACCGGGCGGAGGGGATTGGGAAAGAGCGGCTGGGGAAGATGCGGGCGCCTGCGGGATTATCCATTCATAGTCAGACGCCGGAGGAGATAGCCGTGAGCATTGCGGCGGAGATCATTCAGCTGAAACATGAAGGGAATTAGGACCGGGAGAGCGTGCCGGTGATGTACCCATAGGGCTCGTCGGTGGCGATGAAGACCTCGTTGTTGTTGTCCATCCCGAATTGTTGAAGATTGAAAAGGATGTGGTGTTTGTTGGGCATTTTGAGCGTGATCTCTTTAACGGCAGGAAAAGATTTGAGTACGTTTTCTCCCATGGCGTACAGGGTATGCTGTACGGAGAGGCTTTTGTGAGTGGCGAAGGTATGGAGCAGGTTTTGCCGGATCCCGTTGTAGAGATGAGTAGGGTCGGAAGGCAGGCCTTCGTATGTCCAGGTGACGTCGCACTGTGTAGAGAATATTCTGTCTGCCGTCGCTTTCAGGGTAGTGTATTGGTCTTTGATATAATTTTCGAAACCGGAATCGGTAGTCTTCAGGATCAGGAGATCTTTTAAACCGGAGGAAAGGACCAGGTCCTGCCGGCTTTTAGTAACGGTAGCTTCGTGTTTTTCGGAGCCGCCATTGACAAAGGAATGAGGGTGCGGGGTTCCGTCAAAGGACATTCTTTGCCAGGTATATTCTGTCAGGCCGGCTTTTACGGTTGCGACCTGCGGGTTGTTGGACAGAAAATGATCGACCAGGCAAAGGCCGAACTCTTCAATAGAAGCGGTGAACTGATCTTTCGCCAGGGCATATACGGTATTTTTCATCGTATCGGTAGGCAGGACCTTTGTATTGTCGCCGTTCGTGTGTACGGCGTCGAAATCTCCCCGGAGGGAGATATTCACAGAGATATGTCGTATTTCATGTCTGTCCGGGAACCGGATGATCTTCGACAGTTTGATCGCATTTTTCCCATAAGCATTCTCGTCCAGACGAATAACCATACTTCAATATACCTTTTTTATTCTTAACTTCCTTTATTAACATGCCGGCAGCCGTCATTGCGATACATAGCAAGCGTATGCTCCTTCCTGACGGGATGAGGGAAGCTACTCTTTTCATGAAAGGGGGGCTTATCACGGCTATTGTCGGCGGGGTAGCTATGGCAGACGGGATCGAGCTGGTGGATGCGGGCGACCGGGTTGTCATGCCCGGAGTGATCGATCCGCACGTACACATCAATGAGCCGGGGAGGACGGATTGGGAGGGGTTCGATACGGCTGGCCGTGCGGCGATCGCAGGGGGTCTTACGATGTTGGTGGATATGCCCTTAAATGCTTCACCTGTCACGACGACGGCGGCGGCCTTTGATGAAAAGCTGGCTGCAACTGCAGGGCAATTGCATTGTGACTGCGGATTCTGGGGCGGGGTGGTGCCGGGGAATGAAGGGGAGATAGAGAGGTTGATCGACCGGGGTGTACTGGGGTTTAAGGCTTTTCTTACTCACTCGGGTATTGATGAGTTTCCGAATGTGACGGAGGCGGACTTGCGTAAGGTGATGCCGGTAATTGCTTCCCATGGGTTGCCTTTACTCGTCCATTGCGAACTGGAGAGTGGGGTGGAGCGAACGGTTGGGGGTGATGTAAAATCTTACCGGAATTATCTCTTGTCGAGACCGGCGAGATGGGAGGATGACGCCATCGCGCTGATGATACGGCTTTGTGAGGAATACCGGTGCCGGACGCATATCGTGCATTTGTCTTCGGCTTTCTCCATTGAACCTATCCGGCGGGCAAAGGAAAAAGGATTGCCCCTGACGGTGGAGACGGCGCAGCATTACCTGTACTTTACAGCGGAAGGTATCGGAGATGGGCAGACGTATTTCAAGTGTGCGCCCCCGATCCGTGAAAAGGAGAACAACGATAAATTATGGGAAGCCTTGCGGGAAGGGCTGATCGACTTTGTAGCTACGGACCATAGTCCGGCGCCGCCTGTCATGAAGAAACCGGAGAGCGGCGATTTGACCGGGGCCTGGGGTGGTATCAGCTCATTACAGCTGTCCCTGCCTGTATTGTGGACGGCGGCGGAACAAAGAGGGTTTGGGCCGGAGGACATTGTCAGGTGGCTGTGTTCGTCGCCGGCCAGGCTGGCGGGTGAGTCTGAGCGGAGGGGTAGGATCGCTCCGGGATACCGGGCGGACCTTGTCATCTGGGATCCGGGGCAATCGTTCGAGGTGAGGGCTGAGGGCCTTTATCACCGGCATACCGGTACTCCCTACCTGGGTGAGGAGTTGTATGGTGTAGTCGAACAGACCTGGCTGGGGGGAGAAAAGATATTCGACAGAAATGGATTTACTCTTTTAAACCGGGGGAGGATTGTGACATGACCGATCGTCTGCAGCGTGTGGAAAATATTGTATCGAGGATACGGGAGCTGGCTTCTATCAGCGAAGACAGTTCCTGTATTACGCGCCGTTATGGTACGGCGGNAAGTGTTGGAATGGATGTCTAAGGCAGGCTTGCCGGCGAGGGTGGATGCGATAGGGAATGTCAGGGCTGTGTTGCCGGCGGCTGATGCGGGTGCGAGGACGCTGGTGATCGCTTCCCATATCGATACGGTGGTGAATGCGGGTCCTTGGGACGGTCCATTAGGCGTGCTGGTTGGTTTGGACCTGGTGGAGAATATTATCCGGAAGGGTAAGAAGCTGCCTTTTCATATAGAGCTGATTGCTTTTTGTGACGAGGAAGGCGTACGCTTTCATACGACTTACCTGGGCAGTAAGGTGGTGGCCGGCAGCTTTGAGCCGGAAATGCTGCAGCGGAAGGATGAGCAGGGAGTGACTCTTTTAGAGGCGATGGGTGGAGACGCCAGCGCATTGGAGGAAGAGAAGATAAGCCCGGGGCAGTGGCTGGGTTATTTTGAGATACATATAGAGCAGGGGCCTGTGTTGTATGAGAAAAACATTCCCGTGGCGCCGGTGAAGGCGATTGCGGGGCAGGTACGGGCGGAGGTAATATTTAAAGGGATGGCGGGGCATGCCGGGACGGTGCCGATGGATAAACGGCAGGATGCGCTTTGTGGTGCTGCAGAATTTATTTTAGAAGTGGAGAAGCTGGCGCGGGGGGCGGGTAGTGGGCTGGTGGCTACGGTAGGGAAGCTGCAGATCAGGGATTCTGCCAGCAATGTGATTCCCGGTGAAGTGGTTTGCAGTGTCGATATCCGGAGTGGGGATGCAGGAGTGTTGTCGCGGGGACATGAAAAGTTACGGTCTCTTTGTGCAGCGATTGGTTTACGGCGCGGTCTTGATATCGGATGGAATGTGGTACAGGTGTCGTCGCCGGTGGCCTGTGATGAACAGATGGGGGCCTTGTTGGGGCGTTGTGTCGAAGCCGCCGGATACGAGGTGCTGGAACTGGTGAGTGGTGCGGGGCATGATGCGGTGCCGGTTGCTGCCGTGTCGCCAGTGTGCATGTTGTTCGTGCGGTGTACCAGGGGTATTAGTCATAATCCCGCCGAGAATGTGGAGACGAAGGACCTGGCAGCGGCCCTGGTTATAGCCGATGATTTTATACATCAATTGTCTGAAATATGGAAATATCCGCATTAACGAGATCGGTAGTAAAAAGGAGTCATGCCCTGATCAGTCCGGATGGATACATCAACAGTGTGGTTCCCGGCTGGACTGGCTGCACGGTGAACGTGATCATTAATGAACGAATGGGGGCGCGTTTTTGTCAGACCATCGTCACTTGTCAGAAGGGTGCCGTGCTGACGGGTCAGACGCTGCAGTCGCAGCTATTCTTTTATGTGGTGAGCGGCAATGGCAAGATCTGTCCCAGGGGAGCTATATCTATATACCTGCGGGAAAGGAATATCGTCTGCACAGCATGGAAGAGGGAATGCAGCTGCTGAGCTTTCACAAAGTGTATGAGCCCTTGGTCGGCGTTGATCTGCCTGGGGTATTGTTCGGGAAGGCGGGGGATGTGGCGGGTGCGGACTTTTTGGGTGATGCCGCGTTGCGGCTGCAGGTTCTTTTGCCTGACGAGCCGGCCTTTGACATGGCCGTAAATATTTTCACCTATGATCCCGGCGGCCATCTGCCGTTGGTGGAGACGCATATCATGGAGCATGGCTTATTATACCTGCAGGGGCAGGGCGTCTACCGGCTGGACCAGGACTGGTATCCCGTGAAAAAGGGGGACTGTATCTGGATGGCGCCTTATTGTCAGCAGTGGTTTACTGCAATGGGCAAGGAGGCGGCGGTGTATATCTATTATAAAAATGTAAACCGGTTTCCCACAACGATATGAGACTGGAAGCCCTGAATAGTCTTGGATTGGCGGAGTTGGGCGAGCTTTTGCACAACTGTTGCGGCAGTGCCGTCTGGGTTGGAAAGATGCGGGTCCTGTTTCCGGTGGGTTCGGCGGAGGAATTGTTTGCGGCGGCGGTGGAGGTCTGGAGGGCGTGTGAGGAGAAGGATTGGCGGGAGGCTTTTGGGCATCATCCCAGGATTGGGGGGGCGGCTACGAGTCTTTGGGCGGCTGCCGAGCAAGCCGGGACGATTGGCGCTGGCGCCGGGATGCTGGAGGCGTTGGCGGAAGGGAATAGAATTTATGAAGAGCGGTTCGGCTATATTTTTATCGTTTGTGCTACGGGCAAGCCGGCGGTGGAAATGCTTGGGTTGTTGCGCGGGCGACTGGGCAATGAGCCGGAGAAAGAGATACTTATCGCCATGGGAGAGCAGGAGAAGATCACGCGGATACGGCTGGAAAAATTATTATCATGAGCAGGATAACGACGCATATATTGGATCTGTCACTGGGCCGCCCGGCCGGGGATGTAGAAATTGTTTTGTTTTTCGGGGAAGCGGAGATCGTGCGGGGACGGACGCATACGGATGGCCGTTTGGGTGGCTGGGATGTGGGCGGTGGGGTTTATAAGCTGCGATTTGAGACAAAGGCTTATTTTAGCCGGCAGTCCGTAGTTTCCCTGTATCCTTTTGTGGAGGTTCATTTTGAGGTGGGGGAGGAGGGGCATTATCATATTCCTTTACTATTGAGTCCCTGGGGTTATTCTACTTATAGGGGATCATAACTTTTTATTTTTGCTATGAACGAAAAAGAACGTTTGATGGAGGAATTGGGAATAGCCAACCGGGCTTTCCAGTCCAACTATCCCGGAGACCGGCCGGACCGGCAGCCGGTGCATACGGTGTATGGGGGCGCCAATCTTTTTAAGAGCGACACCTGCACCCGGATGGGGGGGATTGCCCTGAAGAGCCTGCGGACCTATGCCCCGGATTTTGTGGAGCTGGCCCGGGCGCTGTCGTTGGAGGGACAGGAGTGGCTGCCGCATATGGAAAAAGTGTATGACAAAGTGATCCGGAAACTGGAAACGGAGCCGGTGGAAGATTTTCGCATCGACTTTGAGGATGGTTATGGTAACCGGCCGGACGAGGAAGAGGATGCTGTTGCTGTCAGCGCTGCGGGCGAACTGGCGACCGGAATGAAGAATAAGACCCTTTCTCCTTTTATCGGGATCCGCATCAAACCTTTCACGGAGGACCTGAAATACCGGAGCGTGCGGACGCTGGACCTTTTTGTAACGGAGCTGTTGAAAAGGACGGGCGGGGTGTTACCTGCCAATTTTGTGGTGATGCTTCCGAAGGTGACCATACCGGAACAGGTGAGCACGCTGGTGCGGCTGTTTGAAATGCTTGAGCGGGGTAATGGTTTGCCGGAGGGTTCTTTGAAGATGGAGACGATGGTGGAAGCTACGCAGATCATCATGGATGAGGAGGGGCGTAACCCATTGTTCCGGATCATCAAGGCTTCGGAGGGAAGGTGTATCGCGGCTCATTTCGGGACCTATGATTATACGGCTTCCTGTGGCATAACGGCCCGGTACCAGACTATGTCGCATCCGGTGTGTGATTTTGCGCATCATATGACCAAGGTTGCACTGGCAGGAACGGGTATTTGGCTTTCCGATGGCGCTACGAATATCATGCCTATCGGTCCACACCGGGGGGAGCAGCTGAGCTTTGGGCAAATGGAGGAGAACCGGGCCAGCGTGCACAAGGCCTGGCGGACGGGGTTTGGGCATACGATGCATTCGTTGGTGAACGGGTTTTACCAGGGCTGGGACCTGAACCCGGCGCAATTGCCTATGCGTTATGCCGCAACCTATACTTTCTTTTTAAGCAGCCTGGAAGATGCCACTCACCGGCTTAAAATATTTGTGGACCGGAGTGCTGTCTCTACTTTGACGGGGGATATCTTCGACGATGCCGCCACGGGGCAGGGATTGCTTAACTTTTTTTTGAAGGCCATGAACTGCGGGGCTATTGGAGAGCAGGAGGTGTTGGCGACGGGATTGAGTCTGGAAGAGGTGAGGACGAGGAGTTTTTACAAGATATTGGAAGGCAGGAGGAGCAGGGCTTAGGTTTTTACCTTAATTTACTTTATATGCATTTGTCACCAAAAGAAACGGAGAAGCTGTTGTTGTTCCTGGCCGGAGAATTAGCTGAGAAAAGGTTGGCGCGGGGGCTGAAGCTGAATTATCCGGAGGCGATAGCCCTGATCAGCAGCCGGCTCCAGGAGGCAGCGCGGGATGGAAGGCGTGTTGCGGAGCTGATGCAGTATGGGACGACGATATTATCACGGAAGGATGTGATGGAGGGTATACCGGAGATGATACCGGAGATACAGATCGAGGCTACGTTTCCCGATGGGACGAAGCTGGTGACGGTACATGATCCGATACGGTGACGGCGGCGGGGATAATTATGATACCAGGAGAATATATATTAGGCAAAGACCCGATTGTCTGTAATACGGGCAGGGGTACGCGGCGGGTAACGGTTGTGAACAAGGGTGATCGTCCTGTTCAGATCGGCTCGCACTTTCATTTTTTTGAAGTGAATAGAGAGATGGAATTTGACCGGCCTCAGGCATTGGGGATGCGGCTGAATATACCATCGGGTACGGCTGTGCGCTTTGAGCCGGGGGAGGAGAAGGAGGTGGAGTTGGTGGAACTGGGTGGTTTACGGCGGGCGGTGGGATTTAATAATCTTGTAAATGGACCTACGATATGAGTCTTTCTATCAATCGTACGAAATACGCGAACCTTTATGGCCCTACGGTAGGGGATAAGGTTCGTTTGGCGGACACGGAATTGTTTATCGAGATCGAGAGGGATCATACCGTCTATGGGGATGAGCTTAAGTTTGGCGGCGGCAAGACTATCCGCGACGGGATGGGTCAGTCTGCGACGGCGACCCGTGGAGAGGGGGTATTGGACCTTGTGATCACGGGGGTGATCATTATCGATTACTGGGGCATTGTCAAGGCCGATATCGGTATCCGTGACGGGAAGATAGTGGGCATCGGCAAGGCGGGTAACCCGGACATTATGGATGTGGATGAAGGGATGGTTATCGGGGCCGCTACAGAGGTGCATGGAGGCGCCGGGCTGATCGCCACGGCGGGTGGTGTCGATACGCATATTCATTTTATTTGTCCTCAGCAGATCGATCACGCGTTATACAGCGGAATAACAACCATGATAGGCGGCGGAACGGGTCCGGCTGATGGGACGAATGCCACTACGGTGACGCCGGGCGCCTGGAATATTCAAAAGATGCTGGAGGCGGCTGACGCCTTTCCCATGAACCTGGGATTTTTAGGAAAGGGTAACTGTGCGACGGAAGCTCCGTTGGAGGAGCAGATCGTTGCGGGCGCCATCGGGTTGAAGATCCATGAGGATTGGGGGGCGACGCCTGCGGTGATCGACGCGTCCCTGCGGGTAGCGGACAAACACGACGTGCAGGTTGCAATTCATACCGATACGCTGAATGAGGCAGGATTCCTGGAAAGAACGATGGAGGCCATCGCAGGAAGGGTGATCCATACCTATCATACGGAAGGCGCGGGCGGGGGGCATGCGCCCGATATTATCCGCGCGGCAATGTATCCGAATATCCTGCCTTCTTCCACCAATCCTACCCGGCCTTATACGGTGAATACCATCGATGAGCACCTGGATATGCTGATGGTTTGCCATCACCTGAGTAGATCCATTCCGGAAGACGTGGCTTTTGCCGACAGCAGGATCCGTCCCGAGACGATAGCTGCGGAGGATATCCTGCACGACATGGGGGTGTTCAGCATGATGAGCTCGGACTCGCAGGCGATGGGCAGGGTGAGTGAAGTGATCCTGCGCACCTGGCAGACGGCCGATAAGATGAAGAAACAGCGGGGCGCCCTGCCGGAGGATGCGGAGAAAGGGAATGATAATTTTCGCGTGAAGCGTTTTGTCGCCAAGTATACGATCAATCCGGCTATCACGCACGGCATATCGGCCTATGTGGGGAGCCTGGAACGCGGGAAAATGGCGGACCTGGTGTTATGGAAGCCGGCGTTGTTTGGCGCCAAGCCGGAGATGATCATTAAAGGCGGTATGATCATAGCGGCCCGGATGGGTGATCCGAATGCCAGCATTCCTACGCCTCAGCCGGTGATCTACCGGCCTATGTTCGGCGCTTATGGAAAGGCGCTGCATGCGACATGTGCGACCTTTGTGTCGGGGTTGGCGGTTGCCGCGGGAGTGGTGCAGGGATACGGCTTGCAGAAGCGGGTGCTGCCGGTGAAGGACTGCCGGAGCCTTTCCAAGTCAGACATGGTGCTGAATGACCAGACACCTTCCATCGAGGTGAACCCGGAAAACTACGAGGTTAAAGTGGACGGGAAGGTGGTGAGCTGCGAGCCGGCCCGCGAGGTGGCGTTGGCGCAGCGTTATTTTTTATTCTGATAAATATGTTGATACAGGAAAAAATAGGACATGTCGGGTCTTTTGCCATCGACGGGAGGGTTATCGACCATCTTCGGCTGGAGTGGTATGAGACGGGTAAACGGGTTATGAGAAAGTTCACGCGGAATGGCCGCGAGGTGGCGTTGAAGTTCCTGCGTGAAAATCCTTCCCTGGCGGAAGGAGATGTGTTGTATGCAGATCCTTTCGTGGTAGTGGCGGTAGAGATATTACCCTGTGAAGTGATGGTGATCCGGATGGGTTCGCTTTCCGGTGTGGCCGCGGTCTGTTATGAAATAGGGAACAGGCATCTACCGTTGTTTATAGAGGAGGGGGTCTTGTTGGCGCCTTTTGAAGAGCCCTTGTACCGGTGGCTGGTGGTTTCCGGTTATGAGGTCAGTAAAGAAGAAAGGAAGTTATTATATCCGTTACGGTCTACGGTGGCGGAGCATGGGCATGCCGGCTCCGGCAGCCTGTTTTCCAAAATACTGCAAATTACTAATCCTCGTACATGAATGCAGCCTTATTAAGTTTGTTGCAGTTGAGTGATCCGGCCTTGCCGATCGGCGGGTATGCGCATTCGGGGGGATTGGAGACCTATGTACAGGAGGGGGTGGTGTGTGATACGAGGAGTGCGGGGAGGTTTGTGAGGGATATGCTAAGTACGAATTTATATTATACGGATGCGGCCTTGGCGGGGTTGGCGCATAGTGCCGTTTGCGCGGGAGATCACAATCGTTTGATGGAGCTGGACCGGTTGTGCGAGGCGGTGAAGATGCCGAAGGAGATAAGGGAGGCAAGCCGTAAGCTGGGGGGGAGGTTGCTGAAGATATTCGGGGCTATTTGTGACAGGAAGGGCAGCGGTCCGGCGCCCCGGCATTATACTGTGGCTTTCGGGTATTGTGCTGCTGTGTTGGGGATTGGACTCCGGGAGGCCCTGACGGGTTTTTATTATAATGCGGCGGCGGGGATGGTGACTAATTGTGTGAAGCTGATCCCGATAGGACAGCAGGATGGGCAGGAATTGTTGTTTGGGCTGCAGCCGCTGATCGCGGAATTAGTAGAGAAGAGCCTGGAGCCGGATGAGGATATGATCGGGCTGTGTTGTACGGGTCTGGACATCCGGTGTATGCAGCATGAACGGTTGTATTCGAGGTTGTATATGTCTTAATATGAATGAAAGAAACTATATAAAGATCGGTGTTGCGGGTCCGGTGGGGTCGGGGAAGACGGCTCTTATCGAAAGGCTGACGCGGCGACTGGCGCAGACCTATAGTCTCGCGGTCATTACCAATGATATTTATACAAAGGAGGATGCCGAGTTCCTTACACAGCATAGCCTGTTGCCGCCTGAGCGCATCATTGGTGTGGAGACGGGTGGTTGTCCTCATACGGCCATACGGGAAGATGCGAGTATGAACCTGGAGGCGGTGGAGGAGATGGCCGGGCGGTTCGGTGACCTGCGGATCATCTTCATAGAGAGCGGCGGGGACAACCTCTCGGCGACCTTTAGTCCTGACCTGGCAGACCTGAGCATTTTTGTCATCGACGTAGCGGAGGGGGATAAGATCCCCCGGAAGGGCGGGCCGGGTATTACGCGCAGCGACTTGCTCGTGATCAACAAAACGGACCTGGCGCCTTATGTAGGGGCCAGCCTGGAAATCATGGAGCGGGATGCGCGTTTAATGCGCAAAGGAAATCCTTTTGTATTTACGAACCTGATGAGCCTGGAGGGGCTGGACAGTGTGATCGGCTGGATAAAAAAATATGCGTTGCTGGAAGAGGAGGAGGAACCCAAATTATGGCGATGAGTGTGATCGGTATGCAATCGGAGGTAGCGATCCGCGTGGCGGTGCGGGATGGGATGAGCTATCTCGCGTCCGGTTATTTTACACCTCCATTTAAAGTGGCTAATATAACGGAGGACAAACTTGGGCCTTTACAGCTTATGCTGATGTGCTCGTCACCGGGCGTATTGGATGGGGATGCCCAGGTGATACAGGTGGAATTGGAAGCGAATAGCCGGTTGCAGCTGCATACGCAGTCTTATCAGCGACTCTTTCAAATGAAGGGTGGGGCTTCTCAGTCGATGGAGGTGCGGCTGCAGAACGGGGCGAGTTTTTGTTGGCTGCCTCATCCTTGTGTGCCGCATGCTGATTCAATTTTTTCCGGCCGGAATAAAGTGTTTTTGGCAGCCGGTTGTCAGCTGTTGTGGGGAGAGGTCTTGACTTGTGGGAGGAAGCTCAGCGGGGAGGTTTTTGCGTTGTCGGCCTATCATATGCGTACGGAGGTGTTTATACATGAGCGGCTGGTGTTACTGGAGAATGTTTATTTGCGGCCTTCGGTGTTGCCGGTGGGGGCGTTGGGGCAGATGGAGGGGTTTACGCACCAGGCCAGTTTGTTGTGGGTGAAAGACGGGGGTGTTGGGGAAGCCCGGGCGCGGGTGGAGAAGTGGTTGGCGGGAAGGGAAGAAATTGTTTATGGTGTTAGCGAGGGGCCGGCCAGTAGCCTGGTGATACGGATGCTGGGAAATAAGGCGGAATTATTATACGATAACCTAAAGAAGGTAGCAGAACTATGCATGCAGAGCTGAGTGTATTGTTGCTGGCGGCGGTGACGGTGGCTTGTCTTCATACGGTGACGGGGCCGGATCATTATCTGCCTTTTATCGCGCTGTCTAAATCGAGGGGCTGGTCTTTTGGGAAGACGCTGTTCTGGACGATAGTATGCGGCTGCGGGCATGTATGGAGCTCGGTATTGCTGGGTCTGGGCGGGGCGGCCATCGGGTGGTCGCTGTCGAAAGTAAAAGGGATGGAGAATGTGCGGGGTGGGGTAGCGGGCTGGGCTATGTTGGGATTTGGGTTGGTTTATGGCGCCTGGGGGCTGGTGAGGGCCCGGCAGAACAGGCGGCACAAACATTTTGATATTTATGAGGACGGCAGTGTATATGTGTATGATCACCGGCATGGGGAGATGGTGCGTCCGCAGGACCGGCATGTGGTGACGCCCTGGGTGTTGTTTATCGTTTTTGTGCTGGGGCCCTGTGAGCCGATGATACCCCTGCTTTATTTTCCTGCGGCGAAAGCGTCGTGGATGGGGATGCTTTTGCTGATCGCGGTATATACTTTTTTTACCCTGGCCACGATGGTGGGGATGGTTGTGTCCGGGTATTATGGGCTTAATTTTTTGCGGACGGAGAAGCTGGAGCGGTATGTACATGCGCTGGGCGGGCTGACGCTTTTTTTGTGCGGGGCGGGGATGGTTTTTATGGGGTGGTGATATAAATTATTGATTTGCAATAATTTACTTATTCTTGATGATCCCAAAAATTTCCTAATAATTCAAAAATTAGGAGAAAACCACGTAAAAGGTCCTAATTTTGTAGAAATTGGGAGGGATTATGAGAAAGGTGGAAAAGCCTCCTGTTATTCTGGAGGAGTTAGAATATGGGAAAATGTTGGATGAGCTGATCCATATTGGTAAATTTCGAGATTTCTTCGAAATAAATGATGCAAAATATCCATATTGGGATAGGTGGAAATGGCTTGCAAAAGATTGGAATTATGATCCCAAAAAGCTATGGTGGACGATCAAGACGCATCGTAAGCCGGGCAATAGAATCAGTTTTCCAGGAATAAATGGTTACCCGCTGCATCTCAATAATCCCTCGATCGTACAGCAACAACTTCACGAATTAGATCTCAATCTTGGAGGAAGCTTGCATACCAGCGACCTGATTCCATCCGGGGAAAAGCAACGATACCTTGTCAGTTCCCTTATGGAAGAAGCTATTGCATCCAGCCAGATAGAAGGAGCTGCTACGACCCGTAAAATGGCTAAAGAGATGTTGGAAAGCAATCGTAAGCCACGCAATCAATCCGAACAGATGATTGTCAATAATTATACGGTGATGCAATGGATAGTGCAAAATAAAAATATCAGGCTTACGCCGTCGATCATTCTTCAGATCCATCAGATCATCACCAACAACACAATGACCGAAAAGCAGGAAGAGGGTGCTTTCCGGCAGAGTGACGAAGTTCGTGTCATTGACGTACAGACGGGTGATGTTTTGCATACACCTCCTGGTCATGAGCAGATGGAGAAGCTTATGGAGGAATTTTGCCTTTTTGCGAATGACAGTAAAAATGAAAACTTCTTTCTTCATCCCATTGCAAAGGCGATTATTCTCCATTTCCTGATAGGATATATTCATCCATTTTCGGATGGTAATGGCCGGACGGCACGTGCTTTGTTTTACTGGTATCTCATTAAGAAAGGGTATTGGCTGATTGAGTATATGTCGGTTTCGCGGATCATTCTGAGTTCCAAGGCGCAATATGCCCGGGCCTATCAGTACACGGAACTGGATCATAACGATTGTACTTATTTTATACTTTACAACTTAAAATGCATAGGTAGAGCCCTGGAAGAACTTAAGGCTTATATTGCAAGAAAGAATAAGGAAAAGAAAAATACTTTAGAGCTGCTGCGGCATACTGATTACAATGACCGGCAGATTAATCTGCTGCAGGATATACTCACAAATAATAAAAACATATTTACTGTCCAGGAAGTCCAAACAAAATTCGGTGTAAGCAATCAAACGGCTCGCAACGATCTGAATCAACTTGTCGAAAAAGGGATTCTGCAGTCCAGAAGAAATGGAAATAGAATACAGTTCCTGTCAGTCAAGGATGTAGAAAAAAAGATAATTTAATACCAGGTTTTTATGGGGTGGTGATAAGTTTCCGCATCCAGAGGGCTTTTTGGGGATCGTTGCCGCGCATGCGGATCGTCCAGTCGATGAGTTCGAAACCCCAACGCTGGTAGAAGGCGATGGAGCCGGTGTTGCGTTCCCAGACGTTGAGCCAGATTGCGGTAAACCCGGAGGTTTTAGCCTGGTGGAGACAGTGTTCCATCAGGAGGGCGCCTATCTTTTGACCGTGATAGGGCTTGAGGAGATAGAGGCGGTCTATTTCAATATAGTCTTCGGGCTCGGGACGTTCGGGACGGCGGCGGGTGCTAAGCTTGGCATAACCGGCGCATTCGGGTCCGGACATAACAAGGATAAATTGGCTATCGGGGTCGTTCCATTCTGCATGTAGCTGGTCGGGGCTAAAGGCTTCGGCGAGATAGGACTGGAGGTCCTCTTCGGGCATCAGACCCGTAAAAGTTTCCCAAAAACTTTGTTTTGCCGTTCCTGCCAGGACGGATATGTCGGCGGCGGTGGCCGGGCGGAGGGTGATTGCTGGTGGAGTTGTTTGAGACATGGGATAAAGATCTGGAGTCCGGGCCGGTGAGAAGGGTAATATCCGGAGTTTTACCGGTAATATCGGGATGGGTTTGTTCCGTATTTCTTTTTAAAGGCTTTGCTGAAATAACCGGGGGAAGCATATCCGGTTTCAAAAGCGATCTCGCTGATAGTTTTGTTTGTGTGGAGTAGTTTTTCTCTTGCCTGTTCGAGCCGGCAGGTGATGAGGAAATCTATCACGGATGTATCGAATAGTTGTCTGAACCCGCGTTTGAGTTGGAATTCGTTTAGTCCTGCCAGTCTAGCCAGGCCGGGAAGGGTTATGGGATCGGTATAGTTTTGTATCAGGTATTCCCTGGCAAAATAGAGTTTTTCGCGGTCATAGGGGGAGTGGGGATTATGGTGATTGTTGAGGCGGGAGAGGGAGGCTGTGCGGCCGGCGTCGACGAACAGGATGAAGAGCTCTGTAGCTTTTGAGCGGAGGTACATCTGTTTCAGGTCTTTGGAAAAAGGACAAAACACGATATCGTTTATACATCTATCCATGGCGGTGTTGATGGTCATCCAATCGTCTGAAAAAAGCACGGGCTGTTTGTCTTCTACCTGCCGGGCAAACCGGTCGAGGGCGAAACGGCTTTCCTGTATAAGTTCCATAAAACTGTCCCTGGTGATCTGCAGCGAAAACATTTCCGAATGATGGCCAAAGTGTGACATTTGGGTATCGAGTTCGGCGGAATAAAGCATATTGAATTGTCCGGCTCCCACACAAAAACTTTTCGATAATTGGCGGTAGTCTAATCGGGCCTGCCCTCTCCGATTGAAATAGATCTTAACGGCATCGATGGTATTCTTTATCGAAAAGGTTGTTTCCTTCTCTTGTTGCAATTGATTATTGGCAAGCCTGAATCCATCGAAACACCAATTCCGGAAGGTCATACCGGCATGATCCAGGCTGATTTTTTCGGTGGTTTCCGTTAATTCCGGGGAATTGAGATCGGTACCGGAAATGGGATTCCGGTAAAAAGGCTTTGTCGTATTAAATAATATCATATATAATTATTTACAGCTCCATGGTCGAAAAATTAAGAAAAATTAAAATGAAATGAGGTATATAAATTCTTTGTACTTTAAATTACTTACGTATATTTGAAATGAAAAGACGATTTACTTAGGTATTACCAAAACCAACTTAATTTATGAGACTGACTTACTCCCTCCTTCTGGGCGGATTGCTTTTGGCAAATCTGGCTTATTCGGAAGGTTACTCCTCTAAAAACAGAACTGATAGACCGGATAGCCGGCGAAATTACGGAGATACGGCTTTCCAACAGAATCTGCTGTTGGAAAGTCCTAACTCTTTTTACTTACGTAGTTCTCCTTTATTTAATATTAATAAAAAACATATATTAAGTAATGACACCACTCCATTTAAACCGTCTATCCAGGTTGGCGCGATTGTTCATATGTTTGTTTCTTCGGAGCAGGACGGTTATTCCAACCCTCAGGGCGCTGCTACTCCAACTTCCTGGAACAGGGGTTTTACGCTGTACCGGGCCCGGGTCCTGGTAGGTGGGCAGCTGTCCAAAAAAGGCAGCTTTTTCATGGAGACCGAATTACCCTCTGCTATCGGCGGACCCAATCCTGACGGAACGAAGAATGTAAAAGTTTCGCCTATTATATTAGACGCGCAATACCAGTACAACTTCTCCAACGCCTTCCAGATAATTGCGGGTCAGCAGCTGGTATCCAACAACCGCAACGGCCTGCAGGGCGCGGCGGCATTAATGGCCAACGACTTCTCTTATTTTCAGTATCCCTATAACCTTTTCGCCAACAGCCCTCTTCAGGGTAATTTCGGACGTGACCTGGGGGTTAATACCCGGGGATTTTTGTTCAGTGACCACCTGGAATACCGGGTGGGCGTATTTACGGGACGGAATGTGGACAGCAAGGGGCCATTGCGTTTCACAGGCCGTTTCGCCTATAACTTCCTCGATCGGGAAAAGGATTATTATTATGCGGGGACTAATCTTGGCAAGGGCAGGACTTTCACCTGGGGTGCGGGGTTTGATGCACAGAGCAGCTATCACAATTTTAGTACCGATGTGTTTTTGGATCATCCGCTGGGTGAGACGGGCTCTATCACGCTGAACGGCGCCTTTCAGTATATGACCGGCGGCACGAATCCTACGTCTCAGTATTCTTTTGCCAGCCTTATACCTGCCCAGACCGTCGAATTCCTTGAATTGGGTTACTATTTCAAGGCAGCCAAACTGCAGCCGTGGATAAAGTACGAGAACGAAGATGTCTCCGCCAAGCCCGAGCAGACTAAGGGACAGGATGTAGGGAGCTTTAATAAATTTAATTCCAGCCATGTGTTTGGAGGCGGGGTGAATTATTTCTTTAATGACTTTGGGACTAACCTGCGGCTTTCTTATATGAGCAGGGGGTATAATGTGGCGGGGGCCGGCGGGTTTGAGAAGAAGACTTACGGGCAGGTGTGGCTGCAGTTGCAGTTCTTTATTTTTTAATGAATTTTATATTATTTAATTTATAAATCGAAGACGATGCTACTCAAAAATATTTTAGGTGTGGTGGCGATGGCTTTTGTTTTAGGGGCTTGTAACAATGGTACTCAAAAGACAGATACGGCGGCGGGTGCCGCTGATTCCAGCGGCAACGCGGTAAAGATCGGCGTCCTCCATTCGCTGAGCGGCACTATGGCTATTTCCGAAGTCTCTTTGAAAGATGCCGTACAAATGGCGGTGGATGAGATCAATGCCAGCGGGGGCGTGCTGGGTAAAAAGATCGAGCCTGTTATCGTAGACCCGGCCTCTAACTGGGACCTCTTTGCGGAAAAGGCAAAAGAGCTGCTCATCGACAAGAAGGTGTCTGCCGTTTTTGGCTGCTGGACATCGGTGTCGCGTAAGTCTGTTCTGCCGGTGTTCGAGCAGAATAACGGGTTGTTGTTCTACCCGGTGCAGTATGAAGGGGAAGAAAGCAGCAAAAACATTGTTTACTCGGGCGCCGTGCCTAACCAGCAGCTGATACCGGCTGCCGACTACCTGATGAGCCCTGAAGGCGGCGGATACAAACGTTTTTACCTGTTGGGCACCGACTATGTGTTTCCGCGGACGGCTAATAAGATACTGAAGGCTTATTTATTGTCGAAAGGCATCCCGGCGGAGAATATCATCGAGGAATATACGCCCTTTCATCACCAGGATTACCAGACAATAGTATCCAAGATCAAAAAATTTGCCGTAGGCGGTAAATCCTGCGTCCTGTCTACTATCAACGGCGATTCGAACATCCCGTTCTATAAGGAGTTCGCCAACCAGGGGCTGACGGCGGTGACCTGTCCCATCATGGCTTTCTCGGTAGCAGAAGACGAGCTGCGGGCCATGGATACGGAATTCCTTGTCGGCCACCTGGCTGCCTGGAACTATTACCAGTCCATCGATCTGCCGGAGAACAAGAAGTTCGTTGCTGCTTTTAAGGCTTACTGCGCCAAAAAGAATTTACCTGGCGGCGACAAGCGTGTTACTGACGACCCTATTTGCTGGGCTTATACCGATGTATACCTCTGGGCAAATGCAGCGAAAAAGGCCGGCTCCTTTGAAGTGGAAAAAGTACGGGAAGCGCTGTTGGGACTTTCTTTCGACTCTCCTGCCGGGGAAGTGAAGATGGATACTAAGATCAACCATTTGGCGAAGTATGCTATGATCGGTGAGATTAAGCCGGATGGGCAGTTTAATGTTATTTGGAAAAGTAAGGGACTGATCGATCCACAACCATTTTTTGCGCTGACGGATTCGGTAAAAGCTAAGTAATGAAAGTATGTTATATCATATTTTGTTTGTTGGTGTGCCTGCGTTGTGCTGCGCAGGATAGTACGGGTATATATATTAATCAAGTGTTGCGGGGAGAGGGGAGATCGTTGGCGATAAACCGGTTGGTGGCACTGCGCCAGCCGGTTTCTTTTCCTTTGCTGGAAGCCATTAGCAATAGCAGTCTTTATACGTGGAAGGATAAGGCGGTGACATTGGGTAATAAGGCTATGGTCTATGAAGTTTACCCAAATAGTGATGGACAGCCGTTAATGCTGCCTGTTTCGGACCTCGATCCCGTGGAGATAGGCAGGGCGGACAGGTTGTTGCTGAGCCCGATAACAGCCTGGATCAATATTTTCAACCCCGACGGGCAGAAACGGATGTTGGCTTATGGGCAGCTGCCGGATACGGCGAGTGCAGCGGATATGGGCATTCTGACACTGGCTTTACGGACGGAGACCAATCCCGGAACACGTCGTGCCGGGCAGGAGAGCTATTATTCCATACAGCTGAACAGAACGCCGGACAACACCATCGCCCGGGCCTATATCGACTCTCTTTACGCCAACGAGGGCGACAACGCTACGCGTATACTGCGCAGTTATGCGAAAAGGAACGACCGGCCGGAAGCGATCAGCAGTTATGCCCTGCAAAAGGCGCAAGCGCTCGACGAACATTATTCCTGGCTGCAGCGGATACAGAACTTATTTAGCGGCGTCAGCCTTGGCAGCATCCTGATCCTTATCTCGCTTGGACTGTCCATTGTATATGGGCTTGCCGGCATCATCAACATGGCGCACGGGGAATTCCTGATGATCGGCGCTTACACGACCTATTGTATGGAAGGGCTGTTCACCAATACCTTCCATGTGCACAGCGGGAACTGGTTTTACCTGACGGCATTGCCTGTATCCTTTGTCGTGGCGGGGATAGCGGGGTTGCTGCTCGAAAGGCTGGTGATCCGCCGGCTCTATGCCAAACCCCTGGAGAGCCTGCTGGCTACCTGGGGGATTAGTCTTATTTTGATTCAATTGGCCCGGACGATATTTGGCGACCTGACTGCGGTAAAACTACCACCGCTGCTGTCTGGTGGGTGGCCAATTGCGCCGCACCTGGTGCTGCCTTACAGTCGCTTGTTCATCATCGCGCTGACCTTTTTCACGGTGAGTCTGCTGTATATCTGTCTTTTCCGGACCCGGCTTGGCGTGCAGATAAGGGCGGTGACGCAGAACCGGTCGATGAGCGCCTGCCTGGGGATCAATACCCGGCGTGTAGACGCGATTACTTTTTTTATCGGTTCGGGTCTTGCCGGGCTGGCCGGCTGCGCCATGACGCTTATTGGCAACGTCGTTCCGGATATGGGCCAGACCTATATTGTCGACTCCTTCCTGGTGGTCGTTTCCGGCGGCGTCGGCAAGCTGGCGGGAACGATCGTGGCGGGGTTGGGGATTGGTATTTTTTCGAAGGTGCTGGAAGCCTTTTTTGAGGCGGTGTATGGGAAGGTGCTGATCCTTTTGCTGCTGATGATTTTTCTACAGTTTAAACCTCGTGGGCTTTTCCCTGATAAGGGAAGGATAGCGGAGGACTAATTTTTTAAACTATGTATTATGCGTGTTAATCCCAGGGTCGCCACCAATCTTTCCTTTTTATTGTTTTTCGCCGTGGCCTTACCAGTAGGGAATTTATTGGGGCTGGTTTCCATCAATACAGTTTCTGTGTGGGGAAGGTATTTTTGTTTTGCCATGGCGGCCATGGGGATAGACCTTATCTGGGGTTATACGGGGATCATGTCCATGTGCCAGGCTTTCTTTTTCTGTCTTGGCGGGTATGGGATGGGCATGCACCTGCTGCTGAAAGCAACTGCCTTACAGGGGAAACTGCTCCCGGATTTTATGACCTGGAATAGTTGGACATCTTTACCAGCCTTCTGGCAGCCCTTCCGGCATTTTCTGCCTGCCCTGCTGCTGAGCCTGCTGGTTCCGGTGGTAGTCGCAGCCATCATCGGGTACTTTATTTTCAGGAGCCGGATAAAAGGGGTCTATATGGCGATAATTACGCAGGCGCTGGCGCTCGGGATGTACCTGCTTTTCCTGCGTAACGAGACCAGGCTGGGCGGCACCAATGGCCTGACGGATTTCAGGACCCTGCTGGGCTTCGACCTATCGGCGGCTTCGACCAAGCTTGGTCTCTATTGGGTATCGCTTGCGATGCTTTGCCTGCTGTATTTCCTTTGCCGCAAGCTCGTCCATTCCAAATTCGGAAAAGTGTTGCAAGCCATCCGGGACAGCGAGTTCAGGGTAGGGTATACGGCTTACCGGGTGCTGAACTATAAGCTGGCGATATTCGTCATCGCGGCCTTGTTATGCGGACTGGCGGGAATGCTTTACGTGCCCCAGACCGGCATCATCACCCCCGGCCGTATGGATGTGACCGCTTCCGTGGAAATGCTGATGTGGGTTGCGCTTGGCGGCAGGGGTAAACTCCGGGGAGCTATCATCGGCGCGCTGCTGGTCAACTGTCTGTTTAGTGTCTGTACCAGTCTCTTTCCGCAGGGCTGGCTTTTCATATTGGGTTTTCTGTATGTATTGACGGTACTTTATTTCGACAAAGGTTTTCTCGGGCTGTTTGAAACACTGGGAAAGAAAATGCGCTTATCATGATATTGCAAGTGAACCAGCTGACGGTGTCTTTTGGTGGCGTACTTGCGTTGGACCTGCAGTTTTTCCGTATGGAAGATAAAGAGCTGCGGGTGATAATCGGTCCGAATGGGGCGGGCAAGTCCACCTTTATGGACATCCTCTGCGGCAGGACCAGGCCGGCCTCGGGTGAGGTATTGTTCAAGGGGCAGTCCCTGAAAGGACGCACGGAGGTGCAGATAGCAGAAATGGGCATCGGCAGGAAGTTTCAAAAGCCCTCGGTTTTCCCCAGTCTCACCGTCTTCGAGAACATGGCCCTGGCGGCGAAGATGAAGAAGGACGTATTCTCCTCGCTGTTCTTCCGCGCCTCACCGGCCTTCACGGAAAAGATCCATGCCATGGCGACCCGCGTAGGTCTTTCATCGGTGATGGATCGTCAGGCGGGAGCCCTTTCACACGGCCAGAAGCAATGGCTGGAAATTGCGATCGTCACGTTGCAGGACCCGGCCTTGTTATTGATAGACGAGCCTGCGGCGGGCTTGTCTGACCGGGAGACGGAGAAGACCGGCGAACTGTTGCTGGAGCTGTGCAGGCATCATTCAGTTATCGTCATCGAACACGACATGCATTTTGTCCGGCAGATAGCTAAAGGGCTGGTGAGTGTGCTGGTCAATGGCAAGTTATTGATGGAGGGATCTTTTGCGGAAGTGCGGAATGATCAGCGGGTGATAGACTGTTATCTTGGGCGGGCGAATGCTCAACTAGAAAAGTTATAGGGGGGTGAAAAAGTTATAAGGTTATGGAAGAGAAAACACTTTTATCGGTGGATGGGTTGACGGCCTCTTATGGGGAGAGTGCCGTGTTGCGGCAGACCTGTTTGACGGTACAGCGCGGGACGGTGACGACGGTGATGGGGAGGAATGGGGTGGGGAAGTCGACTTTGCTGCGGACGATCATGGGGCTTGTTAAAGTGCAGGAAGGGGAGATCCTTTTGAATGGCGTTTCGATTACCCTGCTGCCGTCCTACCGCATTGCCCGGGCGGGGATAGGGTATGTGCCGCAGGGCCGGGAGATATTGCCTAAGCTGAGCGTGCAGGAGAATTTGCTGTTGGGACTGGAGGCGGCCCCGGGGCGGAAGGATAGGGGTGGCGAGGAGGCTATTTATGAGCTTTTCCCGATCCTCAAAACCTTTCGGCGGCGCCCGGGCGGCAATCTTAGCGGCGGTCAGCAGCAGCAGCTGGCTATTGGCCGTGCCCTGATAGGCGGTCCTTCTTTGTTGCTGCTGGATGAGCCTACAGAAGGTATCCAGCCTTCGATCGCCATTGAGATCGGGGATATTATCCGCCGGCTGGTAACTGAGCAAGGTATCTCGGTATTGCTGGTGGAGCAAAAGATCGATTTCGCCCGGCATGTAACGGATCATTTTTATTTTATGGACAGGGGGAAGATGGTCAGGGATGGGGATGCGGCGGATTTTGATTTTCAGGAACTGCAGCAGCATATTGCGGTGTAAGTTTAGTATATTGTAATTTCACTACGATTGTTTGTCAGCAGGAGCCCCGGGGCTCCTTAAACTTATTTGTAAACATATGAATGAGCTGACACTCAAATCTGCTGACAGAAAACTCTTTTCACATTTCACCATCCGGTATGGCATTGCGCTGACCTTTATCGCCGTCCTGTCGATCGTCAGCCAGGTGAGGATACAGCAGCACCTCAGCCGGAGCATGGACGACTCACACGTCATCAATTTTGCGGCGAGACTGCGGACTTATAGCCAGACCTTGTGTAAGGCGGCCCTGCTGCTGGAGAACAACTATGACTATGAAAGCAGCCGCAAGGAATTTGTAAATACGCTGAAGCAATGGGAAAAAGCCCAGGAAGGGGTACAGGCCGGCAGCAAATTCCTGAACCTGCCGAAAGAGAACATGGAAGAGATACAAGAGATGTTCGACCTGATCAGCCGTCCACGTCAGGAGATGATGACCGCCGCCGAACACATTTTCACGATACTCGATACCGCCAGCGGTCCCTTGCGTCCTGAGCAGATAAGTCCTTATGTAAAGATCATTTTAAGCAATGAACAGTCCTATCTCCTTGGGATGGACCTGATCGTATTCGATTACGACCGTTTTTCGCGGGAGCGGATAGGGCAGCTAAAGGAAATAGACTATCTTATCCTGGGGCTGGTACTGCTCACCCTTGTGCTGGAAGCGGCCTTTATCTTTTACCCGCTGGCCGTCCATATTAAAAAAGTCGTGGTAGGTCTCCTTTCTTCCGAAGAGCGGAGCAAACGCCTTTCGGATAAATTACAAGAGGCAAACGAACGGATGGAAAAATCCTATAACGAGCTGCGGGAGATAAACTTTGCATTGGATAAAGCCACTTACCTGGTAAAAACAGACCCTGAAGGCAGGATTATTTATGCCAATGACAAATATTGTTACCTGACCAGGTATACGATGTCGGAGCTGCGGAACAAACCCGTCTTTTATAATAATATGGGCGGGAAGGAAAGCGTGATCTACGAGCATATGCGCGACTCCCAGAAGCAGCTTGAAGTATGGCAGGACGAGATATTAGACTATGCTTCGGACGGTACCGGCTTTTGGCTGGACGTCACGTTGATCCCCGTATTCGACAATTCGGGCAGCCTCTACCAGTACCTGGTCATTGGCAACGATATTACCAGACGGAAGAATACGGAGAAAGAGAACAAGATGCTGACGGAAGAGAAGATCAGGCGGAATGGGATAGAACAAAAGATCAAATCCTACGCCATTATCAACGGCCAGGAAAAGGAAAGAAAAAGGATCGCGGCGGAGATACACGACGGCATTGGCCAGATGCTGACCAGCCTCCGGATGAAGCTGGAACAGATCGAGGACAGGACCGATACCCCCGATCCGGAAGTGGTGATGGTCAATACCATGCTGGCGAAGCTCATTACCGAGACCCGGCGGATATGTAGTGACCTTCTGCCCAGCGTCCTGGAGGATTTCGGTCTGCAATCCGCCATCGAAGACCTTGTAAAGACCTGTAAGGATACCGACCGCAAGGTGGAATTTCTACTGGACACCAATCTCCGCCAGGCGCCTTTATCCCGTGAACTGGAGATAAGCATTTACAGGATAGTACAAGAGGGGCTCAACAACGTGATCAAACATGCCCAGGCGAGCAAAGTAGAAATATATATCGATAATTCCGGTGATTATCTAAATTTAATGGTGAAAGACAACGGGAAAGGCTTTTATTTTGACAGCCACCAGTTGCATTTGAAGAACCTGGTCAGGAAAATGAACGGGATACGCGGTATGAAAGAAAGGGCCGAGCTGCTGAGCGGGACTTTCAGCATAAATGCCGAACCGGGAAAGGGAACTATTCTTCAAACGGAAATACCTTTGTGATATGAGCACACCCATTAAGGTCTTTTTAGTCGATGACCATGAAATATTCAGGAATGGCCTGAAGCAATTGGTGGATAGTGAACCCGACATGGAGGTAATGGGGGAGGCCGGCGACGGGGAAACGGCGCTGCAAACCCTTTCATCGGTTTCTCCGGATGTCGTCATCATGGATATACGCATGCCTGGCATCAACGGCGTGGAAACCAGCCAGATCATCCTGAAACAGCAGCCGGACCTCAAAATTCTTTTTTTCAGTCTTTACGATAACCCTGAATATGTGGCCCGCGCCCTGGAGATGGGCGCCAGCGGGTATATTTTAAAAGACACCAGTAACAAGATATTCTTACATGCCATCCGCACGGTCTATCAGGGGAAATTCTATTTTATAGGGGACGTCACGGACGTGCTGGTAAAAAAATATCTCGATCTGCAGAAGGCATCCGGGAACAAATCCCCTGCGAATACAGAGATATCCTTGTCCAAACGTGAAGAGCAGATCCTCCGGATGATCAATGACAGTCTCAGCAATAAGGAGATTGCCGAATCCCTGAATGTCAGTGTGCGGACTATTGAGGCGCACCGGCTGAATATTCTCCGGAAGTTTCAGGCTAATAATATGGAAGAGGTGCTGGCCGCTTGCGGGCCGCTCCGTTAGAATGGGGGCTGAATTTCCATTTTTTAATGATCCAGCTCTTCCATGGTGAAAGGCTTTTGGCGGTCCTTGTATTTTTTTCGGATGGGGCCGAGGTCTTCCGCGCTGATCTTTTCGGCCTTGTTGTTCCAGGAGCCGCGGATAAAACTCAGGACCTGTGCGATATCTTCATCCGTAAATTCTTTATTGCCTCCGATGCCGGGCATGTCACCATTGATCTCGGGTGACTTATACAGTTTGCCTGCTATTTTTACGGGTCCTGTCAAGCCATATAAAACGATGGGGATTAGTTTATTCTTATCACCCTGTACCCAATTGGAGCCATTCAGCGGAGGGGCCAGCGCTGTGACGCCATTGCCGTCGGCGCCGTGACAGGTCTGGCAGACAGACTGAAAGATGGTTGCTCCCCGGGGGTATGTTTTTGTGAGGATTTTGAGGTTGCTGTTGTTCTTTGCCTTTTCGATGTCGCTCAGCAGTTTTTTAAGGCGCCGGTTCAGGGCCAGGGTTGTGTCGGAATTAATGGCCAGGGTTTCTTTATTGTACATGTTGCTGATGAGGGCGTCGGCGACATAAATATTATTGGCATATTTGCGGCTAAGTTCGGTCAGGAGCTGAGGGTCGTCGGTGGAGAAAGCAATGTAGGGGGCAGCAAGCGTGTCGTTTTTGTCGATCAGGTCTTTGAGAACGGGCAGGAATTGGGAGTAATTGTTTTTATTGATCAGGCTCAGGGCTTGCTGGCGGATGGTCCAGTCGGTGTTGTGCAGGAGTGGCAGGATGTCGTTTTGTTGCAGGGCTTTTAAACCTTCTAATGTCCAGAGGGCATGGATCAGCGGAAGGGGGGCCTGTGTATTTTTTAGTAATTGACGGAGGGCGGGTACGACCTTTTTGTTGTTGGCGTCGACCAGCAACTGTTGCGCCTTGCTACGGATAACGCCGTTGGGGTGTTGTAAGAGCTGGACGAGGCTGTCGGGGTTGGTGGGGAAGGAGACGAGGCTGGGTGTGCTTTCAGAGGGGAGGACTTTGTAGATGCGGCCGCAGTTGAGTGGTTTTGTCAGGGCGCGGGTTTTTATTTCATTTTTGAGATAAGCCGTCAGATAAGTTTTATGTTGGATGATCCCCCTGTACATATCTACGATATAGAGGGCTCCATCGGGGCCGGTGTAAAGGTTTACGGGTCGGAAGCGTTCGTCTTCGCTGGCGAGGAATTCTTTTTTCTCATAGGCTTCCTTTCCCTTTGTGATGTAACCCTGCGTTGTGAGGATGTCTCTTTTTATGAGGTTGCCGGCGGGTTCTGCGACAAAGGCGTTGTCACTGTAAGCTTTGGGGAACAGGGCGCCGGTATAAATGACCGGGCCGCAGGCAGCGGTAAATTCTTTTAATCTCAGGCTGTCGTCGAGTACACCTTGCTGGTATCCGCGATTAACGCCGGTAGTTGGTCTTACCGGGTATACGCGGTTGTCGTCGACGATATGCTGAGAAAACCCTGCCACATATCGTTGGTGTGGGTTGGCGGAGCCGAGACCGGGAAGGAAGTAATCACCCATCAGATTGTCTGAATTGGTGTTATAATACAGGTGTCCTTCCTTGTCCTGGGTGATGCCCCATTGTCCGCGGAAATGTGTTTTTTCTATCAGCCAGTGGTCGCCTGCCTTTTTATATCGTTTGGCGGACTTGGCGTTGTAGATCCAGTTGTCGAGTGCGCGGAACAGGCCGTTGGGCTGGTGTTCGACGTTGCCGCCTTCGGCATAGTTGGAGTCTACCAGTATTTTGTTTACCGGCCGGTCGTTCTTTATTTTATAATACCAAAGCCGCGGCGGCTCTGCTACCAGGATACCGTCATCTATCAAGCAGATGGCGCGGGGCAGGACGAGGGAATCTAAAAAGATCTTACTGTCGTCCATTACACCATCGCCATTCTTATCGGAGAGGATCACGACTTTACCCGTGGGGGCATCTTCTCCTGTACCGGCGGTGTCGGGCATATAATCCATCATCTCCACTACCCAGATCCGGCCTTTTTCGTCAAAGCTAAGGGCTATGGGAGCGGCGATCAGTGGTTCGGCGGCTACCAGCTTTACGTTAAAGCCGGAGTCCACGTGCATTTTGGCAATGGCCGAATCGGCTGTCAGCGGGGGGGATTCAACGATGCGATGGTTACACGCGGATGATAAAAATGCGGTAATGCAAAGTAAAAGGAGCAAGCGATTCATAACTAGTCAACAGTTAAAAGCGCTGAAGTTAACGATTTATTAACTAATTTGAGGTTGTATCCGCGACCGGGATTTTAGAATTTCATGCAACCCCTCTGGAGCCAATCCCCTAAACCTTAGTAGCAATGAAAAATTGGCTCACCGTGTCCCTGGCCACGGTAACTTTTCTTTTAGCGGGTGTCCGGCTGCGGGCTCAAACCCATGTCTTTGCCCAACTGGCCGGCTCGCCTGTTAATACGACCGGCTGGAGCTTTCAGGGTGCAGCTGCTGTGGGGAATGTTACCGGCACGGGTAATTCAGAGGTTATCGTTTGTCCGGCTCAATTCTGGCAAACGGGGGCTGTTTTTTACAATCAACCTATTAATCTTTCTGCTTGTAACAAATGGATCGCGGAATTTGACTATCGTATCTATGATGGATCGCTGGCCGATGGGCTGACGTTCTGTTTTTTGGATGTTCCTCCCAGTGGATTTGTCGTCGGCGGGGGGATGGGTATTCCTGCGACCGCCAAGGGGCTTAAAGTATGTTTTGACCCCAATCCCCTGGGCGCAGCCTACGGTGGATAACAGCAATGGGGCTTTGAGTTTTATCCGCTCACCCAACTACAACCACGCCAGGATTGTTTACAATAACGGCAATATCAGTGTTTATGTCAATAATACGCTGTACCTCACCGGCTTCCAGACTTTCAACTTTTCGGGGTACCTGGGTTTTACTGCTGCCACCGGGGCTAAGGATGACAATCACTCGGTAAAAAATGTCATTATCTATACGGATATGCCAGCTTCGGAAGCGGGCCCCGATCAGAAGGTTTGTTCCGGAACGGCTGTTCAGCTGGGGGTGGCGCCGGATGCCGCGAATCTTTATACCTGGCAGGTTTCGGTGGTTGCGACACCGCCCGCTCCTGTTCCACCCGCGACGGCCAACCCTATCGTTACATTGTCCAATACAACGGGGCAAACGGTCTCGTATAAATATGTTGTAGGTACGGCCTATGCTACGGCGCCCGGTTGTGCTTCTTTTGACAGCGTGGTGGTCACTGTTCTACCCGCGAAGCTGGTGGATCCTTCTATTCAGCCTGTCAACATCTGTAATGGCGGAAGTTATCAACTGCTGTCGGGGAAGGTCGTCAGTGTGACCGGACCTGTCCAGGATATATTAAAAAACGGCCTGGGCTGTGACAGCCTGATCAATTATTATTCTGTCACGGATGTGGGGATCATCAACAATGATACGACCGTTTGCAAAGGGACTTCTTTTCCCTTGCATGGGAAAGATGCACTGACCTGGCAGTGGGCGCCTGCTCACGGGCTCAGCAGCACTACTGTCCAGGATCCTGTTCTGCAGGCGGACAGCGCCCTGACCTATTCGCTTGTGTCTACAGCCGTCGCCGGCAACCTGGCAGCCAATGGGGACTTTGAATTGGGAAATATGGGATTTTATACCAACTACCTGAATTGCAATACCAACAACTGTCTGTTTCCATTTGCCAACGATGGCTATTCGGTGGGTACCGACGCGAACTTTTATCATACGTTGTTTACGGGGCACGATCATACGACGGGGAAAGGGAATTTTCTTATCATTAATGGCGCCGACCCTAGCCGTACCGTGTGGAAGGAAACGATCCCGGTGCAGCCGAATACGACCTATGCATTTGGATGTTGGATAAGCACTATGATCACGGTGAGTCCTGCGCAAATACGATTTTCTATCAATGGGGTTCAGTTGGGTCCGATCTATAATGCGCCGGCCCGGGTGAACGAATGGGACCGTTTTTTTATCACCTGGAACCCGGGCGCCAGTAAGACCGCTACTATCGAAATTGTGGATGTATTGAATATATCCAACGGCAATGATTTTGGGTTGGATGATATTTTTTTCGGGCAGGTGATAAGCTGTACGGATAGAGTAAAGGTTGGGCTTACCCCTCCGCCTTCTGCCCATCTTGCCGGTCAGTCTGCCGGCGTCTGTGCCGGTGGAACAGCTGTTTTTACTGCGCTTCCGGTTGGGGCCGGCAACCGGCTCAGCTATCAATGGCAATTAAACGGTGTGAATGCAGGCATGAATGCATCCACCTATTCTTATTCCTCTCCTGTCAATGGCGACCGGGTGAATTGCATCCTTACTGATCCGGATGCCTGCCCGGGTAACCAGGTTATTCATTCGGATACGTTTTCGGTAGCGGTGGCGGCTCCGGTGACTCCGGCTGTCACTATTACGACGGCTTCCAGTACCATTTGTACCGGTGCGGATATGACGCTGACCGCTGCGGCGACAAACGGAGGGGGAGCGGCCAGCATCCAGTGGATGGTGAATAGTGTTGTCCGGGGGAGTGGTTATACTTTTACCGCGCCGGCTCCGGCCGATGGAGATGTGATCAGTTGTCTGCTCGTGTCAAGTTTGCCTTGTACGGCGCCGGTCGCTTCGAACGTTGTGGTTGTACGACTTCAGCCTGCTGTTGCGGCTTCCCTTCAGATAACGGCATCGGCAGGGGTTGTCTGCAGTGACAGTGTCGTGGTTTTCACGGCCAGCCCCGTCAATGGGGGTGACTATCCTTTATACCAGTGGCAATTGAATGGAAAGGCGACTGGCGGTACCGGTCCGGTATATTCTGCTTCCCATTGGAACAATGGGGATGTCATCGGGTGTATACTGACGAGCAGCTTGTCCTGTACTGTGTCTGTGCCTGCTGCGAATACGATTACCATGAACGTATTACCTTCTCCCGAGATATTGCAGATGCCGCCGGATGAAATTATTGCGGCCGGCAGCAGTGTGGTTTTGTCACCCCTGATCAGCGGGAATGGTCTGCATTATTCCTGGTCGCCTTCAGACGGGTTATCTGATGCTGCTGTTGCGGCTCCGGTGGCTTCGCCGTCCATCCCTACGGTCTATCGGTTGACGGTGACGGCCGGCGATGGCTGCACGGCTACCGGAAAAGTAGTGATCGGTGTATTCAGGAGCTTGCAGATGCCCAATGCTTTTACTCCCAATGGGGATGGCCGCAACGATGTGTTTCGGATCCCTGCTATTATTTCGCTAAAGATCAATGGGTTCCTGGTCTACAACCGGCAGGGCAATCTGCTGTTCAGCACGCGGGATGCAACGAAAGGCTGGGATGGAAGGTATGGGGCCAGGCTCCAGCCGGCGGGGACGTATATATGGGCTATTGAATATGATAACCCGCTTATCAAAAGTTCTGTCAGGCAAAGTGGAACGGTGGAGTTGGTAAGGTAGATGTGGTATATTTGGTATATATACTTAAGGATATGCATGGGACAGGCTTTGTAAAGATATTTTTAATAATTCTGGCGCTGGGATTTCTGCTGGACTGGTATGTGTTTAATGGGTTAAAGACATTGACTGCCGGATGGAGGTCGCGGCGAGGGGCGAGGCTGGTTAAATGGGGTTATCTGTTGGTCTCGGTTGGGGTAACGGTGATGTTTGTGGTCACGCTCCCTGATTTTAGGACGGCTAAGGGGATGAGACCCTTTCACGAATGGATATTTAGTTTGTTCCTTGTTTTTTTTATTACAAAGGTGTTTTTTGTTTTGGTGCTTTTCCTCGGCGATATCGGGCGGTTTTTTTATGGGGTGGTGAATTTGGGGCGGAGGACTGATGAGCCATTCTTTCCGGCGCGTCGAAGGTTTATCAGTGAGGTTGCGACATTGGTGGCGGCGATTCCCTTTACGGGTTTCCTGTATGCCATGTTGAGAGGGAAATATGATTACAGGGTGCATAAGACAATCCTTTATTTTGATGATCTTCCCGCTGCTTTTGACGGATTTACCATTACCCAGATATCGGACATTCATTCCGGGAGTTTTGACAATACGGAGGCCGTACAAAGGGGGATCGATCTTGTCAAAGCTCAGAACAGCGATGTGTTTGTTTTTACAGGCGACCTGGTGAACAATGCGGCCTGGGAGATAGAGCCTTATATCGATCGGTTCGGGGCTTTAAAGGCGCCTTACGGTCAATTCTCCATTCTCGGCAATCACGATTATGGCGATTATATAAAGTGGGACAGCGATAAAGAGAAGGCTGACAATCTTGAGTCATTAAAAGGGCATCATCAAAAATTGGGATACCGGCTGCTGTTGGACGAAAATGTAGAGCTGAAAAAGGATGGTCAAAAGATCGCGTTGATAGGAGTACAAAACTGGGGCCGGGGTTTTATCCAGATCGGGGACCTCGACAAGGCTTTAAAAGGAGTTGACCCGGATGCCTTTAAGATATGTTTATCGCATGATCCGACGCATTGGGAAGAAAAAATAAGGTTTCACCCGACGACGGTTCATTTGACCTTATCGGGTCATACGCATGGGGCGCAATTTGGGGTGGAAACGGACAAGCTGAGATGGAGCCCAGTGCAATATCGATACCTGGACTGGGCTGGTTTGGCCAATGAAAAGGATCGTTATTTGTATGTGAACCGGGGGTTTGGTTTTTTAGCGTTTTCGGGGCGGTTGGGGATTTGGCCGGAGGTGACGGTGATTACCTTGAAGAGGAGAAAGGGGTAAATTTTCGGTCCGGGAGCAAAGTGCTAAATTTACAATACGATCTATTGTCAACATTTTAAATTCCTTAAAATGAAACGCTCCCAATCACTCCCTCCTTTTTTATGGCCATTGAAGGCCGCAGGCTTCTCTTTTATTATTCTTTTATATGGCTGTAAGGATGGAAGCGCGACAGCCGGCTCCGGAGCCATGCCCCCGCCTTCGCTGCCCGTGATCACGGCAACAGCGGTACCTGCCACCACTTACCAGGACTTTACGGCATCTGTACAGGGTAAACGTGATGTTGAAATAAGGCCGCAGGTGGATGGTTATCTGACCAGCATCGAGGTGGATGAGGGCGCATATGTGCATAAAGGGCAAACTCTCTTTATCATCGACCGGAGGCCCTTTGAGGAGCAATTGAACAATGCGAAAGCGAGTTTGGCGGCTGCCCAGGCCTCGCTGGAAAATGCGCAGATAAATGTAGACAAATTTAAGCCATTGGTGGAGAACCATGTGGTATCGGACGTGCAGCTGAAGTCGGCACAGGCAACTTACAATAGTGCCAAAGCTGCTGTGGACCAGGCCCGGGCAGCGGTTGAATCCGCGCGCATCAATTTCAACTATACCACTATCCCTGCGCCCAGCGACGGATACGTGGGAATCATCCCCTATAAAACGGGAAGCCTTGTTACAAAGGCTATGGCAGGTGCGCTCACCATCGTATCGGAAACACGGGATATGCGTGTCTATTTTTCTATGAGTGAACCCGAATTCCTTCAATTCAAGCAGAAATACGCCGGAAATACCATTGCCGACAAGGTAAAGCAAATGCCGCCTGTTCAGCTGGTGCTGGCGGACAACAGCATTTATCATCAGACGGGTAAGGTGGAATTGGTGGAAGGGCAGTTCGACAGGACGGTAGGCGCCATTAAGTTCCGTGCGAGTTTTCCCAATGTGGAAGGGACGTTGCGCAGCGGCAATACCGGCAAAGTAAGGATCCCTACCTTATTCAAATCCATATTGGTGATCCCGCAGGATGCCACTTTTGAGCTGCAGGGTAAAGTATTTGTTTATACGGTAGCCGATAGTAATAAGATCGTGATTAAGCCGCTGAATATTTCCGGGGGGACCACGAACTATTATTTTGTTTTGGATGGCGTGAAGCAGGGAGATAAGATCGTGTTATACTCTATGTCTACCACCCTGACAGGCGGACTGAGGGATGGGATGGTCATTGTACCTCAAATGCTCTCGACCGATAGTTTGTTGAAGACGAAGCCACTTTGATCCAATCGTTAAAACACAATTTATGTTAAAGAGATTTATCGAACGGCCCGTATTATCTACGGTTGTTTCCATCATACTATTGCTATTAGGAGGGCTGTCCTTGTTCTCCCTGCCTATCACTTTGTTCCCGGAGATTGCGCCACCCAGCGTACAGGTGACTGCTGTGTATCCCGGCGCCAACGCCGAGGTAGTAGCGCGCACGGTTGCCGTTCCGATAGAAGAGGCGGTCAACGGTGTGGAGAACATGAACTACATGACTTCCAATTCCAGCAACGACGGTACCATGAACCTGACCGTATATTTTAAGCAAGGCACCAATCCCGATATCGATGCGGTGAATGTACAGAACCGCGTATCGAGGGCCAACAGCCAGCTGCCGCCGGAAGTAATACAGGCCGGTGTCGCCACCCAAAAAATACAGAACAGTTTTCTCATGTTCGTGGGGCTGTATAGTGAAGATAGTGCAAAGTATGACGAACTTTTCCTGGAAAATTACCTGAGGATAAATGTTATTCCGCAGCTGCAGAGAATCCCCGGTGTGGCGCAGGCGCAGGTATTCAGTTCGAAAGACTATTCCATGCGTATCTGGCTGAAGCCCGACCGTCTGATCGCCAATAACCTTTCCCCGCAGGACGTTTTAAATGCCATCAGGGACCAAAACCTGGAAGCGGCGCCCGGGCGGCTGGGGCAAAGCAGTCCCGAATCGTTCGAATATGTGATAAAATATAAGGGCAAGCGGAACAAGAATGAAGACTACGAGAACATGGTGGTAAAGGCCAACAGCGACGGGTCTTTACTGCGGCTGAAAGACCTGGCGCGCGTTGAATTCGGGGCCTACACTTACATTTCATCCAACAAGCTGGACGGCAAACCTGCTTCCGGTTTTGGTGTTTTGCAAACGCCGGGGTCCAATGCCAACGAGATCCTTACCGAATTGGAACGGCAGATAGACGAATTTTCCGCGAATTTGCCCGATGGCATGAAGTTCAAGATCATGTATAACGCCAAGGAGTTCCTCGATGCTTCGATCGGGCAGGTAAAAGAGACCCTGATCATCGCCTTTATACTGGTGGCTATCGTGGTTTTTATTTTCTTACAGGATTTTCGTTCTACCTTGATCCCTGTTATCGCCGTGCCTGTTGCCATTATCGGCACCTTTTTCTTCCTGCAGCTATTCGGTTTTAGCATTAACCTGCTTACCTTATTTGCGTTGGTGCTGGCGATCGGTATTGTGGTGGACGACGCTATTGTGGTCGTGGAAGCCGTCCACTCCAAGATGGAGCGGGAGCATTTGCCTCCAAAAAGGGCAACTATCGAAAGCATGAACGAGATCTCGGGGGCGATCGTCTCCATTACCCTGGTGATGGCGGCTGTATTTGTTCCTGTGAGTTTTGTACAGGGGCCTGCGGGGGTGTTTTACAAGCAGTTTGCGTTTACGCTGGCCACCGCCATTCTTATTTCCGCCGTCAATGCGTTGACGTTGAGCCCGGCCTTATGCGCCTTATTTTTGAAGAATCCGCATACGGGAGAGGGGGGTAGAAGACAAGGACTTGCCGCACGTTTTTTTACGGCGTTTAATACGGGCTTTACGGCCATGACAGGGAAATATGTAAAAAGCCTGCAATTCCTCGTCCGCCGTAAATGGGTGGCTGTAGCCGGGCTGGTGCTCGTCGCTATAGGCGCCCTGCTGCTCGTGAGAAGAACTCCGTCGGGATTTATTCCCGACGAAGACCAGGGTTTTATCGTAGCCGTGGCCCAAACGCCTGCAGGCAGTTCGTTAAGCAGGACAACGCATGCTACCGATCAAATAAGCAAGATCGTTTTGCAGGATGGGGCAGCCAGTGATGCCTGGAATGTGAATGGATTGAATTTTGTTACCAATTCTTTTGCCTCACCGAATGCCGTTGTCTTCTCCCGGCTGAAGCCCCGGAATGAAAGGGGGCCTGTAAAAGACCCCGGTCAGATTGCCGGCAGGTTGATCGGGGAAACGGGCCAGGTAAAAGACGCGATGTCTATTTTTGTAAACTTTCCCACGGTGCAGGGGTTCGGGAATGTCAGCGGCGTGGAAATGATGCTGCAGGATAGGGCGAGCGGGTCCCTGGAAAAATTAGGCATGACGGCCTGGGGATTTGTCGGCGCCTTATCGCAGCGAAAAGAGGTCGCCTCGGCTTTTACCACTTTCAATACCGGCAACCCTCAATATACCATCGAGGTGGACGAAGCCAAGGCCAAACAATTAGGCTTATCCGTAAGCGAATTGATGAGCACCCTGCAGATATATTACGGCAGCAGCTTCGTTTCGGACTTTAACCGGTTTGGAAAGTATTACCGCGTGATGGCGCAGGCCGATGTCCCATACCGGATGGATGCCAATTCGCTGGGCGGTATTTATGTAAAAAACAATATAGGCCAGATGGTCCCTTCTACCTCGGTGGCGAAGTTCATCCGTGTGTATGGCCCCGAAACAGTTACCCGTAACAACCTGTACAATGCCGTTACCATCAATGCAACACCCAAACCGGGTTATAGCACGGGCGACGTGATCAAGGCCGTTCAGGAAACAGCCAGGAAGGCGTTGCCGAAAGGGTATGCCTATGAGTTCACCGGCATAACAAGGGAGGAGATCAGGGCGGGTAATCAAACGGTATTTGTGTTCTTATTAAGTGTGCTGTTTGTATTTTTCCTGTTGGCTGCGCAGTACGAAAGTTATATCCTGCCCCTGGCGGTGATACTCACCGTGCCGACAGGTATCCTGGGTGTGTTCACTTTTGTAGGTTTGGCAGGGTTACAGAATAACGTATATGTGCAGATAGGATTGATCATGCTGATAGGATTGCTGGCTAAAAATGCCATCCTGATCGTGGAGTTCGCGGTGCAGCGGAGGCGGGCAGGGATGGGGCTGGTAGAGGCTGCGCTGGAAGGTGCAAGGCTCAGGCTTCGTCCGATATTGATGACCTCGTTTGCGTTTGTCGTTGGCATGCTTCCCCTGATATTTACGCAGGGGGCGTCGGCGCAGGGTAATCATTCCATTGGATGGAGTGCCGTAGGGGGGATGCTTACCGGGGTGATCCTGGGCGTATTTATTATACCGGTGTTGTTTGTTATTTTTCAATCTCTGCAGGAAATGGTTTCTTCGAAAGCAAGAAGTGCCGAAGAGGAGGAATTAGGGCCGGCGAAAATGTAATGGAGGTTTCAGCGGGGCGAGGACAGCTCGATCCAGACCGGGGCGTGATCGCTGGTTTTTTCCCATCCGCGGACATCCCGGTCCACGCCTGCGGCGTTAAGGTGTTTGGCTAGTTTGGGGCTTAGCAGGAAATGATCGATACGCAGACCTGCGTTGCGGCCGTAAGCGTTCCGGAAATAGTCCCAGAAGGTATAGATGGGCGTCGGTCCAGCCCTGTGCGACAAGCGTATGGAAGGCTGCGCGGACCTCGGGCCTGAAGAGGGCGTCATCCACCCATTTCTCCGGTTTGTAGACGTCTTTTTCGGTCGGCATGACGTTGTAATCCCCGGTCAGGACCACGGGTTTGCCGGATGCGAAGAGATCGGCTGCGTGAGCCGTGAGTCGTTGGAACCAATTCATTTTGTAGTCGAGTTTTGGACCGGGGGCGGGGTTGCCATTTGGCAGGTAAAGGCAGCCGATTGTGATACCATCGATTGCCGCCTCGATATAACGGCTGTGACTATCTTCGGGGTCGCCCGGGAGGACTCGCCGGATCTCCTCTGGCTGTCCGCTGCGTGCCAGGATGGCGACACCGTTCCAACTCTTTTGGCCATGCCAGATGGCTTTATAACCCGCGTCTGCGATGGCCTGTTCAGGGAATTTTTCCTGGGGTGCCTTTAGTTCCTGCAGGCAGGCGATGTCTGGCTTGCTCTCATTGAGCCAGCGGAGGAGGACAGGGAGGTGGCCGTTGATGCCGTTGACGTTGTAGGTGGCTATTTTCATGACTTGTTTATTTCCTGTAAATCCTGGGCAAAGTATATGTTTTTTGGAGTTTTGAGGGGGAATAGTTTCTAAACGGATATTTGTAAACAAAAATGTTTAGATTCTCTTTATCTTTAAAACATGGAAAAAGGGTTATCCCTCTTAAAAGGAATCCATCCGGGGATTGTATTGGAAAGGGAACTTGCCAAAAGGAAACTCGGGAGGGGAAGGTTTGCTATTTCTGTCAATGAATTTCCTCAGACGATCGGTGCCATTATCAAAGGCAAGCGGGATATGAATACTGCCCTTGCATTGAGGATCGAGGAGAAACTTGGGCTGGAGGAAGGGTTTTTTATGCTGCTGCAGGTTTATTATGAAATAGAGATAGAGAAGCGTAAACAAAGAGCTGTGCGGCCGCCAGAAATGCCGAAATTAAGGCCTGGTCTTTTCTGGGACACGGATCCGGAGAAGATCGACTGGCAGAAACAAAAAAGAGCGGTTATCCGGCGGGTTTTTGAGACGGGCAATGATCGGGAAAAAAAGGAAGTAACCCGGTTTTATGGTAAAGAAGAGGTTAAACGCATATTGAATAAAAAAGAATAAATATGTATTGGAATACTGTTTCCTCTTTGTTGCGATCCTTATTGGAAGAATTAATGGATTGTTTGGTGTTCAATACATTCAGGCTTGCAGGGGGAACGGCTCTGGCTTTGCAGTTGGGGCATCGTGTTTCCGGAGACATCAACCTGTTCCTCGATGTAACCCCTGATAATATTGACTTTTACGGAATTAATTTTTATTTGAAAAGGCGATATTCCTATTTTTCAAGCAGCTTATCAGAGACCGGGATTCAATCCTTTATAGGAAAAAATGAAATTGAAATTGTCAAAGTTGACTTTTACTGCACGGACCCTTTTATTCAGCCGTATCAGAGAAGAGAATCTATCCGGATTGCTACTGTTGAAGAGAGTATTGCAATGAAAATTGATAGGATACAAAGGGGCGGTCGTAAAGAAGATTTTTGGGACTTACATGAACTCCTGCGTAGTTATTCCCTGGAAAGCATGCTGGAGCTGCATAAAAAACGCTATCCACATTCTCATAATAAAGAGCTGATCCTGGAGAAATTAATAGACTTTACGAGGGCAGACGAGGATTTTGAGCCAATTTGTCTGAAAGGTAAATATTGGGGGCTGATCAAAATGGATATAATTCAAATTATCAATGGGGATTAAGGGGCGGCCGAATGACCAGGGGTTAAGCCGAAAGCATATTATGCAACAGAGCGGCTAGTTATTTCTTTTTCTGCGCCCGGTAGGCCGTTGGTACGATGTTGTATTCCATTTTAAAGTTCTGTGCAAAATATTTCGGATCATTGAATCCCACGGAGTAGGCTATTTCGGAAACGGTCAACTGGCTTTTTTCCAATAATTCCGCTGCTCTTTTCAGCCGGATAAACCGGATGAATTCCACGGGGGTCTTACCTGTCAGCAGCAACAGCCGTTTATAGAAGGTGCTCCGGCTGGTATGGAACTGCCCGCCCAGCTCGCCGACGGAAAACTCCGGGTTGTCCATGTTTTTCTCTATCAGCTCCAGGACATGCTGCAAAAAGGCCTCGTCGGCGGAGACCGGTTCGACCGCTGCAGGACCGGCTTGCACCTGTCGCTGGTAGGTCTTTTTTACGACTTCATTGTGGGCCAGCACGTTCCTGATCCTGGATAACAGGATCTCGAAGTTAAAGGGTTTGGTAATATAGTCTGTCGCTCCTGTCTCCAGGCTCTCAAGCTCTGTCCGTTCGCCTGCAAGGGCTGTCAGCAGGATGACGGGTATCTGCCTGGTCCGCTCGTCCGACTTTATTTTTTTACAGAGGTCGATCCCGTTGGTCAGCGGCATGCTGATGTCGCTGACGATGAGGTCCGGATGCAGGGCCAATGTTTTGCGCCATCCCTCCCGGCCGTCGGCTGCTTCGTGTATGGTGTAGAGATCGCGGAGGTTGTCCTTCAGGTAAAAGCGGAAGTCTTCGTTGTCTTCGACCAGCAGGACTATTTTCTTTTTTTCACCGGAGGGGTGGGAGATTACGGTGGGGGGATCGGCTGGAACAGGGTCCGCGGATGGCGGGGCTTCTGGTAGTAGTATTGGGGTAAAGGGCAGGGTAACGGTAAAGGTACTACCCTGGTTCACCTGGCTTTCGACGGAAAGGCTCCCGTGGTGCATCTTTACAAATTCCATCGTGATCGCCAGGCCGATGCCGCTGCCCTGGTTGAGGATATTGTCGGGTACTTCTGTCTGGAAGAACCGCTCGAATATTTTTTCCTGCATCTCGGGTGCGATGCCGATGCCGGTGTCTTTTATTTTTATCTCCAGGATAGTTTTGAGGCTTGCGGAGGGTTGGGTGATTTGCGCTTCTACTCTGACGGAGCCGTTTTCGGGAGTAAACTTAAATGCATTGGACAGCAGATTGAACAGGATGCGTTCGAGCTTGTCGTGGTCGAAAACGGTGAAAAGGGATGTTTTGTCAGAATGATAGGAAAAAGATATATTCTTTCTTTCTGCCAGGTCAATAAAGGAAAAGGAGATATCCCTGATAAATTGCAGTACGTCCCCTTGCTGCACGTGTAATTTCAGTTCGTTGACCTCCAGCTTTCTGAAATCCAGCAGCTGGTTCACCAGGTGGAGGAGCCGTCTGGCGTTTCGATGGATAACCTGGTATTGTTTAGCCGGTTCGGGGTGAAGGGCATGGCTGAGCAATTTTTCCACCGGGGCGAGGATCAGCGATAAAGGGGTCCTTAGTTCATGGCTCATGTTGGTGAAAAAACGGATCTTCATCATATCTATCTCATGCATGCGCCTGGCCTCCTGCCGTTCGTGTTCGAGGGCAAAGCGCATTCTGGCTCTTTGAATAATGAGTCGCCGCGCAAAATACAAGCCGGATACTGTCAGCAGGACGTATATTATATATGCCAGGGGCGTCCGCCACCAGGGCGGCAGGATGGTGATCCCCAAAGACGCCTCGTTGTTGCTCCAGAACCCGTCTTCGTCCGAAGCCCGTACCCTGAATATATAATGCCCGGCGTCCAGATTGGTAAAAGTGGCCTTCCTCGTTTTGGCATCCGTGATCAGCCAGTTCTTGTCGAATCCCTCCAGCATATACATATACCTGCTCCTGGTGTTTTCGACATAGTCCAGGGATGCAAAACCTATGGAAAACACTTTTTCATCATAGTGCAGGGTGATATGTTCTGTTTCCGTGAGGGCCTTCTCCAGAATGACATGATTGCCTGTTCGCTCTCCGGGGCGCAGCTGCCGGTCAAACAACTCCAGCTGTGCCAGCACGATCGGAGCATTACTCTTTGTCTCCGTGATACCCGCCGGATTGAAAATATTGAATCCATTGGGCCCGCCAAGCAGGATGTCTCCGTCCCTGGTTGCAAGCCCGGCCCTTTCATTGAACTCCCTTCCCTGCAATCCATCCTGTTCATGGTAATTTTTACAACGGATCGTATATCCCATGCCACTGCCGGGTGCCTGGGTTGTGATCCTGGAAATGCCATTGGCCGTCGCTATCCATAAATTATGTAGCCGGTCTTCCTGGATGCTCCTGATGGTATTATCCGGCAGTCCATCTTCTGTCCGGAAGGATTGAAAGCTGTTTTTTTCCGGGTCATAGAGGTCCAGCCCTTCCCGGGTGCCGGCCCAGATATGGTGCTGGCTGTCCTGCAGCAGGGTAGTCACGTTATCACAGCTGAGCTGGTTGCTGGTGCTGGAGAGGTGCATGAAGCGTCCGGTCTTTTTTTCGAGCACGTCTATCCCATAACCGGTAGCCACCCAAAGATTCTTTTGATCATCCTCCATGATCGACGAGACATAATTGTTGAGTATCGAATTGGGTATGTTGATATTGTAATGAGCAAACTGTTTTTTCTTCCGGTCGAGCCTGTCCATTCCGCCGGCCAGCGTACCGACCCACAACTGCCCGTCCGAATCCTCGCAGACGCACATGACCCGATCGTCGGACAAGCTGCCCGGATCATGTTCATCATGTCTGTAATGGATAAAATTTTTGCCATCGTAGCAATCCAGGCCGCCAAAATAGGTCCCGATCCAGAGCCGGTTGTTACGGCCAGGCAGCAGGCTAACGATGATATTATTGCTCAGACTGCTGGGATTGTCCGGGGCATGGAGGTATTGGTGAAAACGGTTTTTTTTACGGTCGAAGCAGATGAGTCCCCCACCGTTGCTGCCGATCCAGGCATGACCTGCCGAGTCCTCTGCGAAACTGTTGACATCATCATAGCTGAGGCTGGCCGCATTCCCGGGCTCATGCCTGTATTGGGGGAACTGTATTCTGTTCTGGTGATAATAGCTTACACCGTTTTTGAAAGTTCCGACCCAGATCGTTCCGCTGCTGTCCCGGTACATAGTGCTGAGGCTATTGTCGGCGACGCTTTTTGCATCATCCTCGACGTGCCGGATATATTTCACCGAAAAATCCCTTTTGTCGACTATATTGATCCCGCCATGATCGGATGCCAGCCAGACGAGTCCTTTCTCATCCTGCAATGCATCGACTATGACATTGCTGCTCAGCCTTCCTACCGGGCTTTCCTGGTCAAGATGCCTGAGCTGACCGGTAGGCGGGTTATAATAAAAGGCGCCTTGGAAAACGCCGTTGGAATATAACCAGAGATCGTTCTGCCGGTCGATATACATATTGCAGATGGACAGGCTGCCCGTGATGCTCTTTTGAAAGATGTCGGTTTGGAAGACTACACGGCTGGTATGACCGGCGACCTTTTGAAGCAGGCCGTTCTTATAGACGACCCATAAATTTCCATTGCTGTCGGCGCGGGCGCTGGCTATGGAAGGATGTTGACCGGGAACGGGGATGATGCGCCCGTCGGGCAGATAATGGAAGACTCCGCTGTCCCGGTATATAAACCAATAGTCGCCTTTTCCTTTGACGACCTTGAGCAGTCCGGACTGCGGCAGGGAAAGGCTGCGCAGGTAGGAAGCGTAATCCCGGTCGAACCGGTCCTTTCCGAAATCGAAGATATTGAACTGTCCCGCCCTTATCTCCACCCAAAGTCTGCCGCCGGGGCCTTCGAACATCTGTTCTATATAATTATCTACAATGGAGCCGGTATCCCGCTGGTCATGCCTGAACAAGCGGAACTGATAACCATCATAGCGGTTTAACCCGGCCACGGTACCAAACCACATGAATCCCCGGCTGTCCTTATATATACTTGTCACGTGGTTATTGGCGAGGCCATTGGTAAAATCCAGGCGGGAGAAGACATAATCGTTGGTCTGGGCATACTGCTGCAGGAGAGACAGGCAGCCAAGGGCAAGTAGAAATATCTTTTTCCTCATAAGGCTCAGCAGGTTATATATGCGGGCATTTTACTCAAAGATAGGCTGATTTGAACATTTACATACCCTTTTTGAACGATTTCAGCCCCCTCACAGCGGCCTTAACAATATACTTTTGTTTTGTAACTAAACGATTGCTTGTATGAAAAAATTGAGATCATTCCTCAAACTCCATTTATGGTCTGTCATGGTCTGTCTGTCATTTTCCCTTTCCCTGACGGCGCAGCAGGACCAAACGCAAAAAATTACCGGCAAGATAATCTCCAAAAATTCAGGCGCCCCACTGGCCGGTGCGACGATAACTGTCAGGGGGACAAATAATGCGGTGGTTTCCAATGAAAAGGGCGAATTTTCGATCACAGCCGCACCGAATGAGACCCTGGTCCTCTCCCTGGTCGGTTACACGCCGAGGGAGCTCAAAGCGGGTGAAGTCAGGTCTCGCAGCATTACCCTGGAAGAGGATTATAATCATTTGCAGGATGTCGTGGTGGTAGGGTATGGTAAAATGAAAAAGACCGACCTGAGCAGCTCGCAGGTGACGGTAACCTCGGAGGAATTACACCGGACTGTAAATTCCACGATCGAGCAGGCGCTGCAGGGCAAGGCTGCCAATGTATATGTATCGTCGAGTAATGCCCAGCCGGGTGCGGCCCCCAGCGTGATCATCAGGGGTGTCAGCTCGCTGAGCCAGGGTACCCAGCCCCTGTATGTTATAGATGGCGTGCAGATCAAGCCGGCCGATCCCCAGGGTGGGGCAGCGGGTTCTTATAATGCACCAGGTTCCTATACCAGTCCTCTCGCGGGCATTAACATGGATGATATAGAGACCATGAATATTCTGCAGGGACCTTCGGCAACGGCTATCTTCGGTGCAGCGGGCGGCAACGGGGTGATCTTGATCACCACAAAACGTGGGAAGGTGGGGGATTCTAAAATATCTTACAGTACCCTGCTCACGCAGCAGCAGCTTCCCAAATTTGCGCCGGTGATGAAGCTGCCCGAATATGCCACTTTCCGGAATCAATTGCAGCAGGCCGGCGGCGCCAACTCGGAAGCAGACTTCGGCGATCCTTCGGTACTGGGTCCGGGGTCGGACTGGCAGGGCGCCCTGTTCCGCCGGACCCTGCAGCAAAATCACCAACTGTCCCTTAGCGGCGGGAGTGAAAAAACCACTTTTTATCTATCCGGGGAATATTTCAACCAGGAGGGCATCGCCCAGGGGTCGGGTTTTACCCGGGGCTCGGTCCGGCTCAATCTGGATAACAATACCCGCAAATGGCTGAAGGTCGGCATGAATCTCAGTGGGAATATCACGAAGGAAAAGATCGTCACTTCCAATAATTCCCTCATCGCGACGGCGATAGACATTAGCCCGGCCATCGCCATCAAAAATTCCGATGGCAGCTGGGGCGGACCTGCGGCCGGCACGCCTTATGCCAATAATTTCGTAAACCCGATAGCGCTTGCAAGCCTCAATACCAATTATAACAAAGGCTTCGGCGGGCTGGGCGGCGTGTATGCGGACATTACTTTAATTAAGGGCCTGGTATGGCATACCGAGGCCAACGGTACTTATAACTACAACACGAACTACCAGTTCAGCCCCACCTATACTTTTGGCGCAACGGTGAAGAATGTGGCTACCGGCTCCAAGCAGGTGACCAGCAACTATTGGTGGAATGTGCATACCCGTCTGCAATACGACACGAAGATCGGCCAGCACAGCATCTCGGTGATGGCGGGTCACGAAGCTTCGGTCAGCGGCTATGAAACCCTCTACGGCTATAAGGACGGGTTTGTCAACAATACGGTGCAGACGCTCAATGCAGGCGCCTCCGATAACTCGCAGAGCAATAGCAGCACGCTGAGCACTTCTTCCAAAGAATCGTATTTCGGCCGGCTGCTGTATATCTTCAATAACAAATATATCCTGCAGGGCACGTATCGTTATGATGGTTCATCCGCCTTCGGGCTGGACAATCGCTGGGGAGGTTTCCCGGCCGTTTCTGCTGCCTGGAAGATATCCGAGGAGCCGTTTATGAAAGGGATAGCCCACCTGGACGAGCTGAAGCTGAGAGGAGAATATGGCTGGTCCGGCAATTCCGGTAGCAATGGGCTGGCGCAATATGCTGTACTCACCTCTTATCCCACGGCGTTTGGGACGGGTTTTCTGCCTTCCAATTTCCCGAACCCCAACCTGCAATGGGAAGTGGATAAGACGACTAACCTGGGTTTCGACCTGCATATGTTCAATAGCCGGCTGGAAGTTATCGGGGATGCCTATGTCAAGAATATCACCAAGCTGCTGACTTATTCCTCCTATCCCGGCTACCAGGGCGGTGGTACGGGAAATGGCGGTCTGGCCTGGCCCGAGACCAATGTCGGCAGCATGCAGAACAGGGGCTTTGGGTTAACCGTAAACACGATCAATATTATCAACAGGAGTTTTACCTGGAAGACCGGTCTCAACTTCTCCCTTGACCGGAATAAAGTAAAGGCCCTCTCCAATTCCATCACGGCCATCTATGGGACCAATACCAATAACCAGCAGGCCCAGTTCCTCACGAAGGTAGGGCAGCCCGTGGGCATGATCACCGGTTATATTGCCGAGGGTCTTTTCCAGAATTATAAGGATATCGCGGGTCATGCCAACCAGACTTCCAACGGCGGTGTGACGGTCGACCCGAATACGGGCACCTGGGTAGGGGATATCAAATTCAAGGATGTCAATGGCGATGGCGTCATCAACCAGAAAGACCGGGTGGTCCTGGGTAACCCCTGGCCCAAATATACTTTTGGGTTCAACAACTTCTTCAGTTATAAGAATTTCGACCTCAATATATTTATCCTGGGTTCGGTCGGGAACGATATTGTAAACCTTCAGAAATACCTGAACTCTTTACCCGGAAGCAAGGGCGCTTACGAAAACTATTATGCGTCGGTGATAAATTTCGCCCGGCCCAGCAGCTACAAGGCGGCCGATGCGCTGACTGCGACCCTTACCAACCCGAATACACTGGTGCCAAGGGTATATACCAGCACGGCCAACGGGAACGACAGGCTTAGCCAGTGGAATGTCGAGAGCGGCACTTATGTGCGTGTAAAGAATATCTCTCTTGGCTATAACTTCCCTGTCCGGTGGGTCAGCCATTTGGCCATGCGGGGCTTGAGGCTTGCCGTGAGCGCACAGAACCTGATCACTATTACCAAATACACGGGTTTCGACCCCGAGGTCGGTCCCTTCAACTATTATAACAGCGGTAATCCCATTGTCATTAACGGCCTCGATAATGGCCGCTATCCCAATGTCAGGATGTATTCGGTCAATGTACTCGCTGATTTTTAATATTTAAAAGTAAGTTGATAATGAAACCAATCATAAGATATTCCCTGCTTATTGTAACGATGGCCATCGTCCAGGGCTGCAAAAAAGATTTTCTGACCCGGGCTCCGCAGGATGCGACTACCTCGGGAAATTTCTATACTACCAACGCGGAAGTAATGGCCGGCACGGCGCCGCTGTACGGCATTGTCTGGTTCGACTTTAATGACAAGGCCTTTCTCAGTTTTGGCGAGGCGCATGGAGGCAACCTTAACTGTGATGATGCGGACCGCAAAGGTTATCTCTCTTTCTCGGTGCCGCAAACGGATGACATTCTGCCAACCGGCTATGAAGCGCTTTGGAAAGTAGTCGCCCAGAGCAATCTCGTCATGGCCAATATTACCAGCGCTAAAACCACGGCAGACGAGAGCACCAGACAGATGGGAATAGCGGAATGCCGGTTCATGCGCGGTCTGGCTTATCTCTACCTGGCCGGTAACTGGGGGCCGGTGCCCATTCTCTATAACAATGTCACACAGCTAACGGACAGTACTATTCGTAGGAGCGACCTGGCCAGCGTCTGGAAGCTGATCGTTATGGATTTTGCCTATGCGGCCGGACATTTGCCTGCTACTCCTTACCAGCAGGGGCGGCTGACCAAATGGTCCGCCGAGGGGATGCTGGCGCGGGCTTACCTGTACAGGTCGGGCCTTGGCAAGTCGGAAGGTTCCCGGACACAGAGTGACCTGGACAGCGCCAAATACTATGCTGCCGATGTGATCAATAGCAGCGGGGCCAGTCTTCTGCCCAGCTATTATAACCTGTTCACCCATGCGTACAACAGCACGGCTTTTGCCAGTGCTAATCCGGAGGCCTTGTTCTCGCTTTTATGGATGCCTTCTTCTTCGCCCTGGGGTATCAATAACAGCTTTCAGGCCTATGTGGCCTTTGAATCGAGCATTACGCAGACGGGCGATGGATGGGGTGGAGCCTTTGGCGCCTCTTCCAGCCTGTTGAAGTATTATGCGGCACATCCTGAAGACTCCATCCGCCGTAAGGCCACCTTTATGATGCCTGGTGACAAGTATCCCGAATTGAATGCGGCGGGAGGAGGGACGACTGTTCCGGTCAGCAACTTTAATACGGGGAATGATCATGCGTATATAAAGAAATATGTTATCGGTTCGCCCGCCGACAATGGCGGCGGAGCGATGATGGCTGCCTATGAGAATACGTATCAGCTGCGGCTGGCGGAGGTCTATCTTACCTATGCGGAAGCGATACTTGGCAATTCCGCCTCCACTTCTGATGCTACCGCCCTGAAATACTTTAATGCCGTTCGTACCCGTGCCGGGATGGCTTCGGCCTCCTCCATTACCTTTGACGATGTCTTCCAGGAAAAGAAGATAGAGTTTGCTTTTGAAGGGCTTGCCTGGTATGAATGGGTCCGGTGGTATTATTTTGCGCCTGCGAAGGCACTGGCTTATTTCAGCGCCCAGGACAGGGGGCATTATAATATCTTATACAATTCGGCGGGGAGTTATACGATCACGTTTACGGGTACCACTTATACGGTAACGGATGCCACCGTCTACCTGCCCTGGCCGGAGACGGAACTGGAATTAGCGCCCAACCTGATGGCAAATCCTGTAGCCTTTGACTTTAGTAAACTACCTAATTATTAATTATGCAAACGATTTATAAGCTTTTTTCCAAGCGAACTCTCTTCTTTTTATTGATGCTGGCCGGTTTTGTGCAGGTCGCCTGTAAAAAGTCCGGTTCCGGTGCGCCTGTCATCACTCATGTAAGGGCCATCGACTCCACGGCAAGGGACAGTTTTTTTGTAAAGGCCTATCCCGGCACTCTCATCGTCATACAGGGTTCTAATTTCGACGGGCTGGAGCATGTTTATTTCAATGACTTCGATGCGCCTTTTAATGCTGCGCTGATCTCAAACAACAATATTACTATTTCGATCCCGGCTGGTGCGCCCACGGCGCCGCCGCTGAGTAAAGTATCCAATACCATCCGGGTGGTGACGAGTCATGGTTCGGCGACCTATACTTTTACGCTGGTCCTTACTCCGCCCGTCATCACTGCTGTCAGCAATGAGAATGCGGCGGCTGGTACTACCCTGATCATAAAGGGGTCTAATTTTTATGGGATCTCCAAAATAGTATTTCCCGGGGGGATAACCGCGTCGGGCTATTCGGTAGACAGCGCCACGCAGATCACCGTCACGGTACCAGCCGGCATAACGGCGGGGGATAGCCTGCGTGTGTACGGGACTTTTGGCTCGGGCAGCTCGCCTTTTATATTCGACAACTGGATGTCGCCGTCTGTTGGTTTTTTGGCCAACTTCGACGGAACTAACGACAAATGGTCTCCCCCAGCCAACAGTCCATATTACGGCTGGTCGCAGCAGCAATGGGTGGGGGGCTATGTGACGGATCCAACGGTATTCCCCAATGGTACGGGTAATTGCGTCGAGATCAACCCGGCCGGACCCAAAGTGAAGGGGGATAATTCCTGGTGGCAGGATAATAATGCCATTATCACCAATACGGCTGCCTGGCCATCGGGGTCCGTTAGCAATTACGCGCTGAAGTTCGAGGCTTATGTCAACAACTGGTCGGCGGGATCGATATGGATCGGTACTTCCTGGCCTAACTGGAGTTGGCTGGCTCAATATGCTCCCTGGAAGACGGTTGCCGGCGGAAAATATTCCACCAATGGGTGGGTGACGGTGACGATTCCGCTCACCAGCTTCCTTGCCGCTACCGGTAATGTCTATACCAGCACCGGGACGGGCGCTGCCAGCATTTCAACCCTGCAGAGCGGTGCGGGCGGAATGTTGATGATCATGTACGCCAATGACGGTACGGCTACTATCCCCGGCGGCAGTTTCACCATGGGCATTGATAATGTCAGGATATTACCCATAAAATAAATTATACCATATGAAGATAATGATGAAAGCCGGCCTTCTGATGACTGCTATTGTATTGACGGGTTCAGCGTGTAAGAAAAACAGCTCTGCCGGAGGCAGTAATACGGGCGGGAGTGGTAATGGCGCAACCGCGGCCGATTCCGTTTATGCGCCCGTCGATCCGTCTCCGCCTCCTTCTATAGGTTTCTTTGGCGACAGCTGGCAGGCAAAATCGTTTGCCGTACCCGGAACGACTGCGGGTGCGGCTCCTGCGGGAACGGCGACGGACACCCTAACCATCGATGTCAATAAAGTGCTGGTTAAAGTTCCGGCTTATGTATATGGCAACAACTCCAATCTCTGGATGACACAGATCGTTGACCAGCCTTCGCTGATGGGCTATCTCAAGGATCTTTCTCCCCGGATCATCAGGGCCCCGGCGGGCAGCGCCAGTGATGTCTATTTCTGGAATGATACGACTGCTGCGCCTGCCGATGCTCCGGCCAAGCTGCTGGATGCGAGTGGCAAGTCTTCTGCGGCGAATTACTGGTATGGCGGCAATACGGCCTCCTGGACCCTGTCTCTGGGCAACTATTATAGTATGTTGTCACAGACGGGCAGCACGGGGATCATTACCGTCAACTACGGGTATGCCCGCTATGGGACGAGCGCCAATCCCGTTGCTACAGCCGCGCACCTGGCGGCCGACTGGGTACGTTATGACAACGGCCGGACCAAATACTGGGAGATCGGCAATGAGTCCTATGGGAATTGGGAGGCGGGGTACCAGATCGATGTAACGCAAAATAAGGACGGGCAGCCGGCGATCATCACCGGGGCGCTCTATGGCCAGCATGTCAAGGTCTTTGCGGATTCTATGCGGGCGGCAGCGCAGCAGACGGGGGCAACCATCTATATCGGGGCGACGCTGTACCAGCAGCCTGCCAATTCCTGGGACAATGCCAGTGTCCAGACCTGGAACCAGGGAGTATTGTCGCAGGCCGGCGCCACCCCGGACTTCTATATCGTGCACGACTATTTTACCCCCTACAATACCAACTCCGCGGCTGCCGATATCCTGAACACTGCCACGACTGTTCCGGCGGCTGTCATGGGCTATATAAAACAGCAGGTGTCGGCGGCGGGTCTGGCGATAAAACCAGTCGCGCTGACCGAATGGAATATCCAGGCGACGGGGTCCATGCAGAATGTATCCTATATCGCGGGGATACATGCCGCCAAAACGTTGGGGGCTATCATTAAGAACCAGTTCGGGGAAGCAAGCCGCTGGGACCTTGCCAATGGATGGAGCAAAGGGGATGACCAGGGTATGTTCAATACGGGGGATGAGCCGGGAGCGCCGAAGTGGAATCCACGGCCGGCGTTCTATTATTTGTATTACTTTCAGCGTTTCATGGGCGACAGGATGGTATATGACACGCTGAATGCGATAAACTCCGATCTTACCACCTATTCGTCTACGTCTTCTTCCGGGCAGGCCGGGACCATCATTGTGAATTCCGGCACTTACAACCATAACGTAGCTATCAACTTCAAACACTGGCCGGCGGGCGCCGGTTACTATTGGTATGTCCTGACGGGCGGCACCGACAACGGGGATTTTTCGGGGCAGGTGTATGTCAACGGCGCCGGTCCTTCCACGGCAACGGGCGGCCCGCTGAACTATGCGACATTGCCGGCCTATAAGGGATCGCTGGGCGGTACGATAAAACTGGCTGTGCCTGCTCATAGTGTTGTCTACCTGGCGGCGGATAAAAAGTAATAAGATGAAAATAACTAAGATTATTGTTGTTGCTTTTGTATTATTGGCTGGGATTATATTGTTGGCGGCAAGGTCGGGGGAGGGTGAAGAGGAGGTGGCGGAAACTATCGGTTTTTTTCTCGATGACTGGCAGCCCAGGACCTTTGTAAAGCCGGACAGCCGGGAAGCTTCCATTCCTGCTTCGGCAGCTGATACGGTAACGGTATATCCCGGTCGCGTCATCACAAAGATACCTCCTGCTGAATTCGGTCATAACGCCAATACGTGGATGACGGATATGATATCGCAGCCTTCGTTCATGGACCATGTAGCTCATCTTCGTCCGCATATCATCCGGTTTCCTGCGGGCAGCGGCAGCGATGTCTATTTTTGGAACCGTGCACCGGGTGATCTTCCGGCTGACGTACCCATGCTGATGACCGATAAAAAAGGGGAAAAGAAAAAAACGGGTTTCTTTTTCGGGAAGCCGGCCGGGCATAACAGCGCCTCCCTGGATGACTATTACCAAATGCTGCAAAGGACCGGCAATGAGGGATTGCTGACGGTCAACTATGGCTATGCCCGGTATGGCACAAGTGCCGACCCCGTGGCTGCGGCTGCGCACCTGGCGGCGGACTGGGTCCGGTATGACAATGGGCGTACCCGGTGGTGGGAAGTCGGCAATGAATGTTTCGGGGATTGGGAATGCGGCTACCGGATCGACCCTGCTCAAAATAAGGATGGTCAGCCTGAATTTGTGACGGGTCAGCTTTATGCCCGGCATTTTAAAGTATTTGCGGACTCCATGAAGAATGCGGCGAAGGCTATCGGGAAGAAAATATATATCGGCGCTGTGACGTCGGAGGCTGAGCCTCAATCCTGGCAGACCAGTACCCTCAAGACATGGAACTCCGGCATGATAAGGGAACTGCAGGATCAGGCGGACTTCTACGTGGTACATAACTATTTTACTCCTTACGACAAAAAATCTACGGCGGCCGATATTCTCCGTTGCGCCGATACGATCCCCGGCCGGATGATGTCTTATCTAAAAAAGACATGTCGGGAGAATGGAGCAGCCATCAAACCCATCGCCATGGATGAATGGAATATGTTTGCGACGGGCGCCAGGCAACAGGTGAGCAATGTGAGCGGCGTATTTGCCGTAATAGTAATAGGAGAGGCGCTGACCAACAAATACGGGATGGCTGCCCGCTGGGATATGCTCAATGGCTGGGACAATGGCAATGACCATGGCCTGTTCAGTGCGGGTGATGAACCAGGGGTAGAAAGGTGGAGTCCCCGGCCTTCCTTCTACTATATGTACTTTCTCCGGAAAATGCTGGGTGACCGGCTGGTCAGCACCGCGGTAGAGACGGCTACTTCCATTAAGGCCTACGGCTCCTTATTTTCTTCCGGGGAAGTAGGGGTTATTCTTGCCAATACGGATAGCGTGGCAAAAACCGTGGCGATTAAACCCGACCATTGGCCGGCGGGGCGTTGTTTTTACTGGTATGCCCTGGAGGGTGGCCGGGACAATGGAGAATTTTCGAGAAAAGTGCAGGTCAATGGTCATGGCACTTCGGCTGTCGCAGGCGGGCCGTCTGATTACGCAACGCTAAAGGCTGATTTTTCATATAACGATAAGGGGATAAAGGTTTTTCTGCCTGCAAGGGGGGCTGTGTTTGTTGTTATCGGGAAATAGGGTGATCAACTGCGAGCAACTCATGAGATCGTTGTAAAGAGTTAGCAGATGCCCTCATTATCCTGTTGAACTTTTCATCGGCCGACTCCTGCGTTTGTTTTGGCCCGGTTTCCATTTTTGGTTTGGCGGAATCAGCGCCTTCAAAATAATAAGCAGTGGCGATGAATTTTTTTACGTGCGCCCTCGATTCTGCGGGAAGGTATTGCTGGAGGATCCAGAAGTTTCTGCTGTGTGCCTTATGGATCGCCCTGTAAACGGGTACCGGTCCGCCGTTGTAGGCGGCGAGTACGAGCAGCCAGTCGCCAAATTCTCTATGCAGGTCTTTCAGGTATTTTGCTGCGGCTCTTGTGCTTTTATAATAGCTGGTGCGTTCGTCGGACCGGTGGCTTACTTTCAAACCGAGCTCATGGGCGGTGCCGGGCATCAATTGCCAGGGGCCTCTGGCGCCAACACGGGAAAGAGCCGATGGCTTTAGCTCTGATTCTATTACCGCCAGGTATTTTAATTCAAGGGGCAGCCCATAATGATTGAGAACGGAATCAATGATGGTAAAAGGGATTTCACTTCTTTTTTTAACGACAAGAAGGCACTCGTCGTTATTCTTAATATAATGACTTACGAATTTCATCCCTTGTTTGTCAGGCAGGGGCATGGAAAACTTGTCCTTTTTTAATATGGCTGATTTTGGTCTGCTGGTCGTATACGACACATTTTTTCGCAGTTCCATTGATGACTGGCCGGAATTCGCCGCAGGAGGCGGGACCATGATTAAAGCTACACTGCAGAAACAGAAGGGTACTTGTGACTTGAACATCGTTTTCAATTTGGGTAAAACAATGCCGGCCCCAGGTTTGGATTATTTCAGATAAAGTCAGGCATAGGAATATTGGTGGGATATAGCCTTTCCGCGGGTACGGTGATTAGGGTTTTTCATTGACGGAAGGCTGTAAGTGCAACGTCAAAGGTACTCTGCGGAATTCAGAAGTCATAGGGGAATCTACGAAGTAGAAATACGCGGTTTCTTGGCCTATAGGCTGCTCATTGCTGGCAGGCCTATACGATTTTATTGGTAAAGGGAGGGTGCTGGTGATTTTTAAAGCCAATTATTGATAAATAAATAAAGCTTATATGTAAATAAGACATATTAGCAAATTCTTCACAGTAAAATATACAAACTCGTCGATTATACCGTTACATTGCAACAACTCATTCTACACATTCATGCCCACACCCCTTGCTCGCGTTTCAGAAGAAAATCAGACAAAGAAAAACTTAATGGATCATGTGCTCTTAGTGCCTTCCTACGGATGGAAGGACGAGAAGGACCGACTGGTCGTTCCCAGTTCCGGCCAGCTACTCAGAGAATTCTTTTTCCGCCTGAACATATTCAGGACTAAAAAGAACTGGCTGAGCTTTTTTGGCTGGTCCAAGCTGCTGATCCTGGTTCCCTGTCTGTTCGTGTTCATATTCAAGTATTTTAATTTTTACCTGCTGGGGGCTGCCTTTTTATACAGCATGATCATTATGGGTACACACGGGACCATCTGGTATCACCGTTATTGCACCCACAACGCCTATACCTTTAGAAACAAGTTTTGGCGGTTTATCACCCGGAATCTTACGATCAGCATTGTTCCGGAAGAAACCTATGTCATTTCCCACCATGTCCACCACGCCAAGTCGGATGAACCGGGCGATCCCTATAATGCCACCGCGGGATTTTTATATTGTTTTCTCGCCGATGTAAATCACCAGCCGATTGCCCACGATCTGACAGAATCCGAATATGCGCGTGTCGTTAAGCTGATGGATCATACCGGTGTCCGCCCGAATACCTACCGGCAATACCAGAAATGGGGCTCTATAGCCAATCCTGCCTGGACTATAGTAGGATGTTTGCTCAATTGGGGTTTCTGGGCTGCTGTATTTTATCTTATCGGTGGTCCGGCCCTGACATTTACTCTGTTGGGTGCGGCAGGTTTTTGGGCGATAGGTGTTCGGACCTTTAATTATGAGGGGCATGCTAAAGGGAAGGAAAAACATAGGGAGGGTATGGATTTTAACCGGGAGGATCTCTCTATTAACCAGATATGGCCGGGATATGTGGCCGGAGAATGGCATAACAACCATCACCTTTTCCCCAGCAGCGCCCGGAGCGGATTTTTAAAATACCAGCTGGACCTTGCCTGGTGTTATATCTGGTTAATGAACAGGATCGGGGCTGTAAGCGCTTATCACGATTCCAAGAAAATATTCCTGGCGCAATACCGGCAGCCTTATCTCGAAAGCAAAAAAGATCCCCAGCCCAGCGTTTTGTGAAGACCGTTTAATAGCCGATCTCTATGATGCTTTTGTAAGTTGCTTCATTAAACGCATTGTTGATCATAAAATGGGCTACGTCGCTTCTGGATATCTTCAGACAATTCTTCAGGAAGGTGTTGGTGGCGGTTCGATAGCGCCCCGTCGCTGCTTTATCCGTCAATTGCGGGGGGCGGACGATGGTCCAGCTGAGGTCGCTTTCTTTCACTAGTCTTTCCATTTCTCTTATGTCGGCATACATATGTTTCAGCAACTTCTGCACGATGTATTTTTCGGCAAATCGCACATAGAAGGGTAGTACCGGGCTTAATTCAATGGCAGATGCTGAAATAAAGAAAACCCGTTTTGCTCCCGTTCGCTTCATGGCTGTTATGAGAGAAGCGTTGCCCGCGGAGTACAAGGTGGTGGGCTTATCGCTTCCGAAACCGCCGCCGCTGACTCCTATGGCGGAGATGACGAGGTCTGCGGCTAACAAATACTGTTCAAAAGTTTCCGGGTGCAGGATATCGCCTTTGACAAGGTTCAGGTTAGGATGAGAGAGGGGCAGTTTGAGGGGATCGCGTAATACGGCAGTGACGTGGTGACCCGCTTGTAGGGCTAGTTCTGTGGCTTGCCGGCCGATGCCGCCGGCCGCGCCGATGATCAGTATGTTTTTCATGGTTGTGTGTGGGTGACTAGAAACGGAAAATGCTTAAAACGAAGATGACGAGGAAGAGGAGGAGTTCCAGGACATGGAAAGCGCTGAGCTGATTTTTCAGCGCATTGATGCGGCCATTTTGACGCGGGTCATCCGGCTGCAGGAGTTTTTTCAGCTTGTTGCCGCCGCGTCGGAGCACCAGGGTTCCATTGAGTATTATCAGCAGCACCAGCACCATTTTTATTTTAAACCATAGCATTTGGGCTACGACTCCCTTGAAGATAATAACCATTCCGATACCTGTAACGACCAATAGGGCTGCGCCGATGCCTATCAGGCGGCCAAAACCGGCCGTAGTTTCGAGTATGGTTGCGGCTTTCGATTTATCCGACAAAATATACCTGTTGAGTTTCCTGCTAACGGCAAAATCGGCCAGTATGGTTCCCGCCATCATGGTAAATCCGGTAATGTGTAAGACAAGGTCCAGCTGAAGAAATGTTTGTGATGTCATGGGGTGTTGTTTAAATCCTTTCGATTATTTCTTAAAATGTTTCAATTTATCGGGGTTCGTCTGAACGTAGATATTCCTTATCTTTTGGCCATCCGTTTCAAGCGCAACCAGGCTAACCGGCAGGCTGCCGGAGTAGGTGATGATACAGGGCATTCCATTGGCAAAGGTGATGTCCTGGCTGAAATCCGGAACTGACTGGCGGAATTTGGGTATGAGCGCCAGGAGGAGCTTGGTGACCTTCTCTCTTCCCTGGATGGGCCTGGGGAAGGCGCTGAGCCGTTGGCCCTGCACGGAGAGGGTTGTTCCGCCGCCATCGGTCATTAACAGGATGTCCTGCTTTAACAGGTCAATAAGCCCTTCCATGTCGCCTTCTGCAATAGCTTGCAGGAAATTGTTGAGGACCTTTTCGTGGACTTTCAGGTCAACCTCGAATCGCCTGGTATCGTCGCCCAGGTGATCTTTTGCCCTTTTTAGGATCTGCCTGCAGTTGTCGGTGCTTTTGTTGAATATTTCCGCCAGCTCATAATAGTCATAGGAAAAAATCTCTTTCAAAAGGAATATGGCTCTTTCCTGCGGGGTCAATTTTTCCATCAGGACCAGCATGCCGATGGACAGGGCATGATAGCTCTCGATCCGGGTCTGTGTTTTATCGGGGGCGTAATTCTGCAGTGGTTCGGGCAGCCATATCCCAATGTATTTTTCGCGTTTGGCGCGTGCGCTGGTCAGGTGGTTAATACAGGCATTGGTGATCATTTTCACCAAAAAGGCCTTTTGCTGTCTCACGCTGGCTATCTCGACTTCCATCCATTTCAGGAAACTGTCCTGGACCATTTCCTCTGCGGAGTCAATGTTACCCAACATGTTATAGGCTATAGAAAACAATAGCGCCTTGTATTCTAAAAAGATGTCTGCTTTGTTGTCCATACACAGTAGACAATTTAGCCCCTTTGTTTGTGACAGAGGGGAACATCTTTTTTGATATAAGGAAATCTACCTATATTAGCTGCGCATGAAAACCGAAGATTTGACGCAATCCGAACTTAATATATCCACTTTCTTTGAAATGACCCCCGACCTGGTGTGTATTGCCCACAGAAATGGATTCTTCAAAAAAGTAAACCAGGCGGTTATAGACAAATTAGGATATACCGAAGCGGAACTAATGGCCTCTCCCATCTCATCGTTTATACATCCCGAAGACAAACAATGCACTGCGCTCAGGCGGACGGAGCTGCTAAAGGGTAAAAACCTGCTGAACTTTCAAAACCGGTATGTAGCTAAATCGGGGACTGTCCTGTGGCTGGAATGGACCTCTATTTATTTTTCGGACGGCGAAGTAGTATTCGCCATTGCAAAGGATATTACGGAAAGAAAGCAAATAGAAATAGAGATAGAGAAAAAGTACAGGAAATTCAAGAGCCTGGCCAGTCATTTTAAAAGCAGCATAGAAGAGGACCGGAAATACCTGGCGAATGAATTGCATGAGGAATTGGCGCAGCTGGCTTCCGTATTGAGGACGGATATCGACTGGGTCAAAAGCAATGCTTTCGAATTAGCACCTGCTTCCAAAAGCAAAATAGAACATGCTTCCCTTATATCCCAGCTGCTGATCAGGACGATCCGGCGGATTTCTTTTTCCATCAGTCCGAATATGCTGGAACATTTGGGTTTAGATGCCACGCTGGATTGGTATTGTAAGGAGTTTTCGATCCTGAATGGCCTTCCCTGCTGTTATGAAAGCGCATACGATGAGACGATGCTGACGGATGAGATCAGGATCGATCTGTTTAGAATTTGCCAGGAATGCCTGATGAATGTTTCCGGGCACGCCCAGGCGAGCCATGTGAAAGTTTCTATTGAAGGTTCCGGCGACCGGATCCAATTAGTAGTCCTTGACGATGGTAAAGGATTTGATGTTAAGCAACAGAAGCGCAAACCAGGGTTTACCCGGATGCGTGAACGGGCCGTTTCGGTCAACGGAGAACTAACTATCCAAAGCGAGCCTGGAAAAGGCACCAGGGTCTGCGTTAGTATCGGAAGACTTTAGGAATAGTTTACACATTACTACTTATTGGGGAAAAATATCCTCTACTATGTTTTTGAAAGGCAGGGGCTTTTTGCTTTTTCTGTAATGGCAAGGTATTTGTTAAGGTGTTGACAGGCCCCGAGAATATATCCCACCGTTTAAATCGAATATTAAACTACACATCAAAGAAAATTCCCCTCACATCAACGAAAATGTTGATCAGGCAATCCTATTAACTCGTCGATCGCGGAGTCGCTGGAAGCGACTCGGCCGTAAGGCCAGACTTTAGCGGTTTGTGGGGATAGGGCTATTTTTTTGCAAAGCCCTATTCCCGCACATTATTTACTAAAAAACAAATGGCTGTCTATGACAATTTGTACATCAGCCCGTACCAGAGCAACGACCTTATATCGCGCCTTTTTACTTTTATGTTTTTTATTCTCATTGCATTCGATCAGCTTTTCCCAGGATACTACCCGGCCAAAGCCTCCGCCGCGCGACACTGTGGGTAAGCCTGGAAAAGACACGACCCGCATTATGTCCTCTTCCATCCGCGACACGACTCCGCAGAAATCGACTGCTGCCGCGAAAGACACGGCCATCACCGACAGTGTAAATAACAAGCTCAGGATCTCCGGAACCATAAGCCTGGCGGGCGGGGGGGCCGACCTGTCGGGGTCCAGCGTCCAGATCAAAGGCACCACTACTGCGCTTCCCACCGATAGCTCGGGACACTTTACTATTTCCGTCTCGCCCCTGGCGACACTCGTCTTTAGTCATATCGGGTATAAAACCGCCGAGGTCACCGTCGACAGCAAGTTGCCCATAAATATCACCCTTACCAAGGAGGAGAATACCCTGGAGCAGGTGACCGTTAGTTATGGCAAGCTGGCCAAGCGGGATATTACCGGAGCCATCTCGAAGGTGGACGCCAGTAGTGTAGGAGATATCCCTGCCGCCGAGTTCGGGCAAAAGCTACAGGGAAAAGTAGCCGGAATCCAGATCCAGCAAAGCAGTGGTATACCGGGTAATAATATTGTCTTCCGTATCCGCGGCGCCGCTTCGCTTGGTTCAGGTAATCAGCCCCTTATCGTAGTAGATGGTCAGCCGTTAAACAGCGATGTTGCCGGCGGCACGGGTGATATCAACCTCATCGCCCCCGATGAAATTGAATCCTATAGCGTGCTGAAAGACGCCAACGCCACTGCCCTCTATGGCAGCCGGGCTTCCAATGGCGTCATCCTGATCACCACGAAGACGGCGAAGATCGGCAAGTCCTCTGTCAGCGTCAATGCCTATCACGGCTGGCAGACCGTCCCGCAAAGAGGCCGGCCCGACCTGATGAACGCCACTGAATTCGCCACCTTTATGAATGGATTCTACCAGGACAAGATCACGAATGAAGGCTGGGTAAACCCGACAACCGGTACGGCCACCATTCCCTCGGATTATGTCAATCCCGCTGTATACGGGAAGGGGACCGACTGGTACAATGCCCTTATCCACACGGCGCCGATCGACAATTATACGGTCAACTTCTCCGTCGGTACCGAAAAGGTCTCTTCCAGCACGACCATGAACTATTTCAACCAGGACGGTGTGCTGTACAACACCGGCACCAAACGGTTTGCCTTTCGGACCAACACCGAATACCGACCTGTAGAAAGATTGAAGATCGGCCTGAACCTGGCTCCGGCCTACCAGATCGACCACAATACCCGCGGCGGTAACCTGCAGCTGAACGGTAACCGGCAGGTCGTCGCCGGCGCCGATTTGAGCTCTCCGCTGATCCCGGTCTATAAGTCGCCGGGCGTATTCAACCTTTCGACGGCCTCCTTCGGGATGTATGCCCTGCCCAACTATGTGCAGCAGGAAAAGATCATGAATAATGACCAGACGAACTTTTCGTTCCTGGGTAATGCTTATATCGACCTGGAGATCATCCGCGGGCTGCATGCCAAGTCTTCCATCAACGGCGACATCCTCAGCCAGGATTACAATGCCTATTATGGTACTATGTATGGAGAGTTCGGGCATGTTCCGCCCCGTCCGACCTCTTCTTCCCAGGCGCAAAACAATTCGAATAACACCTATTCCTGGACGAATGAGAACCTGCTGACCTACAACACACAGTTCGGCAACCATTCCCTGGATGTACTGGCCGGGTATACGACCCAGAAGTCATACACAACCCTGAGGTCGATCACCGGTACTGGTTTTGCTACCGACCTGACCCCTTTTATCTCTGCCGCCAATAACACGTCGGGTTCCTCGAACAGCTCGTCCTGGACCATCGCTTCTGCACTCGCCAGGGTAAACTATGATTTTAAGAAACGGTATTATCTTTCAGCCAGCATCCGTAATGACGGCAGCTCCCGGTTCGGCGTGAATAAAAAATACGGGACCTTCCCATCCGTCTCCGTAGCCTGGGTGGCCAGCGATGAAAAGTTCTTCCCCAAATGGGATGCGTTGAATTTCCTGAAGGTAAGAGGCAGCTATGGCAAGACCGGCAACTTCAACATCGGCAACTATACGCAGGTATCGCTGCTGAGCCCGGCCAACTATGGCAACACCACCCTGGGGGAGGGCATTACAGTCCTGGGTAATCCCGACCTTACCTGGGAGACCTCCAAACAGTTCGACGTAGGTGTCGACCTGACCGTACTGCATGGCAGGATCAACATCAGCTACGATTATTATAACACAAGGAATGAAGGTATGCTGTCGCAGCTATCCTTGCCGTACACCTCCGGTTATGGATCCATCCAGTACAACGAAGGCTCTTTCCATATCTGGGGACACGATATCCAGATCAGCTCCGAGAACATAAAAGGCCGCTTCACCTGGAATACCGACTTCAATATCTCCTTTAACGATAATAAAGTAGTAGCCCTGGTCAACAATACACCCATCGGAGGGGTCAATACATACAGCGATTACAATCGTACCCAGGTGGGTCACCGCATCGGAGAGCTCTACGGATATGTATTTGAGGGCGTATATATGAACCAGGCGGATTATAACAAATATCCAAAATTTGCGACCTCTGTCGTCGGCAGCGCCCGTATGAAAGACGTGAATGGGGATGACACCATCGACATCAAGGACCGCACTTTCATCGGCCGGACCAATCCCAAGTTCATTTACGGCATGACCAACACCTTTACTTTTAAGAACTTCGACCTCGGGGTCGTCGTCGCCGGCCAGGTGGGTAACAAGATCATGAACACCAACCTGCAGAATCTGCATAACCTCGATGGCGTATTCAATGTCACCAAGGACATGGCTAACCGCTGGCGGTCGGTGGAAAACCCGGGGAATGGGAAAGTACCGAGCACCCGTTCGGGTTCGACGGAGCTGTACCGCATGGTCAACAGCACCTGGGTATTCCGCGGGGACTACCTGGCGGTGAAGAACATCACCCTGGGGTATACGTTTAATAAAAAGATGCTACACTATCTCAAGGATATAAGGGTATATGGCAGCGTCCAGAACGCCTTTATGTTTACGAAATATCCCGGCCAGAATCCCGAGGTCAACGATACGAAAGACAGTCAGACCACGGCCGGGCTGGATGGAGGTTCCTATCCGATCCCAATAGTGATCATGGTTGGGGCCAATGTGAATTTTTAAATTATATACGGATGAACTATAAAATCATTCTGGGCGGCCTTGCTTTTACATTTATATTGGCCGGGACCTCCTGCAGCAAAAAATTTGTTACTCTCTACCCGGAAGGGCAGCTCAACGAAGGTGTTTTTTATAAAACGAACTCCGATTTCCAGCAGGCTGTGACCGGCGCCTATGTACCGCTGCGCGATGCCGCCAATGTCGCCTTCTACCTGGAGGAGACGCGCGCCGATAACACCTTCTTTGATTATAATGCCAAAGACAGGGGCGGTTCCGGCAACGAAAGTGTAGCCGAATTCCTGGATGATGCCACTAACTCCAATACCGAGGCGGTGTGGCAAGCAGACTTTCAGGGCATACAGCGGACCGATGTCATCCTCGATAAACTACAGCAGAGCACGCCGGCCGACATGTCGGACTCGTCCAAAAACCAGGTCATCGGTCAGGCCAAGGCGCTGAGGGCGCATTATTACTTCGAGCTGGTACGTCTTTTCGGCCCGGTCCCTTTATACCTGCATGAGGTGACGGATGCCAAGAACGCTGTCGTTAACCGCAGCCCTGTCGACACTGTTTATGCGCAGATCATCGCTGATTTTACCGATGCGTTGAGCAAGCTGTCGCCGCCAAAATTCCCTCAGCCGGGTACGGTCAATAAAGGGATGGCAGCTACCGAGCTGGGATTGGTTTATCTTACGCTTAAACAGTATGACAAGGCGACTCCCCTGTTGCAGTCGGTGACCCAGATGGGATATTCGCTTTTGCCAAAGTATGCAGACGTATTCAAGACGGCCAATAAGAACAGCGTGGAATCGATCTTCGAGATACAGTATTCAGCCGGAAATAATGCTACCCCGGCCAATGGCACGGTGGCAGCCAATAACCAGAGCAGCCAGTTCGTGTATGATTTCATTCCGAACATGACAAGCACACAGGTGGTGCTGGGAGTAGACTATGTCAATACCGCCGGTGGCTGGAATGTCCCTACCCAGAATATTGTCACGGCGTATGAACCGGGTGATGGCCGCCTCGACGCCAGCATTGGCGTAATCAAGGGTCATCTGAATGCGCAGACCGACTTTGTTCCCGACAGCGTGGTCAGCATTTTGAATAATAGGGATACTACGGGTAAGGGGATGGGTTATACCACTTCACCGGTCCATCGTTTCATCAAGAAACAATACAATTATCCTTATACGGGTGTCACGCAGGAATATAATACGGGGGACGATTGGTATGTCTACCGGTATTCCGACGTACTGCTGATGCTGGCCGAGTCCCTGAATGAGCAGGGGCAACCCGGGGCTGCGCTGCCTTTTTTGAATCAGGTGCGGGCGCGGGTCGGGCTGGCGCCGACAATGACTTCGGACCAGGGACAGCTGCGGGATACCATCGCCCACGAGCGCAGGGTGGAGCTGGCTTTCGAGAACCATCGCTGGTTCGACCTGGTGCGGACGGGGCAGGCTATATCGGTGATGACGGCTTATGGTGTCTTGCAGAAGCAGACCTTTCCCTTCCTGTTGCCCAACTCGTACAATGTAGCGTCAACCAAATTGGTCTATGGGATACCTTCGCGGGATGTGATGGTAAATCCGGGGCTGGGGCAGAACCCGGGATATTAGGGGTGGGCCGGTGGTGCGAGTTTAATTCATGCCGATCTTCTCTTTTACGGAGGCGAATATTTTTGGTGAATCGAAGCCGATGCCATTTTTAAAAACGACTTCTGTTTTGCGGATGTTTTTGATCGCCGTGCGGATGTCTCCGTCTATCAATACCAGGTCGGCTTTTTTTCCGGCGCTGACTGTTCCGATGGACTTTTCCCTGCCGAGGTAGCGGGCGCCGTTGAGGGTGCAGATCTGGATGGCTTGTGATGGGGTGAAGCCGCCTTCTGACAGCAGCTCGATCTCCCGGTAGTCCGAATAACCGGCGATCGTCCGGCCTGCGCCGGTAGGATCGGTACCGGCTACCAGCAGTCCGCCGGCTTCGTAGAACTGTTTTTCCCAGGTCAGCTCTTTTTTAAAGAGGGCCAGGTTGGCGCTGTCCCGGGCCTGGGCGGCATTGTAGCGTTTGGTTACCATTGCGAGGACCTGTGGCAGCATGGCGCTTTCGCCCCCTCCCTGTATCACTTCCCGGTTGGTTACGGGTTCGAAAACGGGTAGGGTAGAAGTGATGGCAACTTTTTTTGTGACAAGGAATTCAATAAGGCTCTTCATTTTGGGGCTATTGACGTCCAGCTGCTGCAGTGCACGGTCCGCCTGCGGGTAGTCGAATTCATCTTCCTTTTTGGATTCGTCGAAGTCGCTGCTGGCCAGGAATCCATGTTCCAGGTCGTCGATGCCGATCTCCGCTGCTTCCCGGTAGGTGACGGTACACAGGTGTCCTGTGACTTTCAGGCCCCGCCGGTGTGCTTCCCTTACGACATTGCGCAGGTCGCCGCGGGTGATATGCATATACATTTTAAAGGAAGTGCAGCCTTTATCTGCCCAGAAATTTACTTCCCGGGCTGCGTCTGCGGTGTCTTTTATTACATTGATGCAGGGGATATCGAATCCTTTCCGCTCGATATAGGGGGCTGTCACGTCCATCTCGGGTCCGAGCAACTTTCCTTCCCCGATCATACGGCGGAGAGCGAGATCTGTCTGGGGCTCGATGCTGCCGCCTGTGCGCATCGTAGTGACTCCTCCTGCCAGGTATAGGCGGGGGAAGGAGGATGGCATTTCCGCCACGTTAAAATACCTGTCGATGGGAAGGGTATAATACAAGTGTTCGTGTAACATGACCAGGCCGGGTATTACGGTTTTGCCTGCACCATTGATAAGAGTTGCGCCGGCGGGGAGGCTGATCGTGGCTGCGCTGCCTACCTGGCTGATCATTCCGTTTTCGATGAGGATCGTCTGGTGTTCGCGGGGTTCGCTGCCCGTTCCGTCGATGAGGGTTACGTCGGTGATGGCTGTTTTGCCGCCGGGATATTTAATATAATTTTTGACATCCTGGGTAAAGTCCTGGGCCAAAAGGGAGCAGGGAAGGCAGCAAAAGAGGAAGCTCCTAAGCCAATTGAATTTTTTCATGCGCAGCTGGGTTGAGGAGGCTAAAGATAAATTAATAATCAAGAATCGGGGAAAATGGTTGGAGTGTGGTAAATTTGATCTTTTACATTCGTTTTCAATATGAAAAAGCTAACCTTTCTGGTCGCTATACTAGCCATGCTTCAGGTCTCCTATGCTCAATTTGAGGGTACGCTCGTCTATGATTGTACGCTTAAGACCAAAGTGCTCATGACTATCTATGAATCGAAATCAAAGGCCCGGGTAGAAGCCAAGATCTATCCGATGAAGGAGGGCGCCGCCGACATAGCCAAGGGGAAAGAGCAGGATGCCCTGCTTTTTGACTTTGAGACCAATAAGGAAATGCGTTTTGTCCCCAAACACCATGTTGTGGTAGAAACCGAATTTGGCCAGGTGAGTGCCGAACGGAGCATGAAACTAACCGATGCGGATATTTCCGTCGAAAATGTGGGTACAGAAAAAGTCATCAAACTCGACTGTCAGCATTTCGTGGTAAAGGTAAAAGGCGAACAGAGAGACCTGTGGATCACCAAAGATCTTGGCCCTTCGAATATCTGTCTGGCCGGGATACTCCTGTATTATCCGAAGGGTTCGATGATCCTGGATAAAATAAAGAGCGCCGGCGGAGATGGCATCGTTGTGAAGTCTCAATTTGGGGATCAGGTCACCACGCTCACGAATTATCAGACCCGACCCCCGGCCGCGTATAATTTTGAGATCCCTGCGGGTTATACAAAGATGTAAATATGCTGCGGCTGTGCGGTTGGGCGGGAAAAGTTAGCTGAGGATCCCCGAGATAAAGTCCGAGTGCAGGCTGATCTTCAGGAAGGCGGTTATTCCGAAAATGATGCCAAGCAGGCTCATTCCGCTGGCGAACCAGAGCAGCCATTTCCGCTGGGTAAGGGAGGCTATACCAAACATGGCAATGGAGATGGTGAGTAAGGCCTCTGTCATGTCAAACTGGTCGTCAAAAAGGTTCAGGTCGTCATATTGTTTTTGGTATCCTTCCGCCTGTTTTTTTATTTCTGCTTTTTCGGCGTCGTAGCGGCTGATCTGTGCTTCATATTTTTTGATCAGCTCTTCACTGCCAGGAGTTTTCTGCAGTTTTGCCAGTTCCAAAACGCTTTCTACGGTGGCCTGTTTGGTGCTTTTGGCCTGAAAGTAGGACCAGGAGTCGATGCTGTGTGCCTGGGCCTGATCCATAGCCTGAACAATATTGCCGTCTTTCACATTGCAAATCGCCATAAAGGTTGCCGTAATGGCTACGAATAAGGCGACCAGGGCGTTGATCTTGCTTTTAGCTGCTTCTTCCAGCGGGGTTTGGATAGTTTCTGAGATGTCGGTCATGATGGATTGGATATGGGGGGTAAATATTTTATAGGACTAGTGTGGCGTGCAGGCGTTGTAGCGCTGCCGCCGGGTCGGTGCAAAATCCCGGGTGAACTTTAGATGACTGGAGGATCGTGCTTCGGGTCGCCGTCAGCCAGCGAAAACGGCTGGCGAGGTCCAGTTGTGAGATGGGGCCGCCGTCTTTGTTTCCCCGGGTAATGGTTTCGAAAGCTTTTAAATGTTCTGCCAGTTCACCGATGTCCAGTTTAGGATAAAAGGCCGATAGACGGTCGACATCCAGCGTATATATCAGCTGCAGGTATTTCAGGCGGGGGCAATAGAGAATAACCCCGACGTTGAGAAATTCCTCCCGTTCTACCCTCGGTACCACACGGATAACGGCATATTCAAATAAGTACTTTTCTTGCATGCTGGGCTTCGTTTACAAATATAGAGGATACTCCGATCCGGGTGGTCAAGAACTGCGTATATACCTTCCGGATATCGTCAGGGGACCCGCCGGACGACCAATTGGTTAACCATTCGTCCGGGATCAGGGAGACGATGTTTTGAATGTGTCCGGGGGTGAGCAGGGGGCGAAGGGTTTGATCCACTTCATTTAATTTTGATGCCCAAGGCAATAATACGTGGTCTTTTACCTGTACAAAGGGGCGGCGGGCTTGTTCCTGCCAGTTATCCCAGGAATGATGGAAATAGAGGGCTGCGCCGTGGTCGATCAACCAGAGCTCCTTGTTCCAGAACAGCATATTGGTATTGCGGGCGGTACGGTCTACATTGGTGAGCAGGCAGTCCAGCCAGACTATTTTTGAGGCGGTGAGCGCATCGACGGCTGCTACTACCGGGTCGTAGGTAATGGAGCCCGTCAGGTAATGGAGGCCCAGGTTAAGGCCAACGCTGGCTTTCAGCAGGTCCTGTATCTCTTCGTCGGGCTCGGACCGGCCAAAGGCGGGGTCCAGCTCTGCGAATACTATCTCGGGCACTTTCAGGCCTAATAAGCGGGCTATTTCTCCCCCGATGAGCTCTGCGATCAGGGCTTTTACCCCTTGTCCTGCGCCGCGAAACTTGAGCACATACAGAAACTCATCATTGGCCTCGGCGATAGCGGGCAGGGAGCCGCCTTCCCGGAGGGGAGTAACGTAACGGGTGACCTGGACGGTCCTGAGTAAAGGTTGGTTGTACTGCATAAAGAATAAAAAACCAGGGCAAATTATGAATAAATGACTTTACTTTTGAAATTATGGATTTCTTACAGGTAGCCGGACTTAATGGGCGGATCAGTTTCACGCAGAAAAAAGCGCAAAAGCTGGCCATAGCAGGGGAAACGGGCTCTGGGAAAAGTACCCTTCTGAAAATGATAGCAGGGCTGGCCCAACCTGCCGAAGGGGAGGTCCGGTTTGAAGGAAGCCGGGTTTTGGGACCGCAGGAAAGACTGGTCCCTGGTCAGCCGGGCATTGCCTATTTGTCACAACACTTCGAATTGTGGAATAATTACCGGGTGGAGGACGTCTTGTCCTATGCTAATGACCTGTCTGTGGAGGAATCCGCGGAGTTATATGCCATCTGCCGTATCGATCATCTGCTGGCCCGTCGTACGGATCAGCTGTCGGGGGGAGAAAGACAACGTATTGCGCTGGCGCGGCTGCTGGTCAAACCACCCCGGCTGTTGCTGCTGGACGAACCTTTTTCCAACCTGGATATGATCCATAAGGACATCCTCAAAAGGGTCATAGGGGATATCGGGGACAAACTGGCTATTACCTGTATCCTGGTTTCTCACGATCCGCTGGATCTTATGGCCTGGGCGGATGAGATAGTCGTGTTGAGGAATGCGGATATTGTACAGCAGGGTTCGCCTGAGCAGGTGTACCGGTCGCCAGTAGACGAACATGTGGCGGGTTTGTTTGGGAAATACAATCTTATCGGCAAGACTTTTGTGCGACCGGAGGATATTAGAATTGTGGAAGGGGGCGGAGGTATGGCGGCAGGGGGAAGTGTGGCGGCGGGAAGGAGCGCTTTATCCGGGAAAGTGGAGAGCGTGGTCTTTCAGGGAAGTTATTATGATGTGGAGGTGCAATTGAAGAATTCGAGGTTGATAGTGAGGACGGTCCGAAATGACTTGTCGATAGGCGACCCGGTCTTTTTGGTCATGGCATGATTTTTTTGTGTAATATGTCATGATAGGTAAACACCTTATTTTCATTTTTATCCTTTGGGCCGGATGGGTTTCTTGTAATAATAACGGGCGGGACGCTAAAAAGGCGAAACCGCGGGGTGCGGCTTCGCATGGCGCGAAGGGAGAGAATGTTGAACCGGCGGGGAAAGGTGCGGTGTCCTTTGACATGGCCAGAGCATACAGCGACTTGTTTTTGGAGCCGGGACGTTTGGATAGTTTTATCGTACGCCAGCAGATGGATGATAGTTTAGCGAATGAACTGCAGGACCTCTATCGTCAGCGGCATTTTCAGTTTGCCTGGTTTGCGAAGGATGGGCTTACTGAGCAGGCCTTGTCTTTTTATTCCCTCTATAATTATAGTAAGGACAGTACCGAGCATCGTAAATGGCTGGACCGGCGCCTCGATCAGTTGATAAACGCCGATAGCCTTTTACCGGAAGAGACAGACTCCATTATGCAACGGACTGAACTGCTGATGAGCTGGCGGTTCCTCAACTATATAAACAACCGCTATCCGGATGACAGGGAGAGATCGGAAGCGATAAAACAATTGTTGCCGGTGGAAAAACAGGACCCGATGAAAATGGCGGCGGCGTTGATTGGCGAGGGAGAAGACAAAACGGACAATCCCTGGTATTCGCTGTTGAAGGCGCGACTGAAACCATATGTAGATTCGAACCGGACGGATACTGTCCGAAAAATTTTGATCAACCTGGAAAGAATGAAATGGATGCCGCCTCATCCGGAAGGGAAATTGATCCTGGTGAATATTCCGGAGTTCAGGATGCATGTTTCGGAAGACGGGAAGGAAATCTTTACCATGAAGCTGGTGGTAGGTAAGGAAGGGCATAGCACTATTCTGTTCTCAGGTAATCTGGACAGGATAATATTTAACCCTTATTGGAATGTGCCGTCGAGTATCGTGAGAAAAGAGATTGTTCCGGCAATGGAGAAACACAAGAATTATTTGGAGAAAAATGAGATGGAGATTACCGGCAATTCTGAGGGACTGCCGGTTGTGCGGCAGCGGCCGGGTAAGAAAAACGAGCTGGGGCAGATGAAATTTGTGTTTCCCAATAGTTTTGACATTTACTTTCATGATACGCCGCATAAGGACTTGTTCTCAAAATCACAGCGGGCTTACAGTCATGGCTGTATCCGGCTGGCGGCGCCCCGGAAGCTGGCGGACTATTTATTGCAGCCGATGCCGGAGTGGACGAAGGAGCGGGTGGATAGTTTGTTGTCTACCGGTAAAGAGCAGGCGGTAAAGCTTTCCAGCCCCGTGCCGGTGTTGATCTGCTATTTTACGGCATGGGCAGAGGGTGACCATCTTCTTTTTAGAAAGGACATTTATGGGCACGATTCAATCTTTTCAAAAAAGTTGTTTGTATATTATTGAAAATCGACATATAGTCTCCATTCCCCGGTCTTCGCATTCTTTGCTAAAAAGATCGTGCCATTATCAATGATATTCAGCCGGGCTTTTTCATCGGAAGCAATCTGCAGTTTGAATTCAAAGTCTTCGCCGAAGCTGATTCCCGACTGGTAGAAAGTGGGGTAACCGCCCAGCTTATGACTGTAGTGGTTTTCGACCATATCATAATAATCTTCTATTTCTCCGGCGTCTTCCAGTTTTAAAATCTCGTCTTCCAGGTCGGCGGGGATATCGCCTCCATCCCAGACCGGGTAGTCTTCCCGGATGAAGGTTGTTTTTAACGGGAAGGACCGGATATAGGAGTCAGGGTTTTGCAGGTCCTTGTTGATGAGCTGGTCATTGATGTTGTACTCCCGCAGCACCCAGTCGTCTCCGTTGTCCGCCAGGCCTGTGGGCAGGTCTTCGCTGATGAAAACGGTCAGCATTTTGGTGTTTTCCAGCCCTTCAGGGACAAAAGGCAGCCCTTCCAGACTAAGCTGCAGCAATGGCAGCATCAGCAGTCCTGCTGTGTCTTCGGGGATATTTTCTTCTTCTTTATAAAAGGCTACCCGTCCGATCCAGCTTTCTTTGTCGGACCCGGTAGGCTTGAATCCGCCAACGGCGAAGGCCGTTGCCCGTTTTACTAATCTATTTTTAATTTCATGGATATCCATATAATGAAAATAGGAAAATCTACCTTCGCAACCATAATAAAAAATCAGTTTTTGATATGAGAAATTCAATTGGTAGACTGGCGCTGGCGGGGCTGCTATTCGGACAGCAGGTTGCCCACGCCCAACCCGTGACCCCTCCTTCTGCTTCTTCTTCGCCGTCTGTTTTTGATGTGCATGAAGCGTTTGCGCCATTGTTTTACCCGGCGTACGGAGATGATGTTCGCGCTGCCGATGGCAAGCCCGGACCAAAATATTGGCAAAACAGCGCCGACTATGCCATCTCTTCCCGTTTGGATGAAGTGAATCACTCGCTTTCCGGAACGGTGACTATTACCTATAAAAACAATAGCCCGCACGAGCTTCCCTTTGTATGGCTGCAGGTGGATCAGAACATCTATAATCTTCAGTCCAGGGGTGTAGCGGGTACCGAGCTCTCGGGCGGCCGCTGGGCTAACCGGGACGCCTTCGATGGGGGTTATGAGCTGAAGTCGGTAGAATTGATCAATACGGCTACGGGTAAGGCGACTGCTGCCGATTACGGGGTGACTGACACCCGGATGCAGATCAAGCTGCCTGCCCGTCTAAAAGGCAATGGCGGTTTGCTAAAAATCCGTATCAACTACTCTTTCAAGATACCTCAATATGGCACCGACCGTACGGGCCGCCTGGAGACGAAAAATGGCTGGATCTATGAAGTTGCCCAGTGGTATCCCAGGATGTGTGTCTACGACAATGTCGTAGGCTGGAATACATTGCCGTACCTGGGGCAGGGCGAGTTCTACCTGGAATATGGAAACATCGAGTATAGTGTCAATGTCCCCGGCGATATGATCGTAGGTGGTAGCGGCGAATTGCTGAATCCGGCAGAAGTGCTGACGCCAGCACAGCTTCGGCGTCTGCAGGAAGCAAAGGGCAGCGACAAGACGGTAGTCATCCGCGGCGAGAACGAGGTAACGGAAGCGGGCAGCAGGCCTGCCAGGGATCGGCTGACCTGGAAGTTCAAGTGTATCAATACCCGCGACGTAGCCTGGGGCGCCTCGAAAGCATTTATCTGGGATGCTGCCCGGATAGACCTGCCCAGCGGTAAAAAAGCGCTGGCCGAGTCCCTTTATCCCGTAGAAAGCGCCGGAGATTCTGCCTGGGGCCGTAGCACTGAATATGTGAAAGGTTGTATCGAATACTACTCCAAATACCTCTATGAGTACACCTATCCTGCTGCTACCAATGTCGCCGGCGTAGTGGGAGGGATGGAATATCCCGGGATCGTGTTTTGCAGCGAGCGTGCGCGGAAAGGTAGTCTTTGGGGTGTCACCCGGCATGAATTCGGTCACAACTGGTTCCCGATGATCGTGGGCAGTAACGAACGGAAATATCCCTGGATGGATGAAGGCTTCAACACCTTTATCAATACCGTGGCAGACTCGGCCTTCAACCAGGGAGAATACCTGCGTTCTGAAAGAAGCCGTGTCCGGCTTGCAAATGCTTTTTTCAATGCAACGAATCCTATCCTGACCATCCCTGACGCGATGCCTGGCCGGGAATGGGGCACTCTTTCCTATAACAAACCGGGTACGGGTCTGGAATTACTCCGGGAAGAAATATTGGGTAAAGACCGTTTCGACTATGCTTTCCGGTATTATGTACACGAATGGGCGTGGAAGCATCCGACGCCCTATGACTTCTTTCATGCCATTGAGAATGCTTCCGGTGAAACGCTCGATTGGTTCTGGCGGGGCTGGTTCTTTAATAACTGGAAGATCGACCAGGCTGTCACGAATGTGGAATATATAAATGGCAACCAGGCTCAGGGCTCGATCGTTACCATCGAGAACAAGCAAAAACTTCCCATGCCCGTCACCGTAGAGGTTAAGGAAGAGAATGGCAAAACCGGCCGGGTGAAATTGCCGGTTGAAATATGGATGCGCGGACCGGTGTGGAAATTCCAATACGCTTCAACCGGTAAAATTGTTCAGGTTACAGTTGATCCGGACCAGCGTTACCCCGATGTAGACACCACTAATAATACATGGAAGCCATAAGGTGAAACGTTAACACAAAAGCCGCTCCACGTGAGCGGCTTTTGAATTTAAAAATCGTTAAGTTTGTGTATGAGCACAAAACTATTCCCATCAGCCATAACCATTTTCGGTGCTAAAGGTGACCTGACCAAACGCAAATTGATACCGGCGCTCTTCAATCTATACGCGGACAATCATTTGCCGCCCATTTTTTCCATTTTCTGTGTCGACTTTGTTGCTGTCGACGAGACGGACTATAGGAATGATCTGCTCGCCGGGGTCAATGAGTTTAGCCGCAATGGGAAGGCTGACCCCGCGAAATGGGCTGCTTTTGCCGCCCGGATCAGCTATGTACAGGGCGACTTTATAAAGAAAGAGACCTATGAGTCGTTGAAAGAGAAAATAAAGAATTTCGAGGAGCGCGAGCAGCAAAGAGGTGTTCGTATGTTTTACCTGGCTGTTGCCCCGAGATTCATCGAGGCTATTGCCGATTCGCTGTGTGCACAGAAACTTTGTAACAGGGATGCTCTCGACCGCATTGTTGTGGAAAAGCCTTTTGGCTCCGACCTCGATTCCGCCCGTAAGCTCAACCGGTATTTGAACAAACGGTTTAAAGAAAAACAGATCTATCATATCGATCACTATCTTGGGAAGGAGATGGTCCAGAATATCATGGCCTTTCGGTTTGCCAATTATGTTTTTGAACCGCTGTGGAATAATAAATATATCGACCATGTTCAGATCAGCGTGGCGGAAGAGGTTAGTGTGGGTAAGAGGGGGGGATACTATGACAGCGCCGGCGCCCTTAGGGATATGATCCAGAATCACCTGCTTCAGCTGTTGTGTATCGTCGCCATGGATTGTCCCGATGAATATGAAGCCGAGGCTATCCGGGATGCTAAGGTGAAGGTCCTGAAGAAGGTCAGGCCTTTGTCGACAGAAGAGGTCTTTAAAAATGTAGTCCGGGGACAGTATACGGCTGGTGTCGTCGGTGGTGTACCCCGGGTAGGCTACCATGATGAAGAGCAGGTCGCCAAAGACTCTACTACAGAGACCTTTGTCGCCGCCCGGCTTTTCCTTGATAACGAACGTTGGAAAGGGGTTCCTTTCTTTTTGCGTACCGGCAAATCGATGCCGCGGCAGTCGTCGGTCATCATGATCCAGTTTAAAGAAAGCCCGCATAAGATATTCAAGGACGATATTGTTCCGAACCGGCTTATTATCAGCATTCAGCCTGAGCTGGAGATCGGTCTTGTGTTCGAAGGAAAGGTACCCGGTCTCCATATGAAACTCTTGCCCGTCGAAATGGACTTCATGTATAAGGATGCCTATGCTCAATCGCTTCCTGAAGCCTATGAAGCCCTGCTGCTGGACGTACTGGAAGGGGACGCTACGCAGTTTATGCGGGACGACCAGATCGAAGCGGCCTGGAAGGTGGTTATGCCCATCCTGGATGCCTGGAAAAAATATCCGGGTAAGCAATTGTATTCCTATGAGTCGGGAACCTGGGGGCCTGCGGCTGCCGACAAGTTGCTGAAGCCATATGCTAAAGAATGGTTTCAGCTGGCGCATCCTATTGATGGACAGTTGTCTGAACCTGCGGCCAAGGCCCAGGTCGTGGCGGCGACTTAATGGTGGGGGAGGGGATGGCCGCTAACCGGAAAGTGAGTGAGTAACCTGACCGGGAGGTTGGAGATTTTCGTTATTTTCAAGATTCATTTCAAACGAAATCACCTACCATGCTTTGCCGTAATTATTTTCCGCTATTGATATTTATTGTGATAGGGATGGCCGCTTTTGCGCCCGCGCCCACTGTCACTCCTACAGCCGGGGAAAAAGGCTGGAAATCTCTTTTTAATGGAAAGGATCTTTCGGGATGGGATACCTATCTGGGGCCGCCTGCCGACGACAATGGGAAGCGGTTGAGCGACCAGCCCATTGGATTGAATAAAGATCCACACCATGTCTTCACGGTTGTTAAGGATGGTTCTGAAAATGTCATCCGCATTTCGGGTGAGGACGTAGGCGCCATCACGTCGAAGAAGGAATTTGAAAACTATCATCTGCAATTACAGTTTCGTTGGGGAACACTTACCTGGGGGCAGAAAAAGGGCAAGAAGAAGGATAGCGGCTTACTTTATCATTCCGTAGGCCCTTATGGTGCGGACTACGGCGCCTGGATGCGTAGTCAGGAGTTCCAGGTACAGGAGGGGGATTGCGGAGACTATTGGGGTTGTGCCGGGGGAATTGCGGCTGTGCCGGCGGTAAAGAAATCCGACAGCGACTATGTCTATGATCCGGCCGGAGCCTTATATACTTTCCGCGCTGATGATAAGATCGGCCGGCATTGTATTAAACGGTCGGATGCTGAATTGCCATCGGGGGAATGGAATACACTCGACCTGTATTGTCATGGGGATACCAGTGTGCACGTGGTGAACGGCAAGGTGGTGATGGTGCTTTACCATTTGGGACAGGTGGAGTTGGGTCAGGCTGGGAAAGGGCAGGCGGGGCAGGGACCGGTTAGCCCTCTCACCAGGGGTAAGATCCAACTTCAATCCGAAGGGGCGGAAGTATTTTATAAAGGGGTAAAGATCAGATCCATTGAAAGGATTCCCGCCATAAATTTGCTGTATGCAGGATTATAAAAAAGAGGCCGCTAAAGAAGCGGTAAAGTTGATAAAACCAGGAATGACCATTGGTTTTGGAGCGGGGTCCACCATGGGGCACCTGATCCGATATATAAAAGCGGATCTTCCTTTGTCCGGCTCGTTGACAACGGTAACATCCTCTTTTACTACACGGAGGATATTGTTGGAGGAGGGGTTTGTGGTCCGCGAGGCGGGGTGGTTGCCGGGGATCGATGTTTATTTCGATGGCTGTGACCAGTTCGACTGGCGGCTTACCGCCTTGAAAAGTGGCGGGGGTGTTCATACTTCGGAGAAAGTCCTGGCTGCTATGGCGGCGGAGTTTGTGTTGGTGGGGGATTTTTCCAAAAAGGTGGATCGGTTGGATGCGACTTATCCATTGGTTGTCGAGGTACTACCGGAGGCATTGGGGTATGTATCGGACCGGCTGAAGAAATTTTTTAATCCGGTGCGGTCGGAGTTGCGGATGGCTGGTTCCGTGAAGGACGGGGCTGTGGTGACGGAGCGGGGGAATTTTTTGATCGACAGCTGGTTTTCTACGTTTCCTGAGCCGGCTATGCTAAATGACCGGGTCACGGGTATTCCGGGGATACTGGAACATTCTTTATTCTTTAACATGGCTCATAAGGCTGTTATCGCCGGTCCGCAGGGCATTGAAATTTGTAGTAAACCATGAAGAACGTTCTGATATTAGGGGCCAATTCGGATGTGGCGAAGGAGGCGATGGTGTTGTATGTGCTTCGCGGGTATAGGGTTATAGCGGCTTCGCGGAGCGTGGGTGAGATAAGGGATTTTGTGCTGGAGAGGCAGTTGGATGGGGTGGAGGTTTTGCATTTTGATGCGGTGGATTTTGGGGCGCATAGGGCGTTTTATGAGGGGCTGAGGGAGAAGCCGCATATTGTATTGTACGCTGCGGGTTTCCAGGTGACTAATGAGCAGGCATTGGTGGATTGGCCGGGCAGTTACCGGATGATGAATGTGATGTATGCGGGGGCGGTTTCTATTCTTAATATTATCGCGATGGATGTTTCGAATAATCATTTGGAGCGGATCATTGGGTTGTCGTCGTTGTCGGGAGTGCGGGGGCGGAAGAGCAATTTTATTTATGGGAGCACCAAGGCGGCCTTTACGACATACCTGGCGGGATTGAGGCAGTATCTTTTTTCACGGGGGGTGGTGGTGAATGCGGTGATTGCCGGTTATATCCGCAGTAAGATGACGGCGGGGCTGGACTTGCCGGAGTCGTTGCTGATGGAGCCTGCTTTTATTGCCGGTAAGGTGGTGGGGGCCGGCCGGGCGTTTACTATTGTTCCCGGGTTTAAGTGGAAGATAATCTATCAGATATTGCGGATGTTGCCGGAAGGTTTAGTGGCTAAATTGCCGTGACCCGGGGTTAGTGTATTGACTGGGGGGCGTCGGCTGAGCCTGTTGTCAGGGTTAGTTTTCCGCTGCGCTTGCCGGCGATGAGGATGAGCAGGGCTGCAAGGGAGGAGATGGCCATGATTGTGATCATCGGTGTTGCCGTCCCGTTGCTGAAGGCGCCGATGCCTACAGAGGCCAATGCTCCGATACCCATTTGCATAGCACCGAGAAGGGCAGAAGCGCTGCCGGCGTTTTTGGAGAAAGGGGCAAGGGACAGGGCTGCTGCATTGGGATTAGTAAAACCCAGGCAGGTTAAAAAGAGGAAGATAAAGAAAATGGTCTGGGGCAGTCCGTACCAGCCGGCCAGATTGCCGGCTAAGAAAACAGCGGCCACTATGACCTGGGCGGTCAGTGCGACCCAGATGATCTTTTCGCTACTGTGTTTTTTCAGGAGCAGGCTGTTGAACTGGCTTAGTCCGATAAAAGCAACGGAGAGGAAGGCGAATATCCAGCCGTAGGTTTTTTTGTCGACGTGAAAGATATCCATAAAGACGATGGGGGAGCCGGAGACGTAGGCAAACAAACCTGCGAAGGCCAGGGATTCTACCAGCACAAAAACGATGAATTGCGGCTCGCGCAGGACGGAGATGAAATTCCTGATGATGGGTCTGGGTTTTAGAGAGAAGGTACGGTCGGCCGGGTAACTTTCCGGCAGGAAAAAGATAGTCAGCGCGGTGATCAGCACCCCCAGGATCAGCAGGACAAGGAAAATGGCGCGCCAGCCGAAGTTCACAACAATATATCCGCCGGCGGTGGGGGCGATCATCGGCGATGCGCCCAATACCAGTAATAACAGGGAAAAAACTTTGGCGCTTTCTTTTGGCCCAAACAGGTCCCGCACCATCGCCATTGCCGCGACCTGTGCTGCGCAACTTCCTATGGCCTGGATAAATCGCAATATGATCAAGGTGTTGATGTCTTTTGCCTGCATACAAACGATGGTAGCAACGATATACACGGCCAGGCCGACATACAGGGGTTTTTTCCGGCCGTAACGGTCCAGCAGGGGGCCATAGAGTAGCTGCCCGATCGAAATGCCGATAAAATAACTGGAAAGGGAAAGTGCAACTGTTGCTACTGAAGTACCCAGGCTTTTGGCTATGTCCCCGAATCCCGGCAGGTACATGTCGATCGAAAAAGGTCCGAGGGCGGTGAGTGATCCTAAGATGAGGATATAGGTGAAATACGTCCGTTTAGTCATGATAAGGCAGCAAATTTAATGCAATCCGTATCTTTACAAGAAAGTATAAAATATGAGTCTCTCGGATAAGCTGTTTAATATGAAAAATGAGAAAACTGCTGCCAATCTCAAGGCAGGTCAGGATTTTTTGGAAGCCAATAAAACAAAACCGGGCGTTGTCTCGCTGCCCAGCGGATTGCAATACGAAATCATCACGGAAGGCAGCGGTGCTAAACCCAGCGCCAGCAATAAAGTTACCTGCCACTACCACGGTACGCTGATCGACGGCACTGTCTTCGACAGTTCGGTCGGTCGTGGCCAGCCGGCTACCTTTCCCCTCAATGCGGTGATCAAAGGATGGACGGAAGGCTTGCAGCTGATGCCTACCGGCAGCAAATGGCGTTTTTTCATCCCGCCTCAGCTGGGTTATGGCGACAGGCAGGTTGGCGGACAGATCGGGCCTAACAGCACCCTGGTATTTGAAGTGGAGCTGCTGGGGATCAGCTAGGCTTCCATTGCATCGTATACAATTACTTTCTCCCAGAGGTGCCCGTAGTTCTTAATGAATTCCAGGTGCACGGGATGCTGCTGATAGGTGGCCTGTCCTTGCACGTCATTAAAGAACATGAGTTCGGATACTGCCCAGCTGGTGTCCACAACGTCTCTTTTTTCTGTATTGGCGACTATACCGACGTGTAATTCCTGTATGGTCTCGATTTTGGCCAGTGTTCGTACACCTTCTACGAGCTTGTCGCGATCGGCTGTAGAGCTGGGATTTTTTAGCCAGAAAAAGACGTGATGGACGATCGGAAGGCGTCGGGCTGTTGTTTTTACCGATGCTGATGTGCTGAGTGGCGAGGCTGCGACTGCTGATCCGGCGGCCAGGGCTGCGGCGGCGCCGATGAATTTCCTTCGATTGGATGATTGCATAAAATGAAAATTTCAGGACTCAAGATAGGGGAGTTTTGTCGTATCCTGTACCTGGTATTTTTTCCCAAAAAAGGATTATAGTCTCGTTTTGATAAATGTTGACGGTTTGTGCTGATGTGAACAGATTGGCTATTAGGTGGTTGTGGTTTGGCATTTAGCTTGGAATCAGTACCATAACCTATACGTCATGAAAACTATTTACACCGCAGCACTCTTCACCCTTGTAACCTTCTCTGTCAAAGCGCAGCTGATCAGCCAGTTCACCTGGGAAAACGGCAGCACAACGCAGGCCGCATTTGGCCCTAACGCCAGTTCCATCAGCAGTTATGCCGTGGTAAGCACCGGCGGCGCCAATGGCACGAAGGGTTTAAATCCTGGTACAGGCAACCATGACATTAATATGATATTACCCGGTTCTTCCTTTACTGTCTCCAGCCTGGATATTTCGGTGGATTTCCGTCGGAAGGAAAGTCAGGCCAGCTTTTTTACCCTGGGCAGTCTTGATTTCGGCATGAATGGAGGATCATTATATGCAAAATTCCTGTTGAGCCAAAACTCCCTTGACGTCACTGTCAACCTCACTAATTTATATAACCTGCCAACTGACAATGCCTTTCATACCTATCGTTTTATATATAATGCTAATTCCGGAGCAGCCACGGTTGCTGTCGACGGGGCGGTAGTAGGTTCATACCAGGCTCCTGCCGGTACTTCCTTATCCTGGACCGGCGCCGGTAACGCCACGGTTGGTCAGTTGATGGATGGTACCAGCAACAATGTTGCCGTCCTGGACAACCTGATCATTAAAAATCCGCTTGGATTCTCTACGCTGCCTCTGCAACTCTTGTCTTTTGATGCGGCTAAGGCGGGGATTGCGAACTTGCTGACCTGGAAAACCACACATGAAATTGAGGTCCGCAGTTTTACGATCGAGCGTTCGACCGATGGGGTAGTCTATGAAGCCATTGGTGTGGTGGCTGCCCGGCAGGATTATACGGCTACCAATGCCTATTCCTTTACGGACAATATGCCGGCTGCCGTCAACTTCTACCGGCTTAAAATGACGGACCTGGATGGCAGCTTTACTTATTCGCCTGTTAAGAAAGTGAGTGGGAGTGCGGCCGTGTCAATTACTTGTTATCCTAATCCGGTGGTCAGTTCTATGAATGTTAAGACCGATGGTGCAGGGGCTTACCGTTATACACTGTTTACCCTCGATGGGAAGGTCATGCAGTCGGGGGTGATTACCGGCGGACAGGTTAGTTTGGATGTTTCCGGTGCGCCGAAAGGGATGATGATCGTTCGGGTGGAGGGTGCGTTGAATACGACTGTTCAAACGTTTAAGATATCAAAATTATAGGTTCTACTTGTTCTTTATGATTTGAATGATTTTTGGGATGCCGTCGTTCCTGTAATTGCGGATGCCACCGGTATCGAAAGATGAATGTAGTCTTTGCACGGAGGGGGACGATATCTGCCATCCCAGCGGTAACACCGGTTCATACCATTTTCCATCCTTATATTCGACACAGGAGCCGGTGATCCAGACCGAATTATAACCAGCGTGGAGTCCGCCGGGCAGCGTGTCGGAAGAATACCGCATCTGCAGGGTCCTGTCGGCCTCTATTGCATTCCCCGAAATGCCACTGTTGATGATGCCGACCAATGGGCTGATGGGTTCCCAGCGATTGGAAACCAGCTTCCGTTCGTCGCGGATGAAGTAGGGGTTGTTGGTGATGGAAATGAAGTAAAAACGTAGTTTCTGCATCAGGCTATCCATCTCCGATAGCGGATGAGCCAGCTTCTCTTTTTGCATTTCTTTACAGAGGCTGATAAAGATGGCCTCTGACGTAGAGGCGCCGGAATTGTCTTTGCCTCCGCCATCCATGAAGTGATAGCCTGGTCCCATTTTACCGGAGGGGCTGATAAAAGGAAAGCGGGCGCTTAAAAAGGCGCCGGTCAGCAGGGACAGGTCCTGCACCGGCTTATTTCCGCGGTGGGCGTTGATGGAGTCCAGCCGCGACCGGATAAAGATAGCGCCCGGAAAATCAACTTTATTTAGTACGACGGGGGCGCAGATCCCTTTTTGGCCGTTGTCGACGTTTAGCGTATTGGAGAACAATAAGGGGACCTCATAGCGGCCGGGATTGGTTGTCCCCGTATCCCACAAAGCGTCAAAGGGTATGGTCAGGTCCAGGCCCAGCGTCTTCTGTCCAAACCCTTCCCAGATATTGGTCTGGACGGCGGCCCGGTCCCGCCAGCTGTGCTGGCCCGTGATGGATGCCCAGATATCGCGGCCGAACATAGCGCCCAGCGTAGGGGTGAGGAAGTCATGTCCATAGAACTCAGAAAAGTGGTTGAGCGTATACCCGCTGCTGTCCAGGTGGCGGGCGCGATAGGCGCATTGGATGGCAGAACCTACCGTGCCGCCCGAAGCGCCGGAGAAGGAAAATGTGTAGTGTTCGAATCCTTTGTTTCCCTGTGCGATCAGCGCAGAATCAAGATAGGTGATGACCAGGTTGGTGAAGGCCGCGGCTTTTATTCCTCCGCCGTAGCTGTTGACGAGGAATACGGGATAGGTAGGGGACTGTCTGATCTCGTCCTTTCTTTTCAGCAGCCACTGTTTGAAGTAATCTTCCAGCTGAATAGAAGTTGGCTGCGTCCTGGTATCCATGGTTCTTACCGAATGATAGTCATTGTCGACGGCAATGGATACGAGAACGGCTGTCCCGATGAAGAAAAGGATATAATTTGTTTTTCGCCACAGGCTGATGCGGATGAGCAGGGTGAGCAGCAGGATATAAGTAATGATCCCGGAAAGAAGGACAGGCAGGCTTAGGAAATTACAGTCCAATGAAAGAGTGACTTGTGGAAAGACATTGAAGAGAATGAATAAGATGGCGAGGGTCACTGATAAAATGATGACGGGCGCTCCGATGTGGCGGCCTGCCAGGCCCTCTTTATAGATGCAGGTTCTGACGCTAACGAATACCAGAAAGGCAAAGGCTAAAAATACCAGGTGCCAGAACAAATAGATCAGGGAATGAGGCGTATTACTTGAACCCTGGATGGCTGTCAACCGGATAATGGATGGCACTCCGATGGCTAGCAGGAATAGAGTTGACAGGGCTGCGTTTTTACTTTTTTGCCGCCCCCATTTCTGTTGCAAACGTAGAAAAGCTTTTTCGATGGCGTTGTTTTTTATCAGAGCGAAGAAAATGCCTAGCAGGGTTATTAGCCACAGGGTGGCGGGAAAGAAATCCATCCCGGAAGGGATGCGAATCACCTGTAAGGCATTCAGGATGGCCACTGCGGGGAAAATAATAGTAGCGACGCCCAAAAACCGGGATGCTTTTTTCTCTTGTTTTTCCTCTTCGGCTTCGATTATGGGTAGTTCCTTCAGGGGGAATATTGGCCGGAGGGCTTTGTTTTCAAAGAACAGTTTGGCCAGCCACCAGTTGAGGAAGGCTGCTACCAGCACTACCGTCATGAAAAGAATGACGCCCTGGTCCGAGGCGTTGATATTGATGAGGAGGTCCTGTCCCTGGTCCATCATCCAGATGGGAAGAGAGAAAAAGGCGAGTCCGATCAGGAGAACGCGGTAGCGGAATAACTGGAAGGTTTTGTTGCGGATATAATCAGACAGCAGGAGTAATCCATTGTCGCGGATGATGAGGGTAAATGGGAGATAAAGGCCGGCCAGGAATAAGAGGATGATGAATTTGGCGTAGGCGGCGAGATGTGTGATAGTGGCGGTTGTTGTTGTTGCGGAATGGCCGTCGTCGAGGCCGTCATCGATAAAGCGTAGTAAGCCTATATTTTCGATGCAGTCGAGCAGGCCTGCCAGCAGGGCCAGCCCGATGAGCAAACGGGTGAACCCCTGTTTTTTTTGTTGGATGCGGGCTTGCAGAGCGGTGATAATGACGATACCCAGCAGGGTATACAGCAGGATGAAGAGATAATCGATGCAGACGTCGAACCGGGCCTTCTTCAGCCGGTTAATAGGCTGGGGTGTCGGCTGGCAGAGGGTAACGGATGTGCGGTCGAGCGTGTCACTTTTCCAGGATTGGATGATCGAGGTATCCCGCTGGAAGCCGCTGCCTAATTCGAGAGAAACGATGCCGTGCGGGGCGGTGTCGTTCTGCAAATAGGTTTTGTCTTTGAGCTGGATGAAAGCGACAATAAATGTCGCTACCAGCACGGGCCAGAACAGGAAATGGAAATAGCGCATGCACTAAAAGTGCGGATATTTTTTAATATGTACAATACCACTTACAGGTAGAAAAATTAGTTACCTTTCTGTAAACAAGTTTTTGCATGAAAAAACTAATTGCTGCCAGTTCTTTTCTTACCTGTTTATTTCTTTCCTTTTCTGCTGTTTTCATTTCCGCTGTTTCCGTTTCCGCCCAAACTATCACGCTCAGTCCTTCGCCGGACAAGTCTGTCGACCCTGCCCGGCTCGGCCGCATCGACACGCTGTTGAACGACTATATCAATAGGGGGTTCGTGAATGGCGCTGTGACGCTGGTCATCCACAATGGGCGTGTTGTCCAATATAAGGGATATGGTTTTTCGGATATAGAAGCTAAAAAGCTGATGCACCAGGACGATCTCTTCCGCATTGCCTCTCAGACAAAGGCCATCGTCAGTGCCGGGCTCATGCAGTTGTTTGAAGAAGGAAAGTTTTATCTCGATGAGCCGATCGCGGATTTTCTGCCGGCCTTCCGTCAGGCTAGAGTGCTGGACAATTTCAACGCTGCCGACACCACGTATACGACGGTGCCTGCTAAAAGGGCGATTACCATTCGTGACCTGCTGACCCATACCTCGGGGATCGACTATCCCGGCATCGGCAGTGCTAAGATGAAGGCCATCTATGCCAAAGCAAATATCCCTTCGGGGCTTGGGAATTTCGACTATGATCTAAGGGAAAGGATAGAAACCCTGGCCGGGCTGCCCCTGGTACATCAGCCCGGTGAAAAATGGACCTATAGCCTGAGTATCGATGTGTTAGGCTGCCTGGTGGAGGTCATCAGCGGAATGAACCTGGAGCGGTATCTGAGCGAGCGTTTGTTCCGTCCGCTGGGTATGAAGGATACTTACTTTAACGTGCCGTCGGCTAAAGCCGGTCGCCTCGTCGCTGTCTATACGGAAGATTCCCTGCATCATGTTGTTCGCTGGACCAGGGAGCGTACGGGCATCGACCCGGATTATCCATTGCAAAACAAACGCTATTTCTCCGGCGGCGCCGGTCTCACTTCCACTGCCTGGGACTATGCCATTTTCCTGCAGATGATGCTCAACGGGGGGAAATACAATGGAGTCCGTATTCTTTCGCCCCGCACCGTGGAGATGATGACCAGTGGCCAATTGAGCTTTCTGTACAACGGGTTTGATAATTTCGGCCTGGGTTTTGGGATCACCAGCCAGCGCTCGGCTGCCCGGGAAGTACGGAACGAAGGTTCCTTTTCCTGGGGCGGGTTCTTCGGCACTACGTATTGGGCTGATCCCAGGGAGCATCTCGTTTGTTTGATTATGACCCAGCAGACGCCCAATAGTCATTCTGAATTGGAAAAAAAGGTGGAGCAGGTCATTTATCAGAGTTTTGTGAATTAGGCAAACATTTTTGGGAAGAAGTAATGTGCAACTTCTTCCGGATCTGTTATTCCGGGTAAGTTTTCCTGTAAAATGGTACCGGAAAGATTTTTTGCCAATAGCGCTCTTGCGTGAGAGATGGAGACGCCGACAATCGCAGTAATAGTTTCCTTTGGTAGTCGTATTTCGGTCTCGTTAACCACGAATGTATTCAGGCCGGAGACTTCGAATATGTTTTGAACCTTGATCTCTGCCAGGATCTTCTGAGGATAGGTTGGATAGAAATAGTATATCCTTAGGGTAAAGCCTACAAGATTGTCATCGGGAACAAATCCAAGTTGCTGTCCGAATTCTATCCTGATCTTCCCGGACGGGTCATCAAGCAGTACTTCGTCGATAAAAAAGGATTGTTCTTTTATCCTTTTGATAATAAGAAGAGGTGATTTTTGCTTCATTTTTCCAATGAGTATGTTTTTTCTGAGCTTTCCGGGTTTACGGATCGTGAAAGAGCGATGAGCTTCGCCTGGGTTATTTCTAAGTCGGTTTCACCTATAGGTTTACTGTACTTGTATTCGGGGAAGATTATTAAGTCCACATTAAGCGCCCTGGATAATTTATAGATCGTTTCCAAAGTAAGGTTTTCCTGACCCTGGACTATTTTGGTTATCTGTTGAGGTGTGACATTCAGCATCTCGGCTAATCTGGACTGGTTAAGATCTTCATCATCCCGAATGATTGCAAGGATCCGTCTCGCTATTTGAGCGGAGTACTCCAGCCAACGGTTTTCAAGCCTAAAAGACGCATTTTGCTTCCATTTTGATGGAGTGGCGCCTTTTACCTTATTGATATTCTTTTTAAGATTGCTCATATATAAATAGTTTTATGTCTTCTTCGGAGGTCAGGTTGTTTGCGATGAGAAAAGCTTTTGCTTTTTTTAGTTTTTCTAATTCGTGGATAGTATCGTTGTGGCCTTCCATTTGAAACTCCAGCTTTATTGCACCTCCGGTGATTACGAATGTATTGGGCGCAATTCTTATGGCATACATTCTTAGGATCGGTCTTGGGAAATGGTGATCTGAGATCACGGCTTTACTTTTCTGATGAATGTAAAGCTGATATTCTCGGTTGTCAAGTGGCTTGAATAGATTTTGAAGTGATTTTATACCTTTATCAAATCCATCTTCGGCCAGTTTGTAGATCAATCTTTCCAGTTCAAGAGCTTCTTTTTCTATTTTTAAAGCCAGGCTATCTATTGAATCATTCTTATAGTATGCAGTCTGTAAATATGTTTTATTTTTTTCAAGATATTTAATGACATATCGTGGATTGGACCAGAGATTCAAATTCCTTTCGAATTCATCTTGTTCTTCATTATCTTCTCTGATGGCATACAGTCCCTGGGCTGTGGCTTCTGAGGTAAAGATAGGGATTATTTGCATTTTATACAACTTATAGGTTACAAAAATAAATAAGTAATGATTTTTCAATACGTTAGACGTTTGAGGAGTTGCGCGATTGATGGGCGCTCAACTTTTTACTCTGTGGATAGAGTAAATTTTTATTTTAATCGGGATGTGCGAATTTACGATTTGATAAATCCGGTAAAAATTAATCTTAAAATCGACAACCATATCGTCAACTAATTGTTCCTCCACAGCATGGCACTATTTCCCGTATTCGGCAAAGCTCCGACAGGCACACGGCTACAGCGTATTCAAAATTCTCCTAACTACCGGAATGACAGTTTCCAGAACCTTGTACCCACGGAAATGAATTTGAAGGACGTATCTATTTTCAAGGTCCTTCGGGAATTTCTTCGAAAGCCTGCGAATACTGTTCCCTCCCGGCCTATTCCTTCCGTACGTACTGATCTGCGGGCTTTGCCGGATGGCCAGGTCTCCATTGTATGGTTCGGGCATTCTTCTTATCTGCTGAAGATCGATAAGATCCATATTTTGGTAGATCCGGTGTTCAGCCGTAATGCCTCGCCATTCCGGTGGTTTGCCAGGGCTTTCCCTGGTACGGATAGTTATGATGTGGACAAACTGCCCGATAATATCGACATTGTCCTGTTGACGCATGATCATTATGATCATTTGGATTATAAGACGATCCTGAAGTTGAGATCGAGGGCGAAGTTTTTTTGTACCTCGCTTGGGGTGGGTTCTCATCTGGAATCGTGGGGGATACCGGGGGAGAAGATCACGGAGCTGGATTGGTGGGAGAGCTGCAATGTACCGGGGGGCACGCTCACTGCTACGCCGGCCCGCCACTTTTCCGGCCGTAGTTTTAAAAGAAATAAGACGCTTTGGTCATCTTTCGTGCTGAAGGCGGCGGGTCATTCTTTCTTTTTGGGTGGCGACTCGGGTTATGGAGAACATTTTTCAGAAATCGGCAATCGCTTCGGGCCTTTTGACATAGCTATACTGGAATGTGGGCAGTATGGCAAGTACTGGCCGCATATTCATATGTTTCCGGAGCAGACGGTGCAGGCTGCACAGGAGTTGAAAGCAAAAAAGCTGCTGCCGGTGCACTGGGCTAAGTTCACGCTGGCGCTGCATCCGTGGAATGAGCCTATCCGGCTGGTGACGGCTGCTGCGGTGAAGGTGGGGCAGCATTTTACTACTCCGCTTATCGGGCAACCGGTTGTTCTTAACCATCACTATCCCAGTTCGGACTGGTGGGATTTTGCGTAAATTGTATTTATATGGAAAAGGAATTTATCGTTCGGCTTCTTGAGATCAAACAGGTTACGCACAATGTGAAGCGCTTCCGGCTGGAAAAGCCCGATGGGTATAGTTTTAATCCTGGTCAGGCTACAGATGTCTGCGTGAATAAACCCGGCTGGGAGAAGGAAAGAAGGCCGTTTACTTTCACCTGTCTTCCCGGCGATGGGTATCTGGAATTTACGATCAAACGGTATCCGGATCATCATGGCGTGACGGATCTCCTGCATCGGCTGGAACCGGGGGACGAACTGATCCTGCACGAGGTTTGGGGGGCCATCGAATACAAGGGGCCGGGATGCTTTATTGCGGGCGGAGCGGGCATCACTCCTTTTCTGGCTATTTTTCGGCAGCTGCACAAGACCGGGGCTGCGGCCGGCAATACCCTTTATTTCTCCAACAGGATGGCGGAAGATGTCATCGAGGAGGACGAGTTGCGGGTTATTTTGGGAGAGAATGTTCATTTTATCCTGAGCCGCGAACAAAAGGCCGGTTATGAGCATGGGCATATTGATGCGGCGTTCCTGAAGCAAAGGGTCAGCAATTTTCAACAACCTTTTTATGTCTGCGGTCCCGACCAGATGATAGCGGATGTGAACGGCCTGTTGACGGGATTGGGCGTTTCGGCTGAAACGCTGGTATTTGAGAAATAGGGGTGTCTGGCTGGTATTTGAAAAGTATGGCCCGGCGCCCCGGCCTTACTTCCGGGTGTATTTGATCTCCATGTTTTTGAACTCTTTGCCGTTGGTGATGGAGTACATTTCCATGATCTGGGTATTGTCGTCGACCAGTTTGTAGACTTCACGGACTTTTACGTCGCCGCCGGCTGTGGGGTCGACCATGGTGCCGGTGAAATTGATGGTTTTGGTGGCCGGGTCCCAGGTGCCGGTGAGGTACATCATGCCGGTGCCCATATTGTCGATCCAGGAATTGACAAATACCTTTTTGGCGTTGTCATAACCCGTGATACCGATGCCTTCGAAGGGGGCGCCCATGAAATTGCCCGTGTTTTTTGATTGGAGGTAGCGGCCGCCGAGGATCATTTCATTGGTGGTTTCGCCGACGGAGGTCACGGGGGGCGCGCCGGGCTGCATCCACATGGTGATGTCTCCTTTCCAGGAGCCTACGGTTTTGGCCAGCATTTGGTGGATCTCGCCGGGAGTGGAATAAGCCATCATGGCTTTCATGTCGGCATCACTCTGGGCAGCGGCGGAGAGGGTGCTGCAAATAACGGCAGCGGATAGCAAAGCAAACGTTAGCCTGTTCATAAAAATCATTTTGGTTTCCTAAAAGGTACGAAAAATAGTAAAATATTCCATCATTATAGTTAAACCTTACATTGTTTCCAGTTTTGTTACCGGCGGGTTTGTTGGGGGCCGGTGGAAATTCAGGTGTGGGCCGGGGATTAAAAATTGAAGTTTGAACTGATGCGGAGGCCTGTGGAGGAGACGTTTGGATGGTCCAGGTAGGTGAAGCGTCGCACCAGGTCCAGCCGGAAAATGGAAAAGATATTATAGATGCCGACGCTGGCTTCCAGGTAAGGTTTTGCACCCAGTGTATAGGTGGAGGTAATCCCTTTGGTCAGCGGGAATTTCATTTGATTGGGATTGAGATTGGGGTTGTTCTCGTCGCGCAGGCCGCCATAGAGGACCTTGGCGCCGATGACCTCTCTCAGCCGCAGTCGTTTTATGCCGGGCACTTTATTCAGGAAAAATCCATTGAAGAAATGGTCGGCATTGATGCTCGCATAGTGGTCACTCGCGAACTCTCCGACACTCATCAGGTTATAGGCGCGCAGACTATAAAAATAGGAAGTATTGCCGGGGTGAATGATCAGCAGCGGGAAAGGGAGGATGCCCCCGAGATAACCTGCGTCCAGGTACACATCTGTGAACCCCAGTGGCGCGATATAACAACGTTTGTATATGTTCAGGTGCAGTGCGTCGGAGTTGAACCCGCCGCCATACAGGCCACGGATGCCCCGGGTATATTGCAGGGTAATGATGGGATATTTGTTGGCGACATCGGCCCGGGCTGCTTTGTTTTGAAAGAATTCCTCATGGGGCGCCCAGCGGATGCTCGCGGATACCTCGCCCGTGGTGATCTTTTTTATGGTATCGGCCTTGTCGGTGAATGACTTGTAAATATATAGCAGTGATCCAGTAGGTTGTTGTTCCCAATACTTTGTCCCCAGGGTAAATGTCAGGTGATTCGCATATTCGTGCACGTAAGAAACCCGGACAATGTGGTTGTACAGCCACTTGGAATTATCCCCATGACTGAAGGAGGTGAAAAAATTGCCGGGCGGGGAAAACGCATTTTCCTGGCCCAGGGCCTTGATATCATTCAGATAGCTGACCTGGGCATAATGAAGGGGGTAGGTATAAATGGACTTATTATTAAACGCATAGGAGAGGCTGCCGAAATATTTCCAGCGATGGTCTTTCCCGCCATAGGCCACATACGACTCGCCGTAATAGCGGGTGCTTAGTTTGGTATTGGTTCGTCCGCCAAATCGAAGGCGCTGGCCTTCGATCGGATTGAACGTATAAAAACTGCCGATAGGTCCGATGTCTACCTTACCGGCCGACTTATACCCGGCTGTAAAGGCCGTGATATAATCCATCAGTCTCCGGTAGGAGCGCATTTTTACGAGGCTGTCGGTATTGGCATAGGTCCGGGCTTCTGTCTTGCTGAGGGGGGTAAGCCGGTTGCCAGTCCAAAAACTGTCTGTTTGTCCTTCGGCTTTTAGGAGGGTGTCGATGGTTTGTCCTTTAAAGACAGAATCAGGTAAAGGGGTGTTTTGGACGCTATCGACGGTGATGATCCGTTCGCCCACGACTCCCGGGGTTTTGGGGAAGGGGCTGAAGGTGGCGATCACGTCTGAATTCGCGAGGTGATAGCGGTTATTGGGTCCCTTTTCAAAATCCTGTTTGACGTTGAATTCCCGGATAAAATTTAGGTTGATGTGTTTGCTTACGCCCAGCTCTACTTTTCTAATGGCATAGTTGCCGTCGAGCGTTATATACAGCATGCCCCGGAAAAGCAGGTCTTCCGGATTGCGGGGGGTGAAATATAGCTGTACCAGCTTTTCGCCATTCTCTACGAGGGTATCCCGGATAAAATACATATAAAAAGTAGGCGCCAGCTCGGCTACGGGGCTGACGAATTGCATCGTAAAAGCGGTGATCGTATTATCGTAAATATTAACGTCTTCGTACAGCCGGTTGAGGATCATACTGATGCCCTTCATGTCGATGAATTCGCCATAGTCCACTCCTTTCCGGCCAAGGATCAGCTTTTTATTCTTAGCCGGCTGCTTGCGGTAATAGTTTTGGGAAAATACTTCTTCGATGTAGAAGGGGATGAGCGATTTGCCCGGGACGACGAGGGTATCCCTGTTCTCAAACATAAAGTGATACCGTTTCAGCAGCTTGTTGTCGATGACGATGGAAGGGGCCCTGTCCAGCAATAAGCGGGTCTTCTCGTACTGCTCGTAGGAGGTGTAGTCATCGGCTCCGGGGCCATTTTGGGGTTTATGGGCTATCACCTGGCGGATAAGCTCTACGGCGGGGTTATTCTTGTTCCTGTAATGTGCTTTTCTACGGGTGGTGACGATGACGTCTTTTAATGTTGAATAAGATTTGGAGAGTAGGAGGGTCAGAGGCTCATCCGTAACAAGGATGTTGACGGTCAAGGACTGATAACCGGAGGTGCTGAGGACCAGTCTTTGGGCGTTGGGGCCGACCCGGATGCTGAATTTGCCCTGGGCATCGGTCAATACCCCGCGGTTCCCGTTTTGGACCCGGACGGTGACATTAGCCAAAGAAATATGGGAAAGAGAATCCTCGACGACCCCTACGATCGTCCTTGTCTGGCACAAGCCGGTTGTCCAAGTTACACCGGCAAGCAGGAGTAGAATGATCTGTTTTAAGCTGGGAATCAGGTTTTTCTTTTTTTTACGCACGGATATAGAAAAGGCAAGATACTAATAAATGTCTAACTTTATAACAATGAGGGTGATGACTGTACAAAAGGGGGATTACATTATTTCAACCGATAAGGATAAGCTCGACGTGGCTTTTATTCATGACTTTTTATCAAAAAAGGCTTATTGGTGTCTCGATATACCTTTTGAGACGGTTAAGCGGTCGGTAGAGAATTCGCTTTGTTTTGGGCTTTATCATGGGGATGGGCAGGTTGGATTTGCAAGGGTTATTACCGACTATGCTACGATTGCTTACCTGGGGGATGTTTTTATTATTCCGGCTCATCGGGGAAAGGGGCTTTCGAAATGGATGTTGGAGCAGATAATGGGGTTTCCGGATCTGCAGGGCCTGCGGCGGTGGATATTGCTGACTTCGGATGCGCATGAGCTGTACCGGCAGTTTGGTTGGGGGGCGGTTGCGAGTCCGGAGAAGTATATGGAGTTGGTTGATCCTAATGTTTATAAAAATAGTCTGTGAGGGTTTTCGGCTCACCCTATTTCGACTGGGGGGCGACGATTATGCCATTAAAGCTGATCGGCTGCCGGCTTGTGCTGGTTACCTGCACGGTGGCGTATCCGGTGGATGAAATATTCAGCGTCATTTGTTGCACGTCCCGGTAATCTTTGGGTTTGATAAGGACGGTCCAGCCGTCTTTTTTGCCTGGTGTCAGGGTATAATCAAAGTCTTTGGAAGTGAATTGTATTCCCCCTTGTGTCGGATCCATCGGCGCCGAATAAGCGCGGCCGAAATAAGGCAGATAGCTGGTAATACTTTCTTTGGTAACCTTTACGTCATAGTCCGAGGTCAGCTGGCGGGTCCGGCCGCTCATCGGCATGACGGTCTGGGCCTTAAAAACATAGTTCTGGGATTCCACCATGTTTTTGATAGCGGCGAGTTTCGCTGCTTTTTTATCTGTGGCGCTGGATTGTGCATCCGCGATAAACGGGAGGATCATCAATGACGATAACAATGCTTTTTTTGCGAGATTTGGCAAGAGTTTCATGGATTTGACTATTGTATTATAAAATTAAGTAATTACTCTGGCGTGGGAAAAAGGATTTTATCATTAGGAACTGGTTTGCTCTTTTCTATTTTGTGGGCCTCTGCTTCGGCTGCAACGAAAATAGGTCTTCGGGCCGCGCAGCCCTTTGTCATTTGCGTGCTCCGTTTCTTTCTGGCCGGGGCGCTGATGTTGTTGATCAGTCACGTGCTCTTACGTAAACGCCTGCCCCGGGGAAAGGAGTGGGGGCAGATTGCGGTGTACGGTCTGTTGACGAATAGCATTTACCTGGGATTGTTTGTGCTGGCTATGCAACAGGTGTCGCCGGGGCTGGGGACGCTGGGTGTTGCGACCAACCCTGTTTTTATCAATCTGCTTTCCGCTGTCTTCCTGCGTCAGCGGCTGCGGGCCGCGACCTTGTTCAGCCTGCTGCTTTGCGCTGCGGGGGCCGTCCTGGCCGCGTGGCCGCTGTTGCGTAACAGTACGGCTACGCCCGCCGGCCTGCTCATTCTGCTGGCCGGCATGGTGGCTTATTCCATCGGGGTATTCTATTTCTCCAGGGTGCAATGGAATTCACTGCACCTGCTGACGATCAATGGATGGCAGGTGTTGATGGGGGGAGTGTTTTTGCTGCCGCTGGCGGCGTTGACGTATAAACCAGCGCTTAATGCGTGGAATTCGAGTTCCATCGGGGGTATTTTATGGCTGGCTATCCCGGTGTCCATCGGCGCTGTACAGCTCTGGCTTTATCTGTTGAAGGAGGATGCAGCCCGGGCTTCCTTCTGGCTTTTTCTTTGTCCTGTTTTTGGTTTTTTGATTGCGAATGTTGTAACTCATGAACCGATCACTATCTACACGATCGGTGGGATGGCGCTTGTCATCGGGGGTATCTACTGGCAAAATGTAAAGGGGGTGCAGCAAAATGGGAAGGCGCTGCGGCAAGATGGGGATGCGCTGCAGCGAGATGCGGATGCACCGCGGCAGGTGGTCGAATAAAAATATTTTTTTATGGTGGCGGGGAACGGGGGTGAGGGCATTGGGGCGGTGCCTGCGGCTGTTCCGCCCGTTTGCAGGAGCCGGTACTCGACAAAGCACATACCGTCTTCCGGTGTCTGTGGTTATGGAATGGAGAAGAGACAGAGATATTGAGCCGTGCTGTCGATGAAACCGGGTATATGCAACCAACGTTCAGTCAATTGGTAGCGGCCAGGGGACCGGATATGGGAGGGTATCATTTGAACCCGATAACGGCCTGGCGCATTCGTTGCGACGGTGCTATGCTGCTGCGGCCCGAGAATTGGAAATAAGCTACATTTGATGGAAGGATGAACACGACAAAAACAGATTATGACGCGGTAGTCGTAGGCTCCGGTCCGAATGGGCTGGCGGCGGCTATTTTTTTGCAGCAAAAAGGGCTGTCGGTGCTGCTGCTGGAGGGCGGCAAGACTATTGGCGGCGGATTGCGTTCGGCCGAGCTGACCCTGCCCGGTTTTACCCACGACATTTGTTCGGCTGTTCATCCTCTTGCTGCCGGTTCACCTTTTTTTAAGGAGCTGCCTTTGCACGAACATGGTTTGGAATACATCTATCCCGATGTCGCTGCTGCTCATCCGCTGGATGGGGGAGAGGCTGCGGTGTTGCTGCAATCGATAGATGATACGGCCGGCAGGCTGGGGCGGGATGAAAAGGCGTATAAGGACCTCGTGGGGCCTTTTGTGCGGGACTGGCCGCTGTTGGCGCCCGAATTGCTGGGGCCGCTGCATTTTCCGGCTCATCCGCTGGTACTGGCCAGTTTCGGGTTGAAGGGATTGACAGCATCGACCTGGCTGGCCCGGCGTTTTCAAACCCGCGAGGCGAAAGCGCTGTTGGCAGGTATGGCGGCTCATTCCATACAACCCTTGACCAACCTGGCCACGTCAGCCTTTGCCCTGGTAATGATGATTACCGGTCATGACAAAGGCTGGCCGATACCCCGGCGCGGGTCTATATCCATAGCTGATGCGCTGGCTTCCTATTTCATTTCATTGGGGGGCCGGATCGAGACCGGTGCATATATCCGGTCGTTTTCGCAGCTGCCTTCTTCCCGGGCGGTATTGTTTGACCTGACGCCTAGACAGCTTCTGCAGCTGGGGGGGCATCGCTGGTCGTCGCTTTATCAATGGCAGCTGGAAAAATACCGGTATGGGATGGGCGTGTTCAAGATAGACTGGGCGTTGGACGAACGTATTCCGTTTGCGGCTGCTGGTTGCCGTCAGGCTGGAACGGTTCATATCGGGGGAACATTGGAGGAGATAGCGGATGCGGAGGCTGTTACGGCAGCGGGTGGGCATCCGGAGCGGCCCTTTGTGCTGCTGGCGCAGCAAAGTGTTTTTGATCCTTCGCGGGCGCCTTCGGGTAAACATACGGCCTGGGCTTATTGTCACGTGCCCAATGGGTCAGTGCTGGACCGGACGGAAATTATTGAACGTCAGGTAGAGCGGTTTGCGCCGGGTTTTCGGGATCGGATATTGGCGCGGCATGTTTTTAATACGGCGCAGCTGGAGGAGTATAATCCGAACTATGTCGGCGGGGATATCAATGGGGGGGTGATCGATATCCGCCAGCTGTTTGCGCGGCCGGCTTTGCGGCGTTCGCCGTACAGGACTTCGGAGAAGGGGATTTATATTTGCTCGTCGGCTACGCCGCCGGGTGGGGGAGTGCATGGGATGTGCGGGTATCATGCGGCGCGGAGGGCGTGGAAGGATGTTTTTTTCGGGGATTGATTGGATGCGGGCTGTTAAGAAAGCAAGTCTCTGAATGTTTCTAATGTAATAACATTAATGGCCGGAAAGGAAATGGATTTAAGCACATTGAAATGCTTATCGTTTGTTACAAGATAATGGACATTACCGGCAAATGCGCAGTTTCTTTCGAAAAAATATCCGCTATTTTTTCTTCGTACTCCAGTAAAATGTCGTTAGTTACCCACAATTCGAATTCCCCTTCATAGAGTTTATCCAAAACGATAGAGAATGTTGAGCGGCGGGAAATCGATCGAAGTATGGTATTGGTATCCAATACAACTTTCAAGGAAGCCATTATTTTTTATCCAGTATTTGCTGTAATTTTTCGTCGGTGTACCCTTTTTCATCCCATGCGGCATCAGCCTTATCCCTCGCTTTATCGAGCAGGAATTTAGCCATGACTTTTTTAAGTTCAAGCAAATGATTTTCTGGTATTTCAGCAGAAAATAACTTGAGTAGTTCTGCCTGAATATTACTTAGAGGTGGATGAACAGAAAAGTTTGCCATAATTCCAATAATTTACTGCTTCGAAGTTACAAATAAAGCTGTATTTCCGGGAAATAACTATAAGGCTTCTGCGTATGCAAAGTAAGAATCAATTGGTTATGTTTTCTATTTGATGCTAGGCCGATTTTGCCTTGGAGTTTGCGGGGAGCATTTTTCGCTTGCTGGTGTGGTATTTTTCGGCGATGATGGCGCTCATTGGCCGCTGGGAGACTTTGCTTTCGACCCAGGAGACGAGGTCTAGGTAGGCGAAGGCGCGGGCTTCGTAGCGGTTGCCTTCGAAGGCGCGGATCTTTTCCAGGAATTTTTCGAATTCGGCCCGCAGGCTTGAGCGGGAGGTATGGAAGGAGGTGCGTAGGAATTTGAACATCTCTTCTTCCACATGGGTGAGGCGTTCGCGCCTGGCCATGAAACGGTAAACGGATTTGGTGAGGGATTCCATCAGGTCGAAATTACCTAATTCGTAGTGCGCCATCAGGTGTAGCACCCGGGCATAACACTGCAGGTCGTTGCGCAGGTCCATCTGATCGTTGATGATACGTTGGAGATAATCGATGCAGGTGTCGTAGTCTCCGCTGCCGAAATAGAGCGAGGCTATTTTATAGTTCAGGACGAGGATGCGGTGTCTGTCGATGAACAGGTCGTAGTCGGTTAGTTTCTGCTCGATGTCGGGTACCAGTTGGAGTCCTTCTTTGAAGTTGCCCATCATAAAGACCTGGTTGATCTTGGCCGTGGTGATATAGACAAAGGACTGGATGCGGAAGTTGTCATTTTCTCTTACCCGGTCGGTTTGGGCGAAGGCCTCGAATTTGCGCAGGACGAGTTCAAACTGGCGGTGGTTGCGCAGGTCGAAGTGGGCATTGAGCAGGTTGTGCAGGGCTTTGATGTAGTGGCCTGTCTCTACCCGTACCATCAGAGGTTGTTCCTCGAAGAGGTCGAGCCATTTCTGGGAGTAGCGGTAATACATCAGGAAATCCTGGCGGATAAAAGCATACCAATTATAACTTTGGTAGAGATAAAGGCGTTCGTAGAACCCTGTCTGCTCCCGGGCATTGGGGGGCAGCTGCTCTTCCAGGTATTCCCGCACCCGCGCTTCGTCCTTTTCGTTGCGGGAGTGACCATTATGGATATACCAGCTATAGACCAGCAGGGCCAGGTTGGAAAGCCGGGCAACCATGTCGATCCGGTCGATGACTTCCCGGGATTCGGCTGACAGCTGCTCTGCGCGCATCTGCATGCTATGGGTAATATGGAGGGTCTCGATCCTTTTCTCCAGGGCCAGCACCTGTACCAGGAAATTGAATTTTTGGTTGGCTTTGGCCGTCTCTTTGGCGCGGTCGAGGATGCGGAGACTCTGCTGGAACAATCCTTTTTTATAGAGGATATGGGCGTAGTCGAACATTTCATTCAACTGAAGATCAATGCTATCCGCACTTTTCAGCAACCGAAGGCTGGCGAGTATCTGTTTGTAGAGATGGGTCTTCAGGTTAGATAGCTGGGGCTTTTGGATGCCGGGCAGCTTCTTTAGAAGGCTTTTTTCATCGTAGTCGCTCAATTTGTCCAGTGCATCGAATAACTGAACGATCTTCAGGTCCTCTTTTGTCGAACTGCGTTTGATGTATAATTTAAAATGCCTTTTTTCTGACTTTTCGAGGGAATGTATAAGTTGGAATAAGGTATCTGAGAACCGGTTGGCCATAATGAAGGGATTATCCTAAAACTCAATCCAGTAAAGGATTTCAACACAAAATACATCATTTTGACATAATTAACTCACCAATAAGTTGATTAGAACAGCGAGCTTAAGCATTGTACCTTTACTGCAGAGAATGAGATGAAAAATATGGCAGCAATCGTTCAACAGGCATTCGTTAGAGGCTCATTCACAAAGCTGAGATAATCAGCCAAAAAGATATTACTACCTTTTTTCATATGGCAAGCAATCGTTAGCGCCCTTTGTTTCTACATGGGGCTTTTTTTTGCAATCTAATTAACAATTAAGATATAAACGGCTTTTTTCTACAATTTATTTTTAAGTCGGCGCCGTCGAAACTCCTGGCCCGGCCATCCCTCCTGCTAAAATTTTGCTAAAAGCTCATTAAAAGCTCACTAAAACCCTACTAAAACAATTCCCATTGGTGGTTAAAAAACTACAATTCGTGTAGTGATAGGAGATTCATACGCCCGATATAGTTTGTTTTTAGTTATAGAAAGTGTAGTGTTTTCTCATGTGACCTTTGAGTCCACCAGGGGTTTGTTTCTACAAGGCCCTTGTTGTTTTGTTGTCGAATGTGCCTTGCATTAAACCTTTTGTATCGACCATGTCGCCTGAATATATGAGGGATATATTCGCAACTTTATTTACATTAACCAATCAAATCTTCCACCTTGAGGCCTGATTATCCAACGAAGTTTTTTCCGGATAAGCGGAATAGCTATGTGCTCCTTTTGTTGAGCCTGACCGGAGAAAGTCCATTGCATCGCTGAGAACAACCGCGCAGTTGAAATTTAATTTTTGTCAGTAAATATAACAGCAAGTGCAATCTTTTTTCTTCATCCGTCACGAAGGCAGATTCGTGAAAGTGGATTTTCAGCATATTCTTTACATCGAGGCTCGTAAAAATTATACGAGACTGGTCATGGAAGAAAGGCCCACCGTACTGGTGCTCGTTACGCTTAAACAATGGGAAAAATTACTCCCCTCCGACTTATTCTGCAGGGTTCACCGGGGGTATATCGTTTCGATCGGGAAGGTCATTTCGTTTGACAACAGGTATGTTTACTTGCCCGGGGAGAAGATAACCATTGGTGAGCAATACCGGAATGCTTTACCATTGGCTGTTACGATACTGGCCAATGAGCCTTCCCGGAAAGATGTATTGTCTGAAATGGAGCTTTGACAAAGCAGTTTTTCCAGGTTGTCCCAGGTCCAGCTGTATAATACACCGGCGTTGGGAACTCTTTTATGTCTCCCATCTTTATGGCCTATTAGCAATCTGCAGGATAGTATCGTAAAAATAATCGTCGTATTTCCATACCATTTCCTGCCAGAGTCGTTCCGATATATACCCGGAGGCACCAACGGGTACAACCGGGCGGAGCGAAGGTTGCGGACAAGGTCTCATCACTATATAAAAATTTGGTAATTTGCCGGTTATTTCCCCTTTTTTATGAGAGAACCGGCTCATCTTGAATATTGGCTCAGGGGCGCTGTGCCCGGCATCCCTCCCTTGTTGCAGCCTGTTGCTCATGCCTTGCTTCAGGCGCGGGATGAGGTAAATATCCTGATGGATGGGTTTCCGGGGGAGAAACTATGGGACCGGCCTGCCGGGGTAGCTTCAGTAGGGTTCCATCTCCGGCATCTTACCGGGGTGCTGGACCGGTTGTTTACCTATGCGAGGGGAGAGGCGCTCAACCGGCAGCAGCTGGACTACCTGGCGGGAGAGGGTAAACCAGGGGGTGAGGGCGAGTTATTGCAACGATTTAATCAGCAGATAGACAAGGCATTAGAAGAAATTGGCGGTATTGCCGAAGATAGCTTAACCGCAACCCGGGAGGTCGGCCGGGACCGTATTCCTTCTACGGTAGGGGGATTGCTTTTTCATGCCGCGGAGCATACCCAGCGTCATACGGGGCAGCTGCTTGTGACGGCCAGGATTCTTAGGCAACCCCTTTGAAAAATAAGGCGTTTAGACTAAAACATTCATTAGAAACACCGGTAAGCAGGGATAAATTGGAAAAATTACTTCAAATAATTACAGGATGTGCCGGACAGGATCGACAGAGCCAGAAAATGCTGTACGATCAGTATTATGGTTTGTGCCTGAAAATCGCTTTTCGGTATGTCAATACTTACGAGCAGGCCACGGAGGTGACGCATGATGCCTTCCTGAAGATGTTCCGTAATTTCAGCCGTTTTGAGGTCCGGGATAAAGAAAAGGTGGAAATGTTGCTTATCGGCTGGATCAGAAGGGTCGTTATCAATGCGGCTATTGATTATATGCGCCGGGAGATGAACAATAGCCATACTTATCCGATTCCGGAACACGTTTGGGAACACAAGGACGATGGTCAGTCTTCTGATAATTCCGTGTTATACAAGGAATTAATTGCTTTAGTCAAAGAATTGCCCCCGGCCTATAGGATGGTGTTCAACCTGCATGTGATCGAAGGATATTCTCATCCTGAGATTGCAAAGATGCTGGGCATCACGACAGGAACCTCTAAATCTAACCTTTCAAAGGCCCGAGTACATTTACAAAAGGCCTTGACCGCAGAAAACAGTGAAAAAATTGTATGTTAAACCAAAAGGACAACGACTTTGATGATCTTTTCCGGCGGGCGTCCGACAAATACCCGCTGCGGACAGATAGTGCCGACTGGAATAGGATGGCCGCTGCCCTGGACAATCCGCCTCCTGACCTGCCTGATACAGGAGAAGACAGGCGCAGGAAACGCAGGTTTCTTTGGTTTTTCCTCCTTTTACCATTAGGAGGGGTTGGCTACTATGCCCTACACCAGGCTGGATTTGGTCATGGTCATCCTGCGGCTGGGAATCCGTCTGCGCAGGTGAGGAATTCGACGGGGCCTTCGACTCCGGCTGGTGCGGGCAGGACTGCTGAGGGGACTGTTGAGGGGACTGTTGGCGGGGCGAGTGTTAGCGGGGGGACTGTTGGTGAGGGGACTGTTGGTGAGGGGACTGTTGGTGAGGGGACTGTTGGTGAGGGGACTGTTGGTGAGGGGACTGTTGGTGGGGGGACTGTTGCTTCGGGTACGGCAAGTACAGGCGCCGTTGGTACGGCGGCAAATTCAAGCCCTGGCGCCGGAGGTGTTAAGGGTGGACGTAAAATTAATGCTACAAGTAGAGATAATGGAAATGCCATTGTTAAGAGTGGAGAGGATGTGAATGCCATTGCCAAGAGTGGATATAATAATATCAATGATAAAAGAGGACATAAAGCCAACGCTGCCGGCGGAAAAAATTTTGCAGGAAATCGTCGTGGCAGCAATGCTGGACATGTAACGACTGGCAGCAATGACAGCGTTGCAGATGGCAATAGTGAAACGGGGCGTACTGGCAACAGCCCGGCGTCTACCGGGGCCGTGAATGGGGGCGCGACTGTATCCGCTGCATCACGCGTCGCGAGTTATCCTGTCAACCGTGCCCGGATCTCCAAAGACTATAATCTCACTGTCAACGTTGAGGCGCCGGTTATGCATAAGGACAGCAGCAAAACCAAGCCTAAGGCATCCTCTAAACAAAAATCCTCGTTTTTATATGCGGGCCTTCTTGCTGCACCGGACCTTAGCACGGTGAAGTTTCAGTCTACCAAGGGAATGGGGACGACCTTCAGCCTGCTGCTGGGTTACCAGTTCAATAAGAAATGGGCGATAGAATCGGGGGTTAGTGTCGATAGGAAGCGATATTATACCGAGGCGCAATATTTCAAGGCTCCCACGAACCCGAACTGGACATTGCAGAACGTGGATGGCACCTGCTATATGTGGGAGATACCCGTCAACGTGCGATACAATTTCAGTCAAAGCGAAAAATCAAAATGGTTTGCTACGGCCGGATTGTCCACCTACCTGATGACAAAGGAGAATTATACCTATCAGTACACACAAAACGGTTGGTCGGGCTCTTATAATAAGGACATAACAAAACCATCTCAATACTGGTTTTCCATCATAAACCTGAGCGCGGGCTATGAACATCGCCTCGGCAGGATCGGCAATTTGCGGATCGAACCTTACCTGAGAGTTCCCCTCTCCGGATTGGGCACCGGCAAGTTGAATATCCTGAGCACAGGTCTCAACATTGGGATCACACGCCGACTCTGGTAATAACAATTAACGATTAACACTATGCTGAAAAAAAGAACCATTCTGTGGGTAGGCATACCCTTGCTTATTCTTCTCGCTTTTGCCTGGGCCTGGCGCCTTTACCACAAGCCACATGAGTCGGCTGCCGGTGAAACCGCCGCAGTGACCATCGACGCCGACTCTCTTTATCACCAGTATCAGCTGGATGAACATGCTGCTGACCAGAAATACATGGGGAAGGTGATCGAAGTCTCCGGTAAGCTGGTCGAAATACAACACTCCGGCAATGCTGAAATATGGATACTCTCCACGCAACCGGGCGGCGGAGGCATCAACTGCCAGCTATTTCCCGGAGCAAGGACAGAAGCGGCGCCCAAAACCGGCGATCCTGTTCGATTAAAGGGCCGCTGCACGGGGTTTCTCATGGACGTCAACCTGGCTGATTGTGTGCAAAGCAAATAAATATCAAAATCAAAATCAACATCACTATGAATTGGAAGTTTCTACTGGCGGTAATTGGTATCGCCTCGTTCGTGCTTTATCTTAGCGGCTGCTCCAAGACCAGCGAAGACAAGCTCGCCGGCGGCAGTACGACCTGCGACACGACAAATGTGAAGTACTCGACGCAGGTCGTCAATATTCTCAATGACAATTGCTACGAGTGCCACAAGGGCGCGGGCGTCGCTGCCAGCGGCATCGATCTTGGGGACTATGCACACTTTAAAGTTCATGTCGCCAATGGCGATGTAAGAAGCGCCATCACCCATGACGGCAGGGTTACTCCCATGCCTTATCAACGGGCTCAGCTTCCGAGCTGCGAGATTGAAACCATTCTTGCCTGGATAAATGCCGGAGCGCAAAATAACTAACCATTAAAATCTTTTTACATGAAGCTTCTTTTATCCGCGCTGATCGGCCTGTCTTTTATCTGCCCTACAGCAGCCTTTAGCCAGCGATACACTACGAGAAATGGTTTCGTCGGTTTCTATTCCAAAACAGCGATGGAAGATATCAAGGCGGAAAACAACCAGGTCTTTGCCATCATCGAGCCGGGTACGAAAAAAATTGCTTTCTCTTTGCTGCTGAAAGGTTTTGTCTTCACCAAAGAGCTGATGCAGGAACATTTTAACGAAAACTATGTCGAAAGCGATAAGTATCCTAAAGCCAACTTCACGGGCACCTATACGGGCGACGTCGATCTCAGCAAGGACGGCATCTACAAAGTCATGGTAAAGGGTGATCTCAGCCTGCACAATACGACCAAGCCGGTGGAAACTCCGGCCACATTGGAGGTCAAAGCGGGTCATCTTATCGGAACGGCGGAATTCAAATGCAAACCCGAAGATTACAATATCTCCATCCCCTCCCTTGTCAGGGATAAGATAGACAAAGAAATGGCGGTTAAAGTACGCATCGACTGTCCCATCACTAAATAATACAACAAAACTGATCTACTATTATGAAAAGGATCTTATTTATCATACTGTCATTCGTTGCTATCGCCCGCGCGGCTGCACAGGATAATTCCCTGCTCAATGCGCTGAATGACTCCATGGCGGCCCACAAGGGCAGGTCTTATGTCACCGGCACTTTCAAGGCGACACATATCATCAACGAACAAACCATCGAATCCCCGGCTGCCGGCAATCTCAATTTTGTCATTCAGCACCGTTTTGGGCAGCTGAACAGCGGGTCCTATAATTTCTTCGGTCTCGATAATGCTACGCTTCGCCTCGGGCTGGACTACGGCATCACCGATGACCTCGACGTAGGTGTAGGCCGCAGCAGCTATCTGAAGACTTTCGACGGCTACCTGAAATATAAGCTGCTGAAACAGACGGAAGGGGCCGGAATGCCTGTATCTGTCAGCGTACTGGGGACGATTACCAACTATACCCAAACCGTGACGAATAAACCCTATCTGAATACCAAATACCGGACGGCCTATGCGGGTCAATTACTTATCGCCCGGAAAGTTACCCGGGACCTTTCGCTGCAGATAACGCCGACTTACCTGCACTACAACCTGGTCCCGACCGTCGCTGATAAGAATGACGTTTTTGCGCTGGGTATGGGTGGCCGGATGAAGATCACCAAACGGATGAGCGTCAACGCGGAATATGACGTCGTGCCTTCCAACCAGGTCGTATCCACCACCGTACACAATTCTTTTTCCCTTGGCTGGGACATTGAGACCGGGGGGCACGTTTTCCAGCTGGTGTTCAGCAATTCACAAAGCATGGTGCCCACGCAATATTTTACCCAGACTACCGGTACCTGGGGGAAAGGCGACATTTATTTTGGTTTTAATATATCAAGGAATTTCAACCTGAAAAAGAAACGTTGATCCCGTGGCGGAATATATCATTGAATACTCTGCAGGTTCTTGGCAATCAGATCCTGGGGGTATTCATATTTTTGCTGCTCTCCCGTTACCTTGATAAAGACAGCTATGGCGAGCTGAACTGGTCCCTTGCCGTGCTGACGGTCATCACGACCATTCTCAGCCTTCGCCTTGAACAGATCGTCGTTAGAAATGTCGCTGCCGGAAAAAACGCTTCGGCCTTGCTGACATTATTTTTGTTTCATACCGTGGCTGCGGCTATCCTGTTTTTAGGGATATTGCTGGCTTGCCGTTGGCTTTTCCCGGTATTCTTTGGACATCATCCTCTTCTCTGGATGCTTTCTTTCAGCCAGCTGTTATTGTTTGTTTCCCTGCCTTTCCGGCAATTGGTGACCGGGAGGTCTGCCTTTGGCTGGCTGGCTGTACTTTCTTCTATCTCCAATGTCATCCGTTGCGTGGGATTGCTGGGGTTTGTTCTTTCCCCACGGTTTACGCTGCCAGGTGTGCTGGTCTTGTTTATGGTGTCTGCCCTGGCAGAATGGGTGCTGGGCGCCTTCGTCGTCTTTTATCAACTAAAGGTGCCGCTCGACTGGAAACAATCCTTCTCCGGATATTCGACGCTGATAAGAGATTCGCTTCCGCAGGCCGGGGTGGTCTTTCTGAATGCGGGCATGGCCCGTTTGGACTGGATACTGATGGGCCTTTTCTCCACGCCGGCGCACACTGCGGAATATAGTTTTGCTTACCGGGCTTATGAGTTTTCGCCTTTGCCGCTGCTGGTGATCGCGCCTTTTTTATTGAATAGCTTTTCGCGGCGTTGCGCGGGTGGGGTTATTGCTGTTCCTGCCTGGATGGATCGGTATATCCGGGCCGCGATGATCTTCGGCACCTTGCTGCCTTTGCTGGGCGTGTTGAGCTGGGCGCCGGTGATGGACTGGCTTACGCTGGGTAAATATGGACAGGCCAATCTGCTTCCCTTTCTTTTGTTGTCTTGCAGCATCCCTTTTCAATATCTTATAAATGTGCACTGGTCGGCCGGGTTTGCGGCTAACCGGCTTGGCCGTATCTTCACCACTACGGCAATCACGGCCGGGGTAGTGTTGGCCGGGGACTTCTTGCTGATACCTTATTTTGCGGGCCCGGGCGCGGCATTGACCTGGTTGATCGCCATGGTGGTTCAGTTTTTACTATATACGAGGGCGTCTTTTCTTCCCGGCGCCCGAAAATGGAGCAAACAATTGTTGCTGGCTATGGGTATCGCTCTTGTTGCGGGTGGGTTGGCATTGGTGGTGACGCATTCAGTGCTGCTTCGGCTGGCTGTTGCGACTGCTGTTTATACCCTGCTGGCCCTGGTTACGGGGCTGGTGAAGAGACAATGGATCGCTGCATGGACTGTAAGGCTTAAACTGCCGGCCATTGACTGGTCCTTATTAGTTTTTTTAGTGGCGCTGCTTAACGTGAAGTTTTATATCAAGGTCGCGGCTATATTTTTTGCATTGGTCCTGTTTCGTAAGCGGGCTATTTCGCGGGATGTCTACCGGCAACGTCACTTGTGGTTTTATACTGCCATGCTGCTGCTGGCCATCTGCAATCTTCTCCTTTCCATCCCCTCCCTTTCTGCGGCCGCCTTTCTCGCATTTGGTATGGGCTGCGGGTATTGGCTATTAGCCCTGCTCTCCGCTTATTATATTTACCTTTTTGTGCGACAGGATGATGAGCAGCGGCTGCACCGGACGGTAAGCCTTTTCTTCCTGTTCAACAGCGTCTGTATGCTGATGAGTTTCCTGGTCATTTGCTTTCGGGCCGGCGTCATCAACCCTTATACGTATGAGGGGGAGCACCGGCGTTATTTCATCAATACCGGGGATATGATCACCGGTTTAAGTCTGGACGGATCTGTTACGACTGCGCTGATCGGGGCTTTTGGGGCCCTGTATTTTTTTTATCGTAACAGACAGCCGGCCTTTCTTTTCTGTCTGGTGACTTTATTACTCGCCGGCAGCAATTTTGTCGACCTGATGCTGATAGGGGTATTCTTGTTCATATTTATTTTTCGCAGCAATCGTCTTCAAAAAAGCATGATCCTTATCTCGATGCTGATCATAACCGTTTTCTTTGCAAAGGTATCCCCTCAAAACGGAGAGTATGTGAGCGAAATAATAAAGCGGCTGGATGGCAAGCACGTTTATGAGGAGCCTGTTCCGATACCGAATGCCAAAAACAATGAATTTGTCGAAAGGAAAACGGTGCAGCAAAGAGAAGCCGTCATGAAGTCTTTTGAGCAAACGCTTTATCCGCCAAAGATGGAAGACAGTTTCAAAACTAAATTCAAAAGCTATAACCGGTCGGGCCGGTGGGTGGCCTGGCAGCAGATGGCCCGTTTCTTCGGGGATCATCCCGGGCTTATTCCATTGGGGGCAGGCATGGGCCGATTCTCTTCGCGTCTTGCCTTCAAGACCGCTGCGCTGGACATTGCGGGTGCATACCCTGTTGGCAGGCGCTATATCGATCCGTTCTTCCGGGATAATTACCTCTACCTCTATCTTTACTATCATAGTCATGATGAAGGCCAGCACAGCGTGGTCAATAAACCGGATTCGGTATATGGGCAGTTGTTAAGCGAATATGGTCTGGCTGGTCTGGTATTGTTCGGTGTATTGTATGTTGCGTTCTTTTTGAAGGGAAGCCGTCACCTAACCTATGGATTGCCGTTATTGTTGTTGACGGGGATGGCTTTTTTTACGGAGTACTGGTTCGAGCAATTGTCTGTCGTCGTAATTTTTGAATTGCTGCTGTTGTTAGATAAAAAGCCAAAGCCACAACAATCATGAATCCCAAGGTCACTGTTCTGATGCCTGCTTACAACGCGGGAAATTATATCGCAGCCGCTGTTCAGTCGGTGCTGGATCAGACGTTTACGGACTTCGAGCTGCTTATCGTGGACGATGGGTCTTCCGATGATACGGTATCGGTGCTGCGGGGCTTTACGGATTCCCGTATCCGGCTGATCCGGCAGGCGCAGAGTGGCGTTTCGGCTGCGTTGAATACAGGGCTGTTGCATGCGCGGGGCGTCCTTGTCTGTCGCTTTGATGCGGACGATATATGCTTTCCCCATCGTCTGGCCCGGCAAGTTAGTTTTCTAGATGAGCACCCTGCATACCTTGTAGTGGGCAGTGACGCGGAATATATTTCGGAAGACGGCGAGCATCTTTTCGATTTCCGGTGTGCGGGTCATACCCATGAAGAGATACTGGATGGATTATACACACACTGTCCTTTTATCCATTCCGCCGTGATGTATCGGAAGGAAGCTATCGTGCGGGCGGGCGGGTATTCTCCGCTGGCCCATAACTTTGAGGACTATTTGTTGTGGGTGCAGTTAGTGGCCGCGGGGAAATGCTTTAATCTCGATGAAGCGTTGATCAGGGTCAGGATCAATCCGGCTTCTGCGACCATCGACGAAAGATGGCGAGGCAGGCGTTTTATCCGTCTTAAGCAACAAGTTATCCGCCGCGGTTACATTACGGAAAAAGAATCGGCAGAGCTGCTGGCGATCATAAAGAAACAGGAGACAAGAAAGATAAAAGAGGGCGCTTATCATGCGTTGTGCGGGAAGAAATTCCTGCATGAGAATTACCGGCCGGCGCGTGCGCGCTGGCATGTGGTGCGTGCCATTTATATACATCCGCTGCGGTTGGATAATTATGCGATGCTGGCCGTGAGCTTTTTGCCGTATGGCTTTATTCGATGGTTGAGACATAAGAGAATATGATAAGAAAAATATTTCGAATACTGACGCGCGAAGAAAAGAGGCAGCTTGTAGTACATATGCTGCTGGATATCCTTATTTCCATTGCCGATATCGTCTTTTTGGCTTTACTGCTGCTGATCCTCAATCATTATACGGGTGGAGCGGGGCATGCAGGGCGTTGGTCTTTCCCGGAGCATTGGTTCGAAGCCCGGAATTCGATAGTGCTGATAAGTGTCTATTTTCTGCTGTTCAGTCTGAAGAACGGGCTGGGGCATTCTATTTTCCGTGCTCAATGCCGGTATTTGATGGCGGTCGCTTCCCGTATTTCGCGCAACAAATTGTTCGCTTATCTCGAAGGCAGCTATGCTAATTATGTCAATATTGATACTTCCGTACATATCCGTGAAATAAGCTATCATCCACGGGAATTCAGTCAGCATGTGTTGGGTGGTATCCAGCATATCTTCACCCAGTCATTGCTGATCCTCCTTGCTATCACCGGCATCGCCTTGTTCAATTTGAATCTTTTTGTCCTGCTTATATTGATCCTGCTGCCTCCGGTGTTTGTTTCTTTTTACTTTATCCGGAAAAGGTTGCAATCTGTGCGGGTGGTTGCCCGGACCAGCAGCGAAAAATATCTTCAGCATTTACAGGAGGCGCTGGCCGGTTTTGTGGAAGGCAATGTCTATCATAAACAGGAGGTCCTGGTGGACCGGTATTTTGGTATTCAGCGACAATTTAACGAGTCGGTTGCCGATCAGCTCATTATCCTGGGGATACCCAGCCGGCTGGTAGAGATATTTGCCATCTTTGGTCTCGTCATTATTATAGGGCTTAGCTATTTTTCCGGAAATACGGCTGGCGGGACGGTGTTGACGATCGGTGTATTTATGGCGGCGGCTTACAAGATCATACCTGGCATAGTCAAGATCATGAATGCGGTGGGGCAGATGAATACCTATGCATTTACGGTCGAGCAACTGGGTGGTGGGGCAGGAAGGGATGAGATGGAGGAGGCCGCAGTGAACGTTCCGCCCATCAGCCGGATCAGCTGCCGGCAACTGGCGTTCTCTTACAACGGGCAGCGGGTACTGAATAAACAGGACCTGGACATCGGAGCAGGCGAGCTTATCGGGATATGTGGTCCTTCCGGAAGGGGAAAGAGCACGATCCTCAGCCTGCTGCTGGGGTTTTTAACGCCAAGCAGCGGAGAAATCCATATCAACGGGGTTGTCACCGATGCGGCGATGCGGCGGGCGTATTGGAGGCGTATTGCCTATGTTAAACAACAGCCTTTTTTATTGCATGATACTGTGCTGTACAATGTGACGTTGGACGGACGCAGGTATGACCGGGACCGGTTGCACAAGGCGGCCTGTGCGACGGGGCTGTTGCAGTTGATTGAATCTTTTGCTGAAAGATGGGACAAGGTGATCGCTGAGAATGGCAAGAACATCAGCGGCGGTCAGCGGCAGCGTATTGCTTTCACTCGGGCCTTGTATAAAGATGCGGATCTGCTGATCCTTGACGAACCGTTCAGCGAACTGGACGAAGGCTCCGAAAGGGAAATGATGGATCTTTGCCTGGAGCTGACGCGTGGGGGAAAAACGATTATACTGATCACGCATAATAAAAGGAATTTAAGTTTTTGTCATAAAACAGTGGTATTGGATGAATCGTAAGCCGGCTACTTTGATCATTCTTACACCGGGGTTTCCTTCGGATGAGCAGGATACGTCCTGTCTGCCTCCGCAGCAGGTATTTGTGAAGGCCCTGAACAGGAATTTTCCGGAGCTGCGGGTGAAAGTCCTTTCTTTTGAATACCCGCATCGTAAGGGAACATACAGTTGGTTTGGCAATACGGTGATTTCTGTTGGCGGTTGGCGGAAGGGTAAGATCAGCAAGCTGTTGACGTTGATTACCGTATGGTATAAACTGGCGAGGCTGCAGCGGGACAACTCGTTGATCGGATTGCTCAGTTTCTGGTGCGGCCCATGTGCGCTTGCCGGTAAATATTTTGGGACGTGGCTAGGTCTGCCGCACTTTACCTGGATATTGGGGCAGGATGCCCGTGCCGGCAACCAATTCATACCCCTGATCCGGCCGAAAGCCGAACAGCTTGTTGCTATGTCGGGTTTTCTGGCGGAGGAGTTTAACCGCAATTATAAGATCAGGCCCCGTCATATCGTTCCCAATGGTATAGATCCTGCGCTTTTTGGTCCCGGATCCGACTCACGGGATATCGATGTGCTGGGTGTGGGCAATCTTACGAAGCTCAAGCGATATGATTTGTTTGTCTCTGTTGTAAATGGAATGAGTTCAATCCTTCCTGGCGTCCGGGGAGTGATCTGTGGAAAAGGAGAGGAGCTGACCCGTTTGGAGGAAAAAATCCGGGACTTTGGCCTGGGGGATAATATACGGCTTGCGGGCGAGCTGCCACACGGGGAAGTGTTGCGGTTGATGCAGCGGTGTAGGATATTGCTTCATACTTCTTCTTATGAAGGTTTTGGCACTGTTTGTATTGAAGCCCTGTATGCGGGTGCACACGTCATTAGTTTTATTGACACGGCGGGTAAGCCGGTGAGGAACTGGCATGTGGTGGGCAGTGAAGAGGAGATGATCACAAAGGCATTACAGCTGCTGTTGTCTCCGGATACGGTGTATGCGAGTGAACAGCCGTTTACCATGGATGACAGTGCGCGGGGCATGATGGCATTGTATGGGTATATGTGACGGGATGGCGATGAGCGACGATGGGGGTGAATGGCGAGGGTTATAAGGAGAGGGCGATATTGTCAATGGCATCGGCGATTGCCTTGAAGGAAAGGTCTTTTTGAAATTGTGCAAATACTTTTTGTCTTTCTGCCGGCTGGTGTTTTGCGGTTATTTGTTCCAATGCCGACAGCAGGGCTTTGGCATCACCGGGAGGGTAGAGGATACCGCAGGCGCCGCCCGCCGTCATCATGCGGAAAGAAAGGATATCGGTGAGCACCGGGATGCAACCACAGGACATGGCTTCACAAACCGCTATGCCGCTGCCTTCATAATGGGAGCCCGAAATGATATAGTCGGCGGCCTGGAACCATGCTTCCATTTCGGCGTGGCTTTTTTCTCCGATCAGTACGACTCTTTCTCTGCCGTTGGGGGCGGCTTCGAGCAGGGCTTCGATCTCTGGTAATAGTTCCCGGGTATGGAAGAGCATATAAAGGCGTGCGGAAGGGTGAGGGAAAGCCAGGAAGGCTTTTATAACGGTGAGTGGGTCTTTATTGGTATCCAGCCGCCCGACCCATAGAAAGACCGGTTCTGCGTTGAGACCCAGGCGGGACCGGGCGGTGCGGCTGTCGCCTGGTGAAAAAACGGATGAGGCCTCCATTACCTGCCTGATCTTTCCCGGGTCGCGGATGATGCCCTCACGCAGCCATTCGTCACCCATTTCCCTGGAGGTGAACAGGTAGGCATCGATGGCAGGATCAGCCAGCTGCTGCAGGATCCTGCGCCGGCCTTTTCCAGCTTTTTCCGCGTGGTTCTGTACAATAATTTTAACGGTACGGCCCAGCTGCCGTCGCAACAGGATGACCTCGAGGGGGAAGATCATTCCCTGTACAAGCACGATATCCGGGTGCAATCTCCGCGCCTGGGCGTTGAGCTTCCAGGCGGCCGGAAGGCGGCGGCCGCCGGCGTCATGAAATAAATGCCGGACGCCATTCACGGTGATAGTTCCGGTATAATTGATCCGGCCGATGCTGACGACGGCGTGTTTTGTGGCCAGGGCTTCCAGGACACCCGTGTAGGCGCGTATGCGATGAAGCCAGGCTAATGGGTCGTTGAATGCCGCTTCGCGGGGGTATGTTATACTGACGAAGTTCATGCGAATTTTATTGCGGCCGGTAAAACGGGGAATTGTATGCCGGGGTGATAACTGCGGATCTGTCTCATCAGATCATTTATGTTGCCGGGAACATATTTACCGCCGGGGCCTGCCTCCTGAAGATCAGCATTGACGAGACCGGCGTTGGTCAGGGCCTCTTTCAGGCAGGGGTCAAAAAGTACAACTCTGCCTTGCGACAGGACGAGTAGGATATCGTCCGGCGAAATTGCATAAAAAGCATCCCAGCCTTTTGTTCCGTTTGGGGGTCGTGCAAGGACCAGGTCTGCCAGTCCTCCTTTTTCCAGCTTGCCCCGATCGGTGAAGTTCCAGGCAGCGGCGGGAGCGATGGTCAGCATTTGCAGGAGCTGTTCATCCGTTGTGGCCTCTTCCTGTCGTGCGAGTCGTATTTGCGACCAGCAGTCCCAGGGTGCTGTCAATGTGCTGTCTGTTCCGAACAGAATAGGCACATGGTTTTTTAGCCGGCTGATGGGCGCCGTCCGATGCAGCAGGAAATAATTGGATGCCGGGCACCAAACCAGTGCACGGAAACGGGCGGCCTGTTCTTCGGTCATTGCAACGCCGTGCACGCCTATCAGCGGCCGCCGGAATATATTCCATTGGAGCAATTGGGTGATCTCCCGTTCTGCGGTGGTATCGGTGCCCTCTCCAATGTGAAGGACGAAAGGCCAGTTGCCGCCGGAGGGGCGATTTAGTTTCCAGCGCCAGTTGCGTTCGAACCCGATGGAATGCAGGTTATGGCATTGTTGATGGATGGTGATGGGGGGCTGTTCGACTTCTAGCCATTCTCCATGATTAACCACGGTGGTAAATCCGTTGAACAGATTCTTATAGATGCCCCAACGGATGCGCAGGGGTTGGGGGATATTTAATACAGCGGCTATTTCGTCCCTGTTGTGGGCGTGGATATCGCGCCCCCAGGCCCGGTAGTTGTCGTAACGGGTATTGGCCAGAGCGGGGAACAGGTTGAAGTCGAGGTGGTCGTGCGAATTGATGAGGCCTGGGAAGACGAGGTCGCTGTTGAATGTTATGGATGGCTCGCCGGGGTGGGGGATTGGTTCTATGGCCGTGATCTTCCCTTCCCTGATGCAGAGTGAGATGGTATCATCTTTTCCGGGTAAACGCAGGTCAGTCAGCCACATTGTTTTTTTTTAGCTGTATACCGTAAATGATGGGTGTGCCCAGGAACCGTTCGAACAGGGCGACCGCGTTCTGTTTTTCATAATAGGGCCGCATTGACTGATCGATCCGTTGTTCTACTACCTGCAGGATTTCCAGTCCGAGCCCTGCTGCTATTTCCTTTACCCAGGAGACGGGATATATATGGTTGCGGACGGCAATTACCTGTCCATTGTCGCGGAAGGTTCGTTGTCCGCCTTTGGCCAGCGCCGCCGGATGATAATCGGTAATGATCATTTGTCCGCCGGGTTTCAGCACTCTGTTCCATTCGGTTAATGCCGGCCGGATGTCTGGGATATGGGCAATAGTCAGGGTGGAGATGACCAGGTCACAGCTGGCTGTCGCAAGGTCGGGCAGGCTTGTACCTTTCAGCAGCCGGGTCTCGGCCGGGGGATACTTTTCCCGCAGCACGTCCAGCATGCCTTGTGAAACATCAAAACCCAGTAAGCGGGCTGGTTCCCGGCTGTAAAGCTTTGGCCAGTGCCGTCCTGTTCCGCAGCCTACATCCGCGATGACCTTGCCGGTTACGGGTGCGGTCTGCAACAACTGGGAACAAAGCCGGTCGTCGAGCGCCAGCATTAAATTATCCGGCTGATTATCATATTGTAAGGCCCATATATCATAAGCGGCAGCGGGCTCTGATTCCGGCAGCTGGCGCAAGCTAAAATACTGTCTAAGTTTACTTAGTATAGGCATCCTTTCGTATAAAACGGTCGTTTATTGTAATCGGATGCCTAAAGAAACAACAAAATATGCGTAAGATTCTATTGTTCAACCCAAGGAGTGCTACCTATAAATTTCGAGTCCCTAATTCAGTCCTTCAAATAGCCGCTTCTATCGACGACATGGCAGAATGGGTCATTGTCGATGGTAATCGTGAACACGATCCCTATAAAAAGATCCGGTCTTTACTGGCGACGGGTGAATACAAATACATTGGCTTTACCGTCATGCCTGGCCCGCAGCTCAAGCAGGCGATTCCTTACGCCCGGCAGCTCAAGCAGGAATTCCCGGATACGGTGATGATCTGGGGCGGTTATTTCGCCACCAATCAGTACAAGGTCGTGATGAACTCAGGTTGTGTGGATTTTGTCATCAACGGGCCTGGGGATAAGGCCTTCCCGGCTTTGGTGGATGCGCTGGAGAACAATAAGCCTTATGAGCTGATAAAAAATCTCATCTACCGCAATGGGGACAAGATCGTCAAAACTCCGAAAGAGGACCTGATCGATCAGTCGACCTTGCCGTCGCTACCTTATGACAAGCTGGACAAGGACTATCCGATGGAGAATTACCTGGGTAAAACCTACCTGGGAAACAAGACCCTGGCCTATCATTCCAGTATCGGCTGCCCCTTTACGTGCTCGTTCTGCGCCGTTGTTCCCATTTATGAAGCCCGGTGGAAGGCCAAACCGGCGCTGCAGGTCTACAATGATGTCCGGTATATCAAGGACAGGTGGGGTGCGGATTCCATCGAATTTCACGACAATAACTTTTTTGTTTCGGAAAAGAGGACGGCAGAATTTTCGAGGCTTATAAAAAACGAAAATATGGTTTGGTGGGGCGAGGGCCGCATCGACACTATTGATAAGTATAAGGACGAAACCCTGGCATTGATGCGGGAGTCGGGGTGCAAAATGATCTTCAACGGGGCAGAAACGGGGAATGACGAGATACTGAAGAAAATGGACAAAGGGGGTACCCAGTCCGGGAAACAGATCCGGGAATTTGCCGCCCGGATGAAGAAATTCGATATTATCCCCGAATATTCATTTGTGTTGGGTACTCCGGCGGAGACACCTGAAAAGGTGATGGAGTATATTGACCAGGACATTGCATTTATCAAGGAAATAAAGGAGATCAATCCCGACACCGAAATTGTGATCTATACATACAGCCCGGTTCCTACCGAAGGGTCCGAGCTTTTTAAAAAAAGCCAGGAATCGGGTTTCCGTTTCCCGGAAACCCTGGAGGATTGGATCAGCCCTCACTGGGAAAACTTCGATCTGCGGAAAAACCCGCTGACTCCCTGGCTTACGGCGGAAATGATCGACAAGATCAGGAATTTCGAAACCGTGCTCAACGGGTATTACCCTACCGTATCGGACATCAGGCTTAATGGGCTGAAAAGGAAGATGATGCATTGGGTTGCGGGGGTGCGGTACAAGACCAGTCTGTATAAATATCCCTATGAGATCAAGTTATTACACAGACTGTGGAATTACCGGCAACCTGAAATACAGGGCTTTTGACCCTATTTGACGATGGGGCATCCTTTGACACATAATAAGCGTTTACTATAGCAAACTACCCTTAAAACAACTAACTGTAAAAATACCCAAAAAAATGTACCTGCCTGACTCATCTATATTGACCAACATCGAAGTACAGGGTCACCCCCGCTTCAAGGAGATCCTTTTCGAGAAAAGATATATCCTTATCAGAACACTGGAAAACAGGCTGTATACGGATGAACAGCTGTCATGGCTGCCGGATATCCCGTCCACCCATACGCATTATAAGGAATGGCGGGTCAGGAAAAGTTCGTCCGAGCGCCTCATTCGCTACCTGTCGTCGTGGAAACGTTCGCCCCGGATCCTGGAGATCGGCTGTGGCAATGGCTGGCTAAGTCACAAGCTTGCCGAGATCCCGGGCACAAGGGTCACGGGTATGGATATTAATTTTACGGAACTGCAGCAGGCGGCGCGTGTTTTCAGCAATGACCCCAACCTGCGGTTTATTCATGGGGACATAGATTCGGGTATCCTGGACAACCGTCAATTTGACTGTATCGTATTTGCTGCGTCCATTCAATATTTCCCTTCCCTGAAAAGGGTCTTGTACAAAACCCTTTCCTGTCTTAGTCCTGACGGTGAGATCCACGTTCTCGATACGCCTTTTTACAAACCGGAACAATTGGAACAGGCTAAAAGACATACAGTGGCCTATTATACTTCCTTTGGTTATCCGGAAATGTCCGACTATTATTTTCATCATTGTTTCGACGATCTGCGCCCTTTTCATCATGTGCTGCTGCATAATCCCAACTCTGTAAAGAGTCGGATATGGAGAGCAAAAAGCCCGTTCCCGTGGATCAGGATCAGGAATAATTAGTGGATCGGGGCCGGGAATAACTATTAATTAAGTTTCTATGAGTGTTGCTTCCCTGGTACATACCTTTCGGCGTTATCGCACTTTGCAGACAGACAGGATCACGGCTCTGCCGATTGTCATCCTCATGCCTCACAGCGCCTGCAACTGTAAATGTGTGATGTGTGATATCTGGAAAGGCAATCACAATCTCCGACAGCTGAAAGAGGAGGATATTGAGACGCTGCTGATCACTTTGCGGCGGCTGGGCACCCAACAAGTGTTGATGTCGGGTGGGGAAGCCTTGCTCAATCCGAATTTTTTCCGGTTTTGCGCTATTCTCAAAAAAGAGGCGATCCGCATTACCTTATTGTCTACGGGACTATTGCTGGCCCGGCATGCGGACAACCTGCTCACCTGGGTAGATGATGTCATTGTCTCTTTGGATGGCGACCAACTCCTGCACGATAAAATACGGAATATTCCCGGAGCTTTCCGGAAGATGAAAGACGGTGTTGAATTGCTGCACAGCAAAAAGCCGGATTACCCCATCACTTGCCGGACGGTGATCCATCGTCTTAACTTCCGGCATTGGCCTGCCATCATCCGGGCGGCTATCGACATGGGGCTTGACCAGATAAGCTTTTTGCCGGCGGATGTGACCAGCGAGGCGTTTAACCGTACGAATCCCTGGGACGAGCCGCGTCAATTTGAAATACTTCCCGCTAAGGAGGATCTACCGGAATTGCTGGAGATGATACAAACGGTTATCCGGGAATTCAAACCACTTTTTGACAGCGGGTTTATTGCGGAATCTCCGGCTAAGCTGGCAAAGATCGGGGAGTATTATACGGCATCCCATGGGCTCAATCCTTACCCCTATAAAAAATGCAATGCCCCCTGGGTATCGACGGTGGTAGAGGCTGACGGGACTGTCCGGCCCTGTTTTTTTCTGCCGCCGATGGGGAATATCCATGAGCGGCCGTTGGAAGACATATTGAATGATCCCGCTTCCTTGGCTTTCCGGAAATCCCTGGACATGGATAAAAACGAGGTTTGTATCCGGTGCGTCTGTTATCTTAACCTTCAACCCCGTAATAAACTGAATGACTAAGCAGGATATATCCTATATGCCTTTGAAGGTCGTGCTTCCTGTATTCCTGGGATATGTGGCCATTGTCGCCGTGGGGATGCATTTTCACGAACTCTGGCTGGATGAATCCCAGCATTTCCTGATCGGCCGGGACAGTGACTCTTTGTCTTCATTGTACTGGAACATGCGGTATGACGGGCATCCGAGGTTATGGAATTATATGTTGTATTTTATTACACACTATATTCATTCCAGTTATATCGGAATGCAGGTATTACACCTGCTGATAGCTTCTGCCGCCGCCTTTATTTTTTTACGTTGCGCCCCATTCAGCCTGCTGATAAAAATACTGATCCTGGCAGGGTATTATTTTTTGTATGAATATTCGGTACTGAGCAGGAACTATGCTCCTGGTATACTGTCGCTCTTTGCGGTATGCATCCTGCTTCGCCAGCCGCGCAAACACCTGTTATGGATCGGGGTTCTTCTGTTCGTCATGTGCAATACGCATCTTTTTTTCGCCTTTGCGTCCATAGGGGTCTTTGTTTACCTGGCGATGGAACACAGGGAGAAGGAGTGGATAAGCCCTCGTTTCCTCCTGTTCATGCTGTTATTCGTCGCCGGTTTCATTTGTGTCATCATTCAGTCACGCACGCCCCCGGAGGAAAATTTTAATCATATAAAACCGCAGGAATGGTTTTCGGGTCATAATTTATCCTTTGCTGCTTTTGGGGTGATAAGGGGATGGCTGCCTTTTCCCCAGATCGGAGAGGCCAGGACCGGGCATTTCTGGAATACCTATTGGATGAACGACCGGCATATTAATGGGCTTATTTGCTGTATTTTATTTATATTTTTTCTGGTTTTCCCGGGAATAATGCTGAAAAGGGACAGGAAAGCGCTGGTGTTCTATTATGTTGCCCTTTTTTGGTTATGGGCGTTTTTTATAGTTACCCAGCAGACGGCCAACCGATATTTCGGGATGGTCTATATTTATTTTTTGGCGGCATTATGGATGTCGGGCACCAGTCTGAAAACCATGTTTTCCCGGGAGAACATACCCGGACCTCCGGTTTTCAGAAAATTCATGCTGATTTGCGGCTATGGTATACTTTTTATTCATGTAGGAATGGGTCTGCTTGCCCTGCAGCAGGACATCTCCCTGCCTTTTTCATCATCGAAAGACGCGGTTGCCTATCTGAGGGAAAAGCGGCTGGATGGCCGGAAGATCATCCTGGATGGATATAATGGCGGTCCTATGATCAGCGCCTACCTGGGGAGAAAACTTTATTGCAGCACTACGGGTTCGGAGGGGAGCTATGTGATCTGGAAGAAGTGTTACTGGCCGAAACCCCGGCCAACGATTGGCCAGGAAGTAGCCGGTTCGTCTTACCTGCAGCGGCTCGATAGTTTCATACTGGTGTCCAATCTAAGGCTGGATACCGGTACGATCGATGCCGGCGCCCGGTGTTTCAGACTGACATCCCTGGCATCGTTTACCAACAGCATTTTGAGGGAGAACTTCTTTATTTATCAATATCAGTCCCTCCATTAAAGGTGGAAGGGATTACATGCATTAAGATAACTATGGACAAACTACTTTTTTCGCATTCCTATTTCATGCGGTTTGATCCCAAACAATGGGCGACCGGCCAGCCTTATCCGCCGCTGGCCACCATTGGGGCCGCCGCTTTGCTGAGAGAGCGGGGATTTGAGGTCTCTCTTTTCGATACCATGTTTGTGGAAGATCCGGAGGAGGTTAGTCCACACCTGGAATTGCGGCGGCCGGATTTTTTTGTGGTTTATGACGATGGCTTTAACTACCTGACCAAAATGTGTCTCACCAATATGCGTGAGGCTGCCTTCCGCATGATCCGGCTGGCGCGGGAGTGGGGTTGTATCGTTATTTTGTCGAGCTCTGATTCGACTGATCATTACCGGGAGTACCTGGAAAAGGGAGCGGATTTTGTGTTATTGGGCGAGGGGGAGCAAACCCTGCTCGAATTGGTCGAGGCCATTCGGGCCGGCGGGGAAGATGTGGCTGCCATCCGGGAGGGAAGGGTCGACGTATCTGATGTCAGGGGGTTGGCGTGGATGAAGAACGGGATGCCTTTTCAAACGGCGGGACGCCCGGTGATGAAAGACCTGGACAGTCTGCCTTTGCCGGCCTGGGACCTGGTGGATGTCGAAAGTTATCGTCTCATCTGGAAACAGCACAATGGCTATTTTTCTCTCAATATCGGTACTACCCGCGGTTGTCCTTTTAAGTGCAACTGGTGTGCAAAACCTATTTACGGCAACCGCTACAATGCGCGTTCGCCCCGGCATGTGGTGAATGAGCTTCGACTACTGAAAGACGAGTACGGATTTGACCATATCTGGTTCTGTGATGATATATTTGGGCTGAAACCCGGGTGGGTAAATGAATTTGCCGACCTCGTCCAGGGGGAAGGTCTTTCCTTCCGGTTTAAGATACAGTCGAGGGCCGACCTTCTCCTGCAGGAAAATTATGTGGAGGCGCTGGCCCGGGCCGGTTGCGATAACGTCTGGATGGGAGCCGAAAGCGGGTCTCAGAAGATATTGGACGCGATGGACAAGGGGACTACTGTGGAGCAGATCGCTGCGGCTACGGTTTTGTTGCGGAAACATGGTATCCGCCCATCGTACTTTATACAATTTGGGTATCCCGGTGAGACGAAGGAGGACATCGGCAAGACGGTCCGGATGATCAATCGCCTGCTCCCGGACAGTCTTGGTATCTCGGTGTCGTATCCTTTGCCCGGGACTGTGTTTTACGACAGGGTGAAGGCGGATCTAAAAGAAAAGACCAACTGGACCGATTCGGATGAGCTGCAGTTGATGTTTAAAAATACCTATCCGCCCGCCTTTTACAAGCAGTTGCACCGGTATGTACATAAGAGCTATCGCTGGCATCTGGCGTTGCGGCAGCTGAGGTTTTTGCTGCGGCATCCCGGTACGGTGACACGTGATGGGTTGCATAAGGCCGGGGCTATTCTTTGGTACGCGCCTGCGGCGCTGGTGGACAGAATAAAAATGAGAAGATGGAGTTTTTAGATAAAATAAATGAGGCAGAGGCGGCGAAGGCGTTTAGCAGGCAGTCGCTTGTTTTCGACGACTATGATGAGCGGAACACGATCATCCGGTACAAACGCAAACGGGTAAGGGAGCATGTCCTGCGTTATATGCCTCCTTCCGGCAGCATCCTGGAATTGAATTCCGGCACAGGGCGCGATGCCATCTTTTTTGCCGATCGGGGTTACCGGGTGCATGCGACTGATATTGCCGAAGGCATGCAGCTACAGCTAAAAGAGAAAGTACAGTGGTTGGGTCTTACGGATCGGGTGTCGGCTGAGCTTTGCTCATTTAACGCTTTGGATCAGCTGCAGGAGAAGGGCCCTTATGATCTTATCTTTTCGAACTTTGCGGGTCTCAATTGTACGAATAGACTGGACCAGGTCCTGCAGTCTTTTTCGCCTCTGGTAAAACCCGGGGGGCAGGTTACGTTGGTTATCCTGCCGGGGTTTAGTTTATGGGAGACTCTTTTAATTTTTAGAGGGAAGTTCAGGACGGCGCTTCGCCGGTTCTTTAGTAGCCAGGGAACGAAGTCGCATGTGGAAGGGGTTTATTTCAAATGCTGGTATTATTCTCCTTCCTATGTTACTGCCCATCTTTCAGCGAATTTTGACTTGTTGGGTCTTGAGGGGCTTTGCACTATTGTGCCGCCTTCTTACATCGAGAATTTTGCGGAGAAAAGGCCTAAACTATACAACTGGCTATGTGGTAAGGAAGATAAGCTAAAGGAGAAGTGGCCGTGGAGAAGTATCGGGGATTATTATATTATTAGCTTTCGCAAACGCCCCATTTGACTTCCATCTCTCTAAGCCGTGTGGCATAACGGCCAAGCACCCGTTGCTGGAAATTTTCGGGATTTGGCCGGGAGAAGTGTTTCTCATTTTGCAGACACATGCGGTTGCCTTTTTTGTTGCGGTCACCCCGCTCTTCCTTTTTCTGCCAGCGGAGGCTTGTCCAGCGTTGAAGGAGGTCGTCGAGGCGATCGCCCCACTTGTTGTTCAGCAGGTTTTCGAATGCTGTCTTGACGAGAGAAGAGGGCACCGGGCCTTTTGCCTCTTTTTGCCGGAACTTATAGCAGGGGAAGTATTGGGCCGTCCATTCATTGGCATCGAAGAATTTAACCAATCCTCCGTTGCCGCTGGCGGGCAATAAGGTGATCATTTCCATTGCGGTAAAGATGTTTTTTTCTTTTATTTCCAGCGCTTCTTCGTCGACATAATAATTCATGCAATACCAGTTCTGCCGGTTGCGCAGGTAATTCATCTTTTTAAAGAGGTGCATGAGCGTCCTTGCTATCCAGAGCCGGTTGCGCCGGGTAATGATAAAATAATCGATATCGGCCTGCTCGTCTGCAAAGTGTTTCGAAAGCGAGCCGGAAATACCTATTCCCCGGACATAGGGAAAAAGGTATAGCTGCCGGGATATCCGGGCGGCTATTTTTAACAATTCGTCGGCATGCCGGTTACCGCGGATCCTTCGGATGGCCAGCTCCGGGTCGTTTCGAAGGGAATAAAAACTACCGTCCGGAAAGAGCAGGCCTTCATTTGCCAGTACATCCAATTCGGCTTTCAGCCCGATGGGGGAAACCTCTTTGTCCATGAAAAAGAGTATCTCGTCAGCGGTAACAGGATAATCAAAAAGGTCAAAATAAGTTAAGACCTTTAATATGCTTGGTCGCATGTGCATAATCAGGTAAAACGGGGTTTCACGAAGCGCGGTTGCCTGGACTTTGGCGGGCGCGTGGTTCCGGGGGGGCGCAGTTATGGGATTGCGGCTTGCGGGTGGGTGCTGTGGGGTGGTCATAGGCAACCGCTTCATTTCTACCTGCGTTTGATCTTTTAGGATGTATTATTTATTCTTCAAAAGAGTTTTTGACCTATTGTTCTCTGTCCTGGTCATTGCAGGTGTGCTCAGCTGGGTATTACCGCTCCTGGCTTTACTGATCAGGCTGGATTCTCCCGGGCCCGTCTTCTTTTTGCAGAAAAGAGTCGGCAAGGGTGGAAAGACTTTTACCTGTATCAAAATGCGCACCATGATCACCAATCAACTGGCTGACAAATTACCCGCCAGCCGGGACGATAAACGAATTACCCGCGTCGGCTGGTGGCTGCGCGGGTCTCACCTGGATGAATTGCCCCAGTTCTTTAATGTTTTTATCGGCTCGATGAGTCTCGTCGGCCCAAGGCCATACATGCTGGCGGATAGCCAGGCCTTTTCACAGCTGGTTCCTGATCACCCGGTGAGAAATAATGTAAAACCCGGCATAACAGGGATGGCGCAGGTCAAGGGGTTACATAACCCTTTAACAGACCGGGACCGGGCTACCATCTTCTCCCGCTATCATTGGGATATATTTTATATCCGGAATGTAAGTTTTTGGCTGGACATCCGGATTATCCGGCAGTCGATCCTGATTTTATTCACCCAACAGGTTTCCCTATGAGAGTAGCATTCATAACCAGATCGACTTTGTACACGGTAAAAGGAGGGGATACCTTCCAGGTGGCTCAGACTGCGCGTCATCTGGGGAAGCTGGGCATTCATGTGGACATTCTCCTGACCGACGCAATGATCGACTACAACCGGTATGATTTGTTGCATTTCTTTAACATTATACGTCCTGCCGATATACTCTGCCATATCCAACCGGGTAAACCCTTTGTCGTTAGTACCTTACTGGTAGACTACAGCGGATATGACAAACACCACCGGAAGGGATTGTCGGGATGGCTGTTCCGCCTGCTTTCCCCCGGCGCCATAGAATATTGCAAAACCATCGCCCGTTATTTTTTGGGGAAGGACAAGCTGATGACAAAGAGTTATCTCTGGAAAGGACAGCAGGGCTCTGTCCAGGAAATACTCGATAGTGCGTCATTGCTGTTCTCCAATTCAACCCTGGAAAGCCGGGAGCTGGCGGCACAATACCAGGTTAAAGCCGATTGTATTTCCATACCCAATGGGCTGGACGCCGACCTGTTTTCATACGATGAGCGCCAGCAAAAAGACGAACGGCTGGTATTGTGTGTTGCACGTATCGAGGGCATTAAAAACCAGCTCAACCTGATAAAAGCACTTAATAATACCCGTTATCATCTGCTCATTATCGGCGACCATGCTCCCGGGCATGCGGATTATTACCGGGAGTGCAGAAAGATTGCAGGCAGGAATGTGGAATTCATCGAGCATATTCCCCAGCCCGACCTGGTGCAGTATTATCAAAAAGCGAAAGTTCATATACTACCCAGCTGGTTTGAAACCTGCGGGCTTTCCTCGCTCGAGGCGGGCGCCATGGGTTGTAACATCGTCATTACCGACAAAGGATATACCCGGGAATATTACGGTGACTATGCATTCTATTGTGACCCGGATAATCCGGCCTCTATTTTTAAAGCGGTAGACAATGCAGCCAAGTCTGTCTTCAGGGCGGCTTTACGGAATAAAATATTAACCAACTATACCTGGAGCCGGGCAGCTGCCGGCATCGCAAAAGGGTATGACAAAATCTTACGCACGATATGAGTCTTAGGATCGCAATTATGGGTACAAGAGGGATCCCCAATCATTATGGGGGATTCGAACAACTGGCAGAGCATTTAGGACCGGGATTGGTGAAGGCAGGGCATGAGGTCACTGTATACAACTCCCATAATCATCCCTGGCTGGAAGAAAAATGGGAAGGTGTCAACATCGTGCATTGTTATGATCCGGAATATATACTGGGCAGTGCCGGTCAGTTCATTTATGACCTCAACTGTATCATGGATGCCCGGAAAAGGAATTTTGACGTGATCCTGCAGTTAGGATATACCAGCAGTTCCGTCTGGGGGTTCCTTTTTCCCGAACGTACGGCTATCCTCTACAATATGGATGGGCTGGAATGGCAAAGAGCGAAATATTCCCGGCTGACACGTCGTTTTTTGCTTCATGCGGAGAAACTGGCCGTCCGGTACAGCCATTTCCGTATTTCGGATTCGCCCGTTATCCAGGCATATTACAAGCAGAAATATGGCATCGGAACGGAATACCTTGCTTATGGGGCCGATATTTTTGACGAGGCTAACGAGTCGGCGCCCCGGGAATATGGAGTGACACCGGGTGATTATTTGCTGTTGATGGCCCGGATGGAAGAAGAGAATAATATCGAAACTATTCTGGATGGCTTCACCGCAAGCACAACCGATAAAAAGATCCTTATCATCGGCGATATTTCCAATCGTTTTGGGTCTTATCTGAAGGGGAAGTTCGGGGCGGATGAACGCATCGTTTTTACCGGCGCCATATTCGAAAAAGAAAAAGTGCATTCCCTGAAATTTTTTTCCTGGCTGTATTTTCATGGGCATAGTACGGGGGGGACAAACCCGTCGTTGTTGGAGGCAATGGCCAGTAAAGCGCTGGTCTTTGCGCACGAAAATGTTTTTAACAGGAATGTATTGGGTGAGGATGCTTACTATTTTTCTTCGGCTGCCGATGTGACTGTTTTTATGGAAGGGTTTGACCGGGGAACTACAGAGGATGCTATGACACAGCGTAATTATGAAAAGATCGTTGAAAAGTTCAGCTGGCCCGATATCATCACCAAATATGAGCGATTCATCCTGCAGAGCTTATTTTTATTTAGGAATGAAAGAAATATTTTATATAGAAGATACTTCCGCGGGTAGGATCAGCTATTATTTACTGCTGGTTTTCCTGGTCACCCTGCCCTTTGACAGGATCTACAGTGAACTGTCGCTCATCGGGCTTTTATTGCATACCCTTCTTCATCCGGTAACGGACAGGAGGCTGTCTTTTCGATGGGCGGGTTGGCTGGTTGCCTGCCTGTATTTATTGATGGTGGTTTGCTCGCTCTATGCTCCCCACATCAGTGATGCCGGTAAACAATTGGAGAAACAGCTGGCGCTGTTGTTGTTTCCGCTGATTGCCTGGTATTCGGGGCTGGATTGGAATAAGGTGCGCGGGGCATTGTTGAAGGGGTTTGCCTTTTCCTGTTTTTTTACGGTGGTCTATTTGTATGGTTGTGCTTTTGTCAGGATACATAAGCAGGGGTTGTCAGGGGAGGCCTTGTTTACGCCGCCTTTTCTCAACCATGCCTTCACCGCGCCGTTAGACCTGCATGCTACTTATTTCTCTATGTATTTAGCTATGGCGTTGGTGGTTTTTATCGGTCTTTTATTGAGGGAAAGGAAGGTTTTGTATGGGTTGATGTCCCTTGTGCTGCTGGCTGCCATCCTGCAATTGGCTTCGAGGGCCGTCTGCCTGGCCGTGCTGGTCATGTTAAATGTGCTGGTTCCCTGGTTGATGTTACGGGGAAGGGCCCGGTGGATCGCGCAGTTTGGTTTTTTGCTTTTCAGCGTACTGGTGGTGACATTGGTGGTAGGTAATAGGGATCTATACACGCGGTACCTGGTGGCGTTGAAGCAGGATATGCAAGGGGTTACCGGACGGGTAGAAGACCCGGAACCACGAATGGTCCGTTGGGGTTGTGCGGGGGAGCTGATCCGTGCATCTCCCTGGGTCGGTTATGGTACGGGTGCGGAGGTCAGCCGGTTAAAAGAAAAATACTATGCGCATCATTTGGTTATTTCCTATACCCACGATCTGAATGCGCATAACCAATATCTCAGTTATTGTTTGAATGCGGGGATACCGGGCGGGCTCTTGTATCTGGGGATATTGGTGGCTGGTGGTATAATTGCTTTCCGGCGGAAGGATGTTTTCTTAAGTAGTTTTATAGTGCTGATAATGATTGTTTCCTTTTCGGAAAATATACTCGATACCAACAAGGGGATATTTTTCTTCAGCTTCTTTTTTACTCTCTTTCTTTACCCCGTCCCGGTGGTGGAATCAGTTTCCGGGCCTTCAGATCGTATTTCTGTCCCTCGCTTAGGAAAAAGAAGGGTGCTGTCTCATTATTTATGATGGTGTTGTAGTCGTAGATGGCAACATAAGACTTTCCTATGACCTGGAGTGAATCTCCCTGTACCAGGATGGCGGTTGCTTCGTCCAGTCCGATGCCGATGAGAGCGGGCGCCACGCGAATAAAGCGGGCGAGGTCGAACTGCCGGTTGCGCCGGAGCAGGTGTTGGTCGATGACCGAGTTTTTCAGAAAACCCAGTCCCTGGGTATGATCGCCTATGAGTATCTCTGCGCCTTTTGTATCTCCGCGCCAGAGGAAGGAGCCCTGGATGGAGGCGCCGGCCGAGCTGCCTGCGATGACCCCGCCGCGGTTGAGGACATCCTGGAAGGCTTGGTGGGCAAGGGTATTCAGGTAGGCGTCTGCGATGCGCCACTGGCGGCCGCCGACAAAATAGACAGCTGTCGCCTCTTTCAGCGGAGCAATGAATTTTTCGCTGTTGGCTTCTTTGAGGTCATTGGTGTGGAGGAGGGTGACATTTTGGATGCCGGTTTCCTTTTTAATTTCTTCCACGTCTTTTTGGTCATATGCTGCCGAGTCTCCTGAAGCGGCGGTGACTACTACGATTTTTGCGTGATCTTTTCCGCCGGCCAGCTCGGTGAATTTATGCCATACGGAGGCCGTAGAGCCGACGTTGCCGCCGATGATGATGAGGGAGCCTTTTTCGGGTCCATGGCGAGTGGTGGAGGGTTTTACGGTAATGGGGGAGGTTTGGGCTTGTGCGGGTTGCACAAAAGAAGAAGCATAGCCGAGGGCTATGCTTATGAGAAGGAGGAAATATTTTTTCATGTATCAGGCGTATGTTTCTTTGCGAATGATGGTTTCTGCAAAACGTTGCATCTCTTCCAGCTGCGGGCTGCATTGCAGCAGGAAGAAGTTTACTCCGGCTTTTTCGAATTCTCCGATGTGGTCTTCCACCTGGGCGGGGGTGCCTATCAGGCCGCTGCGGAGGCCCCGGTTTGAGACGGAATAATCTTCGAGGGAGACTTTCTGCTCCAGCTGTGTGCCGGTCAGCCATTGCTGGTAATTATTATACCCGGCGCTTCCCGGATTCACGTTGGTGATGCGCCCGATTTCTTTTTTTACCTCGGCTTCGTTGTCCCGGATAATGCTGTAGGCGGCCACTCCATACTGCAGGGGCGGCAGTCCTTTCTTTTCTCTTCTTTCCTTCAGGTCCCTGATGCGCCGGCCAATCGTCTCGGGGGTATCGCCATGCATTACGTAACCGTCACAGGTGGTCGAGATAAGGTCTTTTGCCGCTTCAGACTCTCCGCCGGCATATAGGGCCGGTCTGGGGCGGGACAGTGGTTTGGGCTGCAAGGTATTATTGGTCACCTGGTAATATTTACCGTTGAAGGTAAACCCGTCTTCATTCCAGACTCCGTTGAGTACGGTCAGCCATTCAGCCGTCCGTGCGTACCGGTCGTCGTGTTGTTCGAAGCCGATGCCATACTTCGTGGCTTCATCGCGCCACCAGGAGGAAACGACATTCAGGGAAAGGCGGCCATTGCTGATATGGTCGATGTTTGCCGCCTGTTTGGCCAGCAGGGCCGGGTTATGGAAGGTGGGCCGCACGGCTACCATCAGCTCCTGTTTGTGGGTAACGGCTGCCAGGGCGGCGGCTGTCGACCAGGCGTCCAGTGAGGGCGCTTGTTCTCCTTTGATATCATTGAGGTATAACTCGGCGATGAGGGCGAGGTCGAAGCCGATCTCTTCACTTCGTATAGCTAGTTTTTTGACGTAATCCCAGGTGGTGGGCATGTTTTCGTCTTCGACGTTCCGCAGCCAGCCGCCAAAGACGGGCATCCAGTATCCGTATCGCATAATAGTTGGTTAGTTTGTTTGTGCGTGAGCGAAAAGGCTTTCTGTTTTTATGCCGGCTCTTTTTTCCAGGTAATCCACCAGTTTATGGTGTGGGTTGAATCCGATGACATTGACGGCGTCAGCTACAAAGTTGGAGAGGGCGTTGACATCATAGTATAACAATTCACCATCGCGATCGTCAATGATGTATTCGATTCCGCCGACGTCGATGCCCGACTGCTGGACGATGGTCTCTATTGTTTTGATGACAGCCGGCGGCGGAGTATAAGGTTCGACTTTCAGTCCATTCTTTGGCGCATCCAGTGCGCAGGCGTTGCGGACCAACTCTACGCCGGTATTGGTCTGGCAGATGTCGGCCGGGCAAAGATTGAAAGTATCGCCGGTGAGGTATACGCGGATGGCGTAGAGGAATTTTCCGCCCAGTGTCTCCACGCGGGTGATGTAACCATCGCGGGCGGGGATGAATTCCTGCAGCAGGGCTGTATGGTCGACGCCGAAGTCGAGGTTGCCTTCGGCTACGGCAGCGCGGAGGTCTTCGAGTGTCTGATATTTTGTTATGCCGGCGCCGCTGCCGCCGATGTTGGCTTTCACGACGACGGGGAAGCGAAGTCCGACGGCGGCTGCTTCCAGCTGCGAGGGATGGTTTACTACGTGTGCCTTGGGATATTTAATACCCAGGGATTGCATCAACTGTAATTGCAGGGCCTTGGACGTTTCGAAGGTCCAGGCTTTGTAGCCGTTGACAACGGGGACGCCCAGGGTCTCGAGGTGTTTCAGATAATATAAGGTATAGAACATGCCCTGGATGCCATCGCGCAGGTAGGCAGATGGGCTCATGCGGTTGAAGAACAAGGAGAAGTCGGGTTTGGGTTCTTCGATGGCAAACTGATGTTGGGCCGGGTTGAAACGGGTGTATGGGATTCCCCTGTGGCTGAGCTCTTCGAGAAGAGGTTTGAACCAATCGGGGTGTTCATGATAAATAGCGATGGGTGACATACTATACAATTTAGGTGTAGTAATGACAAATATACTTCAAAAGGGAGGAATTTATAGGTTACTACGGAATTTGTGAGGGTAGGGGGGAGGATTCATCCTTTTATCCTCGATTTGCTCCGTTCGGAGGGGGAGGGAGTGCGGAGGAGGTGGGGTTATGGGTGGGGTTTTTTATTTTTTATGCTAATATATTTGGTAAATTTAATGCTCAAAAATTTAGTTTATGACAGCTTCGCCATATAAATTTGACCCTTTAACCTCGAACAGGTTTGTGTTTACCAGTGTCGGAAAAAGGAATATACAAAAAGTGGTCGAATTCATTCCTACAGGGACTCCGAATGTTATGAACCTCAGTTTTGGAGATCGATTGCCGGATGGATCAATAGATTATATAACAGTGTCCGATAACGGAGACATCAGGGCCGTCTTGGCTACGGTCGTAGCAATTGTAAATCATTTTACAGATTATCGCCCGGAGGTCGCCATTGCCTTCTCGGGAAGCACGGTTGAGCGTACAAGATTGTATAAAAGAATTTTGAAAATGTATTATCCAATTTTCAGTAAATTGTTTACGATCTGGGGGATAGTACTAATTGGAGATCATCCCGAAGGTATTCCCTTTCATCCCGGGGCGGCTATTGGATATTTTGGTTTTTTAATTAAAAGAATTTCATAATTTTGCTATATGAAAATTGTAAAGAAAAAAAGTATGAGAAGTGCTATAAAAGCGCTTAAAAAAGATAGTTCTACAATTTTTTTTGTCGAGACCCCCTTTGTTCCCGGTGAAACTGTTGTTCCAGAAAAGGTGGCAAAGATGAATGAGTTACTTAGCGATCCTCATCTTAGGCGCTCATTGAAGGCGCATGGATTAATAGATTAATCCCGGATGCTTGTTTCATTTTAGTTTTTGTTAAAACTCTTATCTTCAGGCATGCAAAAGTATTGCCTGTCAATTATACTCTTTATTATTCTTTGGGCTGCTGCGGCCGATGCGCAGAAAACAACTTCTTCTCTTTATATTCAGGGTGATAGCTGAGATATGCGCCTTTGGATCTGCCCTGGTGGATCAATGACGGAAAGGGGGGTATCGACATTGGCATTAAGGGGAAGCCGACAAGGGGATAGTGACGGTAAGGGTGCATCCCTGGCCGGGGGCGGATAGTATTGTAACGGCCCCGTTATAGAAGCCCACCCGGTTCCTGATATTCCTGATACCGATGCCGCTGGTCTTTTTTTTCGTATCGAACCCCATTCCATCATCCTGTATGATCATTTCCAGCTGTTGTGGAATTCTTTTCAGCTGTATTGTCGCCTTTTTTGCCCCGGCATGCCTGATGATGTTGTTCAGCTGGACCTGTACGATCCGGTAGCAGGTGAGTTTCATGTTTTCATCATCGATATCTTCCTGGTAATTCGCCGTATCCAGGTTCAATTCCAGCGAGGTGGAGGGGGGCATATTATCGATAAGCTGCGACAAAGCCCGGCTAAGGGTGATGCCCTCCAGTGAAGGAGCAACCAGGGATTGGGACAACTGGCGTATCTCTTCAATGGCAAGGCTAAGGTTGTCATGGCTTTTCAGCAGTATTTCCAAAGTGGCTTCCTGATGGATCGCGGTGTCCAGATATAATTTGGTGGCGGCCAGTATCTGGTTGATATTATCATGCAGTTCCTTGCCTATCTCTTCCCTTTCTTTTTCCTGGACCTGTATGCTGGTTTCAGTGATCAACTTTTTCTGCTGGTCCGTTTGCCTTGCCAGTTCTGCCTCCGCCCTCAGTTTCTCGGTTATGTCTATGGCCAGGATCAGGATGACCGGTTTCTCTTCGTGCATCAGCTGGTGGGCGATAACCTCCACATCGATGAAGGCCCCGCTTTTTTTCTGGTGTTTCCATACCCCGCTGCGATATATGCCCTGGCTCTTGCCGGACCAGAGACTGCCGGCCGCGATGCTCAGGAATTCTTCTTTGGAGTATCCATAATGGACGGTGGCCGCTTCATTCACATCGATAATGCGTAAGCTGTCCAGGGATACCATCCACATAGGCATCGGGTTGCCTTCGAAAAGCAGCTTGTACTTCTGCTCGGAGGAGCGCAGCGATTCAACTGCCTGTTCCTTTTCTTTTTCTGTCAGGTATTTGTCCAGTGCGCTTTTTACGGCGTTGGGAAGTCGTTCCAGCCTGTCTTTCAGAATATAATCGCTCGCACCTTCCTTAATCACGTCGACTGCATATTCTTCGGATACAGTTGCCGTGATGAGGATGAACGGCGCAGTTATGCCTGTCTCCCTGGCTATTCTGAGCGCTTCCAGCGAGTTAAAGGCGGGCAGCGAATGATCGGACAGAATGATATCCGGCTTGAATTCATTCAGGGCCCGGACGTATTCGGGTTCGTCGCTCACCACTTTTTTTTCAAAATGGAATTGAGCTTTTCGCAATATGCGGTCTACTATTTCTACATCCGCGGCGAGGTCTTCGAGGTGAAGAATTTTTAAAGGTCGGTCCATAACAAGATCATTTACTATTTTAATACACCGGGGGCTGATTAGTAAGCAGCCAATACAGCCCCAGCTGGCTGACAGCCTTTGCAAATCCTTCGAAGTCGACGGGTTTGACGATGTAGCTGTTGACTCCCAATTGATAGCTGTTGATGATATCCTGCTCTTCTTTCGAAGAGGTCATAATGACTACGGGAATAATCTTACTGCTATCCCGGGTCTTAAGCTGGCGTAATACTTCAATGCCATCCACCTTGGGCATTTTGATATCGAGCAGGATTACTTTTGGCAGGCGGGAGATTTCCCGGCCGGCGAATTTGCCCTGTGCGAAGACAAAGTCCAGCGCTTCCTCGCCATCTCTTACATGGATCAGGTTATTGGCCAGATTAACTTTTTTCAGGGCCCGGATGGTCATTTCTGCGTCGTGAATATTATCTTCTACGAGTAAAATTTCGACTTGAGAAAACATATCGATAATGATTTTTAAATTTTAAATATTATTCCGGAGACTGAAATAGAAGCTGGCTCCATATCCGGCCCGGGATACAGCCCATATCCGGCCTTTGTGCTTATCGATAATGCGCTTGACCAGCGCCAGGCCTACTCCCGTTCCTTCGAATTCGTCCTGGGTGTGCAGGCGCTGGAACACTTTAAATAATTTATCCGAGTATTTCATATCGAAGCCGGCTCCGTTGTCCCTGACGAAATAGACCGTCTCTGCGCTGTCCCTGGTAAAGCCCACTTCTATCTTTGGTTCTGCCTGTTTGGAGGAATATTTAAATGCATTGCTGAGCAAGTTCATCCAGGCCTGTTTAAGCAAGTCTTCGTCGCCCAGGCAGGGTGGTAAAGGTGCGATCGCAGTGTTGAATTTTTTTTCGCTCCATTGGAGAGACAGCTGTTCGATACAGTGTTCCGCTATCGCTGTCATGTCGGCGGCACCCCGTGTAACTTCTCTTTTTCCTAAACGTGAAAAAGCGATGAGGTCGTCGATCAGCTGGCCCATCATTTTTACATTGCTGATAATATTACCGGTGATCCGTCGGGCCTCGTCATCAAAACTGGCTTCGTAATCTTCTTTCAGCATCATCGCATATCCGCTGACAGCCCGCAGCGGTGCTCTGAGGTCATGCGATACGGAATAGGAGAATGCTTCCAGCTCTTTATTTACAATCTCCAGCTCCTCGGTCCGGGCCCGCACTTTGTTTTCCAACTCATCGTGGGCGTGGTGGACCTGGGAGACCATCGAATTGAATGATTCGGCCAGCATGCCCAGTTCGTCCCGCCGGTCGATGACAACGGGAGAAGAATAATCTCCCCCGGCGATGGTGGTTGTCGCCACGATCAGCCGGTCGAGCGGCCGGGTGATATTGCGGCTTATTCTCCAGGCGATGAGACTTCCGATCACGATGAGTATGGCACCAATCACGATCAGTAAATAAAGAAAACGGTTGGCTGCTTCGAGGACCAGCCCTTCGGAAACCTCTATCAGTATGCTCCACTTCGAGCCGGCTATGGGCGTCGCAAAAGCGATGACTTTGCCTTCAGGCCGGCGATAGGTAACGGGCTTGTGAATATTAAGCACATCAAAGGGAGGGGCCGCCACAGGTCGCAACATATCCGTCCATAAACTTCCGTCGTTGTTGCCGAAATAAAGAGTGGCTTTTGAACCAGTTAACCGGGATATGGCGGAAACGCTGCCGGGTGTGGCCCGGACCACGCGCCAGCGCAGGAGATAGCCTACCGGCTGGCGGTTGGCCATTACCGGTGCGATGATGGGATAATACATAGAGTCACCGGACAAGTAGAGTTTGCCGACGAAAGAACTGTCCCTCTTAGCCTGGCGAATTTCCTCCGAAGCATCCGGTTTTGCGATGTATCCGGCGGTGGCCGTTGTCCCTTCCTTTTTCGCTGAGGCTGCCTTTACCCGGCTGTCGGTATATAACAGGGATCTGCCCAGGGTATCCGTCAATTCGATCCACGCCGCCTGGGAATCTACCAGCACTTTTTGCAGGAAACCCGGCATGGAGGGGGAGATGATCTGCTGATGTGCTGCATCCTTTGACAAATAATTCACTATCTCTTCCCGGCCGGCCACATCCCGCGTAGCAACAGCCAGGTTGTGCGCCGACTGACGATAAATGCCGGAAAATCCTTCCGTCAGGCCTTGTAGCCTCTCCTGACCCATGCTCAGCGCAATACGACGGATGGCGATATAAGTGACCGTTCCGAATACGGTGATCAGGGTCAGCAGGAGCAGGCATATCAATAAAGGAAGCTGTTGCCGGATAGAGGTAGGCCGAAATGAAAAAGCAATTGCTTTTGTTGGCATTGGGTTATTGTTCTCTACAGGCAAGAAAAGTTGGTTTAGAGGTTCTTTGAACTCCTTAAAATAAGGCTTTTATACCATAAAACGAAATAAAATATTTTTAATCCGGTCATCTTGTCTCCCCGGATTGGGTAAATTTGATAATTATGAAACTATACCGAACCAATAAAGGAAATATTCTTGAGACTGATAACGGGTATTACCGGATCGACCAGGCCTGGGATGAGTTGATCAACCGGGAGAGTTTGTACGGATACCTGCAATCCCTGGTGGCGGTGGTCCCTCCCTCTGCGTCAGCGGTGGGGCTTGCTGCTGATCAGGCTGCGGTATGGTTGAAAGAAGAAGTCTTAGCCCCTATCGGTTCACAGGAAGTATGGGCGGCGGGGGTTACTTACCTGCGCAGCCGGGACGCCCGCATGGAAGAATCGAAGGCATCCGGTGGCGCCGACTTCTACGATAAAGTTTATGAAGCCGAGCGGCCCGAGCTTTTTTTTAAATCGCAACCTCACCGGGTTGCCGCCCATGGCCAGGAACTCTATATCCGTCGTGACTCGGCCTGGAATGTGCCGGAGCCGGAGCTTACCCTTTTTATCAATGCCAGGGGCCAGATACAGGCTTATACTATTGGCAATGACATGAGCTCCCGCAGCATCGAAGGTGAAAATCCCCTTTATTTACCACAGGCAAAGGTTTATGAGCGTAGCGCTGCGCTTGGGCCGGGCCTTTTTGTTCCGGAGAACCCGATCCCGCTGACCACTCTTATCCGGATGTCTATCTATCGGAAGGGGGCGTCTGTCTATGAAGGTGAAGTGGCCATCAGCCAGATCAAGCGGAAATTGACTGAATTGACGGAATGGCTGTATAAGGAATCCGATTTTGTCTATGGTTGTTTTTTGATGACCGGGACCTGTCTTGTGCCGGGGAACGACTTCACGCTGCAGCCGGGGGATCGGGTGGACATCTCTATCGATGGGATTGGGATCTTGAGTAATGAGGTCAGTTATAAGCCGGTGAAGGGATTGTAGAACACCTACCCTATATTTGCGTCCGATGGAAAAAATGAATTGGCAGCAGCTTTATAGCCCTTTACGGACAGGATCGGCCTCCGCGGCCATAAAAGCTCCTCCCGGATCGGTAAAACCGGGAGGGACACCCGGTGAGATGCCGGGTGCTGTCCGGACCTCTTTTCTCCGCGACTATGACCGGATCATTTTTTCTTCTGCCTTTCGTCGTTTGCAGAACAAGACCCAGGTCTTTCCCCTGCCGGGACCGGTATTCGTCCATAACCGGCTAACGCATAGCCTGGAGGTGGCTTCTGTCGGCAGGTCTCTCGGCAAGTCTGTAGGGGATGCCATCGCCGATAAATATGCGGGGTTAGGCGAAGACTTCAAAGAGTTTTATAAATACGAGCTCCCGTCGGTCATTGCCGCCGGCTGTCTTGCCCATGACATCGGTAACCCGCCTTTCGGCCATTCGGGAGAAGATGCCATCCGCAATTTTTTCCGGGAGCTGACGGGGGAGGGAAGAAGCCGTTTTGATAGTGAGCTGTCCCCCAATCAGCAAAGGGACTTTTTGTATTTCGAAGGTAATGCGAACGCTTTCCGGACCCTCACCCATAACTTTAACGAACGCGCCCAGGGTGGTTTCCGGCTCACCTATGCTACCCTGGCTTCCATTGTAAAATATCCTTCCGACTCGCTGAACGGCTTCGACAAGCAGCGGCTTATCACTAAAAAATCCGGTTTTTTCGATTCGGAAATAAACACCTATAAAACGATAGCGCAGGAACTGGGTATCCCGCAGCGGGACCAGGATAAAAACGTTTTTGCAAGGCATCCCTTCGTCTATATGGTAGAAGCGGCCGACGATATCTGCTACCGCATCATTGACTTTGAGGATGCTCATCGACTGAACATTATTTCCATAGAGACCATCCGGGACCTTTTCCTTTCTTTCTTCGACGATGAAAAAGGGTACAACTCCCGCGACAGGGTGGAGAAAACCTTTTACGACATCAATGACGACAATCAGAAAGTGCAATATCTCCGGGCAATGCTGATCAACCTGCTTATTTTCAGGGTACGCGATATATTCATGGAAAAGGAGGAATTGCTCCTGGAAGGCGCCGTGACAAAATCGCTCATCGACTATCTGCCTGCCAGGGAGCTGGTACTGATGAAAAAGATCGATGCTTTCTCTGTGCAGCATATATACAATCACCGGAGCGTAGTGGAAATCGAAATAGCGGGTTATAATGTTATTGGAGGTATGTTGAAGGAATTTTTCTGGGCCGTGCTGAATCCTCATGCTGTTAAATCTGAGAAATTGCGGCAGCTGATATCCAAACAATTTATTATTTCCGGAGAGGCGGACCATTTATATAACGACATTCAATCTGTCGTGGATTTTATTTCCGGCATGACTGACCTTTATGCTGTCGATCTTTATCGTAAGATCACCGGTATGGCTTTCCCGCAGATCAGGTAGAAGGGTGCGGCCCGGCGTAAGGAGCTCGCTGCCTGGCACAATAGGGGCGTTGCTGGCACAATATTTTTATGACTTCAATTATTATCTCACCAAAAAATTGAAGTCTATGCCGATTCCAAAAACAGACGCTGGTGGCTTTTCAACCGGCAATGCAGATGCAGAAAGGGATATGGGCGCCAAAGGCGGACCAACCACGAGTCTGGGTCAGCCGGACGACAAACATGGGGTGTCAACGCCCTATGACTCCGACCTTCAGACCCAGATAGTTGCAAAGGGGAAAAATAAAAAACACCAACGCGATAAACCTAATCACAGATCATCCCTCTAAGTTTTGAAAAACCTGCCTGACAGGAAGCCCGCCGGCAAAATTTTGCCGGAAATTATGGAACGGGGCTGACTCTTTTCCTATGAGCCAGCCCCGTTTTTTGGCCCTTAAGGGGCCCTTTTTTTAACCAAATTTTGGCACGATTATTCAATTACAATTTATACCCAAAAAAAACTATTGTATGTTCAACAGATTTCCCATCAACTTCGATTACGACGGCAAGCACTACAACGGCGAGATTAAACCCTTGCAAGGCAACCTTCAGCACAGGATTCCCACAACCTTCCAGGTATTTCTTAACAATGCCTATTGCGGCCTGATGAAAAGACGAGGTGTAGACTGGGAAACGGATTCCCCAAAATGTGCGATCATGGTAAATGTCATTGGCAACCGCATCTACGATTGGTATGAGTAATATGGGATGGAACCTATTATTGTGGTTATTATTTATTGGTATGGTATCTTTGCTGTTCCTCGGTTGCATCAGGAACTTATAAGCATATGAATAGATACCTTTACTTTTACTTTATTGCAGCGGTAGTGGTCGCGGTTAATTCTGATTCTGCGGCAGGGGGCGTTGCTGACTGGGCGCTGCTGCCTTTTACCAAGGTTGATAGTGTCAACCCCGTTTTGAGTCCGGGTAATCATGTGTTCGTCGATCCTATCCGGAAGACGAAGATTGCCTGGGAGGAAAAAGACGTATTTAACCCGGCCATCGTTGTCAGGGGCGATACGATCTATATGTTATACCGGGCCCAGGATAAGGCGGGCCTGCCGGCAGGTACTTCCCGCATTGGCCTGGCCGGGAGCACGGATGGCTTTCACTTCACCCGGCATCCTACGCCGGTGCTTTATCCCGAAAATGATGCCCAGAAAAAATACGAATGGGAGGGTGGCTGCGAGGACCCCCGTGTTGTAGAGGACGATAAAGGCACCTACTATATGACCTATACGGCCTTTGATGGCAAACTGGCCCGCCTGCTGGTAGCCAGCTCTACCGATCTTCTCCACTGGACCAAAAAGGGACCGGCGTTTGCCAGGGCCTATAATGGCAAATACATCGACAAGTGGTCGAAGTCAGGGTCCATTGTTTCGAAATATGAAAATGGAAAAATTATTGCCACCCGCATTAAAGGCAAATATTGGATGTACTGGGGCGATCAGTTCATCTGGGCAGCCGTATCCGACAATCTCATCGACTGGACGCCGGTGGAAAAGAAAACCGGGGAGGCTGACCCTATCGCTCTCAAGGGACAAGCCATCAACATGCCCGACCTGAAGATCGTCCTGCCTACCCGCAACAAAAAGTTTGACTGTGACCTTGTAGAGTCTGGTCCTCCGGCCCTGCTCACCGATAAAGGTATCCTGCTTATTTACAATAGCCGGAATATTCCTGCGATCGGAGATCCTGCGCTGGCGGAGGGGACCTATGCCGCCGGACAGGCATTATTTGATAAAGAGGATCCTACGCGGATACTAGATCGGCTGGATCAGTATTTTATGAAACCTGACAAGCCATATGAGACTACAGGGCAGGTCAATGAAGTTTGTTTTGTCGAAGGGCTGGCGCTTTTTCATGGGCAGTGGTTTCTTTATTATGGGACGGCGGATTCGAAGATTGCGGTGGCTGTGAGGCCTGGGACGGAAAAGTAAAATTTTTTATCTGCTAATTAAATTAGTATTTTTAAGCTTCCTCCAAACATATAAATTTTCTATCTACACTGCGTGCAGTGAGAATAGGGAATTATTTTATAAAACAAAAAGTTGTCCGATAAGGCAACTTTTTATAAATTTGTAAAGGCGATGGAAGCGAGTAAGAAGGTTAGGCGAGTTGTTTTTTATAAAGATTATTTTAATGAATTCTTTGCCAACAAAATCAGAAAGTAAAAGAGAAGATAGTTTGGACATTGCGATTGATAGAAGAGCTGCCTCATGTGCCGGAAGCATATCTAAAGCATTTATCGTCGCAGGAGATCGCTCGCGCTATCAAGCTAAAAAAGGAATATTATGAAGAAAAAAAACAATCTAAAAAACCTTGATCAATTCATAGACGAGCAATATGGCAAAAAAGGAACTATTAAAAGAGAAAGGTTCGAAAAAGGTTATCGGGAATTTAAATTAGGTGCATTTATACAGGAGACCCGATTAGAAAAAGGAATGACACAGGAAGAACTGGCTGAACGATGTGGAACAAATAAAGCGTATATTTCTAAAGTGGAGAATAACATTAAAGACGTTCGCATGTCTACTCTGCAAAAGATCATTGAAGTGGGATTGGGCGGTAAATTGCAGATTTCAGTTCAATTTTGATCATTAAACATAAACATAAGTGTGCTCCATGTTTATCCCATCTTTACTGCCCCGGGCCTTACCAGCTTACTCCTTATTGCTTGCAGCTTCTTTCCAGGCCTCGGCGCAGCCGCATCCTGAGGCGGTTAACTTTTCCCAGGTTCGTATTACCGACTCTTTCTGGCGCCCTAAAATGGACAAGGTTTCCACTGTCACGCTGGATGCGTGTATCTACCAGACGGAAGTGAAGACGGCGCGGATCCGCAACTTTGAAAAGGTGGCGCGGCACCAGGGGGAACAGCACGAGGGCATTTTCTATGATGATTCGGATGTGTTTAAGGCATTGGAGGCCATAGCTTATTCGCTGCGGAATCATCCCAATGCGGCGATGGAGGCCAGGGCCGGCTCCTGGATCGATAAGATCGCGGCTGCACAGTTACCGGATGGTTACCTCAATACGTATTTTACACTGCGGGGGCTTGACAAGCGATGGACGGACATGAGCATGCATGAAGACTATAATGGCGGCCATCTTATCGAGGCGGCTGTTGCTTATTACGATGCTACGGGAAAGAGAAAATTGCTCGATGTTGCCATTCGCTGGGCGGACCATTTTGACAGCCTTTTCGGACCGGGAAAAAGAGATTGGGTCACCGGCCACCAGGAGCTGGAACTGGCGCTTGTGAAATTATATCGTGCGACCCGCCAGGAAAAATATCTCAAACTGGCGCATTGGCTGTTGGACGAGCGTGGACACCGGCTGGCGAAAGGATATACCTGGACGGAATGGAAGGATACGGCTTATGCCCAGGACCTGGTGCCGGTGAAGGACCAGAAAAAGATCACCGGCCATGCCGTTCGCGCCATGTATATGTATACGGGTGCTGCGGATGTTGCACGGCTCACCGGGGACGCCGGTTATCTCGATGCGATGAAGACGGTATGGTCAGACGTGGTTACCCGCAATATGTATATTACGGGTGGGATCGGCTCCTCTGGTAATAATGAAGGATTCAGTACGGACTATGATTTGCCTAACGAGCAGGCCTACTGTGAAACCTGCGCTTCCGTTGGCATGGTCTTCTGGAATCAGCGGATGAATGTGCTTACCGGCGAAAGCCAGTATATCGACGTCCTGGAGAAAAGCCTTTATAATGGCGCCCTCGATGGACTTTCGCTCAGCGGAGATCATTTCTTTTATGGTAATCCCCTGGCTTCTACCGGCAACAACGGGCGCCGGGAATGGTTCGGAACGGCCTGCTGTCCGGCCAATATCGCGCGGCTTGTCGCTTCCCTGGGAAGTTATATCTATGTGCGATCGGCATCGGACATCTGGGTCAATTTGTATATCGGCAGTACTACGACCATCCCCATCAAAGGGAATGATGTCACTCTTCAGCTGAAAACAGACTATCCCTGGAATGGACGGGTGACGCTGACCACGGTTCCGGTAAAAAAGACCCGTTATGCCCTTCATCTCCGGATCCCCGGCTGGGCAAGGGGAATGGCTTCGCCTGGCGGCCTCTATCAATTTACAGATGCGAACGTCCAACCGTTTGCCATAACCGTAAATGGCCGTCCTGCCGGTTATTCGCTGGAGAAAGGATATGCTGTCATTGACAGGGATTGGAAGAAAGGCGATAAGGTGGAACTGAACCTGCCGATGGACATAAAGCGGGTGACCGCAACGCCTCAGGTGAAAGCCAACCAGGGGCGCGTCGCCCTGCAACGGGGGCCACTCATATATTGTGTCGAAGGCGCCGACAACGACAGCCTGGCCTGGAATATCCTGCTGCCTGACGGGGCAGTATTTGGTACCGAACCAAAAACTATTCTTTCGGAAGACGTGGTTGCCATCCGGGGTAAACTACCGGTTGTGGTGGCCTCGGCCGATGGGTATAATGTCCGTACAGAACAACGTGTCGTCACTGCCATCCCGTATTATACCTGGTGTAACAGGGGAAACAATGCCATGCAGGTATGGCTTCCCCGTAAGATTTTAGATATTAAGATCAACTATTGATGGGGGTGGAGGGGGTAATGATAGAGATGGCGTGAAGAAATTATTAACTTTAAGATGCGGTCTTATAAGGCCTCATTAGTTTTGAAAAAATCTTCCATCTTAGGCTTTTCTTAGAATAAAGTATAATGATTACGCCCACTGATAAGAAGGTATTGAAGAAATTCGGAGAAAATTTGAGAAAACTCCGCAAGGACAAAGGACTCAGTCTCCGTGAAATGTCGTATGCCTGTAGCATCGATAATAGTAAGATCGCAAAGATCGAAAAGGGAATGATCAACATTACCTTCACTACTCTTTTGCAATTGGCCGTTGCCCTTGAGGCACACCCTTCTTCTTTATTGGACTATGAACTGGAGTAATTTTTGGATTATGGAGCCGGAGTATTTTTGGTTAGAACCGCCCTTTTCCCGTATATAGTATATCACCTCATTGCTGTCCAACCGAACGGAATATTTATTCATTTATTCTGAATTCATTCGTTATGGACAGACAGGAAGAAGAAGCCTTACGCAATTTTGGCCAGCGACTAACTTACTTGCGCGAAAAACAAAACCTGACCATCGCCGAATTGGCTGCCCGCTCGGGTCTTGATCCTGGTCGGATCGGGCAGATAGAGGCGGGTGAAGTTGACTTTGAGATCACTATAATCCTGGCTCTCGCCCGGGGGATGGGATTGTCTCCGGGGCAGCTGGTGGATTTTACCTGGCGATAGGGGAACCTTACGGCGCAAATCTCCTATTGTAAAATGGCCGGCCGGGTCGTATTTTGATCATCGGTATCTCAATCCTATCTATGAAAAAACAACTACTCTATGACTACGTTTGCCGGGCTCTTTTTTTCTTTTATTTCCGTCCTTGGTCTTTTGAAGGGTAAATCCAAACCTGCTACCCGCCGGATCTTTATCATTGCCTTCTCCCTCTTCCTGATCCTCGTCCAGGTACTTTTTCTGAACGATGTACTGGAGCTCGAGAGTCAGGTATTTATCGGCGTCTCCGGATTGCTAAGCGGAATTATTCTAATTTTAGCTTTCCAGAAAAATGAAGCATGGTAAAAAAGATTGTTTTGTCGGTGGTCATTTGCATGGCCACCTTGTTGCTCTCCGCTCAAATCAAACCGGTATCCATCTACCACGAAGGTTGGATCGATTTTAACAAAAATGGCGTTAAAGACGTCTTCGAAGACCCGGCTCAGCCCGTAGAACGGCGTATCGCCGATCTGCTGGGGTCCATGACCCTGGAAGAAAAGACCTGCCAGACAGCGACGCTCTATGGCTTCGGCCGCGTATTAAAAGACGAGCTTCCTACTCCCGGCTGGAAAAATGAAGTTTGGAAGGATGGCATCGCCAATATCGACGAGCATCTTAATGGAGTGGCGGGGAATGCCGCTGCCCAGACGCCCTTGTCCTATCCTTTCAGCCGGCATGCGGAGGCTATCAATACCGTTCAGCGCTGGTTTGTGGAACAGACCCGGCTGGGCATACCGGTAGATTTTACCAACGAAGGTATTCATGGCCTTAACCATGACCGGGCTACCTCCCTGCCTGCTCCCATTGCCATCGGCAGTACCTGGGACAAGGCTCTTGTGCGTCAGGCCGGAGACATTGTAGGCCGGGAAGCCAAGGCCCTGGGTTATACCAATGTCTATGCGCCTATCCTTGACCTGGCCCGTGATCCCCGCTGGGGCCGGACGCTCGAATGTTATGGGGAAGACCCTTTCTTAGTAGCGGAATTGGGCAAACAAATGACCCTGGGAATCCAGGGCGAAGGGGTGGCGTCTACCCTCAAACATTTTGCCGTCTACAGCGTTCCGAAAGGCGGCCGTGACGGCAGCGTCCGTACCGACCCGCATGTCGCCCCGCGCGAGCTTTATCAACTATATCTTTATGCATTCCGGCGCGTCATCCAGACCGCGCATCCCATGGGGGTCATGAGCAGCTATAATGAATGGGACGGGGTGCCAATCACCGGCAGCTATTATTTCCTGACCGAGCTGCTGCGGGAGAAGTTTGGCTTCGACGGATATGTTGTTTCCGATAGTGATGCCGTTGAATATCTCTTTACGAAACATCATGTTGCCGATACGTATAAAGAGGCGGTGCGGCAGGTTATGGAGGCGGGTCTAAATGTCCGTACGACCTTCACCCCGCCCAATGTCTTTATCGATCCGCTTCGCGAATTAGTCAGGGAAGGCAGCCTGTCCATGCATACGCTGGACCAGCGGGTGGCTGATGTCCTGCGCGTTAAATTCCGGCTTGGCCTCTTTGACCAGCCTTATGTAAACCCGAAAAAGGCGGATGAAGTGCTGAAACCTGGCCGGACTGCGCCCTTTATCCTACAGATGGCAAGGGAATCGCTGGTTCTGCTGAAGAATGACAGCAATTTGCTGCCGCTGGACAAACAACGGTATAAACACATCCTGGTAACGGGGCCGTTGGCTAAGGAGACCTCCTATGCCATCAGCCGTTATGGGCCTTCTCATCTCGATGTCACCTCTGTTTATGAAGGGTTGCGGCAGTATTTGGGGAATAATGGGGGCCTGGACTATGAAAAAGGCTGCGAGATGGTGGACAGCACCTGGCCGGAAAGTGAGATCATCCCGACGCCGCTGACAGCCGCTGAGCAGTCCGGTATTGAAGAAGCTACGGCAAAAGCAAAAAATTCCGATCTCATTATTGCCGTATTGGGCGAAGACGAAAAAAGGGTTGGAGAGGGCATGTCGCGTACGGGTCTTGGTCTTCCCGGCCGCCAGGAGCAGCTGCTGCAGGCGTTGAGGGCTACCGGCCGTCCTGTAGTGCTGGTGCTTATCAATGGCCAGCCCCTTACCATCAACTGGGCGAATCGGTATATACCTGCTATCCTGGAAGCCTGGTTTCCCAATTCCTCCGGCGGGCAGGCTATCGCTGAAACCTTGTTTGGCGACAATAACCCCGGCGGTAGATTATCCATCACTTTCCCGAAAACGACTGGCCAGATAGAATGGAATTTCCCTTATAAACCGGGCTCCCAGCCTTCGGGGAACAAGAGGGAGAATCGTACGAGCGTGTTTGGACCGTTATATCCTTTTGGTTATGGACTGAGCTATACTAGTTTCTCCTATAGCAATCTGGTTGTTTCTCCCGAAGAACAGCGGCCGCAGGGGGATATATCCGTTTCGGTGGATATAACCAATACGGGCAGCCGAAAAGGAGATGAGGTTGTTCAGCTATATATCCATGACGAAGTTAGCAGCGTGACGGTGTATGAGCAACAGCTTCGTGGTTTCGAGCGCGTGTCGTTGGCACCGGGAGAAAAGAAAACCATTTCCTTCACCCTTCACCCGGATGATCTGTCACTCCTTGATAAAAATATGGTCTGGCGTGTCGAACCTGGTAAGTTCCAGGTTATGATCGGCAGCAGCTCTACCGATATTCGCTTGAAGAAAGAGTTTACTATCAGGTAATTTCCGTACAGAAAAGATCAAAAATGAGGAAGCGTTGAAGAGCCTCTAAGTCTAAATTTGGTTATTCCCTAATTACTATGCCTTTTCCTGAGACGCTTGACATGTGAACGAAAGTTCGCAAAGGATACGCTTTACATATAATAACCAAATTACAGTCGCAATGAGAAAACTGCTCTTCAATGCGTTATGCATTTTCATGGCATTTCTGCTATGTCTTAACGCCCAGGCACAGAAAAGGCCTGTCACCGGTAAGGTGACCGATTCCACGGGAGCGCCGATCCCCAATGTCAGCGTGAGGCTAAGATCTTCGAAAGGGGGCGTTTCCACCAATGAGAATGGTACTTTCCAGATCTCTGCTGTGCCTTCGGATGTTTTATTGATCAGTAGCATCGGCTTAGCCGACCAGGAGATCAGGGTGGGCAACAGGGACAATATTGTCATTGTTATGAGCAGGAATACGCAGGCGTTGAACGAAGTGGTGGTTACTGCCCTGGGTATCAGGCGGACTAAAAACTCTCTTCCCTATGCCACGCAGCAGATATCGGGCGACCAGGTTACCAAAACAATGAATACCAATTTTGTCGACAATATGTCGGGTAAGGTTGCGGGTCTGCAGATCACGTCCAGCAATACCATGGGGGGCTCTAATAATGTCATTTTGCGGGGTATGAAGTCCCTGACCCAGACTAACCAGGCGCTGTTCGTGGTGGACGGGGTACCCTATGACAATAGCAACCAGTCCGTCAACAACACTGGCGGCCAGGGTTATTATGACCTGGGTAATGCGGCTTCCGATATCAATCCGAACGATATCGAATCGATCAGCGTGCTGAAAGGTGCGGCGGCATCTGCGCTGTATGGATCGCGGGGGTCCAACGGGGTCATCCTGATCACCACAAAAAAAGGTTCGAGGCTGAATAAGGGATTGGGTGTTACGGTCAACTTCGGCGTCAACGTCGGGACTCCGGACAATAGCACGCTGCCGCAATACCAGACCCAATATGGGGAAGGATATGGCGCTTCGGGTGGTGGCCCGGCAGGTTCCAATCAATATTTTTATTACCAGCCTGTTTTTAACAGCAACGGAAATTCTGTGCCCATCGTCCAGACGGATGTGGACCAGATGACGGGACCGGCCTATGATCCCAGCCTGATGGTCTATCAGTGGGATGCTTTTTCGCCCGGCAACCCCAATTATGGGAAGGCCACGGCGTGGAAGCCCGCGGCTCATTATAAGCCAACCGATTATTTTGTAACGCCTGTTTCGACCAGTACGAGTGTGTTTGCGGACGGCGGTGGGGATAAGAGCACCTTCAAAATGGGTTATACGCACAGCAATGACAAGGGATACCTGCCCAACGCAAGCCAGGCTAAGAACCTGCTGACGCTGGGAGTGACCTATAACCTGGATCCTAAGGTGACCGTCGGCGGTGAATTCAACTATTCCGACGTCAATGCTATCGGCCGATATGGATATGGTTATTATGGGGGGAACGGTACCCAGATCAATCCGATGACGGATTTTCGGCAGTGGTGGGAAACGGGTATCGACTTGAAGGCGCAGAAGGATGATTATTTCCGCACACAGACCAATGCCACCTGGAACTGGCTGGGAGGATATACGACGAATGCGCCGGGGAATATCGTAAAACCGGCTTATCACGACAATCCATACTGGGTAAGATATAAGAACTACGAATCCGATGGCCGGACCCGCTATTTCGGCAATGCTTTTGTCAATTATAAGGTGGCGCCCTTTCTCAATATCCTTGGCAGGGTGTCGAAAGACGATTACAATACGCTTGTTGAAACACGATATGATGTGGGCAGCGCTGGTACACCGCAGTATGGTAAGAACCTGTCGACCTATGATGAGACGAACTATGATCTGCTGGTCAACTTTGATAAGAATATCAGCGAAAACATTAACGTGAAAGCGCTGCTTGGAGGGAATGTCCGGCAGGATAATTTGTCTTCCACCTCATCGACCACCAATGGCGGCCTGGTCGTACCCGGATTCTTTGCGTTGGGAAACTCTGTCAAAACGCCGGCGGCCCCAACCGAGGTTTATCAGCGGAAGGAAGTGGATGGCGTCTTTGCAGGCGCCACGATCTCTTATAAGGACATGATCACGCTGGATGGAAGCTTGCGCCGGGATAAATCTTCTACGCTGCCAATCGCACACAATACCTATTACTATCCGGCCGTATCGGCCAACTGGGTATTCAGCAAGCTGCTGGATGCATCCTGGTTAAGCTATGGTAAGCTGAGGGTGAACTATGCAGCGGTAGGCGGTGATGCACCTCTTTTCAGCTTACAGAATACTTATACTGCCTCGACGCCTTTTAATGGCCAGACGATATTTACTTTGAAACCCACTAATAATAATCCGAACCTGGTGCCGGAGATGAACCACACCTATGAAATAGGTGCAGAGCTGGCTTTCCTGAAAAACAGGATAGGTCTGGATGTGACTTATTATCATGCACAGTCCATCAACCAGATCACACCGATCAATGTCTCGCAAGCCAGCGGTTATAATCAATTCTATGTGAATGGTGGAACGATCCAGAACCAGGGTGTGGAAGTGTCGCTGAACCTAACCCCTGTAAAGATCCGGAATTTCTCGTGGGATATGACGGTCAACTGGGCTATGAATAAGAGTAAGGTCATTTCTCTGTATAATGGCCAGAGTTCCTTTATCATTGCCAAGTACCAGAACAGTGTTCAACTGGTGGCAGAGAAAGGACAGCCCTACGGAGTGCTTCGCGGCACAGATTTTACCTATAAGAATGGCAAACCGCTTGTGGATACCGGCGGGTATTATGTCAAACAACCCAATGCGCTGTCGGATGTAGGCAATATAAGCCCTAAATGGATGGGTGGGATCAACAATACCTTCCATTACAAGAGCATCAGCCTAAGCTTCCTTATCGATGTGAAGAAAGGTGGCGACATCTATTCTCTTGACCTGGATTATGGGGCTTCTGCCGGTCTCACGCCGCATACAGCCGGTTACAACAAGAATGGCAAGCCGGTGAGAAGTCCTTTGTCTGATGGCGGTGGTTATTTGATGGAAGGTGTAACGTCTGATGGAAAAGCGAATACAAAGCTGGTAGATGCCTCTGATATCAATTCAAAAAAGTTCCCTTTCAGCTCGGACAACCAGGAAGTGGTCAAGCAATACATCTATGATGCCGGTTATGTCAAGCTAAGGGAAGTCGCTATTACCTGGTCGGTTCCGGCGGGCACGGTAAATAAGCTGCATTTTGTAAAGGGCATCGATCTTTCGTTAACGGGCCGCAATCTCTGGATCATCCACAAGAATCTGCCCTATGCCGATCCGGAGCAGGGCGTGCCTGTCAGCGGATCTTATGGAGCCAATGCGTCCCAGGGATTCCAGTCCGGCGCCTATCCCGTCTTCAGGACCTTTGGATTTAATGTAAAAGCGAAATTCTGATCGGTAACTTAAAAATGAATCAAAATGCGAAAACTACTTATCACTTATATACCTGTTCTGCTGCTGGCTTCCGCTTGCACGAAGAACATACAGGATCTGAATGTTGATCAAAAATCAGCAGTCACTGTGCCAGCGGCGACCGTCTTTTTAGCCGGCGAGAAAAATCTCGTGGATAATATCACCAGTACGGGTGGCGGCACCGATCCGTTCCGATTTTTTGCGCAGACCTGGACGCAGATCACCTACACGTCTGAAGCCCAGTATATCCTGACCCAGTATAATGCTCCGGACGACTGGTGGGCTGTTTTGTATGGCGGCTCCAATACCAACCCCAGCCCCAATGTGCTGAGCAATCTTGTAGATGCCAAGGCGAATTTCGCTGCTACCGCTCCGACGGCGGGCGCGTTGAAGAATGATCGGATCATTACGGATATCCTGGAAGTGTATACTTACAATCTGTTGGTAACGACCTATGGCAATATCCCTTATACCGAATCCGATAACCGGACAATCCCCTTCCCGAAATACGACGACGCCAAAACGGTATACGCGGATCTGCTGACGCGTCTGGACACTTGTATTGCGGGGCTCGATGTTAGCTCGGCTGCGATGGGTACTGCCGACCAGGTCTATTATGGCAATGCGGCTGCCTGGAAGAAATTTGCCGCTACGCTGAAACTGAAGATGGCTATGCTGCTGGCGGATACCGATCCTACGACGGCTTCCAAGAAGGTCCAGGAGGCGGTAGCTACGGGGGTATTCACATCCAATGCGGATAATGCCCTATTTGTTTACTCGGATGCTTCTACCACTACTTCCAATCCGATCTGGCAGGCGGCGATAAATAGCGGCCGCCATGATAACGTGCCGGCCAATACGCTGGTGGATCAGATGGTGGCCTGGAACGATCCCCGGCTGTCGCTGTATTTCACGCAGGTTGGTGGAATCTACAAGGGCGGCCAGCCGGGTGCGGGGAATTCCTATATTGGCTTTTCTACTTTTTCCGATCAAATGCTGGCCCCAAAATTTCCCGGCGACCTGCTGGATTATCCCGAAACGGAATTCCTGCTGGCAGAAGCTGCTGAAAGAGGGTTTCCTGTTACGGGCACAGCGGCCAGTCATTACAACGCCGGCGTTACGGCTTCTATCCTGTTCTGGGGCGGCAGCACTACGGATGCGACGACTTATTTAGCGCAGCCTACCGTGGCCTATGCCAGTGCAGCGGGAGATTATCACAGGAAGATAGGTTACCAGGAATGGATAGCTCTATACAACCGTGGCTGGGATGCGTGGACGTCGATCCGCCGGCTGGGGTACCCCGATATCAATACTATCAATCCTCCTTATGGCGCGATCTCTCCATTGCCACTGCGGTTCTATTATCCTTTGACTGAGCAATCGGCCAATGCGACAAACTATAAGGCGGCGGTCTCGGCGATAGGTGGCACAGATGCGGTGACCACCAAGCTGTTCTGGATGAAATAATTTCTAAAACCGTAAGTTACCATATGAACACAGTCCGCGCGATGATATTAGTTTTTTTGCTGGGGCCTATGTTTTGCCGGGCTCAGCAGCCAAACCCGAACAAAGTATTCACCCATGCCGATACGCTGCGGGGCAGTGTCACACCCGAAAGGGCCTGGTGGGATATCCAGCGGTATGATATTACGGTGAAGCCGGATTTTTTGTCCAAAACAGCGCCGGGGAACGACCTTATTACCTATAAGGTGATCAGTGATGTTCAGCCCGGCATGCAGCTCGACCTGCAGGAACCTCTTCATATCGACAGCGTCATATTTAATGGCGGGCAGCGCCTGGATTTTGTGCAGGAAGGGAATGTCTGGCATGTGAAGACTCCCAAACAGAAAGTGGGTTCTGTCAATACGGTGCAGGCGTACTTTTCCGGTGTGCCGCATGAGAGCACTCGTCCGCCGTGGAGTGGTGGCTGGACCTTTGCAAAGGACTCTCTTGGCCGGCCCTGGATGACCGTTACCTGCCAGGGCATGGGCGCCTCGCTCTGGTATCCCTGTAAAGACCTTCAGTATGATGAGCCCGACAAGGGTGGTTCGGTGACGATGATCGTTCCCGATACACTGGTCGGGGTTTCTAATGGCAGGATGCAATTTAAGAAGTCGAATGGGGATGGCACGACGACCTATAAATGGGCGGTGGTCAATCCCGTCAGTAACTATTGCCTTATACCCTATGTAGGCAAATATGTCAATTTTCACGAAGACTTCCACGGCGAGAAAGGGCATCTTGACCTCAATTACTGGGTGCTGGACTATAACCTGCCAAGGGCGAAGGCCTATATGCCTGAGCAGGTGCATAATATGCTGCATGCCTTCGAACACTGGTTCGGGCCCTATCCTTTTTATGAGGATGGGTATAAGCTGGTCGACGTACAGCATACGGGGATGGAACACCAGAGCGCCGTGGCCTATGGCAACAGTTATGCCTTCGGGTATCGGGGCCGGGATGGTTCGGGTACAGGGTATGGTTTGAAATATGACTTTATCATCATCCATGAAAGCGGTCATGAATGGTTCGGTAATAATATCACTACCAAGGACCTGGCTGACATGTATGTACATGAAGGATATACCAATTACAGCGAAACCCTATTCGCGGAATATATGTGGGGCAAGGAGGCTGGTAATGCCTATAATGTGGGTACCCGTCGTGGCATTCATAACGACCGGCCCATTGTTGCGCGATATGGGGTCAACGAGCAGGGCAGCGGCGACATGTATCCGAAAGGGGGTAACATGCTGCAGGCTATCCGGCACAGCATCGATGATGACGAGAAATGGCGTCAGATCTTAAGGGGGCTGAATAAGGACTTCTACCACCAGACCGTGACGACGCAGCAGGTGGAACACTATGTTTCGGCTAAGGCCGGGTTCGACTACCAGAAAGTATTTGACCAGTATTTGCGGACTACGCAGATCCCGGACCTGGAGTACTATTTTAGTGATGATAATAAGAAGGTGACGTATCGATATACTAATGCTGTGGATGGTTTTAATCTGCCGCTGGTGCTGAGGAATGATAAAGAAAGGGTGCGGTTATTGCCGGCTACGGAATGGAAGACGACGGAACTGAAGGGGGATGAAGCGGCTCTTTTTACGGAAGCGGGTATTAAAAATATGTACTACATTGGGGTCAAGCCTAATGTGGCTCATTAAAATTTTTAATTTTTTGGTATGAGAATAGTTTGGTCCTTTAGCTTTTTGATAATTTTTTTTGGTGCTGTTCAGGCTCAACGGGGTGGAGGGGGTGTTAAATGGGGCAAAGATGGTAAATCCTATTATGCCATGGAAAACAATGCGATCGTACGTTATGAATTGCCTGCTTTTCAAAAGGTGGTGCTTGTAGATGCTGCTCAACTGACGCCGGCGGGGCAGTCTCAGGCGCTGGCGGTGCAGGGATTTTCTTTCAGCGATGATGAAAAGAAGGTATTGATCTATACCAATAGCAAAAAGGTCTGGCGTTTGAATACCCGGGGTGATTATTGGGTGCTTGATCTCTCTGCCCACACTCTGAAGCAGCTGGGTAAAAACCGGCCGGCTTCTTCCCTTATGTTCGCCAAGATAGCGCCTGACGGAACAAAGGCGGCTTACACCAGCGAACACAATGTTTATGTAGAAGACCTGGCCAGCGGCGAGACTACTCCGCTGACGAGTGACGGGACTTTCCGTCTGATCAATGGCACTTTCGACTGGGCTTACGAAGAGGAGTTTGGCTGCCGCGATGGCTTCCGGTGGAGCCCGGATAGCAAGAGTATCGCTTACTGGCAGATAGATGCAAACCAGATCAGGAATTTTCTGATGATCGATAATACGGATTCGTTGTATCCTTTCACCATCCCGGTGGAATATCCGAAGGCCGGTCAGGATCCTTCACCCTGTAAAGTGGGAGTGGTGAGCCTGGCTACCGGCAAGACCGTCTGGATGCTGGCGCCCGGCGACAGCCGCCAGCATTATATTCCCCGCATGGAATGGGCGGATAACAGCACGGAACTGGTGATCGAGCAATTAAACCGCAAGCAGAACGAGGCGAAGGTCTTTATCTGTACTGCGGCAACGGGCGCGGTAAACGAGATATACAGTGAGTCGGACAAAGCCTGGATCGACGTAAAAGAGCGATGGAGCGATGATATTGCCGGTTGGGAATGGATCAACGGCGGAAAGGATTTTCTTTGGGTCTCTGAAAAAGATGGCTGGCGGCATATCTATCGTATCAGCCGGGACGGGAAGAAGGAGGTGTTACTGACCAAAGGGAATTACGATCTGATCCGGACGAATGCGATTGATGAGAAGAGGGGTGATGTGTACTTCATGGCTTCGCCGGACAATGCGACGCAGCAGTATCTTTACCGGGTGCCGCTGGATGGCAAGGCAAAATTAGAATTGATGTCTCCGGCTGCGCAGAAGGGGACGCACAATTACAATATTTCGCCGGGGGCGCAGTTTGCTACGCATAATTTTTCCAATCACTTATACGAATCGGTATCGGAGTGGGTGAGTCTGCCGAAGCATGCAAATATCAAGACCAATGAGCCGATGGCTGGTCGCGGTGGAAATGAACGGCCCAGATACCCGGTTAAAATGTTCCAGATCACTACTGATGAGAATGTCACCATGGACGGCTGGATGATCCTGCCCAAGGGTTTTGACAGCACGAAGAAATACCCGGTCCTTTTTATGGTTTATACGGAGCCTGCCGGCGCTACGGTGAAGGATGTGGCCGGTTCGGCCGGTACTCCGTTGTATGCGGGTGACATTGCTGCCGACGGTTATATCCAGATCAGCCTGGATGGGAGGGGTACGCCTGCCCCCAAGGGTGCTGCATGGCGGAAGTCTATTTACCGGAAGATAGGCATCATCAATATCCGGGACCAGGCTATGGCTGCCAAAAAAATATTGTTATGGCCCTTTGTGGATACGAGCCGTATTGCGGTGCATGGATGGAGCGGAGGCGGCAGCACCACGCTTAATCTTATGTTCCAGTATCCTGATATTTATAAGACAGGTATTGCCATTGCCCCGGTGGCGAACCAGCTGTTATACGACAATATCTACCAGGAAAGATATATGGGGTTGCCCCTGGAAAACAGGGAAGACTTTGTCAACGGATCGCCCCTTGCTTATGCGAAAAACCTGAGGGGGAACTTGCTTGTCGTTCATGGGACGGGGGATGACAACGTACACTACCAGGGGACGGAAATGCTTATCAATGAGTTAGTGAAATATGACCGGAAATTCCAGGTAATGGTTTATCCGAACAGGACGCATGCCATCCGCGAGGGCGAAGGCACGTCCCTGCATTTATCTCATTTGTTCACGGACTACCTGCGGGAACATTGTCCCGGCGGTGGAAGATGAAACTAATTACTATGAATCGGTTATCTTTTTTGCTTGCCGCCGGGTTGAGTGCAGGGGTGGTTGTAGGCAGTGCTCAGTCTTATGTGCCCGGGTATGGGAGCGGGGCGGTAAAGGTAAAACCCGTGGTTGCTATTAAAGCCTATCCTTTTAGTATAAAGGATGTGCGTTTGCTGGATGGGCCTTTTAAACAGGCTATGGAAGCGGATGCGCGTTATCTGCTGGAGATAGAGCCGGATCGCCTGCTCTCGGATTTTCGGGTCCATGCCGGGCTTACGGCTAAGGGAGCGAAATATGGCGGCTGGGAATCTTCCGGTCTTGCCGGTCATTCGCTGGGGCATTATCTCTCGGCTTGTTCGATGTTGTATGCCTCTACCGGCGATCAGCATTATCTCGATAAGGTGAATTACATCGTGGAGGAACTGGTGGTTTGCCAGGAGGCTCGCCGGCGGGCGAATGTGCCGGGGATGGTCAGCATGGCTGGTTATGTGGGCGCTATTCCGCGGGAGGACAGCTTATGGTCGGAAGTGTCGGCAGGTTTGATCCGATCCCGCGGTTTTGATCTCAACGGCGCCTGGTCGCCCTGGTATACGGTGCATAAGGTGATGGCCGGTCTGCTCGACGCCTATCTTTATTGCAACAATACAACAGCTTTACAGGTAGAAAAGGGCATGGCTGACTGGACGGCTACGATTGTCGATCATCTGCCCGATTCAACGGTACAGAAAATGCTGGCCTGTGAATATGGCGGGATGAATGATGTCCTGATCAATACCTATTCTATTACGGGGGAAAAGAAATACCTGGCCCTTTCTTATAAATTTCATGACCAGCGGATCCTTGATTCCCTTTCCCGTGGTCTGGACGACCTGGCCGGGAAACATTCCAATACACAAATCCCGAAGGTGATCGGCTGTGCGCGGCGTTGGGAATTGACCGGTGATGCCCCGGATCGGGAGATTGCGGAGTCTTTTTGGAAGATTGTGGTTTCCGGGCATTCTTATGCGACGGGTGGGAACAGTGATTATGAGTACCTGGGGCAGGCGGGTAAGCTCAATGACGAGCTGACGGACAATACGACGGAGACCTGTAATACGTATAATATGTTAAAGCTGACCAGGCATCTGTTTGCCTGGCATCCTTCGGCTGACCTGATGGACTATTACGAGAAGGGGTTGTACAATCATATTTTAGCCTCTCAGAATCACCAGACCGGTATGATGTGTTATTTTGTTCCGCTACGGATGGGCGGGAGGAAAGAGTATAGTGATAAGTTCAATACGTTTACCTGTTGTGTGGGCTCGGGGATGGAGAATCATGTAAAATATGGAGAGAGTATTTATGCGCGTGGTTCCGATGGCAGCCTTTATGTCAACCTGTTTATTCCTTCGCGGCTTAGCTGGAAGGAGAAGGGGGTGACTATTGAGCAAACGACGGGTTTGCCTGCGGATGATAAGGTTACGCTGACGGTGGGGACTGAGCGGGCTGACCGGCCTGCGAAGTTTGCGCTGCGGATCCGCCGTCCGCATTGGGCGGGGCAGGGGACGGAGCTGATGATCAATGGTAAACCGGAAAGGATTAAGATGGGGGCGGATGGATATATTGTGGTCAGTCGTGGCTGGCGCGACAAGGATGTGGTGGTGGTTCGTTTCCCGGAATCTTTTTATACGGAGGCCATTCCGGACAATGGTTCCCGTGTGGCATTGTTTTACGGGCCGGTAGTGCTGGCCGGAGAGTTGGGTTTGACCGAGCCTGACCCGGTGAAGGGGGTACCCGTGCTGGTGGCGGCTAATCCGGATCCTAATCAGTGGGTGAAACGTCTGGAAGGGGATCAACTGGTATTCCAAACGACTGCTGCGGGTCAGCCCGGGGATGTGAAGCTGGTACCTTTTAACCGGACGGCCGATGAGTACTATAGCGTTTATTGGGATCTGTTTACGCCGGCTACCTGGGCGGTGGAGCAGGAGAGATATGCCGCGGAAAGGAGGAAGGAGCAGGATCTGGAAGACCGGACTATCGACCGGCTTCGGTTGGGTGAGATGCAGCCGGAAAGGGATCACTCTTTTACGGGGGATAATTTGCGGTCAGGGGAAGAGCATGGGCGTAAGTGGCGGGCTGCAGAGGACGGGGGTGGATTTTCTTTTGTGATGAAGGTGGAGGGTAATGCGGGGAATACGATCCTTTGTTCGTATTGGGGGGATGACCACAGGGGGCGGGTTTTTGATATCCAGGTGGACGGGCAGACGATTGCCACGCAGAACCTGGCTGGTTTTAAGCAGAGTAAGTTTTACGAGATAAGTTATCCGGTGCCACAGGAATTGGTGAAGGGAAAGGAGAGGGTGACGGTGAAGTTTGTTGCTCATGGGCCCCACACAAGTGTGGGACCCGTGTCCGGGACAATAAGGATGGTTTATTCAGCGACGGCGACGTTTGCGAAGTAACTTTCAACATATTCGCTGGGCGACTTTCTGGTTACGCTTTTGAATACGCGGTTGAAATTGGTAATGCTATTGAATCCGCAGTTATATGCTACCGTGGCGATGCTGTCGTAGTTTCCGTCTGTCAGTTTTTTGCAGGCCTCGTTGATTCGCACTTCATTTAAGAAGGATATGAAAGTGTGCAGGGTATGTTTCTTAAAATACCGGCAAAAAGCCTGTGGCGTCATGTGCGCCTGTTTGGCAACGTCTTCCAGCGAGATCGGCTTATCATACTGCTGCATGATATAATTATAGATGGCCCCGATGCGAATGCCTTCGTGTTCGCTGTATGCCGCGGGTTGTCCGCATGAAGACAGGGGCTGTAGTTCCTGGAAAGTACTCAACTGTTTCAGCAGCTCGATAAAATGGATCAGTTGATCTACGCCTGTGCTGTTTTGTATCCGCAGCATTTTAGCCGATATTTCCGTCGTGTATTGGGGTGGTACTTTAAAGCCCGTTTGTTGATTCTGCAGGAAGTTTTTTAAATTCTTGATCTCCGGCAGTTCGAAGAAGCCATCCAGCTGTCCCTTGACATTAAAAAAGATATTCAGGGTCTGGACCTTTTTCCGGCTTGAAGGGGAAAAATAGGAGGGATCACTTTTAAAAACATGCGGCAGGTTTACTCCCAGCCAATATATCTCTCCCGGCCGGAAGGCATACATATTGTTTTCGGCTACCAGGGTTCCCTCTCCCTGCTGAATCCAGGTTAACTGGATCTCCTGGTGGCGGTGTAAATGCGGATAAAAGTGGGGAAGCTCATCTTTTTGCACGATGACAGTCTTGTCATGCGGCACCGGAATGGTGAATTGCAGTACTTTCATCACTGTTGAGTTTTGGCGTAAATGGTTAACTAATAATGACCTTATTGTGACCTTTGCATGAATTTACAGAATTTGCGGATATTATCATGGGATTATTAAAATCGGGTAAAAGGTGGTTAAAATATGGGCAATGCAGCCAAAGTGAGCCGCGGCAGGGAAGGAGGGACAGGCGGGGCCGGGCGCGGCGGACGGGGGTAATAATGACTAAAAACAGGTTAAAATAAGTGTATATCACCGGGGGCCAATGCGTTATAATAGCGCTTATTTTTGCTTAATGAAGAAAAACGTAGTCGTTATTGGCGGTGGTATCATTGGTTTGAGCTCTGCTTATTATCTGCAAAAGGCCGGACATCAGGTTACCGTATTGGATAAATCGGATTTTATGGACAATTGCTCCTATGGCAATTGCGGTTATGTTTGTCCCAGTCACTTCATTCCACTGGCTACGCCGGGTATTATTCGTCAAGGATTGAAATGGATGCTGAATTCACAAAGCCCGTTTTATGTACAGCCCCGGCTGAGCCGTTCGCTCATCGACTGGGGGATGAAGTTTATGAAGAGCGCCAATGCTGAACACGTCGATCGGTCGGCTGTACCTTTGAAGGATATCGCGCTGTTAAGCCAGCATGAATATGAGAACAACTGGCTCAAGCTGCCTCACTTTGAATTTGCCTATCAGCATAAGGGGTTATTGGAAATTTTTCAGACGGCGGCTGCGGCTGAGCATGCGCATCATACCGTGGAAAAAGCCCATGAGCTGGGGCTTGACGTTGACCTGCTGGACGCGGCGGAGCTTCAGGCTAAGGAACCACATACTGCCGTGAATGGGATCGGGGCTATTTTCTTCAAATGCGATGGCCATCTTTATCCCGATAAATTGATGCGGGGGCTTATTGAGTTGCTGAAGGCTTCCGGTGTGCAGCTGTTGCCGCATGAAGAAGTGAAAAAGATAGAGACGAAGGGCAGTACTGTCACCAGGCTGATCACGCCGCTGCATGCGTTTGAAGCCGACCAGGTCGTCATTGCTACGGGTTCCTGGAGTCGTGAAATGGCAGCGCTGCTGGATACGCGACTGCCTCTTGTGGCGGGTCGTGGTTATTCGGTCACACTCGAAGATTCTCCCTATAAATTGAACTATCCGGCTATACTGGTGGAAGGCCGTGCTGCTATAACACCGATGGATGGCAACAAGATCCGGTTTGGCGGCACAATGGAAATCACGTCTACGAATACCCCTCCCCGGTATGCGCGCGTGCAGGGTATCCTGAACGCGGTGAAGCGGTTTTTTCCTGAATTCGACGTCCCGATGCCGCCCATTGAGAAAATATGGTATGGCTATCGTCCCTGCTCGGCGGATGGGTTGCCTTATATCGGCAGGATAAAGAAGTATAAGAATGTGGTGATGGCAACGGGGCATTCTATGCTGGGGCTTAGCCTGGGGGCGGGTACGGGGTTGCTGGTGAGTCAGCTGGTGGATGAGGTGCGGCCGAGTATTGATTTGACGCCTTTCGCTGTCGAAAGATTTGACTAGGCGCCGCGCCGACGGCAAATCTTTCCAATCATTGGCCCCGGTAGGTCATTGGCCCCGGTAGGCAACCGAGCGAGTTCGAACAGTGTTCGAACGAACGAAGGTTGTGGCCGAAGGCCCACGGCACCGGGAGAATCAGGATCGGGAGCAGCACGGAAAGAAAGACATAGTTCCGATCAAATAAATATACTGCAATAATGAAAAAACTACTGCTTATGCAGGTGGGTGTTTTGTGCGCCTGCCTGATCGTTCGTGCGCAGCCTTATCAGCCCGCGGGTGCGCCGTTGCCGGCTCCTTATCAGCCCACTCGTTCGGAGATATTGGAAAGGTATAGGAAGGCGAAGGTGCTGGATAGTGTGGCTACGCGCTCCATTTTTAAGACGACGGTCAAGCCTCATTGGGCGGCGGACAATGGGAGTTTCTGGTACCGGAATTTTTTGAAGGATAGTGTTAAGGAATATATTTCGGTTGATATAGTACATGGTACGCGCAAAAAACTGGATGCGGAGCCTGCTGATACGGCTATGCGTTATACCGGGTTCGCCCGCTGGGGGGGCCGCCGGTGGGGCTCTTTTGCAACGGATTCTCTTTCGCCCGATAAACAATGGGTGGCCGTTATAAGGGATAATAATGTCTTTGTCCGTCCGGCTAATGCCGGCGTTTCCGATGCAGTTGCTTTTACCAGCGATGGGAGTCCGGACAAACCTTATGGGCAATTGGCATGGTCTCCGGATAGTAAGTATGTCGTCGGTTATCACATAAATCCCGTGAAGGATTCTGCTGTTTATTATGTGTTGTCTTCTGTAACCGGCACGACCCGGGGCCAGCTGAAACAACGTCCCTATAAACAACCTGGCGATCCCTTTACGACTTACGAAATGTTTCTCTTCCGGCCGGCTGATAAAAAAACGATGAAGGTAAACACACCTGTCCTCGATTTTTTCGGCGCCCCTGAGCTGCACTGGCGGGCACACGACAACAGGTACTTTACATTTGAAAGGGTCGAACGCGGGCACCAGCGTTTTTGCGTCATGGAGGTCGACGCTTCGACGGCGGGAACACATGCTGTCATTGACGAAAAGACCAATACGTTCATCTACGAGTCGCGGTTGTTTACCTACTATCTGCCGGAGACCAATGAAATGCTCATGACTTCCGAGAAGGACGGCTGGCAGCATCTTTACCTGATGGACCTGCTCACCGGTCACCAGAAGGTGGAAGTAACCGGGGGGAAGTGGATCGTTCGCAATATTGACAGCGTCGATGTTAAGAAACGGGAGATATGGTTTTCTGCGAGCGGTATGAATCCCGATGAAGACCCTTACTACGTCCATTATTATCGTATTGGTTTTGATGGCAGTCACCTGGTTAATCTCACGCCTGTTAAGGCGAATCACATCGTCAGCTTTTCTCCGGACAGAAAATATTATCTCGACGCTTACTCGCAGATCAATGTACCCACGGTTACCGAGCTTCACCGGACTGCAGACGGGAAGAAAGTGCTGGAGGTAGAAAAGGCGGATGCGGCTGCGTATTTAGCTGCGGGGTTCCTTTTTCCCGAGTCTTTTCATGCAAAAGGCCGGGATGGCGTAACGGATATCTGGGGTGTTATTGTCCGGCCTTCCGATTTTGATTCGACGAAACGTTATCCCATTATTGAGAATATCTATGCGGGTCCACAAGATGCTTTTGTACCAAAGGATTTCACGGGTCGCTATGGCGAAATGCAGAGCATTGCCCAGATGGGTTTTATCGTCGTGCAGATCGATGGGATGGGTACTGCTAACCGGAGTAAAGCCTTTCATGACGTTTGCTGGCATAACCTCTCAGATGCGGGTTTCCCTGATCGTATCCTGTGGATAAAGGCGATGGCGCAGAAATATGGGTATGCGGATATCGACCGGGTAGGGCTGTATGGTACTTCGGCGGGAGGGCAGAATTCGCTTGGCGGACTTTTGTTTCATGGGGAGTTCTATAAGGTTGCCGTCAGCAGCTGTGGCTGTCATGACAACCGGATCGACAAACAATGGTGGAATGAACAATGGATGGGTTATCCTGTGGGCAAACACTACGACGAGCAATCCAATGTCACCAATGCGTCGAAGCTCCGGGGTGACCTCTTGCTGATGGTTGGAGAGGCTGATAATAATGTGCCGCCTGAGTCGACGTATAGGGTAGCGGATGCATTGATAAAGGCCGGGAAGACCTTTGAGTTTCTGCCGCTGCCCGGGTCTGATCATACGGATGGGGGGCCTTATGGCCGTGTTAAGAGGAGGGACTTTTTTGTGCGGCATCTGTTGGGGGTCGAACCGCCGCATCGGAATGATGGAGAGCTTTAACAGGTTAATATCTGCGCAGAATTGATTAAAAACCAACATACGTTGTAGTTTTCTAGTAAATACATTTGGAAAAAGAAAAATAGATTTTATGGCTATTGTTTGGAAAGGGGTATTCCCTGCGCTTACTACCAAATTCACAGCAAAGGACGAACTGGACCTTAAGCTTTTTGAGAAGAACCTGAAATTTCAGCTGGATTCCGGCGTGGATGGGATCATTCTTGGTGGCAGCCTCGGTGAGGCCAGCGTGTTGACAGTGGAAGAAAAAGAACAACTGGTAAAATTTGCGGTCGAATCAGTGGACGGTAAAGTACCCGTTATTCTCAACATCGCCGAAGGGTCTACCCGGGAAGCCTTGCAACAGGCTGCCTATGCGAAAGCCTGGGGTGCTGAAGGGCTGATGATCCTGCCTCCTATGCGTTATGCTGCAGATCACCGGGAGACGGTTATGTATTTTAAAACCATCGCGGCCTCTACCGACTTGCCTATTATGATCTATAACAACCCTGTCGATTATAAGACCGAGGTGACGCTGGATATGTTTGAAGAGCTCATCGAATCTCCGAATATCCAGGCTGTAAAAGAGTCTACCCGGGACGTGTCCAATGTCACCCGTATGTTTAACCGTTTTGGCACGAGGCTCAAGGTCCTTTGCGGCGTCGATACACTGGCCATGGAAGAGATGCTGATGGGGGCTGATGGCTGGGTGGCCGGGCTGGTATGCGCCTTTCCGGCGGAGACGGTAGCCGTTTACCGGCTGGTAAAAGCAGGCCGGATAGAAGAGGCCCTGGCGATCTATCGCTGGTTTCTTCCCGTGCTGGAACTGGATATTCATAGCAAGCTCGTCCAGTACATCAAGCTCGCCGAAGTACAGACAGGCATCGGCAGTGAATATGTCCGGGCGCCACGCCTTCCCCTGGAAGGAAAAGAAAGAGAAAAAATTTTAAAGGTCATCGGTGAAAGTGTAGCCAGCCGGCCTGCATTGCCTGATTATCTGTCAATCCACCCCGGGAAAACCTTTGCTTAATGACGGAAGAAAAAGTAACGTTCAAACAGTCCCTGGGTTTATTAGATGCTACGATGATCGTAGTCGGGTCTATGATCGGGTCTGGTATCTTTATTGTCAGCGCAGACATTACCCGTAATGTCGGTTCGGCCGGCTGGCTTATTCTTGTCTGGATACTTACCGGGGTGTTGACCCTTACGGCAGCACTTAGTTATGGAGAATTAAGCGGGATGTTTCCGAAGGCGGGCGGTCAATATGTATATCTGAAAGAGGCCTTTAACCCGTTGACGGGATTCTTATACGGGTGGAGTTTTTTCGCCGTCATCCAGGCGGGTTCTATTGCGGCGGTGGGAGTGGCTTTTTCTAAATTTGCCGCTTACATCTTTCCCGGCCTCAGTGAACATCATATCCTGGCCGACCTGGGTTTTTTGAAAATATCGGCGGCGCAGGTGACGTCTATCCTGTTAATAGTGGTACTGACTTATATCAATACGATGGGGGTCAAGGAAGGCAAGCTGATCCAGACGGTCTTTACCCTGGCCAAGATAGTGGCGCTGGCGGGGCTTGTCATCTTTGGTTTTTTGCTTGCTGCCCGGAAGGGCATTGCACAGGCCAACTGGAGCACCGGTTTTGCATTGGGCAAGCTGGAAGGCGGCGTGATAGTTCCTTATCTCGGACTGGCCGGGCTTGGCGCCATTGCGGGCAGTATGGTCGGCAGTCTCTTCAGCAGTGACTCCTGGAACAACGTTACTTTTATTGCGGGGGAGATCAAACAGCCGCAGCGGAATATAGGGCTGAGCTTGTTTTTGGGTACCCTGATCGTGACGGCTATTTACGTGGCGACTAATCTAATGTATATTAATGTACTACCCTTAGACGCCATCGCTAATGCGGAGAATGACCGGGTGGGTGTGACGGCCTCGTTGCGGATATTTGGCGCCAGCGGCACTACCGTAATGGCTATCCTGCTGATGATATCGACTTTTGGCTGTGATAATGGGCTGATCCTTTCCGGGGCCCGGGTGTACTATACCATGGCCCGCGACGGGGTATTCTTTCGCCAGGTGGGGGTGCTCAACCGGAATGCGGTGCCTGCGAGGGCGTTGTGGATGCAATGTATCTGGGCGTCGGTCCTTTGTCTCAGCGGCAAATATGGGGAGCTGCTCGATTATGTCATTTTCGTCGTACTGATATTTTATATCCTGACGATCATCGGTATTTTCCGGTTGCGGAAGACCCGGCCAGAGGTTTTGCGTCCTTACAAGGCATTTGGTTACCCTGTTCTGCCTTTACTATATATTTTATTAGCAGGGGCTATCTGTATCCTACTGTTTATTTATAAGCCTAAATTTACGTGGCCGGGTCTGGGTATAGTTTTGCTGGGTATACCGATCTACTATTATATCACAAGAAATAATAAAGGTTCACATGTTGACCTCACCGATTAAGCTGGCATCACTGCTGGTTTTGGTTAATGGATCCCTGCTAGTCTTAGCGGGGATTTGTTTGCCGGGCCGGGGGCCGCGGTGGAATGGGAGTTGCGGGGGTCTACTAAATTACTAAAATTATGAAAATAGCATTGATCGGCGCCAGCGGTTTTGTCGGTAAGGCCATCACCCGCGAATTATTGGATCGTGGTCACGAGGTAACGGCCATTGTTCGTCATCCGGAAAAAGTGGATGCGGGGTCCCCGGGGGCTGCGGCGGGTGGTGGATCGCTGCGCTTGTAAAGGGGCATGACGTCGTGATCANNNTAATCCCGGCTGGACCAATCCCGCCATTTATGAGGAATTTATTCGCGGCTCCCAGGCCATACAGGAGGCAGTCAAGCGGGCTGGTGTGAAAAGGTTTATCATCATCGGTGGCGCCGGCAGTCTCGAAATTGCCCCCGGTGTCCAACTTGTGGACACGCCTGAGTTTCCCGCGGAGTATAAGGCCGGCTCCACTGCGGCCCGTGACTACCTGAACATCCTTCGGAAGGAGAAGGAACTGGACTGGACATTTTTTAGTCCTGCCATCCTCATGAGTCCCGGTACTTCCGGTCAGCGGAGGGGACACTATCGCACGGCGCTGGACAATCCCGTATTCGACGAAAAAGGCCAGAGCATTCTCTCTGTGGAGGACCTTGCGGTGGCTATTGCCGATGAGGTGGAAAGGCCGAGGTTTGTCCGGCAGCGTTTTACGGCGGCATATTAAGTAGGCAGCCGGAGGCTGGAGTCGCGGATCTTCAATTCCGTTTCCAATATTTTCTTTTGGAATTCCGTAACCGGCCGCTTGCTTTCAATCAGCCGGATGAGAAGGTCTGTGGCCAGCTGGCCCATTTCGAGTGCCGGTTGCACCACCGATGTCAGGGATGGGTGAAAGATGTCTGCGGAGATAGAGTTGGTAAATCCTACCAGTCCTATCTGCTGGGGTATGGCTATCTGCATTTTCCGCAATAAGCTCAGGGTGGTCGTACTCAGCCGGTCGCTGGCCGTGAAGATGGCGTCCGGCCTGGTCTTTAACTGCAGCAACTCTGTCAGGGCCTGCCGGGTTTCCTCCGGGATCATGCCGCCGTGCTGACAAAATTTAATATATCGGGGGTCTGGTTTCAGCCCGGCATCTTCCAGGGCCTTTTTATAACCTTCCAGTCTTTCCAGCGTAATGGACAAGCTTCCACTGCTGGTGATATGCGCGATATGCCGGAATCCTTGCTGTAAGAGATGTTTTGTCGCCTCGTAGGCCCCTTTGAAGTTGTTGGCGATGACTTTATGCGTAGCTATTTCATCCGTGATCCGATCGAACAAGACCATCGGTAATCCCTTTTCATGCAGTTTTATAAGATGAGCTACATTTTTTGTCTCGGCGGAAAGGGAAATGATCAGTCCGTCTACCGAGCGGGAGGAGAGGTGTTCGCTATTGGCGACTTCCCTTTCGTATGACTCCTGGCTTTGGGTGATGATGACATTATAGTCCTTTTGACGGGCGACGGATTCGATGCCATTGATGACTTGTGAAAAGAAGTTGTTGTCGATGTTGCAGACGATCACCCCGATGGATTTGCTCAGGCCGCGTTTCAGGCTTTGGGCGATGGGGTTGGGTTTGTAATTGTGCTCACGGGCATAGGCAAGTACGTTTTTTTTTGTTTCTTCACTGATCTCATGGCTGCCGCGCAATGCTTTTGATACAGAGGATACAGAGAGGTTGAGCGCCTTCGCAATGTCCTTTATGGTAATGGCTTCAAATTTCATTCATTGGGCTTGGCCGAAAACGTTCATTGGGCAAGGCCGCAAACGTTTTCGTAAAAAAAGTCGATTTATTCCACATTTGTTATAGAATTACGATGTACTCTTGTCAAAGTTAACATTCTGTTCATTAACAATTTATGGAGAATTTGTTTAATTTAAAAGGTAAGGTTGCGCTGGTCACCGGCTGTAATAAGGGGATTGGGCGCGCCATGGCGCTGGGGCTGGCGGAAGCCGGAGCTGATATTATCGGGGTCTCCGCTTCATTGGCCCTGCGGGATAGCGCTATTGAAAAGGAAATTGAGGCCCTGGGGCGCCGGTTTTCTGCTTTCCAGGCCGACCTTACCGACCGGGCGAGCCTGTATGCCTTTATTGGGCGGGTGAAGGAAAAACACGACCCAATAGACATCCTGGTCAACAATGCCGGTATGATCCTCCGTCAGCCTGCTGCTCAGCATTCAGACGAGTATTGGGATAAGGTATTGTCTATAAACCTGGATGCGGCTTTTATTCTCGCCCGTGAATTTGGGAAGGAGATGTTGGTACGCCGCAGCGGTAAGATCATCTTTACTGCTTCGCTGCTGACTTTCCAGGGAGGTATCAATGTCCCGGGTTATGCAGCCAGTAAGGGGGCCGTCGGCAGTCTTGTCAAGGCATTGGCCAATGAATGGGCTTCCCAGGGCGTAAATGTCAACGGCATAGCGCCGGGGTATATCAGCACGGATAACACAGAGGCCTTGCGGAATGATCCTGTCCGCAGTAAAGCTATTCTCGACAGGATCCCTGCTGCCCGGTGGGGCGAACCGGATGATTTTCGCGGGCCGGCCGTATTTCTGGCTTCTTCGGCGGCGGATTATGTACATGGCACCATTCTCACTGTCGATGGTGGGTGGATGGGACGTTAAAATATATATAATGGAAATAAGATTTGAACACAGCCCGAAGGAAGTCCGGGGGATGACTACTGAAGAATTGCGCGGCTCGTTTCTCACGGACAGGCTCATACAGGAAGATGTTATCAAGCTGGTATATACGCATTATGACCGGGTCATTCTTGGCGGCGCCTGCCCGGTGAAACAGCGTCTTGTTCTTGGAACGCATCCGGAGTTAAAAGCCGACTTCTTTTTACAGCGCAGGGAAATAGGCATCATCAATGTAGGGGGGAGAGGTACCGTTTATGCTGATGGGACTGCGTATGAACTGAATAAGATGGATTGTCTTTATGCAGGAAAGGGCGTCAAGGAGGTCAGCTTTGAAAGTGAAAACACTATCGAGCCGGCTTTTTTCTTTTTATTATCGGCGCCCGCGCATGCTGTACATCCGGTGCAGTTTCTGCCTAAAGAAAAAGCGTTGCCGGTGAACACCGGCGCCTCTGAGACGTCCAATGCCCGGACTATTTATAAGTATATTCATGGAGAGGGCATTCAAAGCTGCCAGCTGGTGATGGGGCTGACTATTCTGAAGACAGGCAGCGTCTGGAATACCATGCCGGCACATACCCATCCCCGTCGTATGGAAGCTTATTTTTATTTCGATGTGCCGGAGCAGCAGCGTGTTTTCCATTTTATGGGGCAACCCCAGGAAACGCGCCATCTCCTGGCAGCTAATCACCAGGCCATCGTTTCTCCGCCCTGGTCCATCCATTCCGGTTGCGGTACCAGCAACTATTCTTTTATATGGGGGATGGCCGGGGAGAATTATACGTATACAGATATGGATATTGTTAATATACCGGATTTGCGATAGCCGGGGCGTAACCGTGTGTAAATTGGTTAAAGTGAATTATCTTGAGGGCTACTAATTAACTGGGGATTACTAATTAACTATTGCATGTCTACACCTCCTATAGGCCGTTATCGCTGGACCATCGTTGCTTTATTGTTTGCCGCGACGACGATAAACTATATTGACAGGAATGTGCTTGGGTATTTGAAACAAACGCTCACTGATGCGTTTCATTGGGATAACCTCACTTATGGAACGATCAACGGGATATTTCAATTCTTTTATGCTTTTGGTCTGCTGGGATTTGGGTGGATGGTCGATCGGATCGGGACTAAGATGGGTTATGGTATCGCCATTATTATCTGGAGCATATTTGCAATGGCTCATGCGCTGGCGGGCAATACCTTCTTCTTTACGATTGCCCGGTCGGGACTTGGACTGGGGGAGGCGGGGAATTTCCCGGCTGCCATCAAGGCGGTGGCTGAGTGGTTTCCCAAAAAGGAGAGAGCCCTGGCTACTGGTATCTTTAATTCCGGGACCAATATAGGAGCGGTGGTGGCTCCGATCGTGGTGCCGCTGATCCTGGCTGCTTATGGCTGGCAGATGGCCTTTATTCTCACCGGTTCCCTTGGATTTATCTGGTTAATATTCTGGTGGGCTATATATGAAATTCCTTCCCGGCAAAGACGGCTCAGCAAGACGGAGTATGATTATATCCATAGCGATGATGAGCAGGAGGCCGTTGCCGGCGCCAGAATTCCCTGGAGTAAACTATTAAGGGTGCGTCAGACCTGGGCTTTTGTATTTGGTAAATTTCTCACGGACCCTATCTGGTGGTTCTTCCTCTTTTGGCTGCCGGATTATTTCAACAAGGTATTTCACTTGCAGGTGAACAAGCCGGGATGGCCGCTGGTGATCATTTATTCCTGTACAACGATCGGCAGTATCGGCGGGGGCTATCTTTCCGGTTATCTCATCAAAAAAGGGTGGCCGATCTATAAGGCACGTAAAAGCTCTATGCTTTTGTTTGCTATTTGTGTATTGCCGATCGTTACGGTACGTTATTTTCATAATATGTGGGTTATTGTCGCGTTGATCAGCCTGGCGGCGTCGGCTCACCAGGCCTGGAGCGCCAATATCTTCACTACGGCGTCCGATATGTTCCCCCGAAAGGCGGTGAGCTCCGTCATTGGGATTGGCGGGATGGCAGGTTCGTTTGGCGGGATTATCTTTCAGCCGTTTGTCGGGCAGCTACTGGACTATTTTGCCAAAAAGAATAATGAGACGCTGGGGTATAATTTTATATTCATCATTTGCGGTCTGGCGTATTTGATAGCGTGGCTGGTGATGCACTTTTTCGCGCCGAAGATGAGGAGGGTGGAGTTGGATTAGCTCTTCGCACTCGAAGCCCGTATGGAGAGCTCGGTATTTAAGACGCGGGTCTCGAACTCTGTCACCGGATGTTTGCTTTCGATCAGCTGGATCAGCATTTCCATCGCCACTTGTCCCATCTCGAAGGCCGGCTGTCGTACGCTGGTGAGTGGCGGATGAAAAATATCTGTCAGCAGCGAATTGGTAAACCCTACGATACCCATATCTTCCGGTATTCGCACTTTCCTCCTGGCTAATGCCGCGAGGCAGCCTGTAGATAATTTGTCGCTGGCGGCAACGATGGCGTCGGGTTTGTTTTTTAGCCCTAATAGTGCGTCCATGGCCTCTTCTGTTTCTCCATCGATCAGCCCGCCATACTTACAGTACTTTACCAGGGTCTCGTCGAAAGGGAGGTGGTGATCGGCCAGGGCCGCCTTGTAACCGGCCAGTCTTTCCTTCGTAATGGAGAGGTAGGGAGAGATGGTCAGGTGTGCAATGCGTTTAAAGCCTGCCTTGATCAGGTGTTCGGTCGCCTGGTAGGCGCCGTTGAAGTTATTGGCGATCACTTTATGGGTCGTCATTTCTTCCGTGATCCTATCAAAAAATACGATGGGCAGTCCCCGGTCGTGTAATTTATTCAGGTGCGACAAGTCCGTGGTCTCTGTCGAAAGCGAGATGAGCAATCCGTCTACCGACCGGGAGGCAAGGTATTGGGTATTGGCGACCTCCCGTTCGAAAGACTCGTGGCTTTGTGAAATGATCACATAGTATCCTTTTTTATAGGCTACTGATTCTATGCCGTTGATCACCTGCGAGAAGAAGTTGTTGGCTATCTCGCAGACGACGATACCGATGGACTGGCTTCTTTTTTCTTTGAGGCTAAGCGCGATGGGGTTGGGGCGATAATTTAGCTTTTCTGCATATTCCAGGACGAGCTTCCGGGTTTCTGCGCTTATTTCATAGCTACCTCTCAATGCTCTGGAAACAGTTGAAGTAGAGAGCCCCAGGGCTTTAGCAATGTCTTTTATGGTAATGGCTTCGTATTTCATCCGGCTTCATCGTTAGTTTTCCTCCTCAATGGAAGAGTTTAGCAGAAAGTGAATTAAAATTAATGTTATTTTCGGTTCTAATAAATTGTCTGCCATGCTTTCTTACCCCGTTCGTATTGCACTAATTGCCGCTCTTGGCGGATTCCTGTTTGGTTTTGAGACCGTAGTTATTTCAGGGGCGGAGCAGACGCTCGAAAAGATATGGCACCTCAGCTCTGGCTGGCAGGGGTTTACGGTATCCTCCAGCCTGCTCGGAACGATAGTGGGCTCGCTGATTGCAGGGTTTCCCGCGCAGAAATATGGTCGTAAGAAGACCCTCCAGGTGGTGGCTGTCTTTTTTATTGTTGCTGCGATAGGCTGTGCGTCTGTGTCGGCCTGGGCACTGTTTGTCTTCTTCCGTATTATCGGCGGCCTGGCGGTAGGCGCCTCTTCGGTGATCGCCCCTATGTATATATCGGAAATCGCTCCAGCGAAGCTGCGCGGGCGTCTGGCCGGCTCTTTCCAGCTGAATATAGTGGCTGGTATTTTCATCGCCTACCTCACCAACTTCGCCTTTTCCAATATCGGTCCCGACGCCTGGCGCTGGATGCTGGGTGTTATGATCGTGCCGGCGGTGTTGTTCTGGGTTTTACTGCTCAGCATTCCTGAGAGTCCGCGCTGGCTTATCCTTAATGATAATGCAGCTGCGGCTGTTCCTATCCTGGCTAAGCTTGGCGAGGCCAATGTAGAGGCTATGATAAAAGATATCCAGGTTTCGGCGCATGGAATGTCTCATGAACGTCTTTTCCAGGCCCGGTATATCAAGCCCATCTTATATGCGATGTTGCTGGCCATGTTCAACCAGCTTTCCGGTATCAATGCTATCCTTTATTATGCGCCGCGGATTTTTAAAATGGCCGGCTTTGGGGAGGCTCAGGCTTATTTACAACCTGTCTATATCGGTGCGGCAAACCTGCTGTTCACCTTGCTGGCTATGACGGTCATTGATAAGTTCGGGCGTAAGAAATTACTGATCATTGGCTCGCTGGGGATGATCGTTTTTCTGGGGCTTACAGCTTTGTTCTTTCGCAATGCGGATATTGAAGGAGCGACCCGGACTGCGCAGGTGGCCGCCAGCGGCAATAGCTATGTACTGTTATATCTTATCGGGTTTATTGCCTTTTTTGCTTTTTCCCAGGGGGCGGTCATCTGGGTTTTTATCTCGGAGATATTTCCCAACTCTGTCCGCTCGCAGGGAGGGTCATTGGGCAGTTTTACCCACTGGATCATGGCGGCCATTATTTCCTGGACCTTTCCCGTCATCGTGGAAGGCAGCCGGGAAGGCGGTTTTTACTCATTTACTTTTTATAGCGTCATGATGTTGCTGCATTTGCTGTTCGTCTGGCGTTTCCTGCCCGAAACCAAGGGTAGAACGCTGGAAGAAATACAAAAAGAGTTAGGCATAAAATAGGTTAAATTGAATAATATATGAGAAACACAATTTTTGCTCTTAGCCTGCTGGTTGTTGGCGGCGTTGCTGCTGCGCAAACTTCTTCCGAAAAAGAGGTGGCGGCCGCTGTGGAGTCGCTGCGTAAGGCGCTGATCGACCCAACGAAGTCAAACCTTGACAATATTGTGCTCGATGAGCTGACATATGGCCACTCGAATGGGGTTATTCAGGACAAGGCTGCATTTGAGGAGGCGCTGCTTACGGGGAAATCCGACTTTGTTACTATTGATCTGACCGATCAGACGATTAAGGTTGTCGGCAATACGGCCTGGGTCAGGCATACGCTGACTGCTACGAACAATGACGGCGGCAAACCGGGGCAGGCGCATCTTTATGTGCTGCTGGTATGGATGAAGCAGAAGGGGCAGTGGAAGCTGCTGGCGCGGCAGGCTGTTAAGGTGCCGGTTTAGGGTGTGCGCTTTGCGGGCGCCTTATAATAACCTGGCAAGTTCCGCCGCGTCGGGGAGGATGCCGATGGAGGGGTTTTCATGGAATAGTTTTATTTTTTCGTCGAGGACGTTTAAGTAGAAGTTTAGCTGGCCGGCGTATTCGGGTTTGAATTTGCCGCGTTTGAGTTCTTATGTTGCGTAGGCAGTTATGTGTTGTTGAGTGATTATATCGCTATTTTGCGGTATTTCCTTCAATATTAAGGCAACATAACTCAGTAGTCCGATAATTAATTAAACGGCCTTATAGCAAATCATCCGTTTGCTTTTAATGGCCTCGATGAGGGCCTCGCCATTCCCTAAACTCCAACACAAACAAAAGGCCCCAAAGAGGGGCCTGACATATCTTAAAAGTCGGAGTAACCGCTTACTTTAAGGTCTTCTTCACCTTTTTTACAAAGGCTTCTGT